>Ga0209933_1000236_pt1 | contig 125588 bp, 80 predicted proteins | sample ThiBiot_300_biof_FD_183944 | JGI IMG/M metagenome (GOLD analysis project Ga0209933, IMG submission 183944) | Wastewater bioreactor microbial communities from Cape Town, South Africa - Thiocy_cont_300_biof (SPAdes) | ecosystem: Engineered > Bioremediation > Thiocyanate > Unclassified | place... | reverse complement strand
CGTCACAAACTGCACCGAGGTAGCATTCTGGGAACCAACCGGGCCACTGTAGTAAGCAGCAGGAAGTCCCGAAAACTCTACCCGAACCGGACCCGTTACCCCCGTAAGGGTATACGTCCCATTGGCATCGGTTGTCGTCGAGGCTACCATTGTGCCAGCCGCATTGAAGGCTTTCACCGTAATGCCCCCATAGCCCGTTTCCAGATTGGGTGTAGCCGTTCCCTGAGACCCATTGGCATTCAAGTCCTGAAAGACTTTACCACTTACCTGGGCTTGAACATTTAGAGCAAGCCCAAGTAAGCCAACCAACAACAGGATTTGCATAAAGCACCCGCTAAGGCTCCGATGCTTGTCTTTCTGCAGGAGATCAAACCTGTTATACTGCATCTCAAAGCGAGACTGTTGCCGTAAGCAGGTTGGTGATATATACGTTTTCATACAAGTATAGTTCATGTGATCGTGCTGAAATAGATTGGTTATGGAGCCTTTTGTTTTACAGTGATGGTGCCACAATTTGGACTGGTACACTGGGGTATCAGACCCGCATCCACCGTCAGATCAACCTGACCCGCCACTAGCGTATAGTTGCCCGTTCGACCGCCTACACCTGCATCGCTGTCCGTTGCATCGTTACCCGTATTCGGCGTGGTGAACGTAGCCCCACTCGGTGCCGTGAACACCACATAGTAGGTACCAGGGTCCAGATTCGGAAACAGGTAATGGCCGGTTGCGTCGGTTACCGTTGTACTGATAGGCTGGTTAGTGGTCGCATTATAGAGCGTCACCGTTACGCCAACCGCTGGTGGTTCATTCGCATCCTGCTGGCCGTTTTTATTGTTATCGTACCAGACATAGTCGCCAAGGGCCGCCTTCAATGGTACCAAGCCCGCATCCACCGTCAGGTTCTGCTCGCCAGCCGTCAGACTGTAAACGCCCGTCGTGCCGCTCTGACCTGTCAGACTCGCTACATCACTATCCGTGGCGTCGTTACCCACATTGGCACTGGTGAAGGTCGTACCACTTGGGGCGGTGAACTTCACATAGTAACTGCCGGGGTCCAGATTCGTGAATAAGTATTTACCATTGGCATCGGTCACCGTGGTAGAGACCACTGTGCCGCTCACTGCGTCATAGAGCACCGCCGTTACAGAAGCCACACCCGTTTCGGTGGGGTCCTGCTGGCCATTCTGATTCGTGTCGAACCAGACGTAATCCCCTAGAGACGCCTTCAATGGCACCAAGCCCGCATCCACTGTCAGGTTCTGCTCACCGGCCGTCAGACTGTAAACACCCGTCGTGCCGCTTTGACCTGTCAGACTCGCTACATCACTATCCGTGGCATCGTTACCCACATTGGCACTGGTGAAGGTGGTGCCACTTGGGGCGGTGAACTTCACATAGTAGCTACCGGGGTCCAGATTTGTGAATAAGTATTTGCCGTTGGCATCGGTCACCGTGGTAGAGACCACTGTGCCGCTCACTGCGTCATAGAGAACTGCCGTCACACTAGCCACTCCCGTTTCGGTGGTGTCCTGCTGCCCATTCTGATTCGTGTCGAACCAGACGTAATCGCCAAGACTGGCTGGTAGCGGGATTAAGCCTGCATCCACCGTCAGGTTTTGCTCACCTACCGTTAGACTATATACGCCTGTCTGACCACCTACACCCGCATCACTGTCGGTCGCATCGTTACCTACGTTAGCCGTGGTAAAGGTCATGCCACTTGGGGCCGTGAACTTCACGTAGTAGCTACCGGGGTCCAGATTCGTAAACAGGTATTTACCATTGGCATCAGTCACCGTGGTACTGATGGGCTGGTTGGTGGCCGCATTGTAGAGAACCGCCGTTACAGAAGCCACACCCGTCTCGGTGGGGTCCTGCTGACCATTTTTATTGGTATCAAACCACACATAGTCGCCAAGGCTAGCCTTCGCACAGGTTGGCCAGGGGTCGACTACCGCCTGACCCAGGGCTAAACAACCCTTGCTGTCAGTCACCGTTAGCGAGTAGGTGCCTGCCGCCAGACCACTCAGGCTGGTAGCAGCACTGCCGTTGCTCCACAGATAGCTGTAGCCAGGAGTTCCCCCTACCACACTCACTACCTGCACCGTGCCACCCGTTACACCGCCCTGGGCGTTACAGACCGCCGACAGCGATTGAATATCGGCCACGATCCGGCTCGGTGCCACCAGCGTGAAGCTCGCGCCACTCCGACAACCCAATCCGTCCGTTACCACTACATTGTATATACCCGCCTGTATAGCCGTCAGGCTCGCGGTTGTCGCCCCGTTATCCCATTGATAACTGTAGGTGCCACTGCCTCCGCTGGCCTGCACACTGATGCTGCCCGTCGTCGTGCCAAAGCAGAGTGGGTTGACCACCGTGCCGCTCACCGAAGGAGCACCAGGGTTAGCCACCACCGCCGTCGCTACGGCCGTACAGCCATTGGCGTCCGTTACTTTTACTTTATAGGTGCCACCCGCTACACCCGTCAGGTTTTGGGTCGTGGCACCGTTGTCCCACACATAGCTGTAGGGGCCAGTTCCCCCTGTAATGGTCAGGGTCACACTGCCGTTGGCGCCTAAGCAACTGGCCGAGGTCGGTGTGGCTACGGCACTGATCGGACTCGTTGAGGGAACAATCACCGCTACCGAACTCACACAACCCGCGCCGTCGGTGACCTTCACCGTGTAGGTGCCCGAGGCCACGTTGCTGATGCTGGCCGTGGTCGCCCCATTGCTCCACAGATACGTATACGTACCGCTACCACCACTGGCCGTTACCGTCGCACTACCGGTAGCCTGCTGGCAGGAAGCCGCTGTGGCCGTCGCCGTCAGCGAGGGACCACCCGTGCTCTGGATACTGCCCACCAGCACATCCTGACAACCGTTGGCATCGGTCACCGTTACGGTGAAGTTCTGCCCACCACTCAGCCCGGTAATCACCGAAGTGCTGGCGCCTGTGCTCCATGCATAGGTGTAAGGGGCTACTCCCGTGTTGACCGTCACCGTCGCCCGACCATCCGACTGCCCGCAGTGGGCTTCAGTGGTTAGCAGGTTGGCGCCCAGGGTACAGGGTTGCACGTAGATGATAGCCGGATCTTCGTCGTCCTCATCGGTGGCTGGGTTGGTGTCACCAGGGGTGCCCGTGCCGTTGCCGTTCACGCTGTCATCGCTACCCGAGTTAGGTGTGCCGCCCGCATCGTTGGTCGGATTCTGGTCGGGGGTGCTGTCCACATCGGTCGGTGGGGTATTATTGGGGTTGGTGTCATTATCGGCACTGCTGATTTCAGCTTTGTTGATAATGGGGCCACTCACCGTACTGCTCACCGTGAAGGTGATATTGACCTTCACACTGTCTCCGATGGCTAGCGAGCCCGAAATCGGCGTTTTCAGCGTGGCCAGACTGCCCGACTGATTCCAGTTAGCATCGTTGAGGGTCAGCCCTGCTGGCACGTAATCAGTCACCTGGATGTTATAGGCAGGTTGGGTGCCCTGATTTTTCACAGTAACGGTGAAAGTCACCTGGCTACCCGGTTTGATCACCGATGCCTGCCCCGTAGCCAGTTTCTTGGTCAACGCCAGATCGAATATGGAGCCAACAAAACCGAAATCGTAGTTATGATTTACAGCCCCATCGACACCCGTTGTTAGCTTGATCGTTGGTAAACCATTGACCAGAAACGCATCATTGTTGGTTGTCGTCGCTCCCGTATTGGTCGCCCCTGCGGTTTCACCCGGTGCAATGGTGATTCCGGTCAATGTCAGGCCGGTAGTCGAAGGGTCGGTTCCTAGCGACGATACCCGAATGGTGTAATCCGTTAATTGCGTAATGGGCAGGTTATACTTCTGGCTGGGTGTATCGTTTACCCCCGGTTGATTGGAGAAGATATAATTGCCGTTGGCATCGGTAACAGCGGTAGCTACCAGATTACCATTAGCATCCCGAAGCTCGACGGTTACCCCCGCCAGCGAAGGCTCACCTGCATCCTGAATACCATTGTTATTGGTATCTTTCCAGACCCGGTTACCAATCTCAATCGGAGGTACGGCATCACATATCTGGTCGGTACCTGTAATTCGAGTAAGCTTTTGGCCCCATCCAAGTATAGTAAAATAGTTTGCAACTCCAGAACTTAAATTTAAATAAGCGGCTCCGTAACTACTTACATCAGAAGGGTCGGAAAAACCACCAACTAACTCGTTTGTTCCAGCTTTTATATACAACCCCCCCTCATAGGTATAATTATGTTGCGAGGTTAAAGTTGATTGTTGAAAAAACCATTTTCCGCCTGGGCCATCAGAGCCAGTATTTTGACTAGTAACTTGTGACGTATAGGGCCCTAATTTTCCTCCATTTTCGAGGGTATAGGTTCCATCCCCATTTGGCCAAGCGCCCATAATATAACCTTTTTGTCGATTAGACGTAGCAGCATTATATACCAATCGGTCAGTCGTTCCAATAACCATTTGCCCGTTATCGCCAAATGCTAAATCTAGTAATACTGGTTGCACCTTACCACTAGAGGTAGAAGCCCAACCTACCTGACTATATCCATTGGCGTAAAGCTCCCCAGTTGTAAAATCAATCGGATAGCTTAGTACTTTACTCCAAGTAGCTGTTGTCGGATCATAGGCTAATACTACACCTTTTAAATCAGCGTTACTTCCACTAATCTCGGCATCGCACACGCCCCCCATATAAATTTTTCCACCATACTGCTTAAGAGCTGTAGGCCGATAAACTCCTCCACTACAATTCGCCAGCGAAGCTGGTGGGGTGATTTCAGAAGCCGTAGTGGGAGCCGTAGCGGGTAAGTTGTTATAATCGACGTTCGATACATCGACCTGCACTAGATTCCCATTACTCATATTCACTACGTATAGGGTATCACCCGAGACCGAGAATGTTAAGCCTCCTAGCCCCTGTACCCCAAATGGGTTACCTCCTACTGTGGTCGATGGATTGCCAACATTGATACCCAAATCTGATAGTTTTACTAACAGCTTTGCCCCCTGGTATGATTGGGTTCCATTTGGCCCATTATAATTCGCAATATAAATAGCTGATGAACCATCAGGAGCCATCGGGAATACACTAGGCATATTTGTCGATATAGGCGACATGTATACCAAGTTATTGGGGCGTTGTGAATCTAAACCTAACGGAACACCTACTTGCGCATAACCAATATCCATAGTTTGGGTAGTAGCATTGTAGTAATCAAGTCCCCTATCATAATAATTATAGGAATCAACTGACGTTGTACCTGTGATTAAACCTTTGCCAGTAACCATTCGAGGATTGGGCAGGAAGCTACAAACAATACTAGGGTTGTATAGTCCAAAATCATTATTTTGACTAGCACCTTGTATAAACTGCACCGTTGTTCCATTATCAATACCATATACCGAAGGGTTATAATATGATGGCCAATTCGTAAATTCAAGCCTATAAGGCTGGCCAGCAGTCAGATTACCAAAGCTGTAATAACCGGCAGGAATATTCAGTGTCGGATTGGCATAAGAGGTCGTTGTTGTTCCTACCAAATTCCCACTGGCATCGTAGGCTTTTACGGTCACCCCGCCTAAACCTTGCTCCGTACTGTTCAAAATCCCATTAATGTTCCCATCCAAATAAACTATACCACTGGTCGTATTTGAACTTACACAGTTATATACAGGATGCGTCACAGCATCGACCGAATAGGCTGTAGCATCAGTTTGCAACTGCACATAGCGAGCATCCACTGGCAGAGATATGGTCCGATTGGCTGCAACGGTAGATGCTGGTAGCTGCGCAATATTGGTGTAAGGTCCACCGGCAGTGCTAGACACCAGCACTTGTAAAGGAGCTACTAAATCGCTCGATTTGTAAGTAAACGTTAGTGTATTACCCCCAGCTACTATACTACCTAAATCGACGGTAAAGGGCGTAGTTGCATTGGCTGCTATGATAGCGTAGGCCCCGTCGGGGCTACCAGCCGCATTAGCCGGATTTGTTACACCACTAACAAGGCCAGACGGGCTTACGGCTCCAACCGCATAACTCACCACTTGTTGGCCGACTGCACAACTATTGGCGGGATTATTGACACAAGTATAGAGTGGATATGTTACGGCATCGACACTATATGCCTGTGTACCCGTTAACAGCTTTACGTATTGAGCATTCAGTGGCAAATTAACAGTCTGCGTGGTTCGGGTAGTACTTCCAGGCAATTGCGCAATGTCCGTATAAGGCCCTCCCAGACTAGTCGCGATCTGTACCATCAGTGCAGCCGCAGTTGATGAGGAAACATAGGTAACTCGCAAGCTGTTACCTGCCTGCACAGCCGAAGACGACAGTTGTAGCGTTACGTAGGAATTAGCAGCTAGTGTGGCATAAGCTGCATCGGGCAAATCAGTCAGATTATTGACATTACTTACACCGGAAGACGATTGGCCAATCACATTTAGTATCGGAGCCTGATAACTCACCGACTGCTGTCCTGAGCCACACGTACTTGATATGGGGGCAACGCAGGTATAGATTGGATAAGTTACTGCATCGACGTTATAGGTAGTCGATGTGGTAACCAGTTTTATATACTGGATACCGAAGGGTAGTGTTATTGGTACTGTTATGGCGGCAGTACTTCCTGGTAGTTGGGCAATAGCAGTATATGAACCTGTCGCACTGTTCGACACCAATACCTGTAGGGGAGCTGCGACATTGCTTGATGCATAGTTTATATACAGGGGTGTACCGGCTGGTATCATAGTCCCCATATCGGCTACCAAAGTACCATTAGCAGCCATTGTCACCAAGCCTCCATTTGGAACACCAGTAATATTGGCTGGATTGGTTACCGATGCACTATTGGTAATGGGCTGAACGGCCCCAACCAGATAACTACTCAATACCTGATTACCCGTACAGGACACTACAGGGCTAGGTACACACTTATAGATCGAATAAGTTAGAGCATCGACAAAATACTGAGTCGCAACCGTCTTAAGCAAAACATACCGAGCGTCTAGAGGTAGCATGAAATTAATCGTCCTGGCTGTTGTAGTACCAGGTAATGCGGCTACATTGGTAAACGTACTCCCATCGGTCGATACCTGCAGCAAAAGCGGAGATGTGACGTTAGTGGAATTATAAGTTATATTAATCTCATTACCAGCAGTAACAACATTTCCAAAATCATATATCTGCGACGTATTGGTACCAAAGGTCGTATTCACCCCATCGGGCGTGCCGAGTGCATTACTAGCTGCAGTAACTGTACCCGAAATTTTATTGCCCACCGCCTGCAAACCAGTAGTATAGTCGGTTAATATATTACCAGAAGCACAGGTCGTTGATACGGGGGTTATACAAGCATAAATAGGATAGCTAATCGCATCAAGATAATAAGTCGAATTTGTATTTGAGAACGTAGTTACCTGAATGTATCGGGCATCTATTGGTAATTTTATCGTGCTTCCTGCAACTATTGTGGTAGACTGTAGTGAACCAATATTCGTGAATGATGAAGTTGACGAGGTTGAAACAGCCACCTGCATAGGCATGACCACGTTGGGAGTGGTATATTGTGACCCATAGGTAAAAAGCAGTGGTGTTCCGCCCGGTATTACTGCTCCCATATCAAGTGTAAAGGTTGTACCAGGTGGAATTGTAGCTAAACTTCCATCTGGTACTCCTAACGAGTTCGATGTATTAGCCACTGTTCCGCCACTGGTATTGCCAGTCACTTTGGCACCAGCATCATAAGTTACCAGTGTCTTTCCTGATCCACAAGAAAGCCCAGGCTGCTTTACACAAGTATATACCGGGTAAGTCACTCCATCGATACTATAATTCGTGCCCCCTGTTTTCAGCAATACATATTGTGCTACAAACGGCAATATCAGAGAGTTCTTCGTAAGCGCTGTTGAGGGATTCAGTGAACCTACATAACTATAAGACCCTCCCTGTGTTGTCGATACTAGCACCTGTAAGGTAGCAGCGGAATTATCCGAACTATAGTTGACGCTTAATTCCGTTCCTGCTGGTATCAAACTTCCCATGTTAAGTTCTAGCGCTGTATTAGCAGGCATAGCCGCTGTAACTTGGTCAATAGGTCCTACAGCATTTGCCGGACTTGTGACACCCGACGCACTCCCATAGCTTTGTGCTCCTGCCTGATAAGACATTTGTATTTGACCAGTAGCACACGTGACTGAAGGGGGCGAAATACACTGATAACCCTTGTAGGTCACAGCATCCAAATAAAAGGTCGCTGAATTTTGAGCTGGTGAAATCAGTTTGACGTAACGTGCATTAACGGGTAAGGGGATATCAATCATTTTTGCGGATTGGTCCCCTTCCAAAGTTCCAATCGCGGTGTACGATCCTCCTGGGGTTGTAGCTACTAAGACTTGCAGTGGCAAAGCGGTACTTGCCCCTTGTGACGAATAATAGGTGAATGACAGTTCATTGCCAACATTAATTATACTCCCGAAATCAAGGATCAGCGTGTTAGTACTACCTAAAAGGGCATATGTGCCATCAGGTACCCCCGTAGCATTATTACTACTGGTAGCCCCTGTAAACGAATTCACACTAGATGTTCCAACGGGATAACTAACCGCTTGCTGCCCAGCCGCACAAACGGCCGGGTTGGCTACACAGTTATAGACGGTTTGAGTTATAGCATCAACGCTATAGTCCTGACCCGTCGTTAGTAAATAAACATATTGCGCATCAACGGGTAGTACTAAACTGGCAACTGTTCTGGAGGTATTCCCTGGCAACTGCGCAATATTAGTATACGCTCCCCCTGCGGATGTCGCAACTAGTACCTGTAACGGAGCCGTATTCCCCGACGATGAATAATAGATATTAATCTGGTTACCAGCACTAACTAAACCGGAGAAGCCTACTTTTATCCATGAATTTGCAGCCAATCCGGTTGATATGCCATCAGACAGACCTAATAAATTATTGTTATTAGTGACCCCTGCTGATGATTGACCATTCAGCGTAACAGTCCCATTTTGTGTAGTCAGGTTTTTTTGACCTGTAGAGCAGGCCGTATTAGGAATGGTTACACAATTAATTACCGGAACCGTAATAGCATCTATATTATAATTTATGGCACTAGTTGTCAACCTAATATATCTCGAATCAATCGGCAACGTAATTTGTCCTGTTGTGCTGACTGTATTAGGCGACAATGAGCCTATGTATGTATAGGTACCATTTGCACTAGTTGACGACCAGACTTGTAGTGGTGTAGAAGATGCTCCTGACGAATAGGTAAACGTCAGTGTATTACCAGCCGCCACTGTACTTCCCATATCCATTACGAGAAATGAATTGGCCGTCATTGCAGCTATGGCCCCATCAGGAACTCCCTGTGCATTAGAAGCATTGGTCACGCTTCCACTGCCTGTACTGCCCGAACTGGTGACAGCAACTGCGCCTGTGTTGTAAGATACAGACTGCTTTCCTGCTTGGCAAGCCGTGCTTGGCAACGTTACACAGAAATACAAGGAGTAAGTCAATGCATCTATATAATATACTGAACGCTCTCCCGCATTCACGAATTGCACATAGCGGGCATCGTAAGGAAGAGACAAACTCTGATTCATGACAGCTCGATCGGTAGAGCTGGGAGGTGCCGAACCTACTAAAGTAAAGGAACCCGGTGTTCCGGTAGTGCTCACCCACACCTGTACAGGAATGCTGTACGTTGCATCATAGAATGTTGAATAGGTTAAATTTAGTGTATTACCAGCCGCCACCACATTACCTAAATCGAGAGTCATAGTGGTAAACGCATCTAATGTAGCTGTTGCGCCATCCGGCAATCCAGTAGCATTAATACTATTTGTCACCCTAGTATTGACAGTGCCTGTTGTACCTGCTACAGTGAGAGCTCCTGTCGGATAACTCAAAAGAGTTTGCCCGGTAGAACAGACAGGAATTGGGTTTGCTGCACACCGATAGATAGGATATGTTACAGCATCCACCATATAAGTAGTACCCGTTGTCTGTAGTCGGACATAGCGGGTATCTAATGGTAAAGTTAATGAACCAGTTGTTGACGCATAAGACCCCGGTAACTGAGCTACGTTGGTAAACGAATTTGCTGCACCTGTTGTACTGACCAGAACCTGCAAAGGGGCATCTGTATCTATCGACCTATAAGTTACCGATAAAACATTGCCTGCTGAAAGTATAGTACCCATATCGAGAGTTACTGTCGAACTGGACGCTAACGTAGCCGTTAACCCATCAGGAATCCCAATTATATTGGAAGCATCTATGTTGCTACTAACAACTGTTTTCGCACCAGTCACATATCCTACCAGTACTTGATTAGGACCACAGCCAGGAACCTGCGCCCAGGCTCCACCGATGGTCAGTATCCATAAACCCGCCAGTATGTACTGCCAGGGCTTGAGTTGTTCTATTTGCTTGTACAAGTTTTGCATGGTCATCGCTCAGTTAGTGGGTTGGCGTCAGCCGAGGCAATACGCTCATTACAGTGGGATACGTAAATCTGTAGATAGCTGGAAGTATCCAGGCCCGCTGGTAAACTCTGGGCTGGTGTTCCATTGAGTGGCAGGTGGTTAAGCCGCTGTTGTTCGGTTGGTGGCCTGTCTAAACAAGCCATCGAGCAGGCTCCAGTCGACGCCCCCCTCCGCGCACCAGGATTCGCCAGCCTTAGCAGCCATTCAGGTAGTGATTGGTCTGCCGGATACGTCGCTGCTGATCGGAAGCGATCCGTAGTCAATGATAGTATCGACAGGCTACTGCTTAGGCTAATCCACAGCAATACGCCGGTTAGCCCGAGGAGATAGCCCCGTTTATGTGTAAACAAAAAACTCATATGTATATAGTAATAAATGAATTTCGAAAACAGTGGGCACAAGCAGATTGGGATGAGCTATGACAGCCCACCTAACCCGTTCATTGTTCCAGATCTATAGAAATGGCCGCGATTCAATCACGCACCTGAGGCACTTAGCCATATTGAAACGAGTGCCCCCGAATACGAACCTGATCAGCCTCTATCCGCAGGATAGGCGGTGTTGACTTCAACCGCCGAACCATGGGCCAAACGCTGGAAACCAAACTAGCTCCGCTGGCCGAGAGCAAACGGCTTTGTGGCTTAGGCCAACCCGTAAAAGCGGCCAGAATTTGCAGGAGATAGGCTAATAACTTCATTATCTTTTCATTAAGTAAATAGTAACGAACCCTCGTGCTGGGCTAGCTCTCAGGCCCTTCGTTCCTCAGGATGACCAAGGGGAGCAGGACTTTCTACACTCATCGTAAGACTGATACCTTAATCGGCACACAACGACTCAGGCTACAGATTGGCTCGGTAATGACCATAAACTGATCGGATGCAGGCGTATCTAAGCGGCTCCGTTGACCTGACGGCCATTGCACCTCTACTCGACTGATACTGGCCGTAGGGCCTAGACCGATCAACTGGGTATAGCTGTTGGTGATTCCATAACTCTCTCCGCTACGCACTTCACGCACCAGTTGAACACCATCCGACCGATAAACGACTATCTTTGCCCCTACCCCATTGCTGTTCGACTGCATGCCCTGCAAGGTCACGCCCAGAAAGTGGTTGCCATTGGGAGCCCCCAGCCATAAATCATCCTCAGCATCGGCTCTTGGGTAGTGACTGGTGTACACATCCAGAAAGCCATCGTGGTTCAGGTCACCCAAGGCAAAAGAGGTCGTCTTGATGGTTCCCAGGGCACCGGTCTGGAGTGTAAATGTTTTGTTGCCATTGTTACGCCACAACTGAGCGGCCATATCGCCTGTGACCAGTACATCCACATACCCATCGTTATCAAAATCCCGCATTAGCCCCTGTAGTGGCTCCAGTACATTTGCAATGCCGCTCTGGGTGGTGATGTCGGTGAAATGTCCTGTACCATCGTTCTCCAGTAACATGGTCGGGCTTTCGTGGTTGGTTATCAGTAAGTCCTGGTCGCCATCGTTATCGATGTCGGCGAAGTCGGCCGTCCACGACTGCCCACTGATTTTCACATTCGCTCCTGCGGCCGCTTCACTGAACCAGTTGGTTGGGTCAGTCGAAAAACTGGTCGTATTCTTCACCAACTGCCCATTGATGCGGTCGTAAGTATGGTTGATAAATAACTGGTTGATACGCCGGGGGTCACCCGCATTGGCAGGCCCCATGGCATACATTGAGCACTTGGCCAGGTAAAGGTCCAGATCACCATCGTTGTCGATGTCGGACCAGACTGAGCCGTAGTTACCGGAGTTGTCGGAAGCGGGCACGGTGCGCATATCGATCCAGTTGGTAACGGGTGCAAAAGTACCCTGCGCGTTGTTTTTCCAGATTTGATTGAGTCCTACATCGTTGCAGCCAAAGATATCCAGCCATCCATCGTTGTCGATGTCGACCAGGTTAGCCCCCTGCATCCAGATTTTAGGACTATTAATGGTATCAGCCAGCCAGCCATTGCTCTGGTTACGGCGCACCGTTACACCATCGTAGAAGCCAGCCGTAAGCAGGTCGTTGCGATGATCTTTATCCACATCCCCAACCAGGGTGGCAATGGGCTCCCTACCAAGGGTACTCAACAACGTGCTGCTGAAGGCATGAGCCGACGACTGGGTAAGTACTGACAACTGCTGTGTACGGGAATGGGTGCGAACAATATCATCGAGGCCATCGCCATCCAGATCGACCACTGCCTTCGATAAAAACCCGACAAAAGGACGTTCAGGTAGTTTATCAGTGGCATTGACGAAGCTAATTTGCCCATAAACGATCCGGTGAGCAGACGTAGCGATCATCATCGTGAGCAGCAATGTAGAAAGAGGAATTCTCATAGCAACTGGTTAGGCCTATTGATTTTGTCTTACAAACCCTTTCTTCCCTCTACTTCGAAGAGAGATAATCAGCAGAGGTTACTGATGTTAAATTAAAGTTGGATAAAGCGTAAAATATCTAACGTAGCATGATATACGTTACACAGTAACTGGCTCGTTAAACGAAACTGCCAAGTATAGCGATGAAGTTGTTTGAGAAACCTTACGGGAGCCGATTTGAGAATCTGCCCTCACCTTAACTGGCAAAAAACTGTACTTCGACGAACTCAAACAGCGTCTAACGGGTAATTAGCTGCCTGGAAGAGGCAACTTATAACCGGGCAATCGTCCCGGTGTGGCTCTTGCCAACCGTTCGGAGCCGGAAACTGGCGGTATCGATCCATATTTCAGATTCGAGCTATTTTCTGTTTGCCTGGATAACGCCTTTTTTTCTCTAGCAAGGGTTCGTATCCATCCCATCTGGGAAACTGAATAGAATGGGGAGATGGGGGTTCTTGCCAATGCGTACTTACCCGTTATTAGTAAGCCGGGTAATCCTTGAATCAGTAGTAAGTAGAGTTCTTTTGACATAGTTGACAAGGATTCTTGGTAACTCAGTCCGACCATTGCAGCCAACAGACTGATTATATACCCTGAATAGCAAAAACTGAGGCATATTGGGCTGCTAGCTCCGTTCAACCTGGCTCGTTGCTGGTTATTGCCAGTTTCATGCTGTTTAGTGCTGGTTGAACTATAGCTAACTATCAAATAGACTTTGATTAGAAAAGGAAGAAACTTACTATACTTTTTTGGTAGGCAATCATTCAAACAAAGTATACACTATAGCCAATTCACTACCATTAACTAGCTATTGACATACTATGAACTGCGATTTTCTCCCTGTTTATTCCAGAAAAGGCGAGGCATAAAAACGGGTCATTGGCAAAAATTTTGCTCACGACTTATACATCTTCCCCGATAGCCTTTTATGCGTTTAAACACGCAGATACGTCTCGCCTATTAGAGCGTAACCGTGCCGATCGCATTGCTGACAACACCCCGCCGAATCCGATCCACAATAGGGTCTTTTTTGAGCATAATATTGAATTTCAACCACATAGCAATAGTGGTATGATTTAAAATTGAGTCACATACATCTGTCCACGTGAACAGACCATTGTCAAGGCGAAGCAGTATTTTCCGATTTCTACTTTTTATCATCTGCAGGTCCAGTTTATACTCTTCGTGAAGAATATCTTTCAGATGACTTTCAGAGCTGGCCTGGTGAACATCCAATGCATCGAATAAAGCCCTTCGGGCATAATTCAGACAGTTCGTGAACGTATCTAAAGGCTGCTCATCCGTCTGTCGGGTAAGGTAGGTAGGTTTCGTCAACCAAATCGCAATTCTGAGAGCTATCATCTGGTTAATGCCCCATCGCATTTCATTATCAAATCGTTTGAGCAAAAAAGGGACATCATGTAACAGATGCAAATTCATACCTGATGATGTAGGGGGAGCAAAAACCACACTTGCTATAGCCGTCTCCTTCCAACAATACAAGCAGTAACGAATAATGGAGTACCACTGGGTTTCTTTAATACCGAGCGTCGGAGAAATCAGTATATCCAGGTGCTCCATGACACTGTATCGGCCAGTACTGAATGTGCACAATTCGTCGTAAATTTCTTTGTAATTCATTCCCGAAAGATTTTGCCGAAAAAATACGCGCATATGGCTGGTCTCTTTAGGATTGAGACCAGTTGTGCGAATAATCATGCTCCGTAAGGACATGTACATAGCGTCTCCCCGATTCATCCGGGAGGATACGTTTACTAGATTAGTCATTTCTATTGGATAAAAAACATCACGGATAGACCCTTCTTAACACGCTGATACGTGTTCCCCTCGTCATCAATCCCACTATTGTTCTGCTTGTAATCTTCTGAGCTGTCAAGCCACTCATTTACTATGTATTCAACAGGAGTTTTTGCCATCAACGCCTTACTACACCTCACGCTTTTCCGTAGGCGTATCCTATAGCTGTTTTACGTTTAGGTTATTTTCAGGACTGTCGATGTCCTGGTATGCTACTCCTCAATCCTCCGAAGGGAAAGGCTGGTAAGTACCCTGATCGTAGGGTGAAAAAAGTAATAACTGATCCTGCCTATACTAGCATAAGCAGGATCAGGATAAAGAACTATTCGTTTGTTAGTATAGTCTATTCATCTACGTATTTACTATCGGTCACCTCAAGTAGATTTAGCAACCCTTCCAGTTTCGAACGATAGGAAACACCAATGGGAATTTTCGTTGTACCGATAGACAAAGCAGAACGGTCAAAACTGGTTATCTTGCTGATATTCAAAATAAAAGACTTGTGTACACGCATAAAGAAATGGGCGGGTAGCAATTTCGCCAGGGAGGCCACACGCTCATTTACGATTTGATACCCGTCGGACATATGGACTTTTGAATAAATGCCATAGGACTCAATATAATCAATCGCCTGGTAATTAAACCGCTGAATCTTACGGCCTGTTTTCAGGAAAATGGAGTCTAAATTGGCAAAGCTATTCGACGCAAATTGCTGCCTGAAGGTCCGGCTCATCGCTCTTAATAGCCGTTCAAAACTGAATGGCTTCAACAGAAAATCAGCGGGGGTTCCAATGTTGTAACATTCCAGGGCCTCCTCGGGCCGGCGGCTGGTTACAATGACCGATGGTAAGTTTATCCCGCACTTCAATAGTGTCAACCCATTATCGCTACCAAGGTCCGTGTCCAGAAATATCAGGTCAATATTTTCCTTGGCTAACACATCAACGGCCTCTTCAAGTGTAGAACAGACTTTTACACATTCCAACAAGGGAAACTTTAGCAATTTGTCTTTTAAGTCAGCAATGTCCGTTTCTACGACATCAATAATAATGTACTTTCTTGCTTTCATGTTACGGAAGTTTTTGGATAAGAAGCCTGGTTAATCACGAACATGATGGATTTATGGCATAAGCCCAATTCGTGTTTATGGCAATGTGGATTTGATTAAACTAAGTGATGATTAAGGTACTCGAATCAGGAAAAGAACGTTGATAAGCAACTCACGAAAAATAGTATGCCAAATAACTGACTTCCTCTCTTAACACTACACTAAAAGGTGACGAACTACATATTAAGTACACATTCTGCATTGATATTATCATCACTACATTTAACGATATGTAAAGATCAATTTCAGTTACCTAGCTATACAATCGAATCTATTCATTAGCAAACGATATGCCTTTGCCGAAACAATACCCTGATCATCGCCTGATAACCCTGATTCGCATAGGCAGACAATGTACCTCCTGGCAAGGCTGCGAGTTTATTTCAATAAACTCAACGGCCTGGGAGCGTTGGCAACCATTATTCCCTGTTGCTGTGACCGTATAGCTACCTGGAATCGTAACGATGGGATTAGTTTCTGTGCTACTGAATCCGTTAGGACCAGTCCATTGCAAGGTAGCCTGTCCGGCTTCCGCTAAGAGCCTGCCCTGACAATTTACGCAGGGTTGCGTCGCCCCAAGTGCCGTTAATGACGGAGGAATCGTATCCGCCACAACCGTAACCGTTGCCATTACGTAGTCACGTGGACAGTTCGTGTCATTACCCGTCAATGTGTACGTTCCGGCAACAGACACCGTAGGATTCTGAACAATACTGGTAAACCCATTAGGGCCACTCCAGCTATACCCAACATTCTGTACCGAAAGGCCATCGCCATATATGGCCCCTCCTTTTAATTGAACACTCTTTTCGGTGCAGGTCAATTGAGTGGCAGTAGCCGAAACAGATATAGATGGGGTTATTGAAATAACGGTTACACTCGATTGACGGCAAGCGGGATTGGCCGGGGTCGGATAAATAAGCGCATATACATAGAGTCGTGAAACCCCTGAACTCGTGTTGATGGTAGGAATCCCTGGATTATGGACAACGGCGCGTCCAGTCGATAATTCGGGCTTAACCGTACCCAGCTCGATTCCGGCATTGGCGTACATGGCAGTGCCCGACTGCGGGCTGCTAAACAGAACAAATCGTACGGAATCAACCTGACTAAGATACGAACCAGTGGTCATTATTGAATCAATAACAACCCCTGAACAAAGAGAAATACTATCTTTTTCGTTGGCTAATTCAGGACAGGTGTGGATCGAAAAATCATAAGTGAAGTCATTTTGGCCAGCGTCGAGGGTGGTCAGCGCAATGGTAGCCGTGGTTCCATTCAGTATGGCATCCGAGTCGCGAGTATCCGAATTGGCATAGCTGGACTGGTCCTTTGGCGAGAGGAAATACTGACGTGGTAGTTGGCTTGTAGCCTGACGAGCCCCCCGGGCAGCCACTCGCCCGCCTGACGGTGGGATTAGTCGACTTCCATCCAGCGAAATATCCCAGGACGATAGCTGGTTCATATCCATCCGAATCTCGTAAGAATGATTATACAAAACACCTCCAGTAACGGTCTCATTGGTAAAGTAAAATTGCCCTGCATCGTGCGTGGTTTGAGCGGCTACCTGCTCCCCACCATTTTCCATATCATGTAACGTTAGCACAATACCATCGATACCGGGTTCATAGGGATCCTGAATACCATTCCGGTTATCATCGAACCAGAAGCGATTCCCGATTGATAAGGGAGCGGGATCACAAAGGACTTTGTTATCGCCCAGGCCCGACGCTTTCCCAAATGAACCAGGACTCTGCGTATACAATACATAATCCCGATTGGAAGTACCTGTTCTTGTATTAAACACTTTCAACCCGCCCGACAAATAAACATTGGCTATAGGGTCGTAGGCGGATGTAATGATTTCCCGCCGACCCGGAACGAGCGATAGCGCCCCATTGGTCACTTCTGCATGAGCAATGTCGTTAATAAAAAACCAATCGTCTTTACCAAAAAACTCACCGCCACCCGGCCCTTGCTGATTTCCAACTCCAGTTCCCACTAATGAGCCAGATCGACCATTCTGCTCTAATTCAAACTGGCCGTTATGATTACTGGCCCTCAACAAATCACCTCCCGTAAATCCATTATACTGTCCGTTTCCAGCCGGATCATGATTGGCCATACCCGATAGTTGCCCAAAGCGATCAGCAAAACCAATCAGCATACTGCCGTCATCATCAAATTCCAGGTCGGTTAGTATTGGCTGCGGATACATTACAAAATAAGGCTGATTACCAACACCGCAGGGCGTTGGCCAGGCATCGCTCCAGGGTAACCAGTGATCATACTGGATACAGGTGCCAGTCAGATCAGTCGCTCCCCGGTGAAAATCGAGCGGAAATGATAACACTTCTGTGAACGTTGCATTTTCGGTGGTCGGATCGATCTGATAAATCGTGGCTTTTAGATCCTTCGTCTCCTGCGATGTTTCTGCCGAACATACTACGCCCACATACAGCTTGCCGTGATACATTTTGAGCGCCCACGGCCGAAAATCACCGAATGAGCAGCCTGGGTTAGGTATATTCCAGGAGCGTAAGGCTGTAGGAGATGTGGGGACAACTGCCGGAGATCCAATTACTAAACCATACAGCTTTCGGTCTTTCAAATTGATAAAATAGAGCGTTTTATCATCTTCCGATATATCCATACCACCAAAGCTCATACGTCCTACCGCTGTCATGGCAGCCGGGTCGGTGCTGGCCTGATTCATATCACCAAACAGATTGGCCAGGGGGTCAGCGTGGGGGTCATCACCAACATCGATGCCTACTGAACTGACAGACATAAATGGAGTTGTTTTTCCTGAAGCAATGTCGGTAATATAAATGCCACCAGGACCAGCAGGACCAAAACTCGTATGCCGTTTTACAACAGCCGCACTAAGAATCTTTTTTGTACGACGCTGGTAAGACAACGCCCAAATGGCACCGACTTCGCCCGCATGCGCCAAATCGGCAGGTGGAAAATTTGTTGCACTGGCAACACCAGCTGCTTCATAAGGGAACTTAACCAGAGCAGGTGATTGAGCTGCCTGTTTCTCAACGGGCACTGGGTTCCCATCGCTATCAGTTGTCGATTGCACATTGCCATTCACATAGCAGGGAGTAACCAGCTGAAGGTCGGTACGCTGACAATAATCGGCGGGATAGTTTACACCTAAATCAGCCTGATCGGTGGGCGCTGTAATAAACTGTACACTGGTCCGACTAGTAACGCCATAGGGGCCATTATAATCGCCGGGCATGAAATTAATGAATTCGAGCCTAATTCGTTTTCCGGCTGGTATGCTGGATTCGCTAAACGCAAAAGTACCGTCGGCAGCCGTGGTAGTTGAGAGCGGCTGGGTACTCTGTTCCACAAAGGCCAGCACCTGTATTCCCTCCACTCCTACCTCAACGGGCAAGGTATCCGACCGAACTCCATTGGAATCGAAGTCACGAAAAACGACACCTTTCACCTGCCCCTTGACAGCATCCACACTGCACAGCACCAAAAAAATAGCTATCAATCCGGGGCAAACTAACCTGACTATCAGTGTATAGATTTGTCTCACGAAGTAAAACGTTAAAATGAGCAAATGAATCCTAACCTGTTCGCCGTCATCGGCATCTCAACCTTTTATGTACTAGAATAGAGTCTATAGGACAACCGGACATAAACCAATCGACAATACCATTCCATGAGCCGTAAGCTCAACGAGAAGTGCAGTAGACAAAAGCCATGTCTTTTATAAATTGCCTAAAAGAATGAACTTCAATCTGCACGCTACTATGGTGCTTTTTTCACGATAGCCCTACGCCTACTAACTGAATGAGTAGGAAAGTCAGCGTAACTCTCAATTGATATGCTCAACCGTACTTACTGAAAATTTGCCGCTAGAATGCGATGACGTTACAGGTAAACGGGTAAAAGCTGGCCAAACTTTACCGTCTTACGGATGAAGAGGAGACAACAATAATGCCTTAGTTGACCAAAATTTCGCTAGAGGTGATGAGCAGCTTTTTTTGTACACGAAATGCATTTATTACTCTTTTTTCATAAAAATTAAGCTTCCGACAAAGTAACGCTTCCGGCAAGTCTGCCCAAAAAACACTGATTAACTTTATAAAAAGTGAAATTGGCAAAGAAAATATAAACCCAGAAGCTTCTACACATGTCCAGTCGTTGCCATCGTATATAAGCCAAAAAGTCGTATGATGCCTGATATGAACAGACAGCATACGACCTTGACTCAACATGGGCAACTGAGCAATATCTACAGCAACACCCTACAGTATAATAAACTAAAAATCAATACACTGAACCCCAAAAATCACGAATAGTAAAAACGATTCATATCCGTAAAAAGTAATACAAGTTGTTAGTATTTATCCCGAATAGCGTCAAATAATACTTTTCGGTATTTACGTCCAATGGGAATAGACTGATGATTAATGTAGACTTCTGCCTCTCCAATGCGCTCTACATAGTTAACATTTACGATGTAGCTTTTATGAATCTGAACAAAAGAAACAGTCAACTCATCACACACTTTACGCAACGATCGTTTTAGAACATACTTCTGATCGATTGTATTGATTATCGAATAATTCCCCTCTGCCTTAACCCAATAAATTCCTTCTAAAGACACATCGATTCGGTGCTTGTGCTTTCCAATAACACTGATACTGCTGGATGGCAGGGCAGTATTTATGCGAACTTTAGAAAGCAGTACTTCAATTGTTGCCTGTAAAGCAAATCGCTCGAACGGTTTCATTAAGAAGCCAATATTTGGCATTGAAAGCGCCTTTTTCAAAAAACCTTCCTGCGAATATCCGGTCTGAAAAATAACGGGTAGCTGCTTATAGCCTTTCGTCAGTAACGAAAGTACAATCCCATCGGGCATGACAATATCGGCAATAACCAGGTCAGGCACTTGGGTATTCAACAAATTTTGTGCTTCGGCCAGCGTGCTGGCCAGCATTATTGTACCAATATTGAGTTGTTCCAACATCATCTGGAGCTTAAGCTGCCAGATTAAATCATCTTCGATGACCAGAATTTTCAAATTACGCATGCGCTTACGGGGAGCTGATTACGCTTTGGACGGCCATTACCTGAAAAGTAATCCATAAATACACTAAACTATTTGCATACTTTTCAGCGGACAGACACTTAGCTAAATAGAGGTTATTGGTACATTTACGAGTATAACGAATAGCCTATATAAGCTACTCAAGCTTAAAAAGAGTACTCTTGCTGCCTTCATATAGACCTTGGCCCAAAGTCGACAGCTTATTTTAAGCGTAAATTAGATGAAGTGTAAGGAGGCAATCTTGAGCCTATATTGTGCTGACAGGCAAGTGGTCCGAAAGTTAAGCAAGTTTACTGACTCATGAACCTATACTCATGAAAATCAAACTATTGACAATAGAACCAACAGCATTCAACGCATAGCCAGAACCTGACCTCAGCCCTCAAACCTGTAGTTTGGAAAATATAATTCAAACGTTGTTCCTTCGCCTGGATTACTCCTAAGATCAATCGCAATATGGTTGCTTTTTGTAAAACGCCCGACCAGCACCATACCAAGACCGCGCGATAAATTAGATAATGACAGACCAGCCAGGATATTCTTAATAGAAGCTAGTTTCTCGGGGCTCATGCCGCGTCCAGTATCTTTGATCACTAAGCGAGCCTGATTTGCGCCCTTTTCTACAATAGCTCTCAGCGTGATTTCGCCACCTGGCGGCAAGTTTTTTAAGGCATTGTCGACCAGATTCCGTAGGATTAAATCACAGGCGTTGGCATCCACATAAACCAGTAGACTTTCCGGGCATTCGGTTTGTATACGCGCTTGCTGATACTGGGCAACCGACTGATAGAGTTCAACGACGCTACGAATTTTCTCATTCAGACGCACTTCCTCTGGGTTATAAGGTACTTCTTCGCGCTGTGTTAACGCCCAACTTAACAGATTGTCCAGCAAGAGTAAGGTATGCCTACCCATGTCATCAATCGATTGAGAAATCTTTTCTAACTCCGCATAGCGCTGTGTTGTTAAATAGTATCTGACTAAGGATGCCAAATCCTTAAAGCTTGTAAAAGGGCGTCGCAGATCGTGAGCAATTACCCCAAAAAAGTAATCTCTGACTTGATTAATCTGAACGATTTCCGTTAAAGCATTTTTCAGTTTTTTGTTTGTCAAACGTTCGCGATAGACGAAAAATCCGGTAATGAATAGCCCAAGCGTAGCACAAATTCCAACGCCAAAATAGACCTGACTCTGCGCTTGTGCCAGCTTTTTTTCCTGTTCTAATAGTCTATTTTGGGCATCTTTTTTTTCTACCTCATAGGCCACTACGGTTTCCTGAAGCTTGTTTTTAACATTCTCAGCATCAAATTCTTCTCCGTATGTATAGATACTATCGGCCCATGTAGCGGCTTCTTTATATTTTTTCAACCCTACCAACGCGGCATGTATTCCAGCACTAGTTTGCCAGAGATACCGAACGGATGGTTCATCCGGCCGATGAGCGGTTTCCCAGGTCACCTGATATGCCTGTAAAGCTTTCTCATAGTTCTCCTGCATTTCGTAATAAAACCCAAGATTATATAGGTGGGCAATGGGTACTCTACGCTTATGTTGTTTGATGAGATCAATAATTTGACGTGTGTATACCTGTGCTTCTTTCAACTGCCCTTTACTCCAGTATAGCAACGTTAGTATGTTCAATAGCTGATGTTTATAATAGATGTATTGAGGATGCTTATCGATTAAGGCGAGTCCTTTCTGCACTTGGGGTAAGATTTGACTCCCAGCCTTACCCAACAGTTTCAACCCAGGCATACGCCCCAAAGCATAGGTATAAAGTATCTGTAGCTCAGGGTTAGAGGAATGGCGGCTTATAGCCATTGCTTCGTCCAGATACTGATGGCCATAGTGCGGTTTATCAGAGGAGCTTTGTTCATCTCGTTCCAGTATAATAATCCCCATATTCGATAAAGCCGATACCATTCCGGTTGAATCTTGTTGCCGTTTATAATAATCGTAGGCAGCCTTGGCAGCAGCAAATGCTTTATCTGGATTACTTTTAATCCTTTGTTGCCATGAATTAAAATACCAGTAATGTCCCGTGGCCTCTGGGTAGTTCGGCAAGTCTTTCCTTAGTTCATCCAGGTACGTAGAATCTATTCGCATTTCCCATAAAAGAAGACTTTTCTCCAGGCTTAGTAGTGTTGAAAAGCGAACGTGAGTTCGTTGGCTGGGTAAGATCTTTTGTAGACTATCAATGTTAGCCGTAACAGGAATCTGGCTAAACGAAGGCTCCTGAGCACCGAGCCCAGTCTGATAGACAAGGGAAAGAGGGAGGAAAGCAATCCATTTCATGAATGTAGATACGTTATAGAGGGAAACGTGTAGGTACGCAAAAGACTATGGTAAGACAACCCCATGCATTGCATACCACCAGGCAATTCGTTTAACTTCACTAATGGGATTATCTGTCAAGGCCTATCTTACCAGAAGCAAGTATGACTCAAAACAGGTGAACAACTCTTTTGTCCGTTAAATGCACAAGTCTTGGTAACGGCACTTTACTTTTTGTAGCAGGTTTATCAACGGGAAACACTAATGTGAATGAAGTACCAGCTCCCAACGAGCTTTCAACGGTTATACGTCCCATATTTTTGGCCGTAAACTGACTAACCAATACCAGCCCTAACCCCAAACGGGCTTCATCACCATGCACGTCAAAAGGATAACGCAAGGCTTTTTGCACGGCCAGTAAGGTTTCCGAACTCATGCCAATTCCTGAATCGCTGATTCGAATAATAACCTGAGCATCGTCGTAAGCCTCAGCTTCCAAACGAATATATCCCGTCAGGGTATCCATCGCTTTATACGCATTTGCCAATAAATTCCGTAAAATAAGTTCAAGTCCGTTCGGGTCGACATAGACCTGTAGCGAATCAGGGCAGCTAATTGAAAAATGTAACGGATGCTTGCTGGGTAGCCCTCTAAAGACTCGTGCAACTTCGTCTAATTTAGGATGCACATAGAGCTTCTGAGGATTATACGGCAAAGCCTCCCGCTGACTAAGTGCCCACTTCAGCAAATTATCAAGCATGGACTGAATACTAAAACCAGCTTCGTCGATTGCTTTCGATAATTGCTCAATAGCGCCATAATTTTGCTTTTGCAGATTATAACTCACTAGCTCGTTCATGCCCTGAAACGCAAACAAGGGTCGACGCAAGTCATGGGCTATGATACCAAAGAAGTGCTCTCTGGCCTCTGTAAGCTTTGTAAGCTGCCGATTTGTCCGAAAGAGCTTGTAAGAAAGGGCCCCAACAATGAGTAATCCCACAATAGCGATGATCAACCACTGCCGGGTCTGCTTTTGCATTGTTTCTAAATAGTGAATCTGTTGTTGTTTCCGCTCCGTTTCGTATCGGGCTTCCAGCTCAAGCATTTTCTTATCATTCTGAGCCGTCGTGATCAGGTTACTGATCACCCGGATACTATCTGACAGTAGGTCGGCCCCGGCATAATCGCCTTTCTGTTGAAGTAATGCCCGGTATTTTGTATACATATTTGATAATGGGCCATAATTCGAAGGCTGATATTTAGAGAATAAAGCCAAGGCTTGCTGGCAAAGTGCAATTCCTTCTTCCGTTCGCTTAAGTAGGTAGCAATCCAGAACGAGGTTGTATTGTGTATAAGCTTTTTCCAGGAACTGGTCCGGCCTTAGTTGGGCCAGAATCTGCCTGTTTTGTTCATAAGACCTCATTGATTGGCCAAGCAGATAATAACAGATCGCTTTTTGCCGCCTGAATCGGTAGGCGGCATACGAATAGGCCTGATTTTGGTTGATACGTTCAATTGCTTTCTCGACTATTTTCAGCAGTGTATCGCCTTTACTGCCAATTTGCCCTTGTCCATACTGGTAGCGAGTATACGTCAACTGTAATGTTAGAAAATCATGCCCATCGTTGGTTCTGGCCAGGCTGTTCTCCATATTACCCAAATAGGACTGGCTCCGTTTGTTGCTAGAGGCCACCTTAAAACCAATTGATGTTGAATTGATCATTACAAGTAAGCTATACGCATGTAACTGACCTGATTCGTCACCCAAACGAACAAACTCGTTGAGTGCGAGATTAGCATACAACGCTGTTTGATTACGTCGATCTTCTCGGAGATGCTTCCAGGCAAGTATATAATCATAAGCAGCTCTGGCTATTCCACTCTTCTGGGAATCGGCATAGCGCTTAATTTCAGGCAAATGGCTGCCAAGTTTATTCAGGAAATTCCAGGAATAGATACGTTCCAGCCTGATCAGGCTCTTCAAACGATCCTGAGAAAGTTCTTGATGCTGAGCTACCCATCGTTCCACACTATCCGAATTATTGACAGGATATGTATCTGCAAAACGTAACCCCTGAGCATACGTGCTACCTGCCAGCAATACCCAACACAGGCAAAAAATGATTCCGATGGTTTTAAAGAGGAAAGGAACGGCAAGATTCATAAAAGAAACAAGCTGATTAATAAAGACTTATCGAGACCAGGATTTCTTTGCCAGATTCATTAAGGAGTGCGAAAACCTTCGTCAATTTTTTTGCCATTACACGGCTTACCGCAATTACTATAAGACGAACATTCTTGACGAACGTCATTACACTGATCCTAAAAAACACAAAAAAGTCCGTTCATGTACCAAAAAAGTCATTCGTGTACCAAAAAAGTCACTAAAAGTAAACATGTATCCTCGTGGCCTAATTTTGGATTAAAGATATTAACCTTTAGTCCTTTATTGCTCACTAACCGATGACACTTAGAAAAAGCCGATAACTTGATGCCCCCTTTTTAACCAGTATAATTTAGCTGGTCAACATCTAATCCCTGAAGTGTGTAATATACTGATTGCAAAGACACTAAATGTCTAACCCATTAATGAAACGTAAACGCCATCATCAATCGGACCGGTGTGGGCAAGCCTCTACTCACCTGAATAACCAACTGCTTGATGGTTTGGAAAGCACTATACCTTTCACCCTTATCTCAACCTTGAGTGACTATTTGTCTACAATCTTTCCGTAACAAAACGATGAAATCGAATCAATTTTCTTCCCTTTTTGCAAGGTCAGAAGGCGCTAATACGCTAGCCTTAAGCTCATTTGATGATATTTATCTGCAATACATAGAAAAGGTATATCAGAAATGCTTAACAATGACCAATAACCCTATAACCGCGCAAGACTATACGCAGGACATTTTTATTAAGGTATTTCTAAAATTAGATAGCTTTAAGCAACGATCCGATATATATACCTGGCTTTATTCTATTACGCATAATTACTGTGTCGATCAACTGCGAATGGAGAAGCGAAAAAAGCACCAACTCTTTGCACTTGAAGGCGGAATGGATTACAGTGAAGGGGAAAGCAGTACACTAGATGATAAACTAACAATTTTAGATCAACTGATCGATAACCTGCCCGAATCGGACCAACAGATGTTACGGTTACATTATCAGCAAGGTGTTAGGCTTGAGGCAATCGCCCGTCAAATGAACCTGAAGTTGAGTGCCGTTAAGATGCGACTATTGCGAAATCGTAGAGCCATTTACAAGAAATACCAACAGGTTGTCGGTAACATGGATTACGTTGACCAGTAAACGCGTACGCCGATTCTGATTCGAGTTATGGTATGCCCCGAGCGTATATGCCCAGGAACTCGAATCAGAATCGGCGTACGCGTTTACTTAATCGATAGTATTTTCACCGCCCCCAACAAACCCGAGGGAAGTAACGGTGAGTTGGCCCGATAGAACGGCATCGTGGTAAACGTAATTTTACTGGTTACTCCAGGTTGAGCATCACCGATTAGTCGGTTTACCCATAGATTAGTCACCTTCACCTGAATCGTATTTCTTCCCGGTTTTACAGCTTCAGTGATGTCCATCCGAAATGGTTTTTTCCAGAGGACACCCATACTTCTTCCGTTGACTACCACGTCGGCTATATTCTTCACCTCACCTAAGTCGATCATATAACGTCCACCTTTTATCAGGGCGGGTAGCTCAACGGTATTTTCGTACTCCGCAGTCCCTGAAAAATACTTGATTCCTGCATCGGCCTGTTCGGTCCACGAAGTCAGATTGGCAAATGTTGCCTGTTCTGGGGCCCCTCTACCGGCCTGAAAATGTACGGTCCATGGGCTGTTGATCTGCGCCACTTCGGTGATCGTAACAGCAGGTTTGGTATAGGCTATTGCCGTGGCTTTATCCCGGAATACGACGAAGTAAGCTTCCCATGACTCAAACTTGAGCGGAACTATAGTCCGGCCGTCTTTGATCTGGTAAGACACTTTCTCAGTTTTTCCCGTTTGTGGGTACCATAGTTCGGGCACTTTGCCCGCAACACGGAAACTGATCGTAGCCTCATTGGAAGCGTCGCTACGGTTGTCGAGCCAGTACATATCTGTATTTCCTGATTGACGATGTACATATAGAATCTTTGCGTTTGCTCCCGCAATGTCCACATCCTTTTGTATGCCCAATCCAGTTAGCACATCGTTCAACGGCTTAGTCGATACGTTTGGATGGCTCCAGATTTGGTTAGCCAAAGCATCGAATTCAGCTGGATTTTCGCTTAAACTCGGTGATCGCTCCGGTTTCGCTCCTACCACGTTCATACCGGCTCTGACCAGCTCACCCAACTTTTTCAATACGGGCAAGGTCATGGTTTTAGCCGACGCATCGAGTGCCAGAATCCGGTACTGCTGGCCGCCCGTTGTGACAATAGTGCTACCCTTGACCTGTAAGGCTTCTTTGACAACGGTCGAATTAGCAAAGTCAAATTCATAGCCCGAAGGGACAGCCGGTAACTTATCGGCGAATGCCTGGGTAACATTGTAGTTTTCGCCATAATAATACAGCACATCGACAACTGGTTTTCCCTGTTGCAGCATATAACAGCTACGGCTCAGATAGTTGGTCCAGGCATTGGCCTGCTCGGCCCAGGTTTCCTGACGGGTAAAATACTGCCCGAAGGGCCCTAGTGAAAAACCAGGCTTTTTATCGTCAAGTGGCTGGTGTACAGATGTATGAATAACAAACCGATTCAGGCCCGAAGCCATCTCAAGATCAGCCGTCCGCTTTAATTTTTCGGGGTGCCAGCTAAAGGCATCCCGAGCCGATGTCATGGACTCTGCTGCCACAAACGGTTTACCGTAAATATGGGCTACCGAAGCCGCTTCACGAATGTCGGCTTCGCTACGTACTTCCTCGTCGTTCCCTCCCGCCAGACTTCCGGGCGTCCACATGGCCGACATCGGAATCTCTGCCTTGCGTTTCACATCCATGCCATCTGCCAGGTAAATCCGGCCATTTTCGTGCGACTCAGTGTATCGTTTCATGCCCCGCTTGTTCAGCTCTTCCCCGATCACCTCGTAATGATTTTCGACAATGAGCTCACCAATCGTTTTGCGGAAATCCCACAAAAATTTCTCGCTGGCTTCAGCACTCTGAATCACTCTTCCCGTCAGTACCGGCAACCAGGGTGTAAGGCTATATCCCCGCCGTTTCTGAAACTCAGCGGGCATCTCTTTGGTCCAGGTCATATGGCCTGCCTCATAGCTATCCAGCACCATATACTGCAAACCCTGATTACCCATTTGCCCACCCGTAGCCTCCTTATACATATCCAGATACGTATTGATGTACTTCCTGACGGCTTCTTTGTCCAGCTTGTCGACTTCAAGGCCAGTAGCTTCGGGGGAGGCCGGATGATTTTCCCGGCCTGTGATGGAATACCCCAATCGCACAACGGCCCAGTTGCCAGCCGGTGGGGTCCAGTTCAGGGTTCCGTCGGCTGCCATTTTCGAGGAAATGTCTAGTACATTCGTCGTTGGGATGGCATCGTTATCATTTTTCACGAGCGAATGGGTGCTTTCTTTCCAGGCGGCAAACCCAGCTTTTTGTTCAAACAGATCCACCCGATTCGTATTGTGCAGGACCAATTCGGCTACCGGCACGCCCTGAGGTTTCCCTGGCTGCGAACTACCGCCAAACATCTCACCAAAGGGGTTGCCTTCTGGCTTCTCCGTCTTGAAGGTAAACCGGAACACTTTAGCCGTGGTGGGCAAAATTCCCATCGTACTCTGCGGAACGGTGCTTCCCCGAATGACCACCACATCACGGAAATTAACCCCGTCGTCGCTTACTTTCAGACTCCGGTTGTCAGGCATCCCTCTGAACTCGGCCAGTTCACCGGCAGCAGGTGCTCCTACGATAGTAAACGCTTTAAACGTCTGGGGTTGATCGAATTCAAACTGAATCCACATATCCTCACCGATCTCCTTTGGGGGCAATAGCGTCGTTTTGGCTAAATCGCCATCCGTGAGGTCGGCCAGTGTAAACGTCCCACCGCTCGATGTAATTTTGGGGTTTAGTGCTGCCAGTGTTTTCTCGGCTTCGGGTAAGCGATAGGCAATCACAGCGGCATCGGCATAATAATGGGGTATCGCCTTTGGGGCTCCTCCCATCAGACTGGACGAAGCGAGTGGCACATTCTGAAATTTCCCGGCTATATCCGGCGGTTGTGGCAACTTTCCAGAAAAAGCTTTCCCACCCTCCAGCCGTGTTTCGGTCCAGACGTACTTTTTCATCCCATCTTTAGGCGCTACCCAGGGTCCTCCCGTAACGCTCCATCCTGGCGAACCGGCAATAGCCATTTCGAGTTGAAGCCGTTTAGCCGTTTCGGTTGTGTGGCGAAATGCATCTTTCCACTCGGGTGTCATAAACACCAGTTTTTTGGGAACAACTACAGGCGTAAATAAACTGGCGTCGAAGTTTTGAAAGCCTCCGATACCAGCCCGCTTCATCCATTCCAGATCTTTGGTAATTCCCTCTTTGGTAATATTACCATTCATCCAGTGCCACCAGACACGGGGCTTTGCCGCATCGGGCGGGGTCTGAAAACCTTGTTGCAGCGTAGTTTGTCCCATGCTATACAGCACGGTCATTGACAGGAATGAAGCAAGTTTATATTTCATAAACCAGGGAAGGAAAGGGCAGAAATCATATATTATAAAAAAACACTACACCAGCACACTCATAATCAACCAGATAGCTAATAGCTTAAGCCATGACCAAATCGAAACCGGGCATAGTCACTACCTTCCTGAAAACCAGGAACGTCAGACTTGTTTTCGGCAACCGCTTTTTCAGAAGCCGGAATCGTAAACGGCAATTTGCCCGTTGGTTTATAGACTCCCCGGACAACATCCAGCAGGGCATCGGGTGTAGTGCCGAAGGTGGCCAATACAGTTTTCGTAGCCGATGCATCCAGTTCATCCAGTACCCACGGGCTCGAAAAATTGATCGCCAGAACAGTCGGTTTACTTTTCAATAGCTCATTGACATGGTTCACATCGACATGGTTTTTCGATAAACGTAGCTCAATGGGTTTCCCAGCTGCAGTAAACAAACTTCCACCTGTAGGAATCAACCAAAGCAGCACCACATCGGCCTCGTCTTTCGACGACACAAATTCAAGATTACTATTCGACTGGGCTGGCTTATGGATATGCACCGCATTACCTCCCCGACCGTTATCATAATACGTTTCAAAATAAACCTTCGTTTTGGCCTGTATAGGCAACTGTTTTGCGTCATTTTGTAGCAGCACAATCGACTTACGATGCGCCAGATCGGCCTTTTTCTGCAATGTTTCGCTACCAACCAGTTGTGCGGCTTTGTCGACATCGACATAGGGGTTTTCAAACAATCCCAGCAGGAATTTTTCACGCAATAAGCGGCTAACCGATTCATTGATTCGGGCTTCGGAAACCAGGCCTTTTCTGGCCGTTTCAAGTAGTACGGTCGGGTCGGCCGTTCCCGAAAAAATATCGACGCCGGCATCCAGCGCTTTTTGGTATCGTTGCTGTAACGTCAGGTTTTCGACCCCCCAGGGCATCATATCGATGGGCCCTGTATCAGAATTGACAATACCCTTGAAACCCAGCTTTTTCCGGAGTAAATCCTGTATGATGGCCTTGTTGTATGAGAAGCCAACCTCCTCAAAACCCTTACCTTTCGGCGCTGAATAATAAGGCATTATGGCCGACGTACCAGCGTCGATCGCGGCTTTAAAAGGCTTTACGTGATAGTCGAACATACCGCCTGGATAATGGGCAAACTTCCCCCAGTCGAAATGCGAATCCTGGCCATCTACCTGAGGCCCTCCACCCGGAAAATGCTTGGTTGTCATGGCAACCGACGATGGATTGAGGGAAGCCCCCTGAAAGCCCAGCACGATTTCCCGAATCATACTGGCGGCCAGGTCGGCATCTTCGCCAAACGTACCTTCGACGCGCTGCCAGCGGGGTTCGGTAGCCAGATCAGCCATGTACATATACCCTTTCCGAAGGCCGACAGAGGCCCATTCCTGAGCCGCAGTCTGCGCAAATTCGCGGGTTAATTTCGGATCACGCATGGCGGCAAGACCAAGCTCACCCGGCCACTTCGAAAAAGCCGTCGTGCCCACACTCAACCCAATTGAGGCATCGATGGTCACATGATTTCTGGGATTAGAGGCCACAATGGCCGGAATTCCCAGTCGTGTACCTTCACATAGTGCCTGTAAGTTGTTCGACCACTCGGCTATAGTGCGGGCCGACGGATTTGCCCGCAGAATGAAATGACGCAGGTGAAATTGGGTTACCCCTTTCGTAGTACCAGCCGCCGACAACATGGGCACTGGCAAAGGCTTACGGGTAAACATATTGTTGGGCTGCACCAGGTCTTCTTCATTGAATCCGCTACTGATTTCGGCCTTTGGCGCATTTTGCTGAAACGAGTAGTCGCCCGCCATCCGTGTAGTACTGATGAGCATGAACCCAATCTTCTCTTCCAGCGTCATCTGCGACACCAGGTCATTCACCCGTTTTTCTACCGGCAATCGCCAGTCTTCGTATGGATCAAGCTTACCGTTTTTGTTAAGATCCTTGAATTGCAACGCGTTACTATTCAGTAATGCCACACTGCGCTTACCCAGCATGGGCTGCCTGGGGTTCTGGGCAACCGCACAGGTCGTAAAGAGAATGCCGGTAATTATACGGAGCGATAGGTATTTCATGAATTGGATTTAGGGTTCATTATTGTAAGACAGTTGACGATCAATCCTCTAAAGAGTAGTTATGCAAAAGCCCGCAGTTTTTGCACCAGGTCAGGAAGATAGGCTCCCCTCCCCAGTATAATGGGTATAGTTAATGCCGGATTTCAGGAGTTTTCATAAACCCCTGAACGTTGAGCCAATCGCCAAAACGTTCATACCACGTATCGACCGGGAGATTCTGCTTCCGCATACCAAAGCCGTGACCACCTTTTTCGTAGATATGTAACTCAGCGGGTTGACCGGCATCGAACCATTTCTTGTAGATGTTGATGCTCATGGGCATCATGTTCAACTGATCGTCACCAGCCACTACGATAAAAATGGGGGTTTTGGCGGTTGGGATCGCAGAGCCAATAACGGCGGGCTCATAAGCATAAATAGGCGCAACAAAGTTGGGGCGATTGGTGTCTGTAGCGTTGTACACGACCGACATGGTCAGCGTCCCCCCCGCCGAAAAGCCCATAAACCCGATCTTTTTCGGGTCGATATTAAAGTCCTTTGCATGGCTGCGCACATACCTTACAGCCGTAAGACCATCAGCCATAGCCAGTGGTACAACGGGCGCGTTTTCTTCGTCCAGTTTTTTGAAATCCTGCATTTTGGGCATCAGTTCTTTGACAGGATCGTCGGTCAAGCTATGTACAACCCGGTATTTAAGTACAAAAGCCGCTATACCTTTGCTATTAAGCCACTTGGCTACATCAACCCCCTCGCTGTTGATGCTCAGGGTATGAAAGGCTCCCCCCGGTGCTACAATAATAGCGGTTCCGTTAGCGGCTTCTTTGGGTGGCAAATAAGCTGTTATGGTCGGTTCCGACACGTTATACACCACTTCGGTTTTGAACTGGTTATTTGTACTCGTTTGCTCGTTCCAAGTCCAGCTTTCAGACCCTTTGGGTTTACCTTCGTAAAGTTTTAAAACCTGTTGGGCATGGATGGTGGCAGCGCCTGATATAAAGCTGATGCAGGCCAGAATAAAGAAGCGGATCATAGCAGCTAACGAAGAAACGTAAACAGGGCTTTGGTAAGTGACCAAAGCCCCAATAAGTTATCAAAACCCATGGTTAATTAACAAAAAGTACGCTCGGTTTTACCCACACCTGTTCGTCAAACACGCTTAACCATGGTAATGAGATCGCACAAATCTAATAGAATGATAGCTTGAAAAATTAGCACAATACGAGGTAAACTATGCAAAATCCGGCAATTCTGACTATTGATTATGCATGAACAGTTAAAACGATACGGCCAATGGCCGGGTTAACTAACAGCCTGACGACGGTATTCTTTAGGGGTCAAACCTGTTCTAGCCTTAAAAAAGCGGGCGAAGTCACTAGGGTTTGTTTCTGAAAATTTGAACGCTATTTCACTGACAGACAATACCGTTTGTTTTAATAAGACTTTCGCTTCCAGTATGATCCTATCAGATAGTAATTCCTGTGCCGTTTTGCCTACTGTCGATTTAACGCATTTATTTAAATGATCCGGCGTTATGGCCATCATCGAAGCATAATCCGTTACTTTATGATGGGTATAAATATAATGAGATAGCAAATTCGTATACTTTTCAGTAAAGCGTATCGCGGAGTGTTGTGTGGCTGCAACCGACGTTGTCTCTACTGCATTTAGTTCGGTAAAAAGCGCGAATAAATAAGCCCCCAATATAGCCGGATTGGGCGACGGTTTGGACTCATACTCATCAAGCAAACGATTCAATATGTTCAGAATGGGTTCTCGCAGGGAATCATGTATTGTAATTAATGGATTAGCCGAAAACTGCCAAAACGGGAATGTGTCATAGAAAGGGGCCTTCGGAAAGATGGCATTAAGTAGAGCAGCATCAAAGTGGCAAAAAAAGCCCTTTGCATCCGCGCTCATATACTCATGAGCAGAAATCTGTAAGGCAGGCAAGAAAAAGAACGTATTGCGCCCAAATTCAAATCGATGTAGGTCTTTACTTCGGGCCGTTGTCCCTTCGGCCAGAAAAATAAAATCATAGACTGTTTTACGATGCGGTGCAAGGGGAAACCTGATTTTTGTAAACACATCTTCAATTCGATTGATGTGGAATAGCAATTGAAAATCAGACAGATTTAATGCCTCTTCAGCCCCAAAGTGATGTAGGCTCAATTCTTTAGGAGAAAGGGGCATTAAATTCTTGTATGGATGCTCAGCCATGTTACACGCATGTTCATCTTGGTGATACGTCTATAACAAATAAGGCCGCACTTTACGCAATCACCTCATAATAAAATAATTACCACGGACTTATTCCCGTATCGGGAGCATTATCATCACTAAAAAACTGCCCTGTTGGCCCGTCTGACTCCAGCGTTGCGGCTTTTACCAATCGCGCGGCTGCATCCGATACAGTACCCGGCCCACGGTGTTGATTGAAATCGGTTGCCGTATACCCTGGATCGACTGCATTGACCTTAAATGGGGTGTCGCGCAGTTCATAGGCCAGTACAATGGTATAGGCATTCAGAGCAGCTTTAGAAGCAGGATAACAAGCCCCTTTTACATGATAATACTTCCAGTTAGGGTCACTGTGGAGTGTCAGCGACCCCAGGCCCGACGTGACGTTGACAATCCTTGGCTCTGGCGATGCTTTCAGCAGGTCGATAAAAGCCTGTGTGGTGCTGACAACGCCAAATACATTGGTTTCAAATACCTGTTTGAATACATAAATGTCTGTACCGAGTGCTGTTTGAGGAAAGCCACCACTGATTCCCGCATTGTTGATCAGTACATCTAAAACCTCAACTTTCTGCCCCAATGCTGCACGAGCGGCTTTTATAGACTCAAGATTATCAACATCAATGGTGATAGATTCTACACTGTCAAATCCTTCCGACTTCAATTGATCGACTGCCTGCTGGCCTTTTTCAGCATCACGACTACCCAGGTAAACGTAGTACCCTTTTTGTAGCAACTGCCGGGCTGTTTCGAAACCGATGCTTTTATTCGCTCCGGTAATCAATACTGTTTTCATGTTTCATCTGTTTGTGATGGGGCAAAGCTATGGTACAACTCACCGCCAGTTGAAACACATTTTTCGGAATTACTGGTACATTTCACGGGTCATTACCCGCTACCCGATCGAGCCAATCTCGAGTTCCGCCCAAACAGGAAGGCTCACAACGCATATGATCTGGAAATCAAGCCCTCCCGCCCTCTGATCTAAAACAGTTTTAGCAGAAAGGAAATGAAAAAATAGAATAAGGCTAGAGAAATCAACAGGACGACGGTCCAAGGACCAGGTAGGGGCAGCCAATTTTTGCGCTTCATGGTATGGAAAACTAGTCGTTATCAACTTGATAGTTGCTAAACTAAACAAAAATCAGAAAAATCCATACATGCTAGTTTAACATCTTGCTGGCTCATAGGAGGCCATAATGTGTGAAGCCTGAATAAACAGCATAAAAAAACGAAGGATCAGTATGAGCAGATAAACCCAAATCGATTTCAGAATAGAAAAAAACGATAAAATCGATTTCATAAAGCACAAGTGAACGATTGTAAGAAAAATGCTAGCATTTATTAGACCTCCCTGTTTATGTAAAAACAAAATGTGTCATAACAATCGGAACTATGGCAAAAGCATCAATCCTACCTACCTCAACACCAGACGGCCCCGATAAAGTCGGCTTCATCGGGGCCATATATTATGTAAAATTGGTTAGGGCTAGCTCAGGGCATTCCGGCAATAATCAACGCATTTTTTCACTTCTTTCACCGAGTTTGACCCTTCTGGAATCTTGTATTCCAGCTCAACAGCCGCCGGGAAGGTATACTTTTGGTCACGCATCAACTGCAACACCTGCCGTAATGGCGTGTCGCCCTGCCCCCAGGCCAGATTGCCTTTCCCATGGTCGGCCGTTTGACGGTCTTTGATGTGCATACTGGCAATTCGATCATGCTTTTGTTTCAGGAAGACTAATGGATCAGGATTACCAGCCGCCACATAATGGCCCAGATCAAAGTTAATGGCGTTGGCTGGTGATTGGGCCAGGGCCGTATCCCAGAATGTTGGCGTTTGTTGCTCATGTCCGTGATACCCAACTTTTATACCATGCTTTTCGGCCATCTTACCTAAGCGCAGCGTCTGAGCGTCATTACTTGGGTGTTCAAGCGTTACCTGATTGGCACCCAGCAATTTAGCGGCCTTCATACCATAATCAATCTCTGCATCAGAATTTTGTACCCCAAACGCATCAGGCTTGAAGCCGTAAATTTTCACCCCGGCTTGATTATACATTTTTCGTAATTGCTCAAACTTATCCATAGGGGCAGAAAGCCGCCATTTAGCTACTTCGGCCTGATAGGCTTTACGTTGTGCATCGAACTCGGCGAGTTTTTTCTGCTCATCTTCGGTAAGTTCCTGTTTCTCGGCACGCTTCCGCATTAATGGAAAAACAGACCGCATATCAAGGGTATTTTTTGGAGCGCCCGCAAACGATTCGGCCGGTCCACCCATTAACTCAATGGCACTTATGCCAGAATCCAGCACATATTGAAGCGTCGCTTCGGCACTCTGATCGGGCATATCCCGAAACGAATAGGTAATGGTCCCGATCTGGACACCATCGAACAGTGAATTAGGCTTATCTCCCAGACTACGTATAAGCGCCGGAGCACCAAACAGACGATTACTACCAACAGTAGCCCCTGCAACAAGTGTAGCTGCGGCTCCTAAAAACTGACGACGGGTTGACTGATTTTTCATAATTAACGATCGGTTAACGGATTTGGATGAAAGAGAAAACAGGGGCTTTATTTACTCAGAGCCAACACACAATACTACCTGTCGGCTGAGGCTCTGGGCAAACAGTAGGCTTTCATCAGCGAACAGACGAACGACATCGCAGGTATTCCCCTTGTCATCCTAGCAGGAATGCCTAACTAAAGCAATACTTTTTCAATCGAATGTACAAATCAGATAGACTAGTTGCTACTAAACGCCGATAGATGAGCCATTTTAATCGACAAAAAGCCCGGACTTACTAACGTTAGCTCAGTAAGTCCGGGCTTTAGCCACTCGCATATGGATAAGCAATCGGCTCAGTTTTTGATCGATGCGATTTCCAGATCAGATAAGCATCGCTGGCAATAAGTAGGCTCAACGCCCATTTGCTCACTGAAAAGTCGAGCCGCTTCAACAGCCTGCTCAAATTGTGAATAGCTACCTCGCCAGCGGCCGGTTCCATTGTGTGAGCGTGCCGTTTGCATGCCCTTCCCTTTGTTACAAAAGCCGCAATCGGCCCGATGAAGTGTGATTTTAGGATTACGGTAATACGTATAGAAATAGTAAGTCATAACCTCGATGGAACGTTGAATAAACTCACTCATCATCGAGGAAATCCATCGAATCAGAGATTGAGACAAAGTTCATAGGAAGCTACCCGAGGTCTAAAAAAAAGATGACTAATGACGGGTTTACAGGGATGAGCAAAGGATTTTCGAGGTTAAGTCAGTATGGAAACAGCTCCAAAATGGCTCATTTACCCATCCATTCTTTAAAACTCGTTACCCGATCAATACTGACAAATACCTCCTGCCGGGGCTGTGGGGCCAATTCTACCTTCAGTTTACTACCCGAGTACGCATACACCGAACGGATACCCGACGCACTAACCAGATACGATCGATTGACGCGAAAAAACTGATCGGGATCAACCAGTTGACCCAGCTTATCCAGACTATAGTCGATCGACACCGGCACACCCGTATGCGGCATAACATACGTAGCTTTCTCTTCAAAAAAGAAATAGGCAATTTCCTCAATCCGAATGCTCCGCAATCGGGGCCCTACACTTACCATAAACCGATCGCGATAAGTAGGCGGCTCCAGCTTTTTGATCAACTGATTGAGCACGGCCGTATTCATCGTTGCGGATGCCTGGCGAACCATTTTAAACTTATCAATAGCCGCAGCCAGTTCATCCGTTTCAATGGGCTTTAACAGATAATCAATACTATTTGCCTTGAAGGCCTGTAACGCGTATTCGTCAAAGGCGGTGGTGAAGATGATCGGGATCGTCAAATTTAATTTTTTGATGAGGTTGAACCCTAAATCATCTTCCAGGTGAATATCCAGAAAAATCAACTCCGGTTCGGTGGACAGAGGATCGTTGAACCACTGGACTGCTTTCGACACCGACGGCAGTTGAGCCAGCACCTGAATCTGAGGGTCATACTCCAGTAAAAGAATTTCCAGCCGTTGGGCTGTAAGTGGTTCGTCTTCAACAATCAATACATTCATTCGAGCAGTGGAATTTTAACCGTAAACACGTCAGTCTGGTCATCGATCAGTACTGGTCGACTGGTCAGCAACTGGTAGCGTTTGGTAATATTTTTCAGGCCGAGCCTCGTCGATGTTTCCATTTTGGGACGCAGTCGAATTGCATTCGTAACCCATATATAATCCTGCTGAACAGAGAGTGTTACAAGAAGCGGTTCTTCGGCCGACATCTGATTGTGCTTCACTGCATTTTCAATTAGTAACTGGAGCGTAAGGGGAGCAATTCGAAATAATGACACCTTTTCGGAAGGGATATCGGTTACGACGCGGAACTTATCACCAAATCGTATTTGCAGCAAAAACGTATAGGCTTTCAGAAATTCCAGTTCGTCCTGAAGTTTTACGCTCTGTGCCTCATACTGATCCAGCACATAGCGGTACGATTTAGCCAGCTGCCCCACAAACTGGATAGACAGTTTGGGATTTACAGCAATCAGTGACGACAGAATACTGAAACTATTGAACAGGAAATGGGGATTAACCTGATTCTTAAGAGCCACGAACTGCGTCTGAGCGGCTTCCTGCTTGAGCTGTTCGGCTTTCACCCGGATGTCTTCAAGTTGCTGATACCCTCTTCGATTGGCGGCCAGATAAAAAGCCGCCAGCATCGCCATAATCGTTAGGCCGTTATAGAACTTGTGCTCCTGACTAGGGTCTTTAGGCCGGTTTGCTTTCTGAACATTGGTCAGCGTGTGCGTAAAGGTTGTAAGTCGAAGCGGCTCGAACTCAGCCATGGCCACCCACAACCGAAAAAATCCCATATTGAACAAAACGGCCAATCCACCCGCCACAAACAACGTAATTAGTTGCGCAGGCAGGTCAAATTCGATCAGAAACCCTTTGTGAAACAGTTTAAAAATCCGTTGCTGAAACCAGTCGGTCACGGTTAGCCACAACCCGAAAAAAAGAATCGTAACCGTTATTTCCATAATCCAGAACGGCCATATCCGTTCCAGAAAGGCCAGCGAAAAGTGGTTAACCGCCACATACAACCGGATGGGCCAGTAGATAGCAAACACAGTTGTTGCCAGTTGCCATCGTTGGCGATTTGTAAGGTAATTGCCAGCAGAATTGGCCATATATACTTCATTTGTCGGTATTTGCATCATAGCTAGTATACCACAGCCACTCTATTTTCCCGGATCGCCATTCGATTATCGAATTCTAGTTCCCTAATGATTGAAAGGGCACATAAGTTTATGTGCATTGCATAAGACCGAAAAAAAAAGATGACTAATGACGGGTTGCGCCAGTTGAATGAAGGATTTAGGCTGCTAAGTCCGTTCCTGATCGTATCCACAGTCGATACTATGCTAAATCGATACGCTCTACTGATTGGTAGCGTGGCTCACTAAACCTTTCCGATGACTGACCCCAACAAAAAACGCCCAATCCTGACTGGACTGGGCGTTTCAAACTACCTAACATTACTTACTCAATGGAGTAATCACTACGTAAACGATGGCTACGCTTCATTCGTTCGCCGGTTCCGCTTTGCCCGATTTGGAGTCATTCTGTCAATCGTTCGCACAGACTGGCAACGCCAATTCTTCATTTTTGGCACTCGTTTTGCGCTGAAAGTATATGGTATACATGGTCATTTCGACAACTGTGCCGGGTTCAATCAGCCCATTCGTTTATGGATTGCAAAGCACATAAATTTCAGCATTATCAAACCGATTCGTATTACTTCTCATCGGGTCGGCATAGCCAGACGTTTGTGGAAACCGTCAAGCTCTTCTGCGAGCGATGTGGCGACCTGAAAGAAACAACCCGAACGGCCTTTTGCGGCTATACCGACTACCATAAACTCCCCGACTGGGCCAAGTCAATTACGAACAGAGCCTGGCATCTGGATGCCTAGCTCCTTACCGGCAGCATGCAGCTTTTCACAACCGATTCAGCTGATTATGAACGTTTTATAGCACAATCATCCTACGAACGGTTGGCCTATTGTTTCGGCAACCAGACTCGATATGGATAAACACCCCGGTTCCCGAATGTGTAAAACGGAACCGCCGTAAACGATACCGCTTTCGCCGATTTATCCATCGCTTCTCCCGTAATAACATTAACGCCATTTAACAGATCAGGCTTGTAGGTCAGTTTGAGCGGTGTATTGGCAGAGAGCATATACTCGCTTAGTGCAGCATTGTCGACGCCTTCAAATCCATAAATAATAGGGCCCGACGCCAGGGCGACTTTCCCGTTAATGGTCTGTATCGAATCATTTGGTGTAATGACTCTGGGCTGCATAGGTAGACTCAGTTCGATCCGATCACCTTTTTTCCAGGTTCTGTGAATAGCAGCGTACCCATTTTTTGGGTTCACGGGTATGGCTTTGCCGTTCACTTTGAGTACAATTGGTTCGCTCACCTTCGAGTGGTATAGGCCGAATGGGTTTTCGACACTATGCGCCCAACCGGGGATGCGTACATTCACAGTAAATGCCTTACTCGACGCGGGGTCGACTTCAATGATCGATTCGCCTTTCCAAGGATACTGGGTCATCTGTCGAATGCGGATCGCATTACCCTTCTGGTTGATTGTTGCGTCGCTACCGATAAACAGGTTTACATAAACGGCATCGTTGTCGTATGCATAGATAAACCCAGGCATGGCCGATACCATTTTCAGAAGCATAGGTGGGCAACAGGGACAACTATGCCATGCCCAGCGTTTATGATCGGTGGCCACCAGTGGATTCTCGTAAAAATAATGGCTCCCATCGAGCGATACACTGGACAGCAGATTGTTATACAGCACCCGTTCCAGTTCATCGATGTATTTTCCGTCGGCCTCCAGTTGATTCATCCGCTGGCTAAAAAAGGCTGACCCTATGGCCGCACAGGATTCCAGATAGGCCGATTCGGGCAGGAAATGATTGGCCCCAAATCGTTCGCCATCAGCTATGGCTCCCTCGCCCCCGGTAATGAACATCCGCTTGCCAATCATATTGTCCCAATAATTGTTGGCCGTTTCAACATACCGATCATCCTTATTTTCCAAAGCCGTTGCCGCCACCCCCGTTGCCAGTAAGGTAGCTCGCACGGCATGTCCTTCGATGGTTTTCTGGGTAAAAACCGACATGTGGTCCTGATTGTATGACTCGTCGCTCTTGCGGGCATGACTGCCATCTTTCTCACCATAATTGCCTCTGTTTTCGATCCAGAACCGAGCCATGGTATAGTAGTGGTTCTCATCGACCGGAACGCTCATTTTTGCCTTCAGCGCCGGTTCATCCCGAAACAACCAATACAACTTCAGAATAGCCTCCTCGGGGCCTCCATGCCCGGGAATGACGTTTGCTTTGGGAGCCGGACCAATTTGCTGGTAGATATAATTACTGAACTTGGTGGCTACATCCAGCAGCTTCGTTTTGCCGGTTGCTTTGTAATAATGAACAGCCGCTTCGATGAGCATTCCGGCATTGTAAATATCGTGCTGCCATTTATCGTCGCCCCCGTTGGTCCCCCATCGTTGAGTAGGTTTTACCAACGTTGTGTAGGTGTTAAGATACCCGTCGGGGTCAGCCGCCTGCGCAGCCGCAATGCGATCAATGTAGCCGTCTATTTTCTGTTCCAGCTTAGGATCGGGGTATTCAACCAGCAAATCGGCGGCTCCGCGAATGGTTTCATAAACCAGCCCATCGTACCAGGGCGGGCCATCGTGTTCACCTGTATTTTTCTTTCCCTGAGCTACCCAATCGAAATTTAAAAAGGCATTCCGGGTCCGGCCCAGCTTCGCCTTTTCGTCGATCAGGTCTTTTCGGTCCGGTTCGTATTTGCCTTCCAGCTTGTCGAATACATCGTACACCGTTTTCGAATCCCAGACCTTTAGTTTTGGACTCCAGAACTGGTCACTGACCCGAACCTGTTCCAGGCTTAAGGGATGAATAATGCGAAGGGGATGGCTTGCCGACTGGGCAAATGATAGATTCGCGGACAGCATCAGCAACGAAGCTGCAACATTCCGAATCGACTCAATTGGGGTAGTCCGTTTCATAGGTCAGGAGCTTAGGCTACACTAGATTAAGCAGCCATCTGTAAAATGCGCATACCAATCAATTTCTAATGACCTTCGCGTAGATAATCTCCCTTTGCCAACCCGATAAACCAGTAGAACAATATACCCTAACGGTGGGTTTTAGTCATTGATCATCTGACCCCTGGTTCTGACCCAACGATATGGCCGATACCAACTCCTTAACGATCCAATTCTGATGGATGAACACGAATCACCCGAACTAACAGAAGACGAAAAGCGTCTGTTTGCCAACCTGATGCCCGAAGACCTGAACGAAATTCTCGATACAGGTGTCAATCGTCGCCATTTCCTCAAACTGATGACGCTGGCCGGTGGTGGAATCCTGGCGGCTCAATCGGCTGTAGCTGAACAGTTGCTGACTCGTCCATCAAACGTTCCTTCACCAACTGAACTGGCCCCGTTCAGCCTCGATAATGCAGTCAATGTATCGTTTAAGGTAAACGGTACTGCCCGAAAACTCACCGTCGATTCCCGCATGACATTACTGGATGCGCTGCGCGAACGGCTGGACCTGACTGGCTCAAAAAAAGGTTGCGACCACGGCCAATGCGGAGCCTGTACGGTGATAGTAAATGGGCATCGGGTACTGTCGTGTCTGACACTGACGGCCTCCTGCGAAGGCAAAACCGTACAAACCATCGAGGGTTTAGCCCAAAACGATACGTTACATCCTGTGCAGGAAGCCTTTCTGAAGCATGACGGCTTTCAATGTGGCTTCTGTACGCCCGGTCAGATTTGTTCAGCTGTCGCCATGCTGGATGAAGCGAAGAAAGGCCAGGCCAGCTACGTCACCGAAAATGTACGCCAAACGACAGGTCCGGCTAAACTATCAAACGAAGAAATTCGGGAGCGGATGTCGGGGAATATCTGCCGATGCGGAGCCTATCCGAATATTGTGGCTGCCATTCAGGAAGTTTATAGTGGTAAGCCTGTTGAACAGATTTTCCGCTCGGTTTAATACTTGACCTCAATCCAATGCGACCTTTTACCTATACCCGAGCCACCGATGTAGCATCGGCCATCAGGCTGCTGAGCCAGAATCCGAACGCCAGATTCCTCGCTGGTGGTACTAATTTGCTGGATCTGATGAAGGAAGATGTAGAACGCCCCAACACCCTGATCGACATCTCCGAACTAGGCCTAACCGACATTAAATCCATTGCTAGTGGGAGCAATAAAGGAGGGATTTCGCTTGGCGGACTTGGTAAAAACACCGATGCCGCTAACCATCCACTGGTTCGCCAACATTATCCGTTGCTAACCCAGGCGATTCTGGCAGGTGCATCGGGGCAACTACGAAACATGGCAACCAATGGTGGCAACCTGCTGCAACGAACGCGCTGCCCTTACTTCTATGAAGTGGCTATGCCCTGCAACAAACGTGAGCCGGGAACAGGCTGTGGCGCCAAAGACGGCATAAACCGGATGCACGCCATTTTTGGCTGGTCGGACCAATGCGTAGCCGTCTATCCATCCGATATGGCCGTAGCACTGGCGGCTCTGGATGCGGTAGTTACTGTTCGAAATGCCAGTGGTCAGGAACGCCGGATTCCTATCCTGGATTTTCATCGGCTACCCGATAACCAACCCGAAAAAGATACGAATCTGGTGCACGGCGAACTGATCACAGCGATTGAATTGCCTCAGAATCGACTTGCGGATAAATCGTACTACCTTAAAGTTCGTGACCGGGCCTCCTATGCCTTTGCGCTGGTATCCGTTGCAGCTGCTCTGGAAACAGAAGGTAATACAATTAAACAGGCCCGTATTGCCATGGGTGGCGTTGCTCACAAGCCCTGGCGATCCCTGAAAGCCGAAGCAATGCTGGTAGGTAAGGAAGCTACCGAAGCGAATTTCAAGCAGGCGGCTGACGCTGTCATGGCCGACGCCAAACCCCTGGCCCACAATGCGTTCAAAGTAGAGCTTGGCAACCGGAGTATCGTTCTGGCTCTGCAAATGGCCATGAAGGGTAGCAAAATTTAACCTTAGTCATTGATCGTCAATCACCTACGGCCTCATTGGTGGTCATTCGGTAGTTTCAACCGACGACTACTAAGCAACCAATAATCTCATGAAGGACACGAATAAAGCAGTCGGCTCCCCGATTAGTCGTATCGACGGTATAGCCAAGGTAACCGGCAAAGCGCCCTACTCGATGGATCATCCGGTAACAAATCCGGCCTATGCCATTCTGTTCAAAAGTACCATTGCTGCCGGAACCATTCGGGAGATCGATAGTGCTGCCGCCGAAAAAGCTCCCGGTGTACTAGCCATTATCACCCATAAGAACGCGCCAAAACTAAACGTCAAGGGCGGGTTGCGCGGAGGTGCTCTGCTGCAAAGCCCAGAGGTTGAGTTCTTTGGGCAAAACATTGGCATCGTAGTAGCTGAAACGTTCGAACAGGCACGCTATGCCTCGCGGCTCATCAACGTCACGTATGATAAAAAAGAGCCCAAAGTCGACTTCGATAAAGTAGCCGATCAGGCTCGCATGCCTAAGGATAAAGAGAAAGCCGATGCCAAACGGGGCGATGTACAGGCTGCGCTCGGCCAGGCTACTTACAAAGTAGAGGAAGTGTATGAAACGCCCATCGAACACCATCACCCCATGGAACCCCACGCGGCTATTGCCGAATGGAACGGCGATAAGGTGACTTTATACAGCAGTGCCCAGATTGTAAACGGTGCCCAAAGTGCGGCTGCCGCAACCCTGAATCTGCAACCGAACCAGGTACGTATTGTATCGCCTTACATCGGTGGCGGTTTTGGTTCGAAAGGAGGTCAATGGGCGAATCTGGCCCTGGCGGCCGTAGCAGCTAAACAGGTCAATCGTCCGGTCAAGCTTGCGCTTACTCGTCAGCAGATGGTCAACTCCGTGGGACTGCGGCAACACAATCGCCAGAAAGTGAGTCTGGCAGCTACTGGCGATGGCAAGCTGACGGCTCTGGCCCATGAGATCACAACGCACTGTGCTATCAACGATGAGTTTGTCGAGCCCTGTGGCGACTGCTCAAAAATCATGTACGACACACCCAACTCGCTCATCACGTATCGGGTAGCGCCCATGAATCTGATTTTACCGACCTACACCCGTGGCCCCGGCAAATCGACCGGCAGTTTTGCCCTCGAATCAGCGATGGACGAGCTGGCCTACAAGCTGAAAATGGACCCGATTGCGTTTCGAATTAAAAACGAACCCGAACGCGATCCATCCAACGGCAAGCCCTGGTCATCACGGACTACAGTACAATGTCTGCGCGAAGGAGCAAAAGCCTTTGGGTGGGAAAAGCGTAAACCCGAACCCCGTCAGAATTCGCAAGGCAATTACTGGATTGGCTATGGCGTATCAGCCGGAACGTACCCGGCTCATCAGCGCCCAACCTCGGCCTCCGTCAAGCTAACCCGAGCGGGTGAAACCGTAACCGCCATTGTTGAATTAGCGGCTGCCGATCTGGGTACGGGCACGTACACCATCCTGACGCAAACGGCCGCCGATGCGTTGGGATTAGCCGTTCAGCATGTGAAGGTAAAAATTGGCGATTCCGATCTGCCTCCTGCTGCCGGAGCTGTAGGCTCGGTGGGCGCTGCCAGCTACGCCAATGCGGTGAATGATGCCTGTGAGAAGATTACGCAGGAGTTACTAACTAAATCGGGTAAGCAGTTCTTTGTTCGCCCAACGGCCGCTCAGTTGATGCGATCCGAGAAATTGACCGACTACCAGACACGCGTTGACAGCAAGCCACCCGAAAATACCGAAGAGTTTTCAGCTCATAGTTTCAACGCCAATTTTGCGGAAGTAGCCGTCAACAAATCGACGGGTATGGTACGTGTCAATCGGTTTCTGGCCGTAACGGGAGCGGGAAAGATTCTGAACCCCAAAACGGCTCGTTCGCAGATTATCGGTGGCAACGTCTGGGGCATCGGCATGGCCCTGACGGAGGAATCGGTTGTTGACCCACGCTGGGGAAATTTCGTAACCCGTTCATTAGGCGATTATCATGTCCCGGCCAACCTCGACATTGGTCATCTGGATGCTATTTTTATTAATGAGACCGATGAGCATGTCAACACGCTGGGCGTGAAAGGTATTGGCGAAGTAGGTATTGTAGCCGTGGCAGCCGCTGTGGCCAACGCTGTTTTCAACGCCACCGGCAAACGGGTTCGGGAGTTACCCATTACCCCCGATAAAGTGTTGTAAGAGGTCAGTTTTAACGCGATCGCGCCATTACATACCTGGCTTTTTAGCAGCCCCTACCAGCGTAACATCGACCAGTTCCAGAGACTTCACCATGTCCTTTACGGTATTCTTGTATTTCGTGAAATGGGGGGTTGTGATATGGGCTTTATAGGCGGCTGTATCTGCATATATTTCGAGGATGGTAATATGGGTCGGATTGGCTTTATCTGCAACCGCATAGTACGTTAATACCCCCGGCTCAACACGAATAGCAGTCGTCATTTGCTCTTTCAAGGCTGCGTTGTAGGTCTCGAGTTGTGCCGGATCGACGGTGATCTTTGCCAGTCTGACCATTTGCTTTTTCTGCTGTGCCCTGGTTTGTGTTGCAAAAGAACAGGTTAGCAGCCATACGGTAATCAATGTGATTATTGATTTAGTCAGGTTTGTTTGGTGTTTACGAGTCGTTCTGATCATATAGGCACACATAATTAGGTTTCATCTGCTCTAAGCGGATCGCAACAGAAAGTACGATTTTTTCGCCTGAGCATCATCATACGTGACAGGCTTTCTTTGCCTGTTTTCGTAAAAATAACTTACCAGGCCGAAGTCGCCAAAGCAGCCGCCCGTATGGATCAATAGCGCCCCAAACAGGCTATAAAACAGCGTTGGCGACGCAAAGAACATCAGCCCAATCAGAACAGAATTGATAATAAGAAAGGGAGTTAGGGCAACCACTAAAAACGATTTACTATCAGCGACAAAGTTGTCAGCTAAACAATAAAAAACAAGCGTTCGCCAGTGTGCCGTAAACTGTACGTTCTGCGCACCGGCGGCCTTGTAAAAGAATCCGTGTATCAGTTCATGAATAGGCAGTAAGATAACGAAGAAAATAAACACGCCCAGAAACAGTTTCGTGATCGCTTCCAGAACGGGCAATCGCTCTTCCTGAACAAGAAAAACGATCAGCGCGGCAACGACAGCGGTATTGAACGTCCAATAAAAAATAGAGACCGGGTTTATTTTTCTCAAATTTGCTTTCACAAAGGGCACCAGTTCACTGTGGTCAAGTTCCTGGTCCAGTCGATACCCCAACGAGGTCAGATCTTGCGGTTTCTGGTTCATTATTGCACGTCCTGATTAGGTGCAGCCAACGCTTACGTGTTACTATCTGCATTCGATTACCAACCCAATGGCTGGCCGTCTCGGAAAAAGCCGCCTGTCGGGCCATCGTCTGGGAGAGTAGCCGCCCAAACGATACCTTTCGCTCCTTCGGATACGGGTCTTGCTCCCCACTTTTCGGCAGCCGAATAGGTAGCCGTAAAACCTGGATCGACGGAGTTAATTTTTATCGGGCTGTCTTTCGTTTCAGTAGCCAATTTCACCGTTAGCCCATTCAGCGCGAGCTTCGTTATAGCATATACCGGCACTTTGCTAAAGTGGTAGCCAAGTCCAAAAACCGGATCACTGAATGAGCCAGCTCCACTCGATACATTCACAATTCGGGCTGCATCACTTTTTTCAAGGAGTGGATACAGCGCCTGTATGACTCGCCAGGCACCCAACAGATTAGTATCCAAAGCGTCTTTGACAAACTGCATATCTGCCGTCAGCGGATTGCCTCCAAAATCAAAAAAGGCTCCTGCGTTATTTATCAGAACATCCAGCCTGCCAAATTCATCGTCTAGTTCACGGGCAATGGCCGCCACCGACGCATCACTGGTAACGTCTAACGGTTTGGCGATGGCTCCAATTTGGTCGGCCAGTGTCCTGACTTTATCATAATCTCTTGCGGTAATAACTACTGTGAAGCCTATATCTTTCAGTTGCTTAGCCGTTTCATAGCCCAAGCCCCTTTCCCGGCTTACTCCGGTAATAAGTGCAATTCGGTCCGTTACCATAGCTCATCGTTGTTAGCCAGAACATTCTGTTTTTATTCCGTTAAATTATTCGTTTTGCCAATAATTCGCAACGCAAAACATCGAACAATTGCTACCAGAAAAATACAGTGTATTTAGTAGATAAAATGCCTTACATGGCAACGGATTTGCTGAACGAAGAAGACAACTGCCTCCTCGACCCGATATAGTCAAATACCCATTTGCTCCCTCAGTTTTGACTCAGTCAGTAACCCTTTTTGTGTAATGAACCAGGCATTTCCTTCGTCCAGTTGAGGAGGTCGACTGGCCATAGAAACTACCTGTTCTGCCACCTCTTCTTTCGACTGAGCCAGGCTCATGCGCGCTTTAAAATCGGCCTCCGAAATGCCACTGTAGGCGGCATAAGCTGGAATAACTACTTCACCCACTCCGGTTCCGTCCATTAACCGCAGGGGAGCGAGGGCCAGAAAGCGCAGCCCTAGCTTTAGCCGGTTCGACGCTTCCTGTGCGTAGTTGGCGAGAAACAGCTGCGTTCGTTTTGAGCCTGCGTACCCACCCGAAATCGGAGAGCCGAACAGGGCGGCTCCACTCGCAATAAAAATGATTAACGTACCGGGTTTAACGGATGCTGTCAGGGCATGATGAGCTATACCAAAAGCAGCTTTTACATCTGTGTTCCAATTGGTGCTGAATGTGTTCCAGTCCAAAAGATGCAGGGGTTTATGTGGAGGCATGGCCCCGGCTGCCAGCACGACGACGTCTGGCTCATGCTGAAAAATAGTGATGATCGTTGCTTCATCGGTAGCATCTGCCGAAAGCGTCTGCACACTCGGCAACCCATTAGCCACTTCCGCTAAAGAAGTCGCGTTTCGGGCCACCACCAACAGGTCAGCCCCTTCCTCAACCAAGGCTTTCGTGATCGCCAATCCCGTACCGCGACTACCGCCAATAACTACCGCTTTTTTCCCTTCCAGTTTTTTCATGGTTATACTTCATTTATGGCTAGTATTCCGTTTCTACTTTTCGATCTGGTTGTCCCTGGCCTGTAGTGATCAGATTGAAGAGACTGTTTCGGATATAACCGCCCCAGGCATTCGAGCACGCGCCATAGCATTCAATCTCAGGCTTCAATCCCTCGTGTGTAAAGCGAAGCTGCGTTTGCCCGTCTTTTTCGGTGATATCAAAAACAACCCGAGTTCCCGTCCACTCGCTTTTGACGCTGATGAAACTGAGCTGGCTATCCGTAATCAGCCACACAACTCGTTGGGCCGGAATAAACTCGATAAGTTGCTGTCGGGAATAATGTACGTCGCCGAAACGCACCTCAAAGGCATCGTTTAGATGATGCGAGTCACCTTCAACATTTTCTGTCCACCAGCCAGCTACGTTGTTGACAGCAGCAAACACAATTTCCGGGTCTTGGTCGACAAGGAGGGTAACCGTAAAATCAGAAGCAGTCATTGTATTGTTGTTTTTTAGATGTAATTGGAAGAAATGAGCAGGCAAAACTAGTGGCTAAACTGGGGAGTGAGGGGGTGTAAAATGGACTTTGTAATGGGTTGATCTGGACATTTTCGCCAGGTATTTTTGCGTTAAAAAGACCGTGAAGCACATTACCATAGTTGTACCCGACGGACAGAATAACCTGAGTAGTATTGTTGGGGCATATGAATTGTTCACCGAAGCAAACGCCTACTGGAAGGCAATCGGTCGAACCGACTTGTTCACCGTTGTTTTAGCGGGGATTTCGCCATCCATAGACTTCGATGATCATTTGTTTACCGTAAAACCACACACGCATATTGGAGCGCTAGCCCAAACCAGCCTCATCGTTATTCCCTCATTGACGCACAACGCCCAACAAGCGGTGGCAGGTAATGAGCCGCTGATCGACTGGATTGTCAAACAGTACAAAAACGGGGCTGAAATTGCCACCATCTGTACGGGTGCCTTTTTGCTGGCTTCGGCTGGTTTGCTCGACGATAAAACGTGCTCTACCCATTGGGCAGCTGCCGACACGTTCCGACAGGCGTTCCCCAAAGTGAAGCTGCAACCCGACAAACTGATTACGGACGAAAAAGGGATTTACACAAACGGAGGAGCTTATTCGTTCCTGAACCTATTGATTTACCTGATTGAAAAATATTACGACCGACAAACCGCCATTTACTGCGCCAAGCTCTTTCAGATCGAGATCGACCGGCAAAGCCAGTCAGCCTTTACCATCTTTACCGGCCAGAAACAGCATGGCGACGAGGTAGTTAAAAAGGCGCAGGACTACATAGAAAGTAATCTACAGGAAAAAATATCCATAGCACATCTCTCCAGTCTATTCGCCGTAGGCCGACGAAACTTTGACCGACGCTTTATAAAAGCAACCGGCAATACACCCATTGAATACGCTCAGCGGGTCAAAATTGAATCGGCCAAAAAAGCGCTCGAATCCACGCGAAAAACCATCAATGAGGTTATGTATGAGGTTGGCTATTCGGATGTAAAAGCGTTTCGGGAAGTCTTCCGAAAAATTACGGGTATGTCGCCGATCGACTATAAAACGAAATACAATAAGGAAGCGGTAGTCAGCTAAAAAATTGGCTTCAACGCAGGAGCAATCGCTCCTCTTCATGATCCAGGTAGTAGAGGTGCTTGCGGACAATGTCCTCATCAAGGGTCATGGTCGTTCGGTTTTTTTCGACCAGCCATCGCCGTTGCCGATCCAGAATTTGCCGATACAGTTCTTTGATAGGTTCGCTGAAAGCCGACGTTCCTTCGGACGACAATCGATACGCACTCACTTTCATTAGTTTCTGATAAACGGGCTGGGCCAGTTCTGCCTCGCTCAGATTTTCGCGCATGTATTGCAGAGCCAGTGCTGCAAACTCCTTTTCAATAAAGGCGTCGACCTTCTCTTCAGGCTTGATATAATCCTGCTCGGTAAACCCAAATTGCCTAATAAAGAAGGGCAACGTAAGTCCCTGAACCACAAGCGTCAGAAAAATTACAACAAACGTAATAAAGAGAATAAGGTCTCGTTGTGGAAACGGCGTACCATCAGCGAGACGGATAGGAATGGATAAGGCAGCAGCCAGTGAGACCACACCCCGCATACCTGTCCAGCCCAGCAGCAAAGGCGTTTTCCAGCCCGGATTACCAGTATCGGCCACAGTAATGAAGTTCCGCATAATAAGAGTGGTAATGACGGCCCCGTAGCAGGATAAGATCCGGACTACCACTAAGGTCACTGTAATCAGTACTCCATACCCAATGGCTTCACCAAGACTGGTTTCACCCAGCCCGGAAACAATTTGCGGCAAGTCCAATCCAATCAATACAAACACAAGTCCGTTCAGAATAAAGGAAACCGTACTCCAGAAATTATAGCCCCGTATGCGAGTCTGGCCATTTAAAAAACTGAATCGGTGGTACGACATCAGCAGCCCTCCGCTTACCGTCGCCAGTACGCCCGAACTGTGCGCTTCTTCGGCACCTATATACATGGCATAGGGGCCAAGAATAGAAAACACCTGATGAATATCGACATGATCGGGAAGCCATTTATGGACCTTCATCAGTAGCCACCCAACCAGCAAACCGATACCAACTCCGCCAAAAACCATCCACAAAAACGTTAGCAGAGCATCCTGTACCACAAACTTCCCAGTCGAAACGGCGATCACGGCAAACTGGAAGATGATCAGCGAAGAGGCATCGTTCAGCAGGCTTTCGCCCTCCAGAATCGATGACAACCGCTTGGGTACCTTCACAAATTTCATAATGGCTCCTGCGCTTACCGCATCTGGTGGCGACACAATGCCGCCCAGCAAAAAGCCCAGCGCCAGGGTAAAGCCAGGAATAAAGTGATCGGCTATCAGAGATACACTAAAAGCCGTGACAAAGACAACCAGAATAGCAAACGAGAGAATTATTCGTCGCCATTTCCACAACTCCTTCCAGGAGGTCGACCAGGCAGCTTCGTACAGGAGCGGTGGCAAAAAGATGATGAAGATCAACTCTGGGTCCATGTTGAGGACGGGTATGCCCGGAATTAAACTAATGACGAGCCCTGCCACAACCAGCAATACCGGATAAGCGACCTGTATTCGCTGAGCCAGAATGATCAGAAATATCATCACCAGCACCATCCCCAGATAAAACGTAACCTGTTCAACCATGTTTCGTGAAAAGTCAAGGAAATTACTTAGCCTTATCTAGCCTAACCGCAAAGCAGGCGGAGGTGTTCGTAAACCCGCCAAAGCACAGCCCGGTAGCCGTTGTTGCCATAACGAATCAAGTACATATCCCTAATCGGCTGGTAAATAGGGTTTACCAATAACCAGCTTATCGCCCGACAAATCAGCTTCGAACAGATGTGGCACCCGAACCGTTCGTCCATTTACGCTTTTATGACTGTGCATAGATAGGAGTAACTTGCCCTCCAGCGTACGAAACAACATCCCGTGCCCATAGTTTGGCGGGGTAATCGGCTCTTTTTCCTGTATCCAGGGCCCATCTAGGCTACCACTTTTTGAATAAGCTACCCCCTGAGTATACACGTCATAAATCCAACTGGTCCAGATCATTCCAAATCGTCCGGTTTTGGTCTGAAACAGATAAGGCCCATCTGTAACTTTGTTCGGTTTGTCATTACCGGCTTCGTCCTTCTCCCGACTCCAGGGCGAATCGCTGGCCCGAAATAATACGTTAGCTTTACCAACAGTACCACTTAAATCGGGCTTTAGTTCAATCGCTTCGATAGTCCCATTCAGGTTCTGCAACCATTCGTAGCAATACACCAGATATGGCTTACCGTTTTTATCGACCCATAACGTTCCATCCAGCGTAGGCATGTTGGCAGGCAGATACGTCGCATCCTGCATAGGCACATAAGGCCCATCGGGCTTGTCGCTGACCAGTGCATGACAGGCCCGTCGTTCAATAGCCCTACCTTTGACGGTATCAATCATGACAGCCCGGTTAGTGAACGTAGCAAAGTAATAGTACTTGTTTTTATACGGGTGAATTTCGGCAGCCCAGATCATCGGATTAGGGCCCATCCATGAGTTCGGATCGGTTTGGGCAACCTTATAAGGGCCATCCCAGCGGTTCAGATTCTTACTTTTCCAAAGCATTCCTCCCGTGCCGGTCATATAATACATATTGGTTTGGCGATCGGCCAGAATAGCCGGGTCGCTCAACCGAATGGAATCCAGCGGCACATTTGTTCTTATCTCCTTTGGCTGATTATTCTGCGCTTTCAGCGTCAACGAAAGGAACAGACAGCCAATAAACGTTAACCAATACGTTTTCATACAGCATCAAAGGATTGAGATCGACTTCTGTGAACAAAACTACGGTGATGTCATTTTCTAACAATACACCGATTTGCAGGCTTTAGATGATACCGATTCAATGACGGGCATTCAGTACGCATCATCCTCCAATTTATTCTATATTCAAGAAATTTTTGACTCATAACGTTTCCAGCCCACAGGCTGTTGGCCTGACAAACGCTATGTAGCCCTACCTATGATGAGTATGCAACAATCCATAAATACCCCAACCAGTTGGTCTGAAACCGTTTCCGACGCGGATTTCTGGTTGGCGCTGGCTCAAACAGTACTGCCCCCCTACGTTAACACTTGCCGATGGTTTGCTGGAAAAGCCCGACCGCAAACCGGTTTTTCTGTAAGAACCATTCATACTCTTCCGCTTGCCGATGGCGATGTGGCTTACCTGCTGATTCTGGAAGCTACCTATGCCGATGGCGTGCCCGAACATTATCTGCTTCCGCTTTCCTTTATTCCCGATCAGACCGTCGCACAGCTCGCCGATATACCCGAAAAAGGCCGTGTAGGTGAGATTGCTCTGAACGGACAATCAGGGATACTGATCGATGCCATTTATGATGAACGGTTCCGGCAGGTACTGTTTACATCCATTTACCAGAATCGCATCATCCCTCAGACCGTCGGGCAGGTTAGCTTTCATCGGGGTAAGGGTCTGGATGATGGCGACGATACACTTAGCTCACGCGTGCTACCCGTCGACTCAAGCAATTCGGCCATGACGTTCGGCGATAAATACTTTCTGAAACTGTACCGCAAACTGTTTCAGGAAACCAATCCTGAAGTCGACATGGTGGCGTTTCTGACGGACGAAAGCAGTTTTCCGAACATTCCGGCTTTTGGCGGCAGCATTGTCTGGCAGCAACCCGACAGCCCCGATATTACACTGGGCATGGTGCAACGCATGGTTCCGAACGACAAAGATTCGTGGATGCAGACTGGCGACTATCTCAATGATTTCCTGTATGGCGTACCGAATCGACTATTTGCCATTCGGGAAGATGTGTTCGATAAAGTGGAACTGCTGGGCCGACGAACGGGCGAATTACACTGTGCGCTCTACAAACCCGGAGCCGACCCTGCCTTTGCGCCTGAACCCTTTACCAACGAATACCGCCAGTTTCTGATCCGGCGATTTGAAGATTTGCTCGAACGCCGGTACACCCTCCTGATCGATAATTATACCAAACTCGATCCGCAGGCGCAACGGTTGGCCTGGGTATTTATGGAAGCCAAAGAAATGATCGACACGTTCATTGCCGACTTCCGCACCCGGCCACTTCAATCGCTACGCATCCGTATTCATGGCGATTACCATCTGGGGCAGGTACTGGCCGTAACCAATAGCCAGACAGGTGCCGACTTTGTGATGATCGACTTTGAAGGGGAGCCGGAAAGCACCATTTCCGAACGTAAGATCAAGCACTCTCCCCTAAAAGATGTGGCGGGTATGATCCGATCGTATCACTATGCGGTTTCAGCTAAGCTTTTCAATTCGACAGAAACCGCAGGCATTGAACCCGACCATTTACAGCGCGTATCGGATCGCTGGTTTTACCTCATCCGCGATACGTTTCTGGATGCGTATTTAGACGTGTTCGGTGCCCCGCATCCTTTGTTCAAAAACAACAGCGAGATCAATTTTCTACTCCTGATTTACCTGCTCGAAAAGGCAGTTTATGAATTAGGCTATGAAATTAGCTACCGCCCCTCCTGGGTAAAAATTCCGCTGAAGGGCATCATCGATGTGGTGCGAGAGATCGAAAAAATCCGATTAAGCGACGGCGGTGTTGCGCACGACGTGCCGATGCTGCAAACTGGATTACTGCAAGTGAAACCAACCGAATAGATCATTCAGGGCTCTTGTTCAGGGTCTGAATCGTTTACAATCTGAATGAAGACCTTTGAGCGTCCCACTTTTTTTCTAACTTTCCGACTCTGATTACGTTCACTAACGGAAGCTTATCAGGTTTAACCTATGGCAAAACGAAAAACTACGACGGACTCGTCGCCTATACCCGACAACAACCAACCAGAAGCACCCACTCCCCCAAAATCACCAAAACCGAAGAACGTGCAGGAAGCCCCCACCCCATCCATTCCAGCCGAACAACCCGTTTCGACAGGGCCTTACTCCCGCTTTACTGATTTCGACATTTACTTGTTTCGGTCAGGCAAGCACACCAGGCTTTACGAGAAATTTGGCTCTCATGTCGTGGAGTATAATGGCGTAACAGGTACCTATTTCGCGGTCTGGGCACCTTCGGCCCGGTACGTTGCGGTGATCGGTAATTTCAACGGATGGGATAAAGGCAGCCACCCGATGAATGTTCGCTGGGACTCTTCAGGCATCTGGGAAGTGTTCATCCCGCACATCGGCCGGGGCGAAACCTATAAATATTTTATCGTTCACGAAAGCGGTCGGGAACTGGAAAAAGGCGATCCGTACGCCCACCAGTGGGAAGTTCCCCCCAAAACAGCATCGGTCATCTGGGATACGTACTACGAATGGCAGGATCAGGACTGGATGGCAAACCGCCACGCAAAAAATGCACTCAATGCGCCTGTGTCGGTCTACGAAGTACACCTATCGTCCTGGCGACGCGACCCTGGCGACCCCGAACGCGAACTGAGCTACGGCGAAATTGCGGATGCCCTGGTTCCGTATGTACAGGAAATGGGCTTTACCCATGTGGAGTTTATGCCCATCATGCAGTATCCGTATGCCCCCTCCTGGGGCTACCAGATTACGGGCTACTATGCGCCCAGCAGCCGGTTTGGTACGGCACAGGATTTTATGCGGCTCATCGAACGGCTACATCAGGCTGGCATCGGTGTCTTGCTCGACTGGGTTCCCTCCCACTTCCCCGGCGATGCGCATGGCTTATACGAATTCGATGGTTCGCATCTGTACGAACACCCGGATATGCGGAAAGGCTACCATCCCGACTGGAAGAGTTATGTATTCAACTACGCCCGCCCCGAAGTTCGCTCCTTCCTGCTCAGCAATGCCCTGTTCTGGCTCGATCGCTGTCATGCCGACGGGCTGCGAGTGGATGCTGTAGCATCGATGCTGTATCTGGATTACTCACGCAACGCGGGCGAATGGGAGCCGAACATGTTTGGTGGCCGCGAAAATCTGGAGGCCATTTCGCTGTTTAAGGAACTGAACGAAGCTGTTTATAAAGAATTCCCGGATACGCAGACTATTGCCGAAGAGTCGACCGCTTTCCCTGGCGTATCACGTCCGGTCTATACGGGTGGTTTAGGGTTCGGCATGAAGTGGATGATGGGTTGGATGAACGATACGCTTCGGTACTTCGAACGTGACCCAGGCTACCGCAAATACCATCAGGACGAGCTAACGTTCAGCACGATTTACGCCTTTACCGAAAATTTCATGCTGCCCCTGTCGCACGATGAGGTCGTGTATGGCAAGCAATCGCTGGTGGGTAAAATGCCGGGCGACGAATGGCAGCGGTTTGCGAATCTACGGTTGCTGTTTGCCTATATGTTTACGCACTCAGGCACCAAATTACTGTTTATGGGTGGCGAATTTGGACAAACGGCCGAATGGAAGTTCGACACCAGCCTCGACTGGCACCTGCTGGAGTTCGCTCCACATAAAGGCATTGCGGCCTGTGTAAAAGCCCTCAACCAGTTGTACCGGACCGAGCCCGCTTTATACGAGCGTAGCTTCTCCGCCGATGGCTTCGAGTGGATTGATACCACCGACCGCGAAAACAGCGTAATTACCTATAGCCGGAAAGGCAATAACCCTGCCGATACGGTACTGATTGTGCTGAATATGACACCCATTCCGCGCTCTCACTACCGGATAGGAGTGCCAGCAGCAGGCTCTTACAAGGAAATTTTTAATAGTGATGCTACAGAGTTTTACGGTAGCGGTGTGCTGAATGCAACCCCTATTGCCACTGAACAGGAGGCCTGGCATGGCCGCCCTCAATCGATCCAATTAAATATACCTCCGCTGGGTGCGGTTGTGCTCAAAGCGGTGAACTAGGTACCTATTAAAAGGAGTGAAGTAGCCAGTCTTCACTCCTTTTTTTCTGTTTCCCTACTTCCCAATAAAGCGGATTTTATTCGCTCGTTTGCTCAAACGATATACGCGAAAAAACAACAGAGCCTTAAGTCGGGTTAATAAAAAACTACCGTTTGCCGTTACCGTATGGTATGTTTAGGAAGACCCGGACACGATCAGATTACCTGATAACGGCGAATCCATCTAACTTTGCCTGCTCGAACAGCCTGATTTGTCTGCATGAAGAAAGTTCTGATTCCGCTTTTACTGCTTATTTCTACCTATAGCTTCGCCCAATCGCCTGTAGCCGCTCGTCTGAGTAGCGGCTACGATGTGGGAATGGCTTACTCCACTAGTCATTACAATCCATCCATTGCCTACTACCAAATGCTTAATGTAGGCGAACGAAAACTGTTTTCGCTGGGCTGGAACCTGCGACTGGGTGCATTTTACGGTGATAACCTTGACTACTACACAGCCCCGGCCCGACTAACCCGCGAAAAAACAGGCTTTGCGGCATTGGGTGCTCCGCTTGTCGTTAAAAATATCGATACCATCCGGTACGACTATGTGACCATGACCTCGCTCAATGTGGGCGTTCGGGCGCAAATTAATCTGGGGAAAGTCGAAATAGGGGCCAGTGCCGATCTGTTGGGGTTGACAATCGGGAAATCACGTACAGGTCGTTACAAATCCTCGACGGGTCAATTTACGCTTCACTCGGCTTCGGGTGCCGACTCTGTAAACGTATACTTTCAGGGAAACAATGTTTTTCAAAAAGCATCGCCCAGTCGTTTCAATGTCCGGTTGTTAGGCGATAATGACATTGGCACACTTGCTACCGAAGTTTATGCCCGTCTTCATCTTACCCAGCGTTTAGCCGTCAAGGCAGGCTATCAATGGCTTGTTACCGAAACAAAAACATCCAATCGCGATGTCGTTGCCGACAATAACCGTTTTCGCCACCGGGCTGGCATGGCCTATCTGGCTTTAACGTTCCCCATATTTTATTAGAGGTCCTGGTTAACCCGTCGCGGACCCCAAATAAGCGGTTCTGTCATTCTGGCAAAGGAAGAATCTTAACGTAGCCCTGCTTGTGAGCTAGGGTATGGATAAGATTCTTCCTTATAGAACAATCACAAACGCGCTCGCTCTATACTTCAATCGGTTTTAAATCAAAATAGGTCTGAAAGATAGCGTCGCCGACGGTGTTGGTACGGGTCTGAAAGTTATCGAGATATTGGTGTAACCCTGTCTTAAAAATATCGGCCGTTTCGGTAAACTCAATATCGGTTCTTAGCTTAGACAGCATGCGTTCGGCAGAGTTCCCAAAACCTTGTGTAATGTTATTCCCCGAAATTTCGTAGAGCGATAACTCAGCCTGCCGAATACAATGAGCCACAGCACGGGGGAACATCTTATCTAAAATCAGAAATTCGACAATACTGGCTGGTGTCAGCGACCGATATTGCTGACGATGCATGTTATACGCGCTAACCGATTTAAGAACCGCTGACCAGATCATCAAATCGATGGTTGATCCAACCAGCTCTATTTCGGGCAGAAGTGTAAAATATTTCACATCCAGAAACCGGGATGTTTTATCGGCCCGCTCCAAAAAACGCCCCAGTCGGCCAAAGTGCCAGGCTTCATTGCGGGTAATCGTTGCGTCAATGATTCCGTAAAAAAGCTGTATACTGTTCCGAATTTCCGTGAAAAAGTTTTGCGTCTGGGTCTGCTCCCACTGTTGCTTGGGTGAGGTGTCGCGTACCATCAGGTAGAAGGTGTTTAGGTGCTCCCACATTTCCTTGGAGATTACCTCCCGAATGGTCCGGGCATTTTCGCGGGCATCGCTCAGGCACGACACGATTGAATTAGGATTCCGCTTATCGAATGTCATGAAATGAATAACATTCTCACGCGTAGGCTCCGAGTAATATTTCTTAAAGCTGTCTTTATCAGCTGTCGCCGTCAATAATGGCTCCCACTGCTGATCAACATTGGGTGGCAAATCGAGGGCCAGGTTGAAATTCACACTCATGAAACGGGCATAATTCTCGGCCCGTTCAATATAGCGGTGCATCCAATAAACTGAGTTAGCAACGCGACTTAGCATAACATATAAAGTTGGGGTAAAACCGGGTATTGCCAACAAAAATAGGGACCCTAACCGATTAATCAAGACACTGTTACCAATATACGACAATTTCGCCAAATTATCATCTATAAGTGGCAAACTTAAATTGGTTTGCACTTGAGTGTTTGATTAAGCCAGGCCAGAAAGTATGTTGCCCGATACTACCTACCGCAATCCATTAATTCATTGGCAAGTAGAAGTGTTTTGATTGGAATGAGTAGATATAGATTATGGATATGAGCTGCCGCCAAAAGGCCGCCAGAAACCAATGCATGGCCAGATTTGGCTTGTGTACGCGCTTAAAACTCGAAATTAAGGCCTGATGCTTTACTGGATTGGCCTGTTTTACGACGAAAGTCAGGCAAAAGTAAATAGCCTCTAATTCTGTCCGACTAAACTCGTTTTCAAAGTGCCGTGGAGTAATCCCTGGGAAAATAGCCTCTGGGGCTATTAACGTCTGAATGTACTGTTTAAGTAGATCAACGTTGGGTTGAGTAGCCATCTTACATTACCGAAACAGGGTGAGGTAAAAAGTAAAGATAACAGGCTTTACCTACACATACCAATTTGTTAGTATCCTGTAAATCAACTTATTTTCTTTTTGGCATCTTAGAGATATACTATGTTTATGTTTGCATACAAAGGAGTAAAAAGCTATTTTTTTAATGTAGATTAAAACAGAATGAAAGGTATTGGAACTACCCAGCTTATTTATTTTTCTAGTAAAATGGTAAACCCATAAAGGCTATATTTTTACATTTCCGCAGAAAAGCGTAGTTTTGTGCGCTTGGCTTTATGGTGTAATGGATAGCATCACAGTCTTCGGAACTGTTGGTTGGGGTTCGAGTCCCTATAAAGCCACCAAGCATTGATCTAATCCGCGTCTACAAGTTGTATACGCGGATTTTTCATTTCAACATCGCTTCAACATTGGCCCATTCGGTATTAAAGCGATCATTGCATCTCAAAGGGAATACGTTTCAACGTTACGTTTTAGAATTGAATTCTTCAGTATCTGCTTTATCTTCTACAAGAAATATAATACAAAACCGAATAGGTTCGTCTCCATTTTTACATAGAATACATTTATTGGATCAAATAAACGATGAGGAAATAAAGCGGGTAAAAAAGTAATAGAACAGTTGTTTGATGATTTCGAAGACTTTGAGACAGTCAATAAATCCAAAAATACAATTTCATTTAAATCCATAAAAACATACATAGGGACACTTTTCAAAATTGATTGGTAAATGAGAACTGCGGTCCTGTGATACTAGAAAGAACTATGATGTAACATAATGATCCAGATTTTGGCCGGACACTGCCTTTGTACTTTTCAAAAATGGCTCTTACTCCACTTGCTTTTGCAAAACCCTAACGTTTCTTAGAAATTTTTCTTAACATAAAACCGATTATCAATTTCTAGTTGGAAATTTCAAAACCATTCTATTATCTTTGAGGCATGAATAATTACTGTAAATACGGATCGATAGATTTTATCTGCTTACGGCAGGGGTCGGTTCCTATTGACTAAGTATTCAAGGCTTTAATCAATATACTAACCCCTTCCGAGCAGGTAGGGGTTTTTTATTGAGCTATCAGGCTGTCTTTAAAAGGCTTGCTGATCATATTCCTGCTATACTTCAGGGATAGAATTAGTATTATATCCATTAAGACGCAGGTTGATAGGTTATGGACATTCTAAGGCCTTCTTTAAAAAGCGTGATTATTATCACAAAAAAACGATTAACTAAAAATCAAAAAATTGATCACTGATTTTAGTTAGTTTATTGGCTTTGTTTCTACCGAAATACACAAAAAAATGACTGTATTTGGGCTGGGTGAATTATATATTTCCCAAAAAAATGGAAAAATATTTTACAGAATTTTCAAAAAAATATTATTATTTTATTTGGAAAATAAATAACCCTCGTCTAATATTGCAGCATCAAACAAGCAAGGATTTATAATCCTAAAAACTTAATAAAGGCAAACGTCAACAAGAAATCATGTTACTGAACATTAAAAATATCTCCAAGAAATTTATCTGCTATATAGATTGGCAGACAGGGGGATATTTGGACCATTCAGTAAGCTAGGCTTATAAAAGTTTTCAAAGTTTCCACCCCTGTCAGAATCAAATCCGGCAGGGGTTTTTCTTTTACTGTTGCTCAGTCTGTAGAGTAGGTAACTGTTAAATACTGGGTAGAATTTGAACAGTCGGCGCTCGAATTCGACCAACAATGCCAATGGCCTATTAGGGGAGTCTGGTCGTCCCTGCCTCACTGTCTATGAGGAGATCCTCGGTTCGAATCCGTGATAGGCCGCCATATTGAAGCGTAAACCGTAACTGGTAGCGGGCCGGATTGTAGCTCCGGTGCGAAAGCTCTGGGGGTTCGAGTCCCTCCGCTTCAACCCTATAGCCATATAGCTCAGCAGGTTAGAGCATCTCTCTGATACGGAGAAGGTCTCTGGTTCGAATCCAGATATGGCTACAAAATAGATGACAGTAGCTCAGGCGGTTAGAGCAGAACTCTTATAAGGTTCAGGTCGGCGGTCCGAACCCGTCCTGTCATACGCTGAGGTTATAGCTCAATGGTAGAGCTATCCCCTTTTAAGGGATAGACCAGGGTTCGATTCCCTGTAGCCTCACTAATACGTTGCTCCCTTAGCTAAGTGGTCTAAGGCACCAGTCTGCAAAACTGGCATTCCCCAGTTCGAATCTGGGAGGGAGCTCAATTAATTGGTACTGTGGCCGAGTTGGTCAAGGCACCGGACTGAAAATCCGGCTATGTCAGTTCGAATCTGACTGGTACCACTACTTCTATAGCGTATGCCTTCTAAGCAGCTAGTAGACACACAAAAAAGCCAGCCCTCAACGTGGGGCTGGCTTTCGCGTTTTCTTAACCTAAACTAAGTCCGTAATTATGTAGGATGTATGAGATAGGATGTGTCTACTGATCAACTACTGCATACATCGTATATCCTATATTCTCTATCAGTTCTGCCCGCCTACCCGGTTTTGTTCGGACGAGGTAGCGGAGTTGCGTTGACGAGCGTTTTTAACGTTTTGATTGCCGAAGCGGTACGAGAATGTCAGCATAATGCGACGGCTTTCCCAACGGGACAATACCCGGAAGTTAATGTCCTGAACGACCGCCCGACCATTGAACTGGTTGAGCCAGAACGGATCGCTCACGTTCAACTTCAAACTACCCTTGCCATCCATCATTTTCTTCTGCACGCCCACATTGAAAGCACCCATGGGTTGTGCCCGGTAGAAGCCATACTGCGATGCCGAGTTGTACCAGCCCGACACTTCGGCCGACACACTTTTGCTCAGGGTAAAGTTTTGCGAGGTATAGATATTGTAGGCCCCGATTTTCACTTCGTAAGGAGCGCCCGAATAGTAGGTCTGGTAGTGCTGGTAATAGGCATTGATGTTATTCTGCATCCGCCACCATCTCGTTACTGTCACAGGGAAGCTCAAATTAAGGCTCAGGTTGTCCATATTACCCAGGTTTTCGGGCGTTACGAACGTAATGTTCTCCGAAGCAATCTGCCGGGGCGTTTCGCGGTTGATGAAATCCGAGGTGCGGCTGAAGCTTACCGAGGTCGTAAAGGCGTTTTTGTATACGTGTGTTAGTTCAACGGCATTGGTGTACTGTGGCCGCAGGAACGGATTACCCTGCTGGTAGGTATACGGGTCCAGATAGAACACAAACGGGTTCAGATTCTGGTAATCGGGACGGTCGATCCGGCGGCTGTACGAAAAGTTCAGTACGTTGTTGGTGTCCAGTTGGCGCGACAGAAACAGGGTTGGAAACAGATTCAGGTAGTTCCGGTCAACGGTTTGATTCAGCGTTACCGACGTACCAATCGAGTGCGTATGTTCGGCCCGTAACCCTGCCTGCACCTTCGTTTTGCCTAGTTGGCCAGCGTAGTTAATATAACCAGCATTGATGTTTTCATCGTACTTAAACTGGTTTGAGCGACTGGCATCGGGTAACCATTTCTTGGTTTCCTGCTGCAACGTATCGTAAATACTGTTGTTGTCGGCCTGTACGTAGCTGCTTTTCAGCCCCATTTCCCATTTACCTATTTTCGTTGGCAGCACATAATCCGTTTTAAAAGCCATGATATTGATGGTCGATGGCATGTTGTTCCGAACATCCTGATTCAACCGAGTGGGCAGGTTAGCTGCGTTAGTATAGGCAGTGCTCAGGTTGTTGGTATTCATACCGCCATAATGCACATAATCAGCGTCGATAGTCCACTCACGACCTTTACCCATATCGTATTTATAGTTAAGGTTCGTGGTAATGTTCGACATTTTGTTGCCCATACTGGTTTGGGTAATGGCTTTGCTGGTCAACAGGCGGTTATCATCGCTGATCATGGTGTTATTCTGCCCAGCCGATTCCCAGTCGTTCGAGAAACCATTGACCAATACCCCAACAGTACTTTTCTGATTGATGAAATAGTCCATCCCTGCCTTATACGAATGCCCTTCAAACTGGTTCGGCCGAAACGATATCTGGTCGAAGTACGTATTCTTGCCTTCAAAGGGAATTACCCGGTTCAATTCGTTGCTTTGCGAACTTTGGCGATTTGTATAGCTATAGTTACCAAACAGGTTGACTTTTCCCTCGCGGTGGTTCAGATTGATCGAGGTATTGAATTTCGGCAGATCATCGCGGGCTCCGCTAAGGTTTTTCACCCAGCCATAACCCGTGCCTACGATCACGTTCCCATTGGTGCCGAAGTTCTTATTTTTCTTCATCTTGATGTTGATGATCCCTGAGTTACCGGCCGCATCGTATTTAGAACCAGGGTTCGTGATAATCTCAATCGACGCGATGTTGTCGCTGGGTGTATTTTTCAGCAGATTCGATACTTCCTGCTGAGAGAGATACGTCTGTTTGCCATCGATATAGACAATAACACCTGCCTTCCCTTTCAACTGAATCTGGTCATTCTGACGGTCGATGGTTACGCCGGGAGCTTTTTCCAGCACTTCCAGGGCGGTGTTGCCGCTGGCCACGATGCTGTTTTCAACGTTCATCACCGTCCGGTCGACCTGCTGTTCAATGAAAGGCTTTTGAGCCACCACTTTCACCTCGGTTAGATTTTTAGTTTCGTCAATCATGGTCAGCATCGGCAATTCGAGTGCTGGCGTAGCCTCATTGATTTCGAACGGTACACTATACGTTTTTCGATAACCGATCTGTTGAGCAGCTACTAGATACCGCCCAGCACCTACATTCTGGAAGGCATATTTCCCATCAACGTCACTGATCGATCCTTTTACCAGGGTAGAATCTTTCGCTTTCAGCAGCATCAGGGTTGTAAATTCGAGGGCTTTTCCAGCCGATGTACTCACCTGGCCATTGACGGTACCTCGCGTTAAGGCCTGCCCAAAGGTTGTTGCCAAGGTCAGAAGGCTAAGTAAGAGGAAGGAAAATATCGTTTTCATAGTATGTGTTGTTAGAAGGTCGCCTGTTTCTTGTGCTTCAGTACATTGCAAAGGTAGGTAGTGGGCATCACAAAGTACCTGTTCTTACACAAGCGGTCTTAACAGCAGGATGAGTGGAATTTTATTGGGGGTCGGTGTCTTGAAGAACGATATTCGGTGAAAAGACACCCGTAGGGAGGGAAAGTTGCACACTAGGAGCAGAATTTAACCGACTTATGAATTAATCTTGCTTTGTCCCTATTTTCTCTTGGAATAGGATTAAACTAATTCGTAAGTCGGTCAAATTTCTGTAGCAGAAACAGATTAGAATTTCAGGCCGACCGTCCAGACGCTGGCGTCAGGGCCTTCACCTGCTTTGAAAGGGCTGTTTGGCTCATAGCGGCCAAATAGTTTCGCATGTCCTCGATAGCCCAACTCGGCAGTCCATCCCCAACGAACCGGGTTCAGATTAAATGAATTGTGCGTACGTACGGATGAGCCACCTACGGGTCTCACTTTCGTATAGCTGTCGAGCCGAAGCCCTGCATACGCACCTGCGGCAATCGAAAAGCCCGATTTGAAGGACAGATTGAGCATCATCGGCAGATTGAGCTGGGTGGTTACCAGTTTCGAGCGGTGTAAATCAACATCCGACTGCTCGATAGCCAACTGATTGTTTTGCTTAACCAGCATATTCCGGCCTTCAAACATAAAGTTGTTCCAGGCTACCTCCGGGCCAGTTACCAGACGAAGCTTTGTCGCTCCTCCCACCGCCACCGGAATCCGCATCTGCCAGCCCAGGGCTATAAAGCGTGAACCAATCGGCCGGAATTCGTAGCCTGCAGGCAGTGTACCACCCAGGCCATTCAGACCAACATAGATACGCAAATCGGAACGCACCCGTTCGTAAGAGCGGTACGAGGTCGATTTGATAGTAGGTGTGTTTACAACTGTTGAATCGGTTTGTGCAAACGAGGCCGTTGACGTAGCGATCAGGGCAGTAGCGAGGAGGTGTTTGAACGTGTTCATAGTGGTTGTATTGTTAAAGGTTCAGGGTTTAGGAACAGAATTTGATTAAGGGTTCAGGCGGTGGTCCGCAGTTGGTTGTATTCGTTTTGTGGTATTTGACTGGTAGATGTAAGAAACCCGAAGGCAGGTTGCATGAGGCTCGAAAAATTTTAGAATTATTTTTCCACCCGGCCAATTTATCAATATAAAATACTGATAGTCAGATACTTAAATTGCATTATAAATTAAAGAGAATAAATGGGCTGGCTAACTTGATTGGTAAGACCAGCCAAATGCGCACACTTACCCAGCAAAAAAAGCCACCCGCTGCGTTGAGGCAAGGGGTGGCTTTTTCGGGCAAAACAAACTGTGCAATGTCTCGATCAAGGATGTTCCATTGGAACAATTGGCAGATAGATAATAAATGTGGCCCCCTGCCCAGGCTTACTGGTGGCCGTGATGGCTCCTCCGTGATTAGCGACAACTTTCTCACAAATTGCTAATCCGATACCAGTGCCTGCAAATTCATTCCGGGTGTGTAATCGCTGGAATACCTGGAAAATTCGGTCGATGTATTTCTCGTCAAAGCCAATTCCATTATCCGATACCTTAATTTGGTGGTAATTGGCAACCACGCGTCCTGGCCGAACCGATGCAGGCAATTCCTGCGCCTTCACTTGTCCAGCCTGAACCTGTATAACAGGAACCATCTCGGAGCGTTTGAATTTCAGCGAATTACTGAGCAGATTCTGAAAGAGTTGCCGTAACTGCGATTCGTCGCCCGGCACCTTGGGCAGTGTAGCCACCTGTATCTGCGCACCCGACTGCTCTACAGCGACTTCAAGTGTATCGAGCACTTCGGCAATTACATGGTTCAGATTGACCGACGCTGTCATTTCCTGACGAGTCGATATTCGCGAAAATGTCAGCAGGTCTTTTATCAGTAGCGACATACGGGCGGCAGCTGTCTGCATCCGTTCCAGATAATCGACCCCATCGCCCAGTTCATCGGCATACTGCGCCTTAAGAATATCCCCAAACGATTGTATTTTTCGAAGCGGCTCCTGCAGGTCATGACTAGCTATGTAGGCAAATTTCTCCAGGTTCTCGTTGGATCGGCGTAAGTCGTAATTGGACGCCATCAGTTGTTCGGTTCGAGCCTCTATTTGCTCTTCAAGACTAACAGCCAGTTGCTTCTGCTCATGAATGTCAGTAGCCGTCCCTACCCACAACAGTACATTTCCCTCTTCATCATGAATGGGGAGGGCGCGATTCAAATGCCAGCGATACATGCCATCGGCACCACGTCGATAGCGATTTTCAACCGCGAATATTGCGCCCGTAGCCAGTGACTGCCGAAACGTAGACTGGGTCAGTCCCCAATCGTCGGGATGTACAGCAGCCTGCCACCCATGGCTTTTAGACTGATCAAAATTGAGCCCCGTATACTCATACCATCGCTGGTTGAAAAAGGTAAACTCACCTTCGGATGTGTTGGTCCAGGTCATCTGCGAAATGGCCTCCAGGAGCGTTCTAAAGCGCAGTTCATTCGCTTCAATGAGCCGACGGGCCTCCACCTGCTCACTAACGTCGATAGCCATATCCATAATCGCATAGATTTCTCCGGCGGCATTACGTATGGGCTTATACGTAAAGTTGAAATAATAGGTACCCAACTTACCATCAACCAGCAACTCAGCTTTAGCTTCCTGGGAGCTGTATTCAACCCCTGTTGTATACACGTTATCCAGAATCTCCAGAAAAGGCTGTCCTTTCAGCTCCGGTAACGCTTCAGCCAGAGGCATACCTGTCACATCACCTTTTCCCCAGAACTTCAACATGGCTTCGTTGGGCATGTCGATAACCATATCTGGCCCAACAAATAAGCTGATGGCTACCGGAGCCTGAGCGATCAGATTACGAAAACGTTGCTCACTTTCCTGTAACGCAATCTTTGCTTTAACCTGCTCGGTTACCTCCGTGGCAACAACCATAATACCACCCACATCTCCCTCCGACTTATAGATAGGGGCATATACGAAATTGAAGTAGCCCTGTTCCATCTTGCCTTTTCGATGGAGTAAGGCCAACGTTTCTGTTCCGTAATGCGCAACGCCTGAATCGTACACCTCTTCGAGCAGTTCGATAAACCCCTGCCCTTCCAGCTCGGGAAGCGCCTTTATAAGCGGCAAACCAATAATACTATCATCTTTGCCCCAAATTTCAAGCATGGATTTGTTGGCCGTTTCAACAACCATTGTACGGTCATTCAAGATACCGATAGCGACTGGGGCATGCGTAATGATGTTCCGAATACGCGCTTCACTGGCCCGCAATTTCGCTTCGGCTTCTACGCGTTCGTTGATGTCGTGGGCAATAATGATAATACTCTGGGTTTCGTCCTGAGCATCGGCTACCCGTGTTACGTTCAATTGCACCCAGCGTATCGACGAATCTTTGTGAAAATACCGCTTCACCAGATTGAAATAAGGTCGTTTGCCCTGCACCACTTCTTCAAAAAGCTGACGATTCCAGGGCCGATCTTCGGGATGGGTAAGCTCAAAACTATTCAGCGCACATAACTCCTCGGCCGAATAGCCCAACAGCCTGGTATAGGCTTCATTGACCAGCGTAAAATTGGCCTGCGTATCCACGAAAGCAATGCCGGTGGAGGTATTGTTGAACGCGATTGAAAAGCGCTCTTCGGCTTCCCGGAGGGCTCTGGCCTTCTCGGTCTGTTCCGTAACATCGAGTATGATACCCGTAACAGCTGTTGGCTTCCGGTTTGTATCGAACTGATACTGACCAATGATTTTCACCCAATGAATAGACTTGTCGGTCCAGATGAAGCGGGCTTCGTAATTAATCGTTCCGGTCCGGAGCGCTAGTTGGTGCGCTTTGTCACGAATAGGCTTATCCTCAGGATGGATATGCTCGACAAAAACATTCCAGCGAATATTTTCGCTTTCATCACCCAACAGAATACGGGCAAAAGCCGGTGAGTAGCGAATCTCACTCGTCAGCAGGTTGACCATAAACGATCCAGAGCCCGACCCTTCCAGTGCAATCCGGGCCTGTTGCTCAGAAAGAGCCGCCTTTTCTTTTGCCAGCACTTCCTCAGTAATATCTTCGGCAACGCCCGAAAATCGATGCGGCTGACCTGCATCGGAGAAGTGGGTTTGTCCAATAAAACGTACCCATCGCAGTTTTTTGTCCTGAACCCCAATCGTCCGAAAGCTCATATCGTAACTTCCACCCGACTCCGGATTTAAAGCCCACTGCACTGCCTTTTCAACCCGTTCCCGATCGGCAGGATGAATGAAGTCCAGCGTTCGGTCGTAGCCAATAGCATTTTCGTCGGTAAGGCCACAAAGCTCCTGGCATCGGCGGTCCCACTTGACCACGCCCGTCTGAGGGTCTAGTTCCCAGGTACCCAACTGAGCCGATTGCAAGGCAAAACGAAGTCGTTCCTCACTTTCAATGCGTGCCTGCTGCAACATGACCTGCTCGGTCACGTCCTGCATAGAGCCCACCATGCGTATGGCTTTACCATCTCGCCAGAGTATATAGCCCCGATCAAGCACAATGGCATGTGAACCGTCGGCCCGCTGGAATCGGTATTCTGCCGACCAGTTTTTACCTCCCTGGTCAATGACCTGTTGAATACCCGATACAACGCCTTCCTTATCGTCAGGATGAACATGTTTCGACCAGGACTCAAACCCATCCGCATCTTCCCCTTTCAGATCATACCCGAATAGTTGCGTATAACCTTCATTCCACCAAATCGAGTTGGTTTCAAGGTCCCAGTGCCAGACAGCATCACGTGTGGCTTTAGTTAGTAGTTCGAACAGCTCACTGGTCGTTACTAAGTCGGTATTTAATGGTAAATTTCCCTCTAGCTTATTAAGCATCCCCGTACTAACTAATTAGCCAAACAGACTATCTGGCACGTTTATAGAGTTGAAATCGTAGTCAGACTTTGTTCATAGACAACCTTCTCATCCAAACAATTTCATTCTACCTAGTCAACCCAAAAGTCACTGCTTGTGTTCTCTCTACCTTATTGGTACATTATCTGTACTACGAGTGAATCTAACCGCAAACACGCAAATTACTCAACCGATAAATTGAAGCAGTTCAAATCGATTACCAAAGGGGTCACGGAAGAAAAACCGGTCTCGACCATCAATATCGGATGAATATTCGATCGCCAACCCTTTCTGCTGAAGTATTTCTTTCGCTTCACTGAGATTGCCAACTTCAAAAGCCGGATGTCGTTTGGAAAAGCTGGTTCCTGCTTCTTCACGAACATGTAGCTCGATGTCGCCCATCTGAAACCAGATAGCCCCGCCCGGATGGTTGCCCGGAATTTCGGCAAGCCCTAAACTATCTGTATAAAACGCGCGGGCTTCGGCCGTAGCGCCCTCTGGAATACAAACCAGTATGTGATCTAGTCGTTTAAATTGAATCATGGCTGTACGTAATTTATTGAGTGATTGAGCGAATGAGTGATTGAGTGAATTGCTAACGCAATCAATAATCATTCAATCACTCAATCACTCAATCGCTCAATAAAACTTGGGAAGCGGATTTAAGGTAAGATTTTGTCGCTGATGCCAGTATGGGTAAATGGGTGGCGTTTCGCTGGCTTTATCCAGTTTTTTCAGCTGCTCAACGGTCAGGTGCCAGCCAACCGCAGCAAGATTCTGTTTGAGCTGTTCTTCGTTTCGAGCCCCAATAATAATGCTCGATACCGTAGGGCGCTGCAATACCCAATTAATGGCTACCTGAGCTATTGACTTGCCGGTTTCGGCAGCAACCTCTTCCAACGCATCGGTTATCGTATAAAATGTCTCTTCCGGCACGACGGCCTGTGGTACTGGACTACCTCCTTCCACAACCCGACCTTCAGTTGGTTTGGGTTTGCTACGTCCATATTTACCACCTAAGCGGCCACCCGCCAGCGGGCTCCAAACCAGCGCACCAACCTGTTGGTTGATACCTAGCGGCATCAGCTCCCACTCATACTCGCGATTCACCAGCGAATAATATACCTGATGGGCCACATAGCGATTCCAGCCGTATTTCTCCGAAACGGCGAGTGATTTCATCAGATGCCACCCCGAAAAATTAGAGCAGGCAATGTACCGCACTTTTCCACTTTGAACGAGGTCGTCCAGGGTTCGTAGCGTTTCTTCAACGGGCGTGTTCCCATCGAATCCATGCATATGATAGATGTCGATATAGTCGGTTTTGAGCCGCCTGAGGCTACTTTCACACTGCCGGAGTAAATGGAAACGCGAGGATCCCTGGTTGTTTGGGCCCTTACCAAACGTGAAGGTTGCTTTACTCGAAATCAGCACTTTATCGCGCTGGCCGACGAGGGCTTCTCCTAAAATTTCTTCGGAAAGCCCCTGCGAATACACATCGGCTGTGTCGAACAGGTTTACGCCTGCATCCAGACAAAGACCGACCAATCGTTTGGCTTCATCAACCTGCGTACTTCCCCAGGCTTTAAAAAATTCGGTACCTCCGCCAAAGGTAGCCGTTCCGAAACTTAATACCGGCACATTCAGGCCCGATGCTCCTAATTGTCTGAATTCCATAGCTAGTGACTAAACTACGTTTGATTACTTATTCACTCTATTCGTACCCGCAAGTTGCAAACTGCTTATTGTTTATAAAGAGAAAGGTATTAAAATTTAACACATGGTTTTTTACAGCTAGCCTACTATACCATTTGCACTTTCTTTTTTGTGAACCTGGTACTATGCTTTTGATAGAGCTACAAGACAAATTAGTATTATTTCTATATACTTTTTCAATAGAATACTGATTATCAGACCGCTATCTCACATAACTATTTAAAGAATTGCTTACACAATTCACTTTTTCACTGCAAAAAGAAAGGCACTTTTTGTACTTTACCAATATTAGAAAACTATCTCAGGGTTTACTTTAGTTATTTAGCATAGAAACCAGATGCATTTTACGAGTCGAGTTTACTTTGCTTACCAATTAGTTTTAAGTCTTCATCTGTTTCGGGCAGCTCCTTTAGATTCTACTGGCTGTCAATTACTTACTCCGTACCTCAGGCTATTACAGGCCCATAGAGGCATCCTGACTACACGGACTTAACATACAGAAACCATGAAATCCCTATATACATCAGCCCATTCCAATACAACGACTTCATTCTTGACCAACCGCTGGATTGCCATCCGTTCGGTTCTCATTCGTTTTATTGATCGGTATGCGCCAACGTTTGTGGGCTTATCCCGCAGCGCTACACCTTTTGGCGGGAACTGGCTCACGACCAATCGTTAAACGTTCTTCAGCCTGAACAAGCCGTTTGTTAAAACTGCCTGTTCAGGCATAGCCAGAGCAAGCCAGAGGTTCGAAGGAATCGTCAATAGCCTTCCGGAACCAATATAGTTAACGACTTTAGCTTCCCGCTGTGGTATCCAAGGCGAACGTATAGCATCTGTGCTACGCTTGTCACTTTACCATTACCATGTGCTTAAGAGAGCGTACTTATTGGCTATTAAGTCGATACAAGTGCTCAGGTAGCCTTGGCCCGAGTAGACCCGAACGGCTACTCTCCCATTAAACTTCACAACACATGAATCGTTTTTCAGTCATTTATCTGCTTAAAAAGCAGTACCATCATATTGATTGCGTCACCCATGCCGAAGCCGATGCGTTATTAGCCCAGTTGCTTACGCAGGATGGCTACCGCCCTATTGGTATATACGACGCCAAAACCGAACTTTTTTTCTGGGAACCTACCCGCCAGCATCAGTACGACAAAGCCAGTATTGAGAAGCAGGGTAAACAGGGAAACCAGATGATTCGAATTGCTCAGACGCTGCGCCAGCGCACTGAAGCCCAGGAGCAACATCCTAATTCGATCCCCCAGTTACAGATATAGATGAATCGTCACACGTATTCCCATTCATCATGCCAACCAACTCACACGAAACATTGAATGCCCTGCCAACCTTACTGGCCTATCCAGGCTTACTGGCAGGTTACCGAACTATCGATGAAACGGTCAACGACCACTTATTCAGCAACTACCTTCGTGCGCTCATCCAGCAGGATATGCTGGCATCGGCTGGTATAACCGATCAGCCAGAAGAGTCGATCGAAGCGTTTATTCGTCAGTTTACAAGCAATGCCGATTCATTGGCCAGCTTATGCTCCGACGGTATTTCAAAACTACCTCTGCTGCTACTACCAACGCTACTGGATGCGCTGACCAAAAATGGCGATGTCCATCGGATGGCCTTCTTGCTGGCCGCTTATGGTCATTATCTGGCGTCAACCTGCGATAGTATAGAAGCTGACAAACCGACAACAGAGTCCGGTTTTCCGCAAGGCGACTGGGCCAAAATCACCAGCTCAGATGCGCTGGCCTTTTTACATATTTCAGCGTTCGCTTCAGCTCGTTTGCATAACTATCCTCATTTTGTAGCTATGTATAAATCGTACCGGACGCAAATTGATCAATACGGCGTTGTTTTCCTGCTGAAACAGATGGCCTATAATCAGATGGCGCTTCAGTAGTATGAGCCTAAACAAATCGAGCTATGATCAAAAACAAAAATCGGTACCGAAAACCTCAGTACCGATTTCAAAATACGTCTGAATCCCTCTAAAAAGGCTTTTCAGTGCTTTTCATCGTCTATCATAGGTTAGCATAAGCTTTACGGTCATTTCTGCTGTTTGTACAGAAATGTATAGGATTTATATCGTTTGCCGGAGGTAAAGTGGGGAGTCACCAAATCCAGGAGCGCTCCCCACAATAAACCATATTACCAACCTAAAAAGGTTCGGCAACGTGTGGCCGACTTCATTAAAATTCACTTAAAACTGATGCCCAATGGTAGTATGTCCGTTGAGCATTCGGTGCTGATTTAGATCAGTTCGGCAGGCCGTGTGGTTGACTGACGAATTCGCTTCAGAATTAGTTGCTCCGAAACGCTGGGCGTAGCTCCCTGCTGGGTAGCTACGTAAGCGCCTGTAGCACAAGCGAACTCGAGGGTTTTAGCTGCCGTTTCCCCCTGCAAGGTCTTGTACAGGAAAGCAGCTAGGAACGAATCGCCGGAACCGATCGTATCTTCCACTTGTACCGAAAACCCCGGATGCTCTGTAAACCCTTCTCCGTTTAACAGGATCGCTCCGTTTTCGCCACGCGTAACACAAACGGATTTCAGTTTGAAGCGATCGCGCAGAAACGTCATTGCTTCGCGTTCGGAAAGGGGCGATGTGAACCAGCCAATGATCTCTTCCAGCTCGTTATGGTTAATTTTCAGCATGTCGGCCTTTTGAAGCAGATACGAAACCTCCAGCGGATTGTAATGTGGTGCCCTGAGGTTTACGTCGAACACTCGCAGTGCGACCTGATCCAGTAACTGGTGCAGCGTGTTGCGTGAGGTCTGACTTCGAGCGGCCAAACTCCCATAGACCAGTATTGATTTCTGATAGAGCGAACTCAGCGAAGCATCGTACTGAATGTAATCCCAGGCGACAGGCTGCAATATTTTATACACGACTTCATTGCGGTCGGTCACATTGGCTTTGGCAATACCTGTCAGGTGGGTAGCCCCTAATTGCACATAGGCTGTTGGCAGGTGTTTTTCCCGCAAAAATTCCAGCAGTTCACGACCAAGATCGTCGTTGCCAACACGGCTGATGAGCTGGGCATTCATGCCAAAATTGCGCAGGTGAACGGCCACGTTCATGGGGGCACCACCCGGTTGTTTGCTGGTCGGTAAAACGTCCCAGAGGATTTCGCCGAAACAAAGAATAGGCTGATTCATGGATGAAAAGGTTTAGTGGACAACAAATGTTTTTTCAATCTGCTCCAGGCTCGTGCCTTTCGTTTCGGGCATCAGGCGTAGCACGAAAACTAGTTGCAATACCATCATAGCGGTAAAGAACAGGAATGTGTTACCACCGCCAACCTGTTCGGCAAGATACGGAAACGTAAACGTAATGATAGCTGCCATCAACCAATGTGTAAAACTGCCCAACGCCTGTCCGCTTGCCCGTACTTCATTCGGAAAAATTTCGGAAATAAATACCCAGATCACAGCGCCTTGTGAAAAACCGAAGAACGCAATGTAGCCAAACAGCAGGAACGGCACCGTCATTCCGTTGAAATCCTCCATGTAGAACGCTCTAGCCACCAACGCCAGGGTGATGATCAGGCCCACCGAACCAATTTTCATCAGAGTCCGCCGACCAAACCGATCAATTAAATTCATCGAGATCATGGTGAACAGGAGATTGATGAATCCAATACCCGCCGACGATAGTAAAGCCGAACTTTTACCCAGGCCCGTCATTTCAAAAATTCGGGGAGCATAATAAATAATGGCATTGATACCCGAAACCTGATTGAATACTGCAAATAGCACGGCGAGCATGATGGGGGTTTTGTGCGCGGTCGAAAACAACCGGGTCGACCCTTCAGTATGGTGATTGCTTTGCTGGATAGCTACCATTGTTTTTTCGGCAGTATCCGGATCGATCATTCGAAGAACCTCGAATGCCTGGGCAACATCCCCTTTCTTCAATAACAGCCAGCGTGGACTTTCGGGGATGTTTAAGACGGCAATCAGAAAGATCAGCGAAGGAATAGCCTGTATACCAAGCATCCAGCGCCATGAATCGGCCCCGATACCCTGTAACAAAAAGTTCGATAGATAGGCGATCAGAATACCCAGTACAACATTGAATTGAAATAAAGCAACCAATCGCCCACGCGATTTGGCTGGCGATATTTCGGTAATATACATGGGGGCTGCCACCGATGAAGCCCCAACACCCAACCCGCCCAGAAATCGAAATAGAAGAAAAACGCTCCAGCCGGTTGCCATGGCTGTACCGAGCGAAGCAGCCAGATAGAGAATAGCAATCCCGAGCAGCGTTTTTTTGCGGCCCGCTTGCTCCGCTGGAATACCACCCAGCATTGAACCGAGTACGGTACCGATTAGGGCAATGGAAACAGTAAGACCATGTTCCCAGACATTCAAGTGCCACAACGATTGCAGTGACTGTTCAACGCCTGAAATAACGGCGGTATCAAAACCGAAGAGAAAACCACCCAACGCAGCCGTGATTGACCAGAGAAAGATGCGCTGTTTTTGACTCATACTTACTGACACGAATCGGGTTTAGGAGCGATTCATGAGTCAAAGGTAGAGAGGGCAATCGCTACAGACTTTCAAAATCTGTTCAAATACTTACAATTTACAAGCCAGCAAACAACCAATTCATTATCAAAGCATTAGCAAAAAAAATAAAGAAGATTATTATAAATATGTTGCAGTCATTTTAACTTTTGTTTCGGCAACGGTTCACTGTCAACCAGTTCCTGAAAAGGCTGGCTATACCTGCACTTCAAACCGATACCCTACGCCATGAACGGCAACGATTCGAACCGCCGAATCCTCCTGAAGCAATTTTCGCAAGCGGGATACAAACACGTCGACACTACGGCCTACAAAAACCCCTTCATCCTCCCAAACCGATTTAAGAATGAAATCTCGCTCGGCTACCTGATTCGTATGCTCTACGAAAAACTGAAGCAATTTAGCTTCGCGGTAAGTCATAGTATGACGGTTAGTTCCCACCTGAAGCATAAGGGTTTTAGGATTGAAACTCGATGTACCGAATCGTAGTAACCCGTCCGAAACCGAATCTGGATTGGGTGATTCAGTTGATGTCTGTCTGGATGGCCACTTTTGCCACACTACATACCCTAGCCCAGTCAGGCAGGCCCCCAACGCTAGTAACCACCAGGCCATTACCGGCTGAGGAGATTCGTCCTGAACGGTATTGAAGGTAACCTGCAAGGTATAACAACCGGCTTTCTGACTCCGCCCTCTGCAAGGAACCTGCCCTGTTCCAACCAGGTCGTTGATGTTATAGCCAAGTTGTAATTCTCCACGAGCGCAATCCAGCACAGCTACATCGTAGTTTTCCCGAATAGCATGAACAGCAAACGACTCTTTTAATAACTGTGGAAGTTGATCATAATCGAATGTATGATCCAATCGAATCAAAAATGTTTGCGCATTCGGCTGTTGTACCGGAGCAATTCGTGACGTATCATCACCAGCTTTACGAAGTAAATGGTGCGCTGTGCGTCGGAGTGCCAGGTTAACTTTCCGGGCAAAACGCGTCTTTTCTGTTGCCGGATTAGATGGAGTCAACCCGGCAAACAGGACAATCAAAACACCCGAAAGCATCAAGGCTATGGTTGTAAATAGCCGGACTGACATACGCATCTGTTCACAGTGTATACAGTAGTTGCTTTTCGCTCATCTGCAAGAGTCATCGCAGATAAGCGAAAACCATTATCTCGTTAACATCCTAGCGACCAATTAAAAAACCAACTAACCCCTTGTAGTCGAATGGCTCGTCGAGCTGGTTTATCCATTGGTCGAACCGGATCAATCACCAAATCATCGCCAGGCCGAGCCAATTCCATCAATGGAGCAATATCATATACCTGCTGAGCCTTATCCGATTCCTCTTTGCGAATGAGGATTCCATTTCGATAAAGATACATACGAAACGGGATTTTGATGGCTTCTTCCGACTTTGGGTCACCTGAAACCAAAGCCAGACGCCCTCGGCTATGAATGGAAAAGACGGTCAAATTCAATGGTTTATTATTCAATACAAGCGGATTCGTGTAAAACTCTGGCTTTTCTTCAACTGCCGACGCATGGTCAGCGCCCAGCATAATCTTCCAGGAAGTAAGCCCTAGCACACAACCCAGTATAACGAATACGAATCTGTAAGTTTTCATGGCAATATGGAGTGAGGTGAATTAACGAACAAGGATTTCATTATGGGGTAATGCATATTGATTGCCAACCGTCAGCAACACAATATGGTCACCTTTTCGGCATTTGGCCAATACATTCCGGATGTTTACCCGTTTGACTTCCGCTTTCGAATACCTTGTCAGCGTCTGGCTATTCTTATCGCGTATCGCCACCATAAAAGGTATCGACTCAACAGCTTTACTTTTGGTAGATGATAGCTCGACCGTATTGACGGTCAATTCGCCCGTTGCCGTGGCAGGAACAATACATTTTCCTTTCGTTGTATACTGGTCAACAATCATTTTATTGCCCAGAAAAGCAGCGGAACAGTGGCTGAAGGTTTGCTGGCTCCAGCCGATAGCTGAGGAGGCACAAACCAGTAATGCGGTGATAAGTGTGTTTTTCATGCTGGCTAATTTTTTATCTGTACTAAAGCAAATCTAGAGCCACCACCCACACAGGCCGGTAAAGCCGTGTAAAAGCTTGTAAACGAATTGTAAAAGTTGCTTTTAAAACCGAAAACCTGCCTACCTACGGTGGTTACGCAGATAGACAGGTTTTACAATCACTGGTATAGTGAGGGCAGGTTATAAGAACCTGCTTCCACGAACGCAAACAGCTTCCTAGACGCTTTTTACTTTTGATGAGCCGACTTTACATAAAGTTGCGGCTTTGGTGTAATGCATAAGGTGAGCCAGGTACGGCGAGCCAGTCGGAAAAAATAAGGCGTTAACAAAACCAGCGACGGCAACATCCCCATCAGGTAATAATCCAGATCGACCTGAAAGCCCTGTACGACAATGAAAAATGTCAATAAAATATAGATGGTATAAAACGCATAGCTCACAAACATCGACGTCCAGTAGAACCCTGGCTCAGGCATGAAGTTTTCACCACAGTGTGGGCAGTGGTCATGCATTTTATCGAAGTTTTTGCTGAATGCACTGTTCGTGACGAAAAAATCGCCCTGATGGCAACGCGGGCATTTATTAAAGGCAATGCTGTAGAATCGGCTATTGGTAAACATGGTTCTGGAGCAAAAAAGCAGGCAATTTAATCCTGCTTAGTAGCTGTTGCTCAGGCAGTTTTTATGCTACAAAGGTAAAGCCCAATCCATTCGCCCCCCAATACAAACCATGCAACGTATGGTACAAATCAACGATCTACCAGGAGCATCTGTCGAAACTCAGCGGGAGTTTGCCCTGTGTGCTTTTTAAAAAAACGAACAAAGTACGAGGGGTCGTCGAAGCCTAACTGAAAACCAATCTCTTTTATTGACTGTGTCGTATGCGTCAACAATCGCTGGATTTCGATAACGATGCGTTCGTGGATGAGCTGGCTGGCCGTTTTTCCCACAACTTTTTTACAGATGTGGTTCAGGTAATTAGGGGTTAGGTGCATTTGATCGGCATAGGCACTTACCTCCCGAACCGTCAGAAACTGGTATTCAATTAACTCCTCATACGCCCGAATCCGGTCGTATAGATGAGCCTCCTGCCCTACCCATTGCTGGTTATAAAGCCGATTGGCCGTTTCGAGTACAATGTGCAGGTACGACAGAAAGACCTCCGACCGATTGGATCGACGTTGTTCATATTCGTCGTAGGCATACGTCAGCAGATTACTAAACACGGGCTGCTGTTCGGCAACTTCGAGTAAAGGCTGATGCTGGTGCGAATGATAGAACGGATATTGCTGCAACCGATTCCCGTATCGGCTCCGAAAGAAATTGGCATCGAAGAACAGGTTATAGCCCCGCGCATCGGCCGATAGGTTCCAGCTATGCACCTGTCCTGGCGTCAGAAAATAGAGTTGATTAGGCGCCACCGGATACGTCCGAAAATCGATGGTGTGCGTACCGCTGCCCTGAATAATCCACATCAGCAGGTAAAACGTATGCGAGTGCGACTTATCGATACCCTTCACCTCCTGCACCAGTTTTTCCAGACGGGCCATGTAAAAAAGTGCTTCGGGTTCATGGCGTGGAAACGAATGAAGCTTATAAACCGGAACCGATACAGACATAGTCTAAATTTTTTGGAGTAAAATACAGAAGTCTCAGCGTTTTAATCGTGTTTTAACCCCACTACACAGGCAGTCTTCTTAACGAGTGTTTTGGTAGTCTTATGCTATACCGTTACAAGTGCTCTTCCGCCCGCTGGCTCAACGCAATTATCTGTTCTTTACTGATATCGTCTGCATTTTGCCAATCTACCCAAAAAACATTCAGCCATCTTACGGTCGATGAAGGGCTGTCGCATAGCAGCGTTTACACGATTACGCAGGACAACCAGGGCTTTATGTGGTTTGGTACCCGCAACGGGTTAAACCGCTATGACTCCCGCAATGTAGTGGTTTACCAAAACCAGTCTACGCGTAAAAATAGTCTGGCATCCAATACCATCAACAGTTTGCTGGTCGATAAACAAGGGCGCTTATGGGTGGGCACCGCGAAAGGACTGGCCCTTTACCGACCCGAGCAGGATGATTTTCAACGCATGCTGACAGGTGGCCCGGCCAGCCACGGCCTCCCTGATTCGACTATTAACTGGCTGCTGGAAGATCATCAGCAATCGCTTTGGATCGGTACACAGGGGGGATTATACCGACTCAATCGTCAACAGCAATTCGAGTCTTTAGCCACCCTGCTTCAGCACCCTAAAACGTTGCGCAATCGATCCGTCCGCACGCTGTATGAAGATTCGCACCGGACTCTGTGGGTCGGCACAACGAATGGGCTACTGAAACTTCGACCAACCGCTTCCGGGAAATTCCAGCTTACCAGCTACTTTCTGGAACCAACCGATTCGGTGTATACCAATGCCCTCAACACCATCAATACCATTGCCGAAGATCGGGCCGGTCGACTGTGGATTGGCACCGAAGGAAACGGTATTGCCTTATTTGATAAGCAACGCGGGCGTGTGACATCCTGGAATCCGGTTGCCGGTTTAGACCTCAATACGCTGACCATTCGAACCATACAACCCAATGGTCGGTCAAATTTCTGGATTGGAACCATGTCAGGCCTGTACATTGTCGCGCAGGATGGCAGTCATTTTCAATCCCTTACGAATCACCCAACTGACCCGAATTCATTAGGCGACAATTCCGTACGCTCTATTTTCCGAGACCGAGATGGCTCATACTGGGTTGGCACCTACTATGGTGGAGTCGATATGTATAGCCCGTTGGCCCGGCAATTTGGCTCCTACCATCCGCTCGACAAACATGGCCGAACACCCTTCAAAATTGCTGGGCCAATCGTACCGGCTCATACACCAAAACAACTTTGGATCGGCACGGAAGATCACGGGCTTTTATTGATCAACGCCGATAAAACGATCCTCCGTCACTACACCCACGACGCAAGAAATACCCGCTCTCTGTCGAACGACAAAATCAAATGCCTGCTCGCTGATGGCGCCAACGGCCTGTGGATCGGCACGATCAAGGGCTTGAACTACCTTGATTTTCGGCGGCAAACCATTACCCGATACCTACATGATCCGCACAATCCTCACTCGTTGCCCAACGACCGAATTTACGACCTCAAACGCGACGCTCAGGGGGCGGTATGGGTCGTTACGAACCTAGGTGGTATTTGCCGATTCGTACCCAAAACGCAGTCGTTCGAGCGAATTGACGCTACCCTGCCGAACATGTTAACGAATGGAACAACCCTCTTGTTTGATAGTCAGGGGCAAATGTGGTTCAGTAATGCAGGTGGTCTATTGCGAAAGCGGCCGGGCGAGCCTAGAGTCGTTCGTTTCTTTCATGCCGATAATGATCCGAGCTCACTTAGCAACAACCATGTAATGTGCCTGCTCGAAGATCGCAAACACCGACTCTGGATCGGCACCCGCGACGGAGGATTGAACCTGCTCTTACCCAACAAACACGCTTTTCAGCATTTTACAACAGCCCAGGGATTACCCAGCAATACGATTTTCAGCATTCAGGAAGATCAGAAAGGCGGTTTGTGGGTCAGTACAGATAAAGGGCTGGCGCAACTGGTAGCCGGCCAATCGACCTTTACGGCTTATAATGTACACGATGGGCTGGTTTGCCGGGAGTTCACCTCCAATTCAGCCTACCAGGATGCAACGGGTCACTTGTATTTTGGCGGGTATAATGGCATTGTTTACTTCCATCCCGATAGCATCCGGCGGAATACCACGGTCCACCCACTGGCATTTACCGGCTTGCGCCTGTTCAATGAACCCGTTACCAGCCTTTCGGCCGACCAGTCGGGTATCGACTATCAGCAGGGTATTACGCTTACTCATCGACAGAATGTTTTCTCGCTCGACTTTGCCAGCTTTAATTATATCAATGCAGCAAAAAATCGGTATGCCTACAAACTCATTGGGTTCGATCAATCCTGGAACTACGTGAATGAACCGAGGGCGATGTACATGAACCTGCCTGCGGGCGAGTACCTGCTACAAGCCAAAGGCACTAACAACGATAGCGTCTGGAACAAGTATCCTTTAGAACTGAAAATTACGGTGTTACCCCCCCTCTGGAAAACGCCCTGGGCCTATGCCCTCTATGCGTTGACCTTTCTGGGGCTTTTACAACTTTGGTCACGATTCAACCGAAACCGGCTGCAACTGGCGCATGAACTGGAAGAGGAACATAAGGAGAAGGCCCGTCAGCAGGAATTACACCAGATTAAACTGAACTTCTTTACCGAGATTGCGCATGAAATCCGTACGCCACTTACGCTGGTAATGGCACCCATTGAGGTATTGAACGAACGATACGCCACCGATCCGTTCATTCGAAAACAGCTTTCCATCATGCGGGGTAGCACCGACCGATTGCTGCGGCTACTGAATCAGCTACTTGATTTCCGCAAACACGAAACCGGCAATATTCAACTGCAATGGCGACAAACTGATCTGGTCGCTTTCCTGAGTAATAGTACCGATTCGTTCCGCGAACATGCCCGTGCGCACCAGCTTACCCTCACCAACGAATCGGAGATTTCTACACTACCGGCCTGGTTCGATGCCGGAGAGCTGGAAAAAGTAGTGTATAATCTTCTTTTCAATGCAGTTAAGTTTACTCCGGCAGGCGGCACCGTTTCGGTTCGTTTACGGCGGGATTTTCCAATCGCACGAGCCAGTGAACAGGCTGTTATTACCATCGAAGATACAGGTGCGGGTATTCCGGCGGGTAATCTGGACTATATCTTCAACCAGTTTTATCAGGTTGGTCATACAACTACCCGCGATTCAGGCTTCGGCCTTGGCTTAGCGCTCAGCAAGCACATCGTTGAACAGCACCAGGGGCAGATTACGGTTGAGAGCCAGGAGGCCCAGCCCGGAAAAGCAGGTTTTACCCGGTTCATAATCCGCCTTCCGCTGACGCCCCCTGAATCGATCCAGCAAACGATAGCAGGCGCTGCAATACCCCAACTAATGGTATCGCCCCCACTACCTTCGTTAGTGCCGACTGACTCTACCAACCAGCTCATACCCACCATCGAAATTGCGGAAACGGGTCAGCCTCTGATTCTGGTGGTTGACGACCAGGAAGATATTCGGGCCTATATCCGCGATCTATTTTCGGCAACCTGTCAGGTGGTAGAGGCTGCTGATGGCGCCGAAGCACTGGAAAAGGCCACTCAACTACTGCCCGACCTGGTTATTGCCGACGTAGCCATGCCGATTATGGACGGTTTCTCTCTGACACACCGTATCAAAACCGATGTACGCACCAGCCACATCCCGGTCATTCTGTTAACTGCCAAAAATGCGGTCGACAATCAACTAACGGGTTTACAAACAGGTGCCGATGATTACGTAACGAAACCGTTCCACCCCATTCTGCTCCAGACACGGGTTCGTAATCTGCTTCTGCTGCGGGAACAGTTACGCGCTAAGTATCACCAGATTATCACACTCCAGCCCCAGGTGCAGGAACTGGATCATCCCGACGAGAAATTCCTGAATCAGTTGATGACTACCCTGGAAACCCACCTGAACGATGCCGAATTTAACGTAACACGATTGGTGAGCGAAATGGGCATGAGCCGCCCGGTACTGTTCCGCAAAGTGAAGATGCTCACAGGCCTCTCCGTCATTGACCTGATCCGAACCACACGCCTGAAAAAAGCTGAACTATTGCTCAAACAGCGAAAAGCATCCGTTGCCGAAATTGCATTTGCCGTTGGTTTCAGCGACCCCAAATATTTCAGCCGCGCCTTCCGCGCCCAGTTTGGTGTAACCCCCACCGAATACAGCCATCAGGTCACCGAAGAACTGGAAGAAGCCGTTGTTTTGAGTGAGTAACGCGGGTGGCAACCCGCGCTATCTAGACCAAAAATCGCGGGTTGCCACCCGCGTTACTCACTCAAAACAACGGCTTCTTTTCATTTAGCTTTTTAGACCGAAGCAATGCTTCCAGAAAATAATAGTCGGCATAGACCAGCGGCACATCGATCTCGCTGGTTTTCGAACCGGTGCTATGCGCCAGCAGAAAGCCGTGGTTCTGTGCTATTGGCGATCGATCCCCTTTTGCCAGACTGGTGATGACCTGATCTGCTTTGGCGCGATACAAAGCCTTCGGTACATACGTACTGAGTTCATACAAGGCCGAAGCCATAATGGCAGCCGCTGATACATCACGCGGTTCGGACGGAATACCCGGTGCATCGAAATCATAATAAGGCACCAGGTCGGCGGGCATGTGCGGATGGTTCAGCATGTAGTGGGCAATGGCTTCAGCCTGTTTCAGAAATTGCGGATCTTTCGTTTCGCGGTAGCACATCGTATAGCCGTACAATCCCCACGCTTGCCCCCTCGACCAGGCCGATTCGTCGCTATAGCCCTGGTGCGTATTTTTCTTGATCACTTTCCCGGTTAGTGTGTCATAATCAACCACATGGTACGAACTATTATCGGGCCGATAATGGTTTTTGATCGTTGTTTTGGCGTGGGTTACGGCGATTTTATAAAAGGTAGAATCGCCCGTAAGGCGTGTGGCCGCAAACAGCAGTTCCAGATTCATCATGTTGTCGATAATAACCGGACATTGCCAGACATCCTTATGATGATCCCAGGAACGGATGATTCCGGCCGTCGGCTTAAACCGTTTGATCAATGTCCGAGCACCCTGAATAATAATGGCTTTGTCGGTTGCATCGCCCGTCAGGCGGTAGCCATTGCCATAGCTGCAATAGAGCTTAAAGCCCATATCGTGGGTTCCAGCATTCATTTTTTCACTTTCCAGATTGGCCGTATACCGCCGGGCCAGTTCAGCCCATTCACGCTGTCCGGTGTATTCATAGAGATACCAGAGTTCGCCGGGGAAGAAACCGCTGGTCCAGTCGCGGGCGGGTACGAGTTGCAAAGCACCGGCTTTATCCAGCGTGCGGGGCGATACTAGAGCTGGTTTCTTACCGGAAGATTCCTGAGTCACTTTGGTAACCTCTGCCAGCATAAACCGAGTTTGTTGTTCAGCATCCCGAAACAGTGATTTGATGAGTGAATCGGGGACAAAGCCCGCTAGCAAAAGTGGGGCAAGGAGCAGAGGGAGTAATAGTCTATTTGTTTTCATTAGGGTTCGGTTAACCAGATAATCGGATTACGAATGGGCAGGTTACGAATTACTTCTTCAACCTGTGGGTTATGGTCCAGCTTTTTCCAGGTATCGAGCCAGTTTTTTTGATCAAATGCAACCGCGCCAAATACCAGAAACGGTTGCGCTACCGGCCAGTCGTTCCAGTACATCACATCGGGCTTTAACGGCCAGCTCGATTTATCCTGAACAAACGGATATAGGTACTCTATTCCTTTCCGAATACCCCGGCCATCGGGCGTTTGGTAGGTCCAGAGGTTGTCCGTAGATGTCGATAAAATCTGGCAGAGGGTGGTCATGGCATCCAGGTTGAAAATCGAATACCCATACGGTTTGGTCCGGCGAAGCTCCAGCGGGAAACTCCCATCGGCTGCCATCTGATCGGGAAGCAGCACGGTTTTGTACCGATTCCGACAGACGGCCATCAGCGAATCATTCCGGGTTAGTTTGGCAAAAGCCGCTACCTGCATCACCCAGCAGGTGCCATGATTGTTTTTGGCGTTCATCTCATCTTTCCCGTACGGATGCATGGTTAGCCAGGTCAGGTACTCCGCAAACCAGCGTCGGATAGCCGCAACGGTCACCTTATCCGCACTTTTGGCCTTTTCCAGCACTCGAACACCCTGCGCCACTTCCATCAGGTGAATGGTGTCGATAATGCCAATCCCTCGCCCTGTGAATCGCCCTTTAATTGCCTGCGCGTACAATAAGGATGGATTCATGCGCGTAGCCGAATCCACAAACCAGGCCGTCAAATGCCGGAATGCCTGCCGAACGTACGTTTCATCGTTTGTCATGACATAAGCCGATGCCAGTGCCCCGACAATCCGACTGAACCGAATCATCGCCTGCCGATGGGCCACAAAATTATCGGGGTTAGTCATACCGTCGCGCTGGATGTAAGGCCCTTGTAGATTGGTTGTATCGGGCCACCAGTAGTCCCCTTCCGAGAAGAAGTCATGCTTCCCGCCTGCACTTCGGGCCGACGTTTGCGCAGTTACGGTTATCGGTTGCTGCTGCATGGCCCACCGGGCTTCTGCCAACACAACAGGTTTCAGTATAGCCAGCACCAGCGCTCGCTTTGATGACTGAGCATTAACGGGCGGTATCAGGCACGACCAAGTAATTAGCGCAAAAAGCCAGATCAGCGTATTCATAGCTTCATAAACAATCTGATAAACCAATACTACTACAGCATCAGCGACAGCATATAAATAAGGAGACTGATGAGTAACATCAGCGATCCAGCCTCCGCTATCGTTATGGTAAACTTGTCTTTTTTCACCCGCCTTTACATCGCATCATTTTCCTGTTGCAAGTTTAGCATCACCCACTGGTTTACGAATTACGCTGAATGTTCAAAAAAGAGGACAAATCGTTCGGTAGGATTACAAAGCGTTCAAAGAGGTGGACAGACCGTTCGATTTAGATTATTCCCATATTTTTTATTCACATGCCGCCTAATATTGCCCCATCAAGCAATTTTTAAGCATCCTTTTATTGCTATGCGTAAACCTTTATCTTCCAAATTTCTGCATTTGGTAATGTATGGGTGGCTGCCTCTCCTGCTACTGTATGGAGACGTTTGGGGGCAGGCAACTCAAAGCTACCGATTCAATGGCCGCATTCTCGACGAAAAAGGAACGGGCCTGCCCGGTGCCACCGTCGTGCTGAAAGGCGATGCCAAGTCGGGAACCACCTCTGATGCCGACGGCAAATTCACGATCAATCTGCCGACCGGCGGAGGAACATTGGTGGTATCGGCCATCGGTTATCTGGGACAGGAAGTCGCCGTCACCAGTCAGACTACGCTCGATATTACGATGTCTCCCGACATCAAAACCCTGAACGAAGTGGTGGTGGTCGGATATGGTACCCAGAAGAAAGAGAACCTGACGGGGGCCGTTGCCGCTATTACCATCGACGACAAAATTTCGAGCCGGGCCGTAGCTAACGTATCATCTGGATTATCAGGTTTAGTACCGGGTTTATCGGTTCAACAATCGACGGGGCAGGCGGGTCGTAGTGGGGCTGCACTGATCATTCGGGGATTGGGTACGGTAAACAACTCGGGTCCGCTGATCGTGGTCGATGGAATGCCCGATGTCGACATCAACCGGATCGACATGAACGATGTGGCCAGCATTTCGGTCCTGAAAGATGCGGCTTCGGCATCGGTCTATGGGTCGCGGGCCTCGAATGGGGTTGTACTGATCACGACCAAAAACGGCTCTCAGAACAAGAAAGCACAGATCAACTACACAGGCACTTACGGTCTCTCGCAGCCAACTAATTTCTACAATTACTTTGCCGACTACCCCCGTTCGCTGACCATGCACCTGCGGGCATCGGGGGCCGGGGCCTCCTCGACCACCTACCGCTACGGAACCGTTGAAGAATGGCTCTCGAAAGGGCTGGTCGATCCCATCAAATACCCTAATACCGACTGGTGGAAAACCATTCTGCGCGACCACGGCCGGATTCAGACCCACAACATTTCGGCATCGGGCGGCAACGACAAGATGAACTTTTACCTGTCGGCTGGACTCTACGACGAACTGGGCGTCCTGATCAATCACGACTATAAACGGTTCAATACCCGCTTCAACCTGGACTACAAAATCCGCGATAACGTTAAAGTGGGTATCCGAACCGATGGCCAGTGGTCGAATCAGAAATATGCCAACTCGGAAGGATTTATTACCTACACCGGCACAGCAGGTTATGACATTCGCTACGCCATTGCGGGGATTCTGCCCTACAACTCGACAACTGGTCAGTACGGCGGCATCATGGCGTACGGCGAAGATGCCTTTGCCCGCAACATGCTTTCCCAGTTCGAGGTCAACCACAACTTCCGCGACCGGCAGGAATTCAACGGGAACCTCTATGGCGAATGGACACCCATTTCGGGCCTAACCGTCCGGGGCGATTATGGCCTTCGTTATTACAACCAGTTCACCAAAAGCTATTCCGACCCCACCGACGAGTGGAACTTCCAGACGGGTCAGCTAGCCCGAACGCTGGTAGCCGCCAGCGCGGGGATTAGCAATGCTGTTAACTCAGGCTATAAAACGCTGCTTCAGGGCCGGATCACCTACAACAAAACCCTGTTTGGCAACCATCAACTGAGCCTTTTGGGCGCTTATACGGAAGAATACTGGTTCAACCGGAACTTATCGGCCAGCCGTCAGGACCGAATCAACCCACTCCTGAGCGAAATCGATGCGGCCTTAACGACTACCCAATCAGCCGGGGGTAACTCCGACGCTGAAGGGCTTCGGTCAGGTATTGGCCGTATCAACTACGTAATCAACGACAAGTACCTGTTCGAAGTCAATGCCCGGTATGATGGGTCCAGTAAGTTCCTGCCCGGCTTCCAGTACGGTTTCTTCCCATCGGCATCGGCAGGCTGGCGTTTCTCCGACGAGTCTTTTTTCAAACGGTTCTCATCGGTGGTGTCGTCGGGTAAACTGCGGGCATCAATTGGTAAGCTGGGGAATAACTCCGGCGTAGGTCGTTACGAGCAACGGGACATTTTTAACCTGACCAACTACATCTTCAATGGTAAGATTGTGAAAGGCTTCAGTTCAGCGAAGATCATCAATGAAGATTTCTCCTGGGAAGAAACCAACGTGACCAACATCGGTCTGGACCTGGGCTTCTTCGGCGGTCGACTAACCAGCGAACTCGACCTATATCAGAAGTTGACTACGGGCATGATCCGGCCTTCGTCCTTATCGACTTTCCTGTCGGGCTACAATGCGCCACGGGTAAACATCGGCAAGCTCCAGAACCGTGGCATTGAACTGAACGTAACGTATCGCTCCAAAATCCGGGATGCCAACGTAGGCGCTACGCTGAACTTTGCTTATAACCGAAACCAACTGCTGGAGTGGAACGAGTTTCTGAGCAAGGGCTACACCTACCTGAACCTACCCTACCATTTTGCCTACAGCCGCGTATCGACGGGCATCGCCCAAAGTTGGGAAGACATCGCCAATGCGCCCTTTCAGGGGCAGTACTTCGCCCCCGGCGACATTCTTTACAAGGATCTGAACGGCGATGGACAGATCACCGACGAGGATCGGCAGGCACAACCAAAATTCAACCGCGATCAACCCGTATCGACCTATGGGCTGAACCTGTTCGGTAACTGGCGCGGCTTCGATGTCAGCATTCTGTGGCAGGCGGCTACGGGTCGGAAAGACTTCTGGCTGGAACCGTTCAATCAGGTCAATGTCCCTTCGGCCCGGAACGCGTTTCAGGATTACCACTGGTACGATACCTGGAGCCTGGACAATCGGGGGGCGACCCTTCCCCGACTCCTCACCGGATCGGGCGGTAACAACCAGGCGGAGTCGACGTTCTGGCTGGACGACTTCAGCTACCTGCGGTTGAAAAATATTCAGGCGGGTTATAACGTCCCCAGCAAATACGCGAGCCGCATTGGCATGAGCCGGATTCGGGTCTACGTCACGGCAGAAAATCTGCTTACGTTCACCCGGTATCGGGGTGTCGACCCGGAAAAAAGCACCAGCGTGACCGATGCCGACAACAACGACGACCCGTTCCCACTGCTCAAATCGTATTCGTTCGGCCTTAACCTCAGCTTTTAGCTTTCACGCATGAAACGACTGACTTCTTTATCTCTCCTGCTGGGTCTTGCTTTCCTGATAACGGCCTGTACCGAGGACTTGCTCGAGCAGGTTCCTACTACCCAGCTTTCGTCGGATTTATTCTGGAAAACCACCGACGATGCCATTTTCGCCGTCAACGGGGTCTACGAAGCCAACCGGACAACCTTCGACCGAGACTACTACTTCGATGGGGCCGGGGAGTTTGTTCACACACGCGGCACCAGCAACAACCAGGGTACGTTTAACCCCGGTGCGATTGGCTCCAGCGGCAACTTTGGCTTTTTGTGGAGCGACTGCTACCGGGCTATCAACCGGGCCAATTACGTGCTGGGCAACATCAATACCTTACGGGCCAACCTGAAATCGCAGTCTGATCTGGCGCTGATGAACCGCCTTGTTGGTGAAGTACGATTTATCCGGGCCCTGAATTATTTTCGACTTATCGACCTCTGGGGGGATGTACCGTTTTTCAATAAGAAGCTGGACGGAAATACCGAAGCCTACTCACTTACCCGAACCCCGCGTGCGGTGGTGAAAGATTCGGTTCTGGCCGATCTCAGCTTTGCGGCCAATGTGCTCCCTGAAAGCTACACGGGCGACAACCTCGGCCGGGCAACCAAACTGGCGGCCTGGGCTTTCAGTGGCAAAGTCAATCTGTTCTGGGCCTGCTGGATGAAAACCGCTGGAAACAACGCCGATGCCCAAAAGCATTACACAGCCGCGGCCGCTGATTTCAAGAAAATCATCGACAAGAACATCCCGCTCTTCCGGGGTGGCGATCCCGGTCCGATTGACAACCCAAACTACTGGCACCTGTTTCAATATTTCAACGAGTACGACCCCGAAATCATCTTTTCGGTACAGTTTGGTGGTCCACTGCTAAGCCAGGGCGAGGAACTGATGCGCGACTTTGGCACCCGCAACACCGGGAATGCGCAATGCTGGGTAGCCCCTACCTATCGACTGGCCAACCGTTATCAACTCATCAGTACTGGCGATTTTGCCCCACCGCTGGTTCTGTCGAAAAATACGACGCAAACCAACAGTGCAACCAATCCGAAATCATACGTTGGGCGCGACTACCGCATGCGAGCCACCATGCTCTGGGATGAACAAAAAATGCTCCGGCTCTCGACCGATGGGCTGACAGTACAGGATAGCATTCCGTTCCGCTTCGGTAGCCGCGATGGGGTCACCTATATCAACTACGATGGCGCTCCGGCCGGGTATATTTTCCGCAAGTGGGTACGGCAAACAGGTGGCATTGGCCGTAGCGACGGTCCGCAGGATATTTACATGATGCGCCTGCCCGACGTTTGGCTGATGTATGCTGAAGCCGTCAACGAAGTCAATGGAGGTCCAACGGCAGAACTGTTTACGTTGCTCGACCGAATCCGTCGTCGGGGAAATTTACCGGCGCTGAATCAGGCCAAGTTTGCGACGAAGGCCGACTTCTTCAAAGCCATCGAACAGGAGCGCATTGTGGAACTGGTTGGTGAAGGCCACCGCTTCTTCGACATCCGTCGCTGGCGCAAAGCCGAAGAAATCTGGCCCGCTCCCAACGGACAGGTTCTTTATGATTCGCAGGGCACCCGTATTCGCGACGAGTTTGTGAACTCCCCCGACCGGAACTACCAGCGGTATTACATTTTCCAGATTCCAACCGGCGAGATCGAAGTCAACTCGAAAATAGTCCAGAATGAGCCGTGGCTTTAATGAGCCTTAAGCCGACAACCTTACGATTATGAAATCAATAGCTGTCTATAAATTCTTTGGTATCCTGGCCCTGATTGGGCTGCTCTCCTGCGGCAAAGAACCCATCGACGAATCAGGTTTGCTGATCACGGGTCGTAACCAGTGTTTCATGACCTTTTTTGACCTGCTAGGCTCCGATCACCGGACGGTACTGGTCAGTGGTCAGACCGTTATCGACACCACCGCCCTAACGGTTACGGCCGTGGCCCGGTTTGGTACCAACATACAGCGGGTAAAGCCTTATTGCAGTGTTGTTACCGATGCGATTGTCGAACCAACGATGGGAATCTGGACCGATTACACCCAGCCACAAAAGTATACGGTCGTATCGGGCAACCGGCAGGTTCGGAAGACCTACACCGTGACAGTCACCCTCCAGAAATAACCCCTTCCTCACTGACTATGAAAAACATAACATACTCTGTTTTAGCGGTTTTGGGAATCTGGATTAGTACGACAGGCTGTCAGACCAAAGACGTAACACCGGATTCGTTTCGCAATGACCTTCTGAAGAAAACCACCGGCCCAGCCGTTGTGGGCGACCGAATTGAATTTGCGTATGCGCTGGGCACCACCGAAGGCGACCTCCAGAATGTGAAAGCCGAAGCGACCATCGCAGGGGCCAAAGGGACAGGCTTCAGTGGTTATTCCTGGTATACCAACCGCAATACGGGCGTCGATCAACCCGTTCAAACGGCTACAGACACCGTAACGAATGGAACGGTATCGAGTGCCAAAATCATTGATGTAGCGACTAACAAGGCCGTTACACTTCGCTACTATTATTATCCGGGCGAAGATGCCAAAGGCAAAGATGTGTCCTTCCGGTTTAGTGGTACTTCCTCGACTGGGAAGGAAGTCAGCTATCAGTCGCCAACGTATCGGATCAGTCGGATGGATATGAAACGATCCCTGGCCTTAGTCGATGGTGCGAAAGCCTACGTTTCGATTGCCGACATGGCCGTATACACTAAAGCCGAAGTCGAGCAGAACAATCTGGCGAATAAAATCGACTTCGTGTATATCTACCGAGCCACACTCGGCACGGGTAACTATGCCTTTGGGCATGCGATTGTTGCCCCGTCCAACGCCGATTACCTCAAAGACGTGACCCTGCCAACCGGCCTGACCAAATCCCGTACGGCCATCGATAAACGCGTGGATGTAAAAGATGCCCAACTCCGGGGCACTACCGGCTTCGACGTGTACATTGATGATCTGGATTTGCAACAAACAACGTTCCCCAACGCGGCCGATTATGCCTATGGCTTTGCTGCCGACCAGGGGGCATTCGTCAAAACCGCCGACGGAGCTTACGCGGCCTATGTGTACGTCAACTCGGTCAATAACGGCAGCAAGTCCATGACGATCAGCATCAAGCGCTTAAAATTAAATTAGTTGTAGGTTTAGAACGGGCAACTTCCTGAGAGTGGAATCTTTCAGGAAGTTCTGATTTTTATCCAAACCGTATCTCTCTTTTTCGACAGGATTTACAAGATTAACAGGATTAGTTTTAAGAAAATCAATCCTGTTAATCTTGTAAATCCTGTCGAAAAACTAATCTTCGTTATGAACCGCTTCTCTTTCCTTGCTGGCTGCATCCTCTTTGTTTTGACAGGGATTAATGCCATTGCCCAATCAATTCCGCAACCGCCTACATTCCTGAATGCCAGTCTATTAAAAACCAATAAAGAATTAATTCAGAAAGGAGATCAATCACTGATCGCTGCCCGGAACAAACTGCTCAAACTGGCCGATCAGGTACTATCTGAGAAAGCGCATTCGGTGGTTGAAAAAAGTAAAACGCCCCCCAGTGGCGATAAGCACGACTACATGAGTGTAGGGCCTTACTGGTGGCCCGATTCCACCAAGCCCAATGGCCTGCCTTATATTCGGAAAGACGGTCGGATCAACCCTGAACGGTTTGCCATTCAGGATGCCGAATACCTGAAAGACCTGTGTCGTAACGTGGAGATACTGGCCGCTGCCTATTATTTCTCAGGCAATGAAACCTATGCCAGTCGGGCTGCGGAATTGCTGCGAATCTGGTTTCTGAATCCTGATACCAGAATGAATCCCAATTTGAACTACGGGCAGTCGATTCCGGGCATTACCGAGGGGCGGGGTATTGGCTTGATTGATACGAGGGCTCTGGCCAAACTTGTCGATTCCGTTCAACTGCTGAAAGACTCAAAAGCCTGGCCATCAGTTGATCATGCTGCTTTACAAAACTGGTTTCGGCAATTTCTGGACTGGATGCTGCATAGTCCGATTGGTAAAGACGAAGAAGACGAGCATAACAACCACGGCACCTACTACGACGTTCAGGCCATTGCTTTTGCGCTGTTTCTGGATGATAAAAAGCTGGCTAAAGAAATCATCGAACAGAAAACGATGAAGCGTATCCAGAGCCAGTTGAAAGATGATGGTAGTCAGCCGCATGAGCTGGCACGGACGCTTTCCTGGGGCTATTCGGTCATGAATCTGAAAGGGTTTTTTATCCTTGCCCAACTGGCCGATGCCGTACCAGTCGACCTGTGGCGATACGAAACGCCCGACGGCAAGAGTATCAAAAAAGCTTTTCTGTGGATGCTCCCCTATGCCGAAGGGAAAAAAGCCTGGACGCACCCGCAAATTAAAACGCTGCATCCCGAAGAATTCCGGCCTCTCATGGTCGTAGCCTCGTCGGCATATTCGCTCAGTGAATTACCTCCCCTACCCAGTCAGGTAAACAAACCCGATGATAGTCTTTTTCAGCTAACGCATTCTCTGTTTTAAAATCGGTTCGCTATGCCCATCAAACTCTTCATCGCGCTGCTCATCACGTTAGCAGGCAACGCCTATGCGCAAAATCAGAACCTGTTGAGCGGCAAATACACGGCCGACGATCTCAAAAAAGTTCTGATTCCACAGGCTCAGTGGGCGCCCTTTCCAAAACGGGATTATCGGGCAGGCTGGGCCAAAGCCGATCAGGCGATGCTGAACGCGTATGTCAAAAAAGCCGAATCATACCTCACGTATCAGTGGCCGAGCATTCCCGCCACCAAATCCCTGCTGATTGAACGAACAGGCAACCGAACCGACTACGAAGCCATTAGTTTCAAAAAACGGGAAGTGCTGGGCACGCTGCTCCTGGCCGAAATCGCTGAAAATAAGGGACGTTTCATCGACCCGATTGTGGATGGCGTCTGGTCCATTTGTGAAGAATCGTTCTGGGGAGCGTCGGCTCATTTGCCCAAAGGCAAGGCGTATTTAGGATTGGTCGATGTGTCGCAGCCATTTGTCGATCTGTTTGCGGCCGAAACCGCTACGTATCTGGCCTGGGTCGATTATTACCTGGGCGATAAACTCGATGCCGTTTCACCACAGATTCGCAAACGCATCTATAACGAAACCAATTACCGGGTTTTTCAGCCCCTGATGACCAAACCTCACGGCTGGATGACCAAAACCTCGGCTGGTCGGCCACCCAATAACTGGAACCCCTGGATTTGCTCTAACTGGCTCAACGCCGTTTTATTGCTTGAAAAAGACGATAATAAACGGGCCGCGTCGGTGGCGAAACTCCTGCATGTACTCGATGAATTTGTAAATCCATACCCGCAGGATGGGGGCTGCGACGAAGGACCAAGTTACTGGGGTGCCGCAGCCGCTTCGCTCTTCGACAATATTGCGATGCTGAATACAGCCAGCAACGATGCCTTTCAGTACGTGTATGCCGACGAGAAGTTTCGGAATATGGGCAGGTTTATCTACCGCGCCCAAATCAGTGAAAAATACTTCCTGAATTTTGCCGATGCCGACCCTCAACCGGGTATGGCCGCTACCATGATTTATCGGTATGGGAAAGCGATCAATGACCCCGACATGATGCGCTTTGGCGCCTATTATCGGCAACCCGAAGACAGTAGCATCGGACGGTTTCACTTCTTCCGCAACTTCTATGCGCTGTTCATGCAGGATGAGTTCCAGAAAGCTCCCCAGGGATTACCGCTTCCTAAAGATGTCTGGTTACCTAACCTTCAGGTATTTGCGGCCCGCGATCAGGCTGGCACAACCAACGGATTTTATGTAGCGGCCAAAGGGGGTCATAATGATGAAAGCCATAACCACAACGACATCGGCAATTATGTGGTCTACTACGATGGGCAACCGCTGTTGATCGATGTAGGCCGGGGAACCTACACGGCTAAAACGTTCAGCAGCAAACGATACGACATCTGGTACAACTGCTCCGACTACCATAACCTACCCACCATCAATGGGCAGAATCAACCACCCGGTATGTCGTTTAAGGCCACCAATGTGTCGTACAAAACGGATAAGACAGGTACCCAATTTGGCGTCGATATTTCGAAGGCCTATCCGAAAGAATCGGGGGTTAATCGCTGGCAGCGGAGCATCCGTCTAAACCGGGGAAAAAGTGTACAGATAGACGACGAGTTTACGCTCCAGCAGGCTACTCAACTCACTCAACACCTGATGACCTGCTACCCAGCCGAAGCTGGAAAACCCGGCGAACTCATCATTCACTACGCTCCTAAGCAGGGCACCCCACACGACTTCGTGGTGAAATACAACCCAAAACAGTTGCAGCCATCGGTCGAAAAAGTAAAGCTGGAAGCGCCCGAAGATCAGGGTATTATTACGAAATGGGGCGATACCATTTACCGGATTAACTTCACCGCACTCGCCCCCAAAACCTCGGACAAGCTTAACTTTGTGATTGTACCGAAGTAAAGCCCAAACAATTGAGTATTTTATATGAACTCAAGGAAAAAAAGTGATTGGTTTTCAATTGTCGCCTTAACTACACAAACTCCAAATGAACATGGATTTGTAATATACAACGAGGAAAAGTTCAATTTTCAGTATGTAGGATATTCCCAAAACCGGATGGGCTATCTGACAATATGGAATGCTAGTAACAAGAAGGCAACGAGAGTACTTAATTGTCGAATTCCTGACAGCGTTAGCTTTATAGAATTTGACGAAGCAGAAGCATTTGAGCACTCTTTACCTAAAGAGTTGAATTATGAGTTAGATTGGTTAGTGAATAACTGAATAATACAAACTCCCTCCTCCCCATGTTGTTTCTCGTGTCTGTGAGGACACAGACACGAGAAACAACATGGGGAATCTTGATAAGCCTCTACGCGTTCATAGCGGCCAGCGCATCGGCGGGCGATTTTCGGGCTAACTCATATATCTGAGCCGTGAGCCCGACGTGAATTTCATACGCGTTGTTCTCAAGGGCATGGAGCAGATCAGCCGCTACCACCGATGGAGCGATACCATTGGTAGCTCCGCCAATTTCCTGCGAAAAATCAGTATCGACCAGCGGGGGCATCAATTCAAAAACTTTGGTGGTTGAGCTCCGCTCCAGCGTAATCCGTAACGACTGAGAATAGGAGTGTAAGGCTGCTTTACTGGCCCCATAGGTCGCCATCCGATGACTGGGAGCCAATGCTACAATCGACGTTACATTGACAATGGCGGCTTCTTCCTGCCTATTCAACAGATCGACCAGTTTTTCCGTCAGCCGAATAACCGACAGGTAGTTGGTCAGCATCTCATCACCCGCCTTTTCAAACGCATTGGCCTGAGCTGCCTGTTGGTAATAGAACGCTTTACCCGCATTGTTAATCAGAATATTTAGGTTCGGAAAGTCGGCATACAATTGGTCAACCAGACGGTTTACATCGGCCTCATTCGTTACGTCACTCACAATCGCCGTTACATTCTGGAGTTGAGCAGCCGCTTTTTTCAGACGATTTTCATCCCGACCAGTGATAATTACATGGTTGCCTTTCTGATCGAACAGTTTAGCGATTTCAAAGCCGATACCGGCGCTTCCTCCTGTAATCAGGACTGTATTCTGAGTCGTTTTCATGTCATTTATTTTTCAGTGTCAATTTTCAATAAAAATACCAATCGGTATTTTTTAGTTCAAAAATTTTCAACTTTTTAATTGATCAACAAGAAACTCCACAGTTTTCAGAACTTTCGCCAGGCTAGACGGATTATTCGTTGCTTTGGCAATCATAATACCTCCTTCGATCAAAGCAATCATCGACAGGGCCGTTTGTTCCGGTGCTATATCTGGTTTAAACTCACCCGCGTCAATACCGCCCCGAATCAGATCAACCAGGCGTTTTTTCCAGGCTTCGATAGCCTTGGCGGCTTTATCTTTCAGCAGATTATTCGTATCGTCGGCATCAATGGCAGTATTCAAAATAGGGCATCCCCCTTCAGGAAATGGCATCCCAGAGTACTTATGGTAGATTTGAGCATAGACCAGTAGTTTCCGATGAAATGTCGTTTCCTGAGCCAGGCGTTGCTGAATCACCTGATTGATTTTAGACAGGTTGTAGTCAAAACAGGCCAGGGCAACTTCTTCTTTACTCCCAAAGTTGCCATAAATACTACCTTTCGTCAGGCCAGTTGCTTCGGTCAGGTCCGACAGCGATGTTCCCGCATAGCCTTTCGTATTGAAAATACCGGCGGTCGTTTCGATAATAAACTGCCGGGTTCGTTCTGCTTTTGACAATTCATTTTTCATAGAACAAATATACCAATTGGTATTTATATTTCCTACATTTGTGCAAACTTTATGCGCCAGCCACAAGGACGCTCTTCATCAGGGCCAATACCGACCTGGCTGACAACTATAACTACTATGTTACACCGAGTTGTTATTACCGGATTAGGTGCATTGACTCCCGTAGGCAACGACATTCCAATGTTCTGGGCGAATGTTCTTGCTGGTCGCAGTGGAGCCGCACCCATTACCCATTTCGACGCTTCGTTGTTCCGAACGCAATTTGCGTCTGAACTGAAACAATACAATGCTTCTGATTACTTATCCCATGCCGACGGCAAACGAACCGATCGGTTTACCCAATACGCCTTGATTGCTGCCGATCAGGCAATAAAAGACTCCGGCTTTGAGCTATCTCGACTGGACCCGTTCGATGTGGGTGTTATTTGGGGAAATGGACAGGGGGGTATGGATGTATTTGAAGAGCAGGTGACGGAATATGTCAAGGGCAACGGCCAGCCACGTTTTAGTCCTTTTTTTGTACCGAAACTCATTGCCAATATGGCGTCGGGTATGATCTCGATTCGTCATGGTTTTATGGGCATCAATTACACCACCGTTTCGGCCTGCGCCACCTCCAATACCGCCATCATGGATGCGTTCAATTACATCCGGCTGGGAAAAGCGAAAATCATCGTCACCGGCGGATCGGAAGCACCCATCACCCCAGCCTCGTTCGGCGGGTTTAGCGCCATAAAAGCCATGTCGACGCGCAATGATGACCCTACTACCGCTTCCCGTCCGTTCGATGTCGAACGCGACGGCTTTGTGATGGGTGAAGGAGCAGGCGCTCTGGTGCTGGAAGAGTACGAACATGCCGTCAGACGGGGAGCTACAATCTATGGTGAAATCACCGGGGCAGCCATGACGGCCGACGCCTATCATATGACGGCGACGCACCCCGAAGGACTGGGTGCCGCCAAAGCGATGCAACTAGCCCTGGCCGAAGCAGGTTTAGCTATTCAGGATGTGGATTATCTGAATCCGCATGCAACGTCTACGCCCGTCGGTGATTTATCCGAAATCAAAGCTATTCTTCAACTGGCCGGAACGCCCCCATCCTCCCTACACATCAGTGCGACCAAATCAATTACGGGCCATTTGATGGGGGCTGCAGGGGCAATCGAAGCGATTATTTGCCTGTTGTCGATGCGCGACAATGTGATTCCACCGACTATTAATACGACAGAATTAGACCCGGCTATTCCTAAGGATGTATCCATTGTGCTGGGAGAAGCAAGGCCTGCCCGTGTCAATACAACCCTAAGCAACGCCTTTGGATTCGGTGGGCATAACGCAACGGTTGTATTCCAGAAAGTGTGAAGGAGAAAAATATAGTGCGGGCGGGTTCTTAAACCCGCCCAGCGAGGTTTCTCAAAACCTATTGGTTCGGTTTTGAGAAACCTCACGCTGTCGGATGTCAGCATCCGCCCGCACATAGCACAGGACTACACACTATACCGTAAATCGCTTGTTAATAACGCAGCTGGCTACACGATAATACGCTTGTAACGTCGACAGATTGCCGTGTTTGTAGTAACTTTGTGCCCTTTTTCCACAAAAAATGGCATCTATTTCCTGCGGCATTGATTTTGGCACATCGAACACAAGTGTAGCGATTGCCCACAACGGCACGATTAACCTTGTTCCTGTTGAGCAGACACACGTTACGATTCCCAGTGCATTGTTTTTTCAGCGCGTCGATAACCGTCCATTCTATGGACGAGCGGCTGTCCGTATGTTCTTCGACCGGGAGGACGGGCGTTTCATGCGAAGTTTGAAGCGGGTGCTGGGTACATCGCTCATGAAACAGGGAACCCTGGTGAACGGTGCATCCATGAATTTCTCGATCATCATCAGCTCATTTCTGCGGCATATAAAAGCTAAGGCAGATGCCGAAGCCGGGCAGGAAATCGAGCATGTCGTTATGGGGCGGCCCGTTCATTTTGTTGATAACGACCCGGATGCGGATGTCCGCGCTCAGGCCGAATTACAAGCTATTGCGCAGCGAATCGGGTTCAAACACATTGAATTTCAGTTCGAGCCGATCGCGGCTGCTTTTGCGCATGAAGTTCGGATCAAGGGCGAAAAGCTGGCCATTGTGGCCGACTTAGGGGGTGGTACGTCCGATTTTACGGTTATCAAACTATCAGATCAATATATCCATAAACCAGATCGCTCGTCGGATATTCTGGCGAATACGGGCGTTCGGATCGGCGGTAACGACTTCGATAAAGAGCTTAGTCTGACAGCCATCATGCCCGAAATTGGGTATCGGACTACGTATGGGCCTAAAAATCTGGAAGTACCTCTAAAACCATTCTATGACCTGGCCGAGTGGAGTAAGGTCAACTTTTTGTATACCCCGAAAACCATCATGCAGGTTCGGCAATTGCTTCACCAATCGCACGATAAAAAGCGATACCGAAGGCTGTTGCAGGTTCTCGAAGATGAAACCGGCCACTCACTGCTGGCAACCTCCGAAAGTGCCAAAATCGCTCTATCAGCTCAGCCCATTCATACGGCTACCTTCGATTTTATAGAAGAAGACTTTTTCATCCCGATCAAACGAGAACTTTTTGAAGAGTCTATTCAGAACGATGTCGACAAGATAGCTGCTTCGGCCCGGCAGTGTCTTCAGGATGCCGGTGTGCGTAACGAAGACATCGATTTAGTGATTCTGACGGGAGGCTCCACCGAAGTTCATTCCGTACAGGTTGCGTTTAAACAGCTCTTTCCGAATGCGGCTATTGCCGATCAGAACAAACTATCCAGCGTCGGGCTGGGCTTAGCCTACGATAGCCAGTATAAGTTTGGGAGCGACCAATAAGCCTGTCCGGCTCCGGCTCGTCCGCGACACAATCACGGATGAGCAGCGGTCCGCTACTGTTTCAAAATCCGTTTGGAGACTGCACGGCCATCCAGCTGAATCTGGAGAATATATGTGCCCGTCGGAAAAGCGCTGAGCTGGAGTGTCGACGTATCGTTTTTGAATTCCTGCTGCATCAGGGATTGTCCGCTCATATCTGTCAGTGCTACAGATGCCTTGCTTTTCAGAACAGGATACCGAATACGAGCCGTTACAGCGGTAGTTGCAGGCACCGGAAATACATCGATAAAGCCATCCAGCGATGCCTCGTCAACAGCCAGCAACGGCATTACCGTTACAACAGCGGCAGTTGATGAAACACTTCCCTTACACCCGTTACTGACCGATACCAGTCGATAGACTGATGTTTTTAAAGGCTTCACGCTTATCGTGTAAGGGCTTGTAGCCGCTTGTACCGTTTGCACAGCCCCTACCCCTGTAGCGGTACTATCACGGTACGAAAACGCCCAGGGGCTATCGGCAGTAAGTGTTACAGATAGCGAAGCCGACTGTCCTTCCAGAATGGTCTGACTTCCGGCCAGGGTAGCCGTTGGAGCCGCAAGCACATTGACAGGCAGCGTTGCTGTAGGCCCTTCACAACCAAAGAGAGTCTGACTGACCAGAACGGAAAACGACCCAGCTTTATCCGTATTAACCGTAGGTACAGTGGTCAGTACTGAACCGCTCTGGTCATACCACTTCAGATTTACGCCCGTAGCGGTCAGCGACGGAGGTGTCGTAAACTGACAGACATCTTTTCGGCTGACCGTTGGAGCTGCAGGCAGAGCCTGTATGGTAACGGACAACATCGACCGTGGACTTTCGCAGCCGTCAAGTGTCTGACTGACAAAGCAATTCGTTTGGACCGCCTGCGTTGTACTAATCGTGGGGGCAACCGAAGAGCCTGTTCCTCCTCCCGAATTCTCATACCACAACAGGTTATAGCCGCTAGCCTGAAGTGTGGGTGCCGATGCATTCTGACAAACCATAATGGGCTGTACGGTCGGGCTGTTGGGCACCCGCTTTAGGGTAATAGGCAGCACGTCGCTTTCTGCATAGGGCGAACTACTGACCACCTTAACCCTAAAACTCCCCACCAAAGGCCCGCTTACGGATACAGCTCCTGATATAGCGGTTAAACTTGTTCCCTCCTGAATGGCAATACGGGTTCCACGGGTAAAATCTCCTGTTACGTCCGATAGCCACAACGTGAATGTATTATCCGCGTGCATGGTGCCATAGGTCGTAAAGGGAACCGTAATCACTTCGCCTGAGCAAAAGCTGGTTTCAGGAACATTGCCCAATCGAATAGTCGCCACATCCACATCCGTTGTAACAATAAATTCGGTCGTATACACGGCATTCGGCCCTGCTTTGAAATACAGGTTCTGCACATCATAGAGCGGCATCCATTTGTAGAGAACCTGGGAGCCATAGGTCACTTTGATCAGGAAATTGCAATAGCGCATCGTCCAGGGGTAACCGTTCGTTGCAGGCTGGAACGGGTTCGATGGGAACGTATACGTTCCCGAAGCATTCGTAGTCGCATTCAGGATTGACACCGAAGATACTGAATCGGAAGACCAGTTAACCGGATAGACTTCGATAGCTGCATTTCTCAGCGGAGTTCCCTGTTGATTAGTCACCTTTACGCCGATGGTATTCGGAAATGGGCGTATAATCCATTGGTCTCCATTGATTGGTCCGTCGGCTGTCGAGTTCAATAAATTCGTGGTGTATTCGTCCCAGGTTATGTTGCCATAAGGGTAGTTCATGATCGAACTGACCGGCTCGAAGGTTTGTGCGTTTACCGGATTTTTAGCTCCTTCTACGCGTAAACCGTAGATATCAATGGCACCACGGGCATGGCCAAACTCATGCGTCAGGCCATCGGTAGCCGTAGACGCAAATGGGCCATCCCAATCCTTCCAGCCCCAACTATGATAAATCGTCTGGTAACTCCCATACCAGCCTCCTCCAACCGTGGGTTCTGTAAACTTACCATCGACAACAACGCAGTACTGAAAGCGAGGATGGCTACGGAAAACTTCATTTTGCGCAGGCCCCTCAAACACATACACCGAATCGACACGGAAATTATAGACTCCATTAAAATTGGGTGAGCTATTGAAATTGGCGGTAACGGTCGCTAGTTGAGCCTTCACAATAGCATCAATCGACTTGCCATAAGCTTTCTGATAATAGTCGGCCGTTTGTTTTTCGACAGCAATGACCACACTAAACGCCCAGGTTGGCTTTGCGTAGGCATAACTGATTGAACAGGTCGCCCATAGACACATTAGCAGGCCGATCAGGCGAAAACGAGTGCGGGTTGATACGTACATAAAACGTACTGGCTTTAACGAAACAGGAATAAATGACTCTACACGCTGACAAATCCGGCCGAAAATTACGATCAAACCGGACAACTGCCTGCGCATCAGGCATCCGGGCGACAGACGGTACCCGAATCAGCTGTTCAAAGATGGAAGAGGCTACCGTATGACTTACTGATACCGATCAAACAATGAACTGATTATCATCAGAGTATAGTCAGAAGTCTGCTCAGCAGGGTTACCTGGGCTTCCTTCGCAACGTTATCCGTCTGTCATCTTAAAATTCGACAATAAGCATGAGTAGGTTAGAGCCATCCCCGATTTTTCTCTCAAAGAACAACCTCATGACCAGCCTGCACTCTCCCCTTTTCCGTTCTTTTTTTACCGCTTGCCTTTCCATCGCTACACTGCTTGCAAATCCTGTTTATGCCCGCATCACCCGTATCGAGATCACAACCCGCCAAACGCCAACGTTCGACGGAAAGGTGTTTGGGAACGTGGGGGCCTATGAAAAACTTCGGGGAAAAGCCTACGGCGAACTTGACCCGACCAGTCCGCAAAATGCACTGATTACTGACCTCCGATTAGCACCGCGCAATGCCAGAGGGATGGTCGAGTATGCAATGGATATTTATATTCTGAAACCAATTGATCTGTCGAAGGGAGCGCACAAGTTATTTCTGGAAGTAAACAACCGAGGAGGCAAATTAGTCGGTGGGTTCAACAGGAGTGGTGGCGGTAATGACCCAACGACAGCCGCCGATGCGGGGGAAGGCTTCCTGATGAATCGAGGCTACACGCTGGTCTGGAATGGCTGGGACCCATCGGCCGCACCCACGAATAACAACCTAACCCTGACCGTACCCATTGCAAAACAGGCCGATGGCTCCCCAATCTCGGGCCCCTCCTACGAATACATTGTGTACGACAATGCGACCACTACAGGCTATACCCTGGCGTATCCAACCGCCACGCAGGCTAAAAATCAGGCTACGCTTACGGTTCGCCAGCATTTGTCAGATTCGCCAACCGTAGTTCCGGCTGAAGGCTGGGAGTTTGTGGACGACCGAACGATTCGACTTTTACCCGCAGGAACGCCATTCCGACAAAGTGCCATTTATGAGTTCAGCTATACCGCCCGCGACCCTATCGTTGCTGGCATTGGCTTTGCTGCTACCCGCGATTTTATCTCGTTTCTACGCTACGCCACTACCGACGATGCTGGAAACCCTAATCCACTCGCCCGCGACGTACAATTTACTTACTCGTTCGCTATTTCGCAGCCCGCTCGCTATCTGAATGACTTTCAAACCCTTGGGTTTAACGCCGATGAACAAGGACGACGGGTTCTGGACGGTATCGAAAACTGGTTGGGTGGAGGCAGTGGCATTGGCCTGAATGTTCGCTTTGCGCAACCTTCCCGAACGGAACGAAACCGGCAGAATCATCTGTATCCCGAAGCCCCGTTCCCATTTGCCTATCCTGTACTCACTGACCCATTCACAGGTAAAACCGCTGGTCGGCTGGGAGCCTGTACCACCAGCCATACGTGCCCTAAAGTCTTCGAAGTCAACTCGGCTAACGAATACTGGGTGAAAGCCGCATCACTACTGCATACCGACCCGAAAGGCAATGACTTACCCGATCCCGACAATGTTCGATTCTTTCTGGTATCGGGCGCGCAACATGGCGCTGGAAACGGGGCTTCGCGGGGGATATGCCAGCAATTTCAGAATCCGACCAATGCCGAACCACTGCTCCGGGCTTTATTTGTGGCTCTCGACGAATGGGTTACGAAAGGTATTGCCCCTCCTCCAAGTGCTGTACCGCGGCAATTGGCCGGAACGGCGGTAGTAGCCGTTCCTCAGCCTGGTTCTCAAACGGGACTGATTCCGCAAGCTACTCTAGGCTGGCCAACCATTCCAGGTGTTACGTATACCGGCCTGATAACCAGCCGATATCAACTCGATTTTGGCCAGACAACCGAGCAGGGCATTCTCGCTATCAATCCTCCGACAGTAGACGGGCGACCTGTTTACACCAATTTTGTGTCGAAAGTCGATGCCGATGGGAACGAGATCGCTGGCATACGTTTACCACCCGTTGCGGCTCCAATAGCGACCACAACGGGCTGGGCACTCCGCCGGGCCGAGTATGGCGAGAATGAAGGCTGTGAAGGAGCCGGGCAGCAGATTCCATTCAAAGCCACGAAAGCTGAACGAATAGCCACCAACGACCCTCGATTATCGCTGGAAGAACGATACCATTCTCATGAAGGTTACGTGAAAGCAGTCACTACGTCGGTACAACGCCTGCAGCAACAGCGACTACTGTTACCGGAAGATGCTCAGCAATACATCCATGATGCGGAAGTCAGTGCAGTGCTAAAGTAGGCCGTCACTAGGCCTCCACGGGCGACTTTCGATACTCAGAAGGGGTTTTCTTCGTATGCTGTTTAAAGAACGTAGTAAAATAGGCTGCCGAATTAAAGCCCGTTTCAGTAGCAATATCGGCCATGGTTCTGGTTGTTTCACGCAACAGGTATTTGGCCCGTTTCAGTCGGATATCGTTGATGTAGTCAATCACGTTCCTATCCAGTTGCGCCTGTACTTTCCGGTATAACTGCACCCGCGAAATACCCATTTCACGGCTTAATTTCTCGACACCAAAGCCAGGATCGCCCAGATTCTGTTCGATTAGCCGGGTCAATTCGTTCAGGAATTTCTTTTCTTCCCGACTTCCCCCAGCCTGGGGAACAAAATCAGAGGCAAACCGCTGTTGCCCTTTCTGCCGATTGGCCAGCAGCGTGCGGATGGTTTCGATCAGGTAGGTTGCATTGAAGGGCTTTGTCAGATACATATCGGCTCCGGCCCGAACACCCTCAATCTGGTGTTCCATCTGTTTATTCGCCGTCAGCAGGATAACCGGGATATGGGATGTGCGCAGATCCGCTTTAATTCGCTGGGTCAGCTGTAAACCATCCATACCAGACAACATCACATCGCTGATAATCAGGTCGGGAATTATCTCCAGGGCCCGTTCCCAACCTTTTTCGGCTGTACTATCGGCAATCACATCGAACTCATTTCCCAGCCGTGTTGTCAGAAACGTCCGCAGATCGTCGTTATCTTCGATCACAAGCAGCGTTCCCGTTTGTTTCGACCCAGCAAGGGAAGCGGGCTGTAATGCCTCATCAACATCTTCCTCAACGGGCAAACGAGGCAACGTGCGCTGGCTGCTCGTAGGTACGATTTCGTCGGGCTGGAGATGACTGTTGCCCAAGGGAAGCAAAATCGTAAACGTTGTTCCTTCACCCTGCACCGACTCCACACTGATGTCGCCCCGATGCAGTTGAATAAACTCCATCGACAACGCCAGACCGATCCCCTTGGATAGACTAAACGGCTGGCTACCACTATAGAACAGATCAAACGCATGGTCACGCTCCTCGGGCGACATTCCCTGTCCATTGTCCTCTATCTGGATACGTACCTGATCGGCTAACAGCTCCAGCCGAACGTGTATCAATCCTCCTTTAGGTGTGTATTTGAACGCATTCGACAGCAGGTTAAACAGCACCTTGTCCAGTTTTTCGGCATCGAACCAACTGGGCAGTTTACTCAGGCTGGTTATCAGTTGCAGGTCGATTCGCTGCTTCTCGGCTTTCCGCCGAAAGTCGAATACAATGTCGCGCACAAACGCAATCAGATCCTGCTCGCTGGCTCTCAGGTGCTGTTTACCCACATCCGATTTCCGCAGATCGAGCATCTGATCGACCAGCCGGAGCAGCCTATACGCATTTTTCTGCACCAGCGACAGCCCGTTTTTTAGCTCATGAGGAGCCACCGTTTTTTTGCCAAGTAAGTCTTCCGTTGGGGTCAGAATCAGACTCAGCGGGGTGTTAAACTCATGGGAGATGTAGGAATAAAAGCGCAGTTTTTCTTCGGTAGCCAGCCGTGCCTGTTGCGATACCCGTTCGATTTCGTCTTTCTGATCGAGTATTTCCTGATTTTGCTTTTCCAGTGTCTGATACGCAGTCTGCTTGGATCGGTACAAATACAGCGCCCATCCTCCGAGCAGCAGCGCCACAAGCAGTATCGCCAGAATCAGATACAACGTGTTCTTCTGCGAGGTGTATGTTTGTGTTAACGCATCGATCCGATGACTCTGTTTCTCAATATCGGCCTGTTGCGCCAGCAATTTATCGCTCTGGGCTTTCAACGCGTACACATTCGATGCATCGACCTGGATGGAGTTTAAGATCTGTTCCCGATTGACCGATTTACCATCCAGAATCCGAACGGCCGTTTTGATCGCTTCTTCGCCACCCGTTGGATATAAAAAGCTAGCCTTCAGAACCCCATCCGTCACGGCCTGCATTCCAGCACTCGGCCCAGGCAAGGCATCGATACCCACAAAGTTTAGTTGTTTCTGCAATCCGGCTTTTCGGTAAATGTCGTAAGCGCCCATCGCCATCACATCATTATGCGCCAAAAGCAGATCCACGTTTTTTAGCCCATCCAATTCCGAAGCAATCACCCGTCGAACGGTATCACGCTCCCACTGACCATTCAACTCTTTGACAACCTCAATACCGGGGTATTTCGTCAAAATCTCCTGTAAGCCTTTATGCCGTTCCTGGGCGGGCGACGAACTGGGTAAACCCCATACCTCAACGATACGTCCTTTCCCATTCAACTGATTGGCAATGAACGTACCCGCCATTCGCCCCAATTGCAGATTGTCGCCACCGATGTAGGCATTGTACGACTCAGAGTCAATCTTACGATCCAACAGAATAACGGGAATACCTCGTTTGAAAACCGCTTCGATAACCTTGGTAAAAGGCTTGCTTTCGTTGGGTGAGATAATCAGCAAGTCGATTCCGCGCTCGACCAGCGATTGCACCTGGCTGATTTGCCGACTGGTGCTATTGCCCGCGTCTTCGTAGAGTAACGTGTAGTTCGGATGGAATCCCAGCTCCCGCTTCATATCGGTCAGCATGGTTTTCCGCCACTCATCGCCCCCGGTACACTGCGAAAAGCCAATCCGGTAGGTGCGCGTTTCGGGTTTCGACTGACATCCACTGCTGAAAAGCGCGGTCATGAAAATCAGTAGCCCAACCAACAGCCTCATCGGCACACGATTGCCCGTCGCAGACGCACAACAATTGGCAGACCACCAGGGAGAATCATGCATAAGGAAACACTTTACGGTACTGACCAAATATAATGTATAAGAATTTGAATGCAAAAGGCGAAACATACCCACGCTCGATAGGCTACGCTCCACTGACCTTCTGCCAGGATGCGATCCGGCATTAAAAAATTTTAATGCCCTGGCTATTATTTATTGTACTTTTGAAAACAGCCTTTCGTGAACCGGATAGCCCGTATAACGTATCAAATACCCGTCCACCTTCTTATTCGAGTCGCGAAAATACCATCTTAAACCCTTGATAATAAGCCCAATAACCGTATTTAGTTATGCAACAAAAGATTCGCCGGGAAGACGCCCTCGCCTACCATGCCAAAGGGCGGCCGGGTAAGCTTGAAGTTATTCCGACCAAAGAATACAGCACCCAGACCGATTTGTCGCTGGCCTATTCACCAGGTGTAGCCGAGCCTTGTCTGGCCATCGCCGAAAACCGCGAAGACGTTTATAAATACACCGCCAAAGGCAATCTGGTGGCCGTTATCAGCAACGGAACCGCCGTACTGGGTCTGGGCGATATTGGTCCCGAAGCCAGCAAACCCGTTATGGAAGGAAAGGGGCTACTGTTTAAAATCTATGCCGACATCGATGTGTTCGATATTGAGCTGGACACCAAAAACGTCGATGAGTTTGTACGAATGGTGAAAATTCTGGAACCGACCTTCGGCGGAGTCAATCTGGAAGACATTAAAGCCCCGGAATGTTTCGCCATCGAAGAGCGGCTCAAAGCCGAGCTGAACATCCCGATTATGCACGACGACCAGCACGGAACAGCCATTATCTCGGCGGCTGCCCTGCTGAATGCCCTGGAATTAGTTGGCAAACGGATCGACGAGGCTAAAATTCTGGTCAATGGAGCGGGAGCCTCGGCTATTTCGTGTACCAAGCTATACATCGCACTCGGTGCCAAGGTCGAAAATGTGGTCATGTGCGACAGCAAAGGCGTTATTCGGGCCGACCGTACCGACCTCGATGAGCGCAAAAGCCTGTTTGCTACCACCCGCGATCTGCACACCCTCGAAGAAGCCTTCGTAGGAGCTGACGTGTTTATCGGTTTATCGAAAGGCAACACGGTTAGTCAGGATATGGTACGCTCGATGGCATCCGATCCGATTGTGTTTGCGATGGCTAACCCAACGCCCGAAATTAGTTACGAGGAGGCACTGGCCGCCCGACCCGATGTAATTATGGCGACTGGGCGCTCCGATTATCCCAATCAGGTCAACAACGTGTTGGGGTTCCCATACATTTTCCGAGGTGCGCTCGACGTGCGCGCTACCGAAATCAACGAAGCCATGAAATTAGCGGCTGTTCATGCGCTGGCCGATATGGCGAAAAAGCCCGTTCCTGACCTGGTCAACATGGCTTATGGCACCGACAATCTGATGTTTGGCCGTGGGTATATCATCCCCAAGCCCGTCGATCCGCGTCTGCTCGAAACTGTGGCACCGGCCGTAGCCAAAGCTGCTATGGAGTCGGGGGTTGCCAAAGAACCTATTACAGACTGGGAAGCCTATGGTAGTCAACTCGCCCGGCGGCTGGGCCAGGATACGCGCATATCCAGGGTCATCAACAATAAAGCGCGTACCAACCCAAAGCGGGTTGTTTTTGCCGATGCCGAAAACCTGAAAGTACTGAAAGCCGCTCAGCAAGTGAAAGATGGTGGCATTGCGTATCCTATTTTACTGGGTGAAAAAGCGGTTATTGAGGAGATGATCGCCCAAAATCATCTGGACCTGGGCGATGTACCCATTATTACCCCCCGCAAAGAACAGGAACTGGTCGAGCAATTTGGCGATCTGCTTTATAAAAAGCGCCACCGGAAAGGCCTTACGGCTGTCGATGCCCGCAAACGCATGCTGTCGCGAACCCATTTTGGGGCCATGATGGTCGAAACGGGGCAAGCCGACGCACTAATTTCGGGGCTTACGCACAACTACCCCGATACTATTCGTCCGGCGCTGCAAGTGATCGGGAAAGAGCCAGGTGTCCGGAAGGTAGCGGGTATGTACATTCTGCTGACGAATCGGGGGCCGTTGTTCTTCTCCGATACAACGGTGAATATGAATCCCACCGCCGAAGAAATCGTGGAAATTACTGAACTAACGGCGCGGGCTGTAGAGCGATTCAATATCAAACCCCGCATTGCGCTGGTTACCTATGCTAATTTCGGTAGTGCCAAAGGCGAAGATGCCGATAAAATGCAACTAGCAGCCGATATGCTCCACCGCAAACACCCCGACATGGTTGTGGATGGAGCGATGCAGGCGCACCTGGCTTTTAACGTCGATCTGCTTCGGCAAAACTACCCACTCAGCAAGCTGGTCGATGAAGGGGCTAACACCCTGATTTTCCCGAACCTGTCGGCTGCCAATATTGCTTACAACCTGATGCGCGAAGCCGCCGGGCCACGTTCTGTTGGTTTCGATGCAATTGGCCCTATTCTGCTTGGAATGCGCAAACCTGTGTATGTACTGCAATTGGGTTCGTCGGAGCGGGAAATCGCCAATATGGTCGCCATTGCCGTCGTCGAAGCACAGAGCATTAGCTGACTTTCATACCTATCCCCCCTCCCGAAACGAGTTCATTTTTGGGAGGGGTTCTTTTTAACTTGAGGTAAACCAGACGAACTTATGTATAAGCTCTTACAACCCCTGCTCGTTCGCAAACTGAATGAGCTCGGCTACATTCGTAATATCGAGCTTATAATAGATGTTCTTTCGGTGCGTCTTTACCGTGTCTTCGGCTAAAAAGAGCCGCCGGGCAATATCGGGAGTTGCCAGCCCCTGTTTGATCAGAACGATAATTTCCAGTTCTCTGGGCGATAGTTTAAAACGCCGGATAAATTCGTCTTCCTGGTGTGGACTGGCCACTTTCAGCTTCGGATCGAAGTAGGTCATTCCGTTGCTAACCTGATGCAAACAGTGCACAAGTTCTTGCTGCGAGGCACTCTTTAGCAAATAACCAGATATACCAATTTCCTGTAGTTCATCGACAAACTTCTGGTAGCTGTACATGGAAATGATTACAATCCGAACCGAGGGAAACTCGCGAACGATCTGCCGGGAAAGGTCGATTCCATTGCGATTAGGCAGGTTTATATCCATCAGAACGATGGCCGGGTTTAACTTGTGGATGGCCGGGATCACATCATTACCCTGGTAAACCTGCCCTACTACCCTGAACAGGGAGCCTTCAAACGTCAGCAAAGTTCGTAGCCCTTCATTGAATAGCTGATGGTCGTCAGCAATCAGAATCGTACTAAACTGAACATCTGGAAGCATACAAAACACGCATCAAAGTAGAATATCCAGCGTAACAGTCGTTCCCCGCTCACCGGAATCTATTTGTAATTTCGATTTCAGGTAAGCCACGCGGGAGCGAATATTTCGCAATCCAATGCCAGGTTCCCCACCCGATGTGCCAGCCGGATAGCCCCGCCCATCGTCTTCGACGGATAAAAATACGTGTTTCGGGTAAAAAATCAATTGAACCGTAATATTCCGCGCTTTAGCGTGCTTGATGGCGTTATTGATCAGTTCAACAGCAATACGATAAATGGTTAACTCGGCTTCGTTGCCCAACGAACGTTCTTCTCCGTACTTGATAAACAGAAAACGAATATCAGACCGGGTCTCAACCCGCCGAATAATTTCCTGAATAGACTCAGCCAGGCCAAGCCTACTGAACTCGGGTGGCATCAGGTGATGGGAGATGTGGCGTAGATCGACGATGGCTTTATCCATTAACCGAACCGGCGTTGCCAAACTCCCTGAGGGTTCATGGATCGACTGTAACTGCCCTTTGATAACCGACAAGGTGGCCCCTAAATCATCGTGAAGATCCGCAGCCAGACGCTGACGTTCTTCTTCCTGGGCTTGCAACACCCGTTTTAACTCCTGACGTTGCCGACGGAGCCTCGTCTGGGTGTAGATCCGTATAGCCAGTAATACCAGCAGCAGCAACCCAATAGTGGCTACTAACCGAAACCAGGTAGTTTGCCACCAGGGTGGGTGAATGATTATCTTGATAAACGTTCCCTTCTGATTCCATACACCATCGTTGTTCGACCCTTTGACCTGAAATGTATAGGTGCCTGGTTCCAGATTGGTGTAACTAATGTATCGCCTTCCTTCACTGTAAATCCATTGTCGGTCCAATCCTACCAACTGATACGCATACTGGTTTTTAGCCGGATTGGTATAATCCAGCGCGGCAAATTCAAACGAAAGAAAATTCTCGTTGTAATCAAGCTCAATTATTGACCTTCGTTCGGCTCCAGACAACGGATTGTCGAAGAGTTTTATCTGCGTAATAACAATCGGAGGAATGTGCGTATTGCTGGTCAGTTTTCGGGGATCGAAGGCCGTAAACCCATCGTCGCCCCCAAAATAGAGCATCCCATCCTTGCCTTTACAATGCGGCCGTCGGAAGGCGTTGTTTTGTACTCCATCGTTCACTTCGTAGTTACGGAATGTTCGGGTTTTATACGAAAACCGCGACAGCCCTTTATACGTCCCCAGCCATAATTGTCCCTCATCATCTTCATCAATGGAAAAAACAGAATTATCGGCCAGGCCATCGGCTTTGGTAAATACCTGAAACGTCTCCGTTGCATAGTCAAATCGACACAGCCCTCCGCCTATGGTTCCAAACCACAGGTTACCTTTTGAATCCTGAAAAATACTCGACACACCATCGGATGAAATCGTACCTGGTTTAAGTCGATTGGGACGATAATGCGTAAAGCGACCTGTTTTCCGATCCAGTCGATTCAAGGCCCGGCTGTCTGTACCAATCCAGATGTTTCCCCGGTTATCTTCCAGGAGAGCCATCGCATACGCTTCGCTGATGCCGGTCGTATCTTTCGGATTGTAGGCATAATGAACAACCTGCCCCGTCTTCGGATTAAATACCTTGACACCATTCGTAGTCCCTAGCCACAATAAGCCCTGCCGATCCTGATACATGGTAAGGATCTGAATGTTATCTCCCAATCCCGGATAACGTAGTGGATTGCAGGTAAAGCAGTCGAATGTACCCGTTTGCCGATCAAAACGAGTAAACTCACCATTACTGGACACCCACACATTTCCTTCCCGATCTTCGAGCATGGCTTCGGCATTACGCTTCGGCAGGCTTCTGGGGTTCCCAGGTTCGTGCCGATAATGGGTAAACTCACCAGTCTGCCTGTTCATTCGATTCAGCCCATCCCCTGTCCCAACCCAAATCGTTCCGTATCGGTCCTCAACGATGAAACTGACGAATTTATAGCTTAACGAATGGGGGCGGTATGGTAGAGGACGATAAAACGCAAACGACTGGCTTCCCGTATTGGCTTTATTGATTCCTTCGCCCCAGGTGCCAACCCATAATAAACCCGATCGGTCGATAAGCACTGATCGGATATGGTCGCTGCTCAAACTAGCCGGATCAGCCGGATCGGGCAACCATTGGGTATAGTATTCTGTTTTCGGGTCGAATTTAATGAGGCCATGATCGGGCGTGCCCATCCATAGGTTCCCCTGCCGATCATCGACCATGTAGATTGGCTTCTCTGTGATAGCGGCCTTGATCGCCGAGGATGGCTCAGTGGGGTATTTATAATAAGTGAACATTCCCGTTTTGGGATCGAATCGATTCAGGCCATTATGGGCATTTACCCAAAAGCGTCCAGTACGATCTTCATAGATACGCCATACCTGATCGTGGCTCAAGCTGTGCGGATTGGCCGGATTGTGGCGGTAAGTGGTAAAGCGAACCTGTGGCGATTTACCAGCCCCAGCAGACTTCAGATTCATCCGGTGCAACCCCCGTTCGCTGCAAACCCAGATTGTTTTTCGTCTATCGCTATACACGGCTATAACAACTGGCGTCACGAGCTTGCCTTCTCTGCGTTCGGCCAGAAGGCTGGCATAGTTGATCGAAGAAAAGGTACCGCTTTTCTTATCGAACCGCCGTAGTTCATCCCGCCAGTTCGATACCCAGATACCCCCTTCCTGATCTTCTCCCATTGTAAAAATCGTGCCTTGGCTAAGGGTATGCGGATTAGGGCCATAAGCCGTGAATTTTCCAGTACGAGGGTCCAGTTTACAGAGGCCCTGTCCTGCCATACCCAGCCAGATATAGCCTTCTTTGTCTTCCATCAATTGGTATATGACATTACTCACAAGTGATGTGGTATCGCCCGGTATTTTCTGATACGTTGTAATCGTGTAGCCATCGTATTTATTAAGCCCATTGTCGGTAGCAAACCAAAGATAACCACGGCTATCCTGAAGCATGGCGTGCACAATAGGATTTGACAGGCCCTGATTGACGGACAAGTGCTCGAAACCCAGTGGTGTAGTTTGTGCCTTACACCACAAGGGGCTGCAAAGAATAACGAACAATACCAATACCCGGCTCACGGAATATTCTGTCAGTAGTTTTAAAGCCATACACCTTATGGAAACGAACATAATAGGCTATTCTTTACCAACGTCTTATTGATAAAGTACCGGCAAAAAAATAGATTACCACCCTTTCATACAGTCACGTAATAGCCTGTAAACGACTCTGATTGCAGGAAACAAATCATTTCTACTATACGATTCTAACCTTTAGTCGACTGTTTGCGGGATTATTGGCAATAGATACGAAGGTAATGTACACATCATACAGTCCAAATACCCCAAAAGGGGTATAGGCTCTTACTAAACCATAGCTGAATTTTACATCATAATTTACTGAGTCACGCAGATAGATCCTCTTACAGCCAAATGACAACACAATCTCTACTAACGTTTACATATTCAGCAACTCGGTTTTCCGATTCTATCCAATAACCATACAAGTTCCCGGTGTTGTCAGCCTTACTACCCAGCAGGGCGTTGATGTAACGATCTGTTTGTCTGTTTGATGTCGCGGCACAATTTACTACCCGCAAGCTCATCAACTCATCCGAATTGCCGTTCAATCAAGGATTTTCGCCTTGTATTGAACGGCAATTTAGTTTGCAGCCATCTTAACCAATTAACCGATTTCGAATGACTCGTTTACTGATTTTCACAACACTTATTACTCTTTTTAGTACTGCATTTCATCCTGCTTTCGATAGCATTACGGGTACCTGGAAGCGGACCGCCATGACACTGGTCGAAAGCTCCGGCAAATCGACCGACATGAACAAAATGATGGAGACCAATATGCCCTGTACCAAAGAAATGACATACACCTTCAGTGCTGATGGAACCATGAAAACCAATGTTCCGGATGCCTGTGGCGCTTTGAAAAAGACGATCGAATCGATGAATGCCAGTGGCAAATGGACCATGAGCGGCCGTAAGGTTGTGGTAACCACGACCATGAAAGACATTCCACCGGCTACCTACGACGTGGACGTAAGTGGCAGTACCATGACCTGGACGTTCAACTATGCTGATAACCCCAAGATGCCTAACCCCACTAAAGCGCAACGCATGACAATCGTTTATCAACGAATTTAGCCTTTATGCCGATGAAAAAGCCTAGAGGATGCCTGTTCAGTCTATTCATAATCCTGCTGGCATTGCTGGTTCTGGGCATCCTTTCGTTCTACGGTAGCAAGCTTTTCGATCGCTATCAGCGTCCCTGGGCTTACAATGCATCTGCCCCTCTACTGGTCGGCCGCTGGAGTGGTCAGTACGTCGACCCTGATAACATTACTAAAACCATTGAGCTTACGATAGTTGATCCTGAACCAGACGCCGAACGATGGAGTAAGGCATTATCTTTTCGCGGCCGACGAAAGGGTAGTCGTCGGACAGGCTCGTCGAAGCGTTCGTTTGATGGGCAAGCTATTGTCGTTAGTCGATTAGGGCGAGAAACGTATGAGATCAGCGGTTCGGTTGACAAAGAGGATTTTCATCAAATCAGGCTTACCTTCCATACAGAAACCAGCCGCAATTTCGACAGACCAACATTCTATCTTCTGTCCGGGCAGAATGGTCGCTGGCAAAACGACGAGCTAACCTGCACGCTTGAATTCAGCTATCGACGGAAAGATGGGTCTAGTTTCTGGAACAGTGCTGATCCTCGTTTCAGCAAACAAACGCATCTTATCCTTCATAGGGCCTCTCCCTGACATAAGGTATAAAGTGAAGGCAGATTTTTACAAACTGCCCTCACTTTAACTCTGCAAAAACGCTGTAAATTGGGTAACGTAAACAACTTCTGAAGGAACTACACCATTCTTTTACCCATGAAATAACTTCTATCTTACCATTCCTATATCCTATTCTTGACCCGATTGTTTAACCAAGTATCTATGGATAGTTCTAGCCCTTCCTACACCACAAACAAACCCATTCGTACTATTCTACGGGCCGGTGTGGTAGCCGGTGTTTTAGATGCGCTGGCCGCCATGATTATGACACTGGTTCGGGGTGGTAATGATCCGTTGATTGTCTGGAAATATGTAGCCAGTGGTGCTTTCGGCCCGAACGCATTAACCGATGGCCCATCCATGATTTTCTGGGGATTGGCTTTCCATTTTCTTATTGCCTTTTCGTTCGCTTCTCTGTTTTACGCAATTTATCCATCGTTACGCCGATTCATCGATAGCACAACCGCCATGGGGTTGTTGTACGGTATTCCGGTTTGGGTTATTATGAACCTGATCGTTATTCCGGCAAGCCGAATCAAAATGGCTCCTTTTGAGCTATCGAGAGTGACCATCGGTATGGGTATCCTGATGATCTGCGTTGGGTTACCTATTGCCTTAATTGTAAGCAAAAACTATTCAGGAAAGGCGTGAAAACGTAAGGCTGGCTGATGCAAACGAACGGATCGCATCAGCCAGCTTTACTCTCCCTTCATGTTTCCTGACCTACTCATTTCCGAATAGGTTGCTTTTGCCAGTATGTCAGGCTGCGCCAGCCCCATTCGAGTGGGCCAAATCGATAAAACTGCAACCAGATGGCACTGAAAATTAGGTTGATAACCCACACTACAGCTACTACGTAGTATAATTGGTGATACTCCAGCTTGCCGAAATACCCCAGGCCATACCCATTAAAAAACAGCGTACAACAGATGGTTTGCAGGATGTAATTACTAAAGGCCATTTGACCTACGTTGGCCAGTGCCTTCATCAGCCAGGGAACCAGCTCTGAGCGATAAATCAGTATCAGCAAACTCGCATGGCCAATTCCGGCGAGCCCCCGCTGCAAATCGTACCCTATCACCGGCGACGCCCACTGCTGTGTATAATGGACTGGATCGAGTAGTCGTTGCTGCATCAAAAACATCCCAAGGGCACTCAGGGGAAAGCCAATGCCGTAGCCACCCAACAAGGTAAGCCAGTAGGTTCGTGTGGTCAGTTTATTGGAGAAGAAACCCAATTTAAACAGGGCCATGCCCAGAAACATCATACACAGGTTATCCCAGAGGTAGAGGTACAGATACGTCGAGTGAAAGCGAATATTGTCGGGTTCCAGCGTTTTATAGACAGTACCATAACCCGAGCGCATCTTCTGATTGAATTCAGCCACCTCTTTCATGTCCGGCTTCGACTCCTTGACGATTTTCTCCCAGGTCTCCTTGTCTTTTTTCTGCTCGTCGGTCAGCTTTTTGTGTGCTTTTTCCAACACCAATACCTGTTGATACTTTTCGTACTTATTCTGGAATTCGAACTGCTGACGTTCGCGTTTTACCACATTGATCGACAGGCATATCAGCGAGCAGAGCAGTAGCTGGCGCGGAGTTAGTTTACGGAAAGGAAACAGAAATAAAGCACAGATGGCGTAATCGAATAAAATATCGCCTACCCACATCAATATGTACTCGTGGATGACACCAAACAATACCATCCACAACAGCCGCCGGTACAGGAAATCGGCAGAGCTACCCAGGTTTGTTTCTTCTTTGCGGCTGGTAAAAATGAGAATTCCGGCTCCGAACAGCATGGAAAATAAGGCCCGCATTTTCCCTTCGAACAGGATAGTAACCACCGCAAAGACAGAATAGTCGGTACTACCTGGGCGGAGTAATGGTTCACTTTCGAGCTGGAATGCGCGGCCAAAAAATGGAATATTCATCAACAAAATACCCAGTAGAGCCATGCCCCGTACAATGTCGATGGTTTTAATGCGTTCGGTCAGCGCCACTGGCCGTATGGCCGTCTGATGATCGTTTATTCCGTTAATCGGAAGCGTAGCTGTTGACTCCATGGAAGTAGGAAGATTTTAGCAGAAAGGCACCCAGAATCAGACTCACAAGCGACTGTAAATCAACTAGCTAAAAGTAACCTTTTTCCCCTCCGACACTATGGAGAATTTCGTAAACGGTTCACCTCCTCGTGAAGGCAACCCGACGGGAATCGAGCTTAAGAAAAATGAACAGCAATATGGAAAACGACCAGAGTGACGATCCTCCGTAGCTGAAAAAAGGTAGCGGAATACCAATAACCGGCATCAACCCGATGGTCATACCAATATTGACCATTACGTGAAAAAAGATAATACCCGCTACGCAATAGCCATACACCCGCGCAAACTTGGTTCGCTGTTTTTCGGCCAGAATAACAAGGCGAGTTAGCAAGGCAACAAAGAGCGAGATAACAACCAACGCCCCAATAAACCCATGTTCTTCCCCAATCGTACAGAAAATAAAATCGGTGCTTTGTTCGGGTACGAAGTCGAATTTGGTTTGGGTCCCTTCCAGAAATCCTTTCCCTTGTAGCCGCCCGGAACCAATGGCAATTTTAGCTTGGGTTACGTTCCAGCCTACGCCCAGCGGGTCGATGGTAGGATCGACAAGCACTTTAATCCGGTTACGCTGGTGCTTTTGGAGCACATTATTTACAAAAAAATCAACCCCCGTCACGAAGATTATCATTCCGATCCCAACCACGCCTATCGCGAGCAGATTAGCGACTGTTCGATTGTAACGTGGCATTAGCAGAATAACCAATACAGCCAATACGCCAATACCGATAAAAATATAGAGCTTGGGAAATATGAGTGCAAGGATAAACAAAGCTACGGCGCTCAGCCCAACTGCTGGCATCCAGCTAGGCAGCCCCTCCCGATACAGCATGATAGCAAACGAGGCAAATACAAGCGTTGAGCCCGTTTCGTTGGAGGCAATAATCAGCAAACAAGGCAGGATAATAATGCCCGCTACATAGAGCAAGTCCTTCTGTTTGCTCAGGTTGATTCCCGGCACATCGAGGTATTTTGCCAGGGCCAGAGCCGTTGCCACTTTCGTAAACTCGGCAGGCTGAATCTGAAACGAGCCAAACTTGAACCAAGAGCGCGATCCGTTGATGTTGCTTCCGGCCACAAGCACCAGAATCAGCATCAGAATCATGAACCCGTAAAAGACAAAAGCAAACGTATCGAAGAACGTATGATTTACGACCAGAATACAGATAATCAGAATCACCGTTGTTCCAATCCACATCAGCTGTTTTCCGGCATTGGTCGACATATCGAACGGACTTGTATGAGACTCTGGGGTGTATACAGCGGCATACACATTGAGCCACCCCAGCGTTACGAGGCATAAGTAAAGCAGCAGCGTAAGCCAGTCAATATTTTGCGAAAAGGGGTCGTTTTGACGAGCCAATGTTTAACTTGGTTTACAGTATATGGTATACGGCTCACAATGGGCTAACGTACGTAATTACTTACGGACGCGGTCGCCTGCGGCAAGCTGAAAACCATAAACCTGGTTAATTTCCTGATGCTCCGGTTACCGTAACGACTTTTGGTTTGGTAGCCGTCATCATCGGTTTCGGAGCTGATGGTTTCTGGGTAGTGTCTTTATCCTTCTTCGGAGTTGTTGGTTTCCTGGCATCGAAGAGGAACTGAGCAGGCGGCATGTAATTCGACGCTTTCACCTGTGCATCCAAAACGGTAGCTTCGGTCTTACGCTTCAGGTATCGTTCGGCCACCAGGGCGGCTACCGAGGCTGCGGCTTTTCCGCCCCAGCCAGCATTTTCTACGAATACAGCTACCGCAATTTTAGGATCGTTCATCGGTGCAAAGCCGATAAAGATCGAGTGGTCGTATTTATGACCAAACTTGGCATTCTGAGCCGTTCCTGTTTTGCCGCATAAGTCGATACCCGCGATATTGGCCAGTGGAGTTACAGTACCGTGCGCTACGGCCCCCCGCATCCCGTCGATAACTGGCAGGTAATACTTATAGTCGATATCGGTCTGGTGCTTCACACTGTACTCAGTCGGGACGCCTACACCCACTTTGCCAAAGCCCTTGATGTAGTGTGGTGTAATATACCATCCCCGGTTCGCAATAGTAGCTGCCAGATTCACCAATTTCATAGGCGTAATCAGCAGCTCACCTTCGCCAATACTGAGCGAGTACACGTTTGAAAATTTCCATCGCAACGCGCCCCGATATGCCTTGTCGTAATATTCAGGTGTGGGAAGATTTCCCTTCCGTTCGAACGGCAAATCAACGCCCAATCGATCACCGATCCCAAACTTTTCGACCATATCGTGCCATTCCCGTAAGCCAATCGCCGACGATTTAAAGACGTTATGTTCGCCGTTGTGGTAAATAAACTTGCGGAATACGTTATAAAAATATGGATTACACGAGTTCTGCACCGCTCCCCGCAGGTTATTGCCTCCCCGGCAGTGGCAACGCATGGGCGATCCTCCATGTCCATAAACGGTATTCGGAAAGAGCGTTCCCTGCTGCTGGGCAATTAAGGCCTGAATCAGCTTGAATGTCGAACCAGGTCGATAGCTGGCCGTGGCCGGTCGATTAATCAGAGGCTTATACGGATTTTTGAGTAAGGCCCGGTAGTTCTTCGAAAAAAACCGGCTCGACAGCATGTTCGGATCGTAGGTAGGCGCTGATACCGATACCAGAATTTCGCCCGTCGACGGCTCTACGGCCAACACGGCGCCGACCTTATTCTGCATCAGGCTATCGGCATATTTCTGCACCTCCACATCAATACCCGTAATCAGATTCTGACCCGCTACGGCTAATGTATCGAATTCACCATTTTTCCAGGAGCCTTTATTCACGCCATGCACATTCTGCATCATGAATTTGACCCCACGCTTACCACGTAGCTGCTCTTCATACTGCTCTTCCAAGCCATTATGACCGATGTAATCGCCCTGCCGGTAGTAGACAATATCCTGGTTATCCAGTTGCTTTTTGCTGATTTCGCTGACGTACCCCAGCGCATTGGACAGCGTATGGGCCGGATAGGTACGCATGGAACTGATGACCGGCTCAAAGCCCCGATAATCGACCAGGGCATCCTGAATACGGGCAAAATCTTCTTTAGAAAGCTGACGTAGAAACAGCGACGGTTTCACACGGGAATAGTTAACGGCCAATCCCATGATACTATCGAACTCCGGCCGGGAAATATCCATCATCCGGCAGAACGTTGCGGTGTCGGGTATGCGGACCTGTTTTGGCGTGACGTATAAATCGTAAACAGGTGTATTATAAACGATTAACTGATTATTCCGGTCGTAAATCTGCCCTCTATACGGGATCTCGACCACTCGTTTAATCGAATTCTTCGACGCCCCCAGCGAATAGGTATCGTCCAGAACCTGTAAGTAAAACAACCGGGCCAGATAAACTAAACCCACCAGGCAAAAGATGCCAATAATAACCCACCTCCGATTCTCTAACATGAGAATATACTCCGTTCAATCAAGCTATGTACGCTACACAAAGTTAGCTGATTTAATGGATAATGAATAATGCAAAATGAACAATGTAAGCCGGAGAATGTAGCCAACTAGCTAAGTCGGTCATTATCCATTTTACATTGTTCATTTTGCATTATCCATTAATTCTACCATCCCTTGGCAAAGGTGCGAATTCGGCAGAGGTACATATCAGCTGTGATATACAGTGTAGTGCCGTCGTCGCCCCAGGCACAATTGGCGGTATCGGCCCCTACTTTGATATGGCCCAGCAAATCGTACGGGCCACCCCCCTGCGTAGGCGCCATCACCAGTACGCCTTTGCCGCCCGTTACCCACAGGTTGCCGTCACGGTCGACTTTCATACCATCGAAGCCTCCTTCCAATCCTTGTTTCTTCATTTGTTCGGGTCCGAACACCATCCGGCCTTTTCCAACCGACCCATCGGCCTGTATTGGGTACGCCATCACGAGCGGACGCATGGGGTCCGACTGAGCCACATACAGAATTTTCTCATCGGGCGAAAGAGCTATCCCATTGGGTCGGCTCAAATCGCTCACAACGATAGAAACCTGCCCCGGCACACCTGCTCGCTCCGGCGCGATTCGGTACACGCCAAAGCCATCCGTTTCACGCGTAGGGTCTTTCTCTTTTTTAGGCATCCCATACGGTGGATCGGTGAAGTAATAGCTGCCATTGGAGTGAGCCACCACATCATTCGGACTATTGAACCGCTTCCCATTGTAATTATCGGCCAGTGTACGTTTTCCTCCTGGACTGCTTAGAGGCATGGCCGTTACACGCCGATCGCCATGTTCGCAAAAAATCAGACGACCTTGTTTGTCGATGGTCAGGCCATTGGAGCCTGGTTCATCGCCATAGGGAGCTACCCCCGTATAACCCGACGGTTTCATGAATGGCGTAACCCCTTCCTTGTCTGTCCATTTGTAAATGGTGTTCTGGGGAACATCCGAAAAGAGCAGATAAGCCTCATTTTTCACCCAGATAGGCCCTTCGGTCCAGACGAATCCACTGGCCAGTACGTCTATTTTTGCTTCTGCCGGAATCAGTTTATCCAGACGGGGATCTGTTTTGATAATCTGTCCAATAGTTGGGAAAGGTGCATTTTGAGCTAGAGTGAGGCCAAGGCCAGCCCACCAGCTTACTACCAGTAAAACGGTTCTTTTCATAGGGAATGTCAGGATTTAGATCAATGTACCAAGAAGCTTCGGTATCGAATGAGGAAAAGCGTGTAAGATGCGGCTTATAATGTTCCTACAAACTATACTAATGGACAAAACTACCAGAACTCAATTCACTACAGTCGACGAGTACATTGCGGCACAACCCGAATCGACCCATGCGACCTTGCAACAAATCCGGCAGATTATCCGGCAGGCCGCTCCTGATGTCGAAGAACTAATAAGCTACCAGATGCCCGGTTATCGATCGGACGGTAAACTGATCTGGTTTGCAGCTGCCAAACACCATTACGGCATCTACGTAGTACCGGCTATTTTGAATGAATTCAACGATCGGCTCAGCGCCTACACCATGACAAAATCGGCTATTCATATTCCGCTCGACGCCCCCATACCAGCCGACCTGCTCACCGAGATTGTTCGATACGGTGTTCAGAAAAATCAGGAGCAGAAATTGATAAAACAACAAGCTAAAAAACGATAAACGAATGCAGGAATTACCACTACGTATCGTTTTAGTAAACCCTCCGGCTGGTGTCGATTTTGGTTTACAACAAGGTAGCGGTCATACGTACCAGACTATCCAGACACAACGATCAACCACGCACAATTTGGTATTCTCATTTACCGTACGTGTTAAAGGTGATGCTGCTACCGACCCAGCGCCAACCTTACTCGGTCCCTTCGTGCAAGGCCCACCGAGCGGTCGTTTTGTATATCTGGACATTGGCACTGCTGCTGGTCAGGTTGATTCGGCATGGAGTCGACGCCTGAAAATCCCCTTAACGATTACCTGGCCCCTCATTGAGCAAGTTTCCACGCATCCCGAGCCGATGCTGGAAACACAGGTAGCAGGCACTGGTAAAGACGGTACACCAACCTGTGGCACCGTAAAACCATTTGCAGGCTGGCAAGTAGTCAACGGTCATTAGCAATCAAACGGTGAAACTACTTGCCGCTTCTTTAAACTTCGCTTATTTTTAAAAAAATTTAAATTCCCCTATCTTAATCGTACATGAAAAATAACAAACAGGCGACTTCGTCGGACAACGGTGCTCAATCGTCACGGCGGTCGTTTCTGAAAACGCTGGGTCTGGCAGGTACAGCCGCTGCTGCGGCCCCAGCCGCGCTGGCCGAAACCACCTCCTCCAATGCCATTGCGCCCCCCCAGTACTTAAATCTGGTGCGAAGCCACAGCAGCACAGCCGCCAATGACAAAGTCCGTATCGCCCTCATCGGTACAGGCGGCATGGGTATGGGCGACACCCAAACGGCGCTCATGGTCAATGGGGTTGAAATGGTAGCTGCCTGCGACCTTTACGACGGTCGCTTACGCCGGGCCAAAGAGTTGTGGGGCGAAAACCTTGCCGTAACCAAAGATTACCGTCAGATTCTGGAACGTACCGATGTAGACGCTATTATTAACGGTACCACCGACCACTGGCACGAAAAAATCTCGTCGGATGCCATGCGGAAAG
>Ga0209933_1000235_pt1 | contig 125865 bp, 111 predicted proteins | sample ThiBiot_300_biof_FD_183944 | JGI IMG/M metagenome (GOLD analysis project Ga0209933, IMG submission 183944) | Wastewater bioreactor microbial communities from Cape Town, South Africa - Thiocy_cont_300_biof (SPAdes) | ecosystem: Engineered > Bioremediation > Thiocyanate > Unclassified | place... | reverse complement strand
TTGTCTAGAATGAACTCGGGTAGCAGAAACTGAACGATGGGCAAGAAACTCTCCAAAGCAAGTAGGTTTGATGAAAGTCACAAACCTAGAAAAATACAACGCCCTCCACAAGTATTGGCCTTGATCCGACAACTCTAAGGCAACTGTTAAGCGATTTGTTAAATCGAGATGTCAAAACATAAAAAAACCTGCTTTCTGAATCAGAAAGCAGGTTTTTTTATGTTTTGTGGAGAATATCGGATTCGAACCGATGGCCTCTACAATGCCATTGTAGCGCTCTAGCCAACTGAGCTAATCCCCCGTTATGTGGGTGCAAAGATGATGAAAAAATCTACTCCTCCAACATCCAAAGCCATTTTTTTTACTCCAATCAATATACTTTCCCGCCTACACGGTTAATGTTTGTTTTCTGTTATCAAATGTGTAGCTTTGACAATAGTCTAGTAACCGTATGCATACCGTTTATATCATATACAGCCCTACCACCGACCAGTACTTTATTGGTCAGACTAAGGACCTCCGCATCACCCTGTGGCAACACAATGCCAAAACCAACCCGGCCACAGCCGATGGGAAACCTTGGGAAGTGAAGTTTACGCAACAGTTCCCAACCCGAAACGAAGCCTTGAGTCTGGAAATGAAGTTGAAGAAGAAAGATCGCGCCCACTGGGAAGAACTCATCAATAGCACCCAGCCAACCGTCTGAACTCACCCCTCATTTTATAGAAAAACCGCTCTCTGGAGCGGTTTTCGTTTTTAAAGGGCCTACTGAAACAAGATTTAGCGATTTTAATCAAAATAAGTCTTTACCTCAACAGATGCTACTTCATCAAAATGGGCGCAGAGCCTTGACAAAACGGCCTTTGAAATAATCGCTGTAGAGGTTGTCTTCACGTACGCCCCGCGAAGATGACGCATGGATGAACCGGATTTCCTGAGCGCCGTTTACCTCTGTCACAATACCTGTATGCGATACATACCCCGCCTGCCCTTTATCGGGAACGAAGAAAATAAGATCACCGGGCAGAATTTCGGCCACTTCTACTTCGTGCCCCACTTCCGACTGCTGCCACGATATCCGGGGCATTCGCAAACCAACCGTATTAAACACGGCAAAGACCAATCCAGAGCAATCGATCCCATCGGTCGTGTTGCCTCCTGAACGATACGGCGTACCTGTGTAGGTTCGGGCAATTTTCACAACCTCAGGCACGTACCGATTTTCGTATGTTCGCGAATCCACGACCCTACCCGTAGGTTTGGCCGGAACAGCGGGAGGACGAGCGGGCGTTTTACCCGTTGGCGCACGACGGGCAACAGGCTTAGCCGATGATGGACGACGACTAACAGATGGCCCCGACGACCGAAGGGCTTCGCAGGAAGAAAGCAATGAAAGCAGGCATGCGCTCAGTAGAACGGGACCGACAGTAGCCCGGAACCAGCGTTGTTGCATACAGGTTAGGTTTTGGATCATAAGTGCCTTTAAGTAACGCGAAAGCACATAGGAACAATGCAACCTATCAAAATTTCATCGATAATCCAATACGTTTACGGGCTTTATCGACTTCCATCACCTTAACTTTTACTTTCTGGTGCACCTTCACCACGGTTTTCGGGTCTGAAACAAAATGATTGGCCATCTGCGAAACGTGTACCAGACCGTCCTGCTTCACACCAATATCGACAAAAGCACCGAAGGCCGTAATGTTGGTCACGACGCCTGGCAACACCATCCCTTCGTGTAAATCATCGACCGAGCGAACGCGGGCATCGTATTCGAATACCGACAACTGCTCACGTGGATCACGGCCGGGTTTGGCAAGTTCAGCCAGAATGTCGCGCAAGGTGGGTAAACCGGCTGTATCGGTCACGTACCGTTCGGGTTTGATCTGCTGGCGTAGTTCGGGGCGACGTATTAAGTCCGTTACAGTGCTTCCCGCATCAGAAGCCATGCGTTCAACAATGGTATAGCGCTCGGGGTGAACGGCGCTGTTATCCAACGGGTTTTTAGCCCCTTCAATCCGCAAAAATCCGGCGCATTGCTCAAACACTTTCGGACCAAGACGGGCCACTTTTTTCAACTGATCGCGCGAACTGAAGGCACCATGTTCGGCTCGGTACGCAACAATGTTATTCGCTAACTGCGGCCCTAGTCCCGATACATACCGAAGCAGATAAGCACTGGCCGTATTGAGCGATACACCTACCTGGTTCACGCAGCTTTCAACAACCGTATCCAGGCTGGTTTTTAAATCCGTTTGGTCCACGTCGTGTTGGTACTGCCCAACACCGATAGATTTGGGGTCAATTTTGACCAGTTCGGCCAGTGGGTCCATCAGTCGGCGGCCAATACTGACGGCTCCACGAACCGTTACGTCGTGGTCTGGAAATTCGCTCCGGGCCACTTCCGATGCCGAATAAATAGACGCTCCCTGTTCGCTTACCATAAAGATGGGGATACGTTCGCCCGATGGCTTGGTGAGGTTCAGGCCTTGAATAAACTCCTCTGCCTCCCGTCCAGCGGTTCCGTTTCCGATCGCAACCGCATCGATCCTGTACTGGGCAACCAATTTCTGAACTACCTGCACGGCCTGTTGGCGCTGAGCTTCGGATTGGGCCAGGTATAAGACCGTATCGGTCAGCAAATTACCCTGGGCATCCAGACAAACTGTTTTGCAACCCGTCCGATACCCTGGATCGATAGCCAATACCCGCTGCTGACCAAGGGGTGGGCTTAACAGTAACTGGCGCAGATTTTCGGCAAAAATCCGAATAGCCTCAGCATCGGCCTTTTCTTTCGAACTGTTGGCAAATTCGGTTTCGAGCGATGGTTTAAGCAGTCGTTTGTAGCCATCCCGAATTGCCAGCGAAAGCTGTTCCTTACAGGCTGGCGTTCCTGATCGTTCTGCCACAAACTGTCGCTCAAGCCGTTCGATAGCCGCTTCTTCATCGGGGCCGATACTTACACTTAAATAACCTTCGGCCTCTCCCCTGCGCAGAGCCAGCAAACGATGCGATGGGACGCGCCGAAGGGGCTCGGCAAAATCGAAGTAGTCTTTAAATTTCATCCCTTCCACATCCTTACCCTTTTTTACCACCGACCGGATGATGGCTTCCCGGTCGAACAGATTCCGTATGCGTTGTCGGGCGTCGGTATCTTCACTTATGCGTTCGGCAAGAATATCACGTGCGCCCTGCAACGCATCATCCACAGTCGGCACAGCATCCGATAAATAGCGCTGGGCAATTCGTTCCAGATTCGATTCCCGCTGTGCAATCAGGACGTTGGCGAGGGGTTCCAGCCCGCGTTCAATAGCCAGTACGGCACGGGTTTTCCGCTTTTGTTTGTAGGGTAAATACAGATCTTCCAGGTCAACAAGTGAGTCAGTAGCCTCAATTTTCTTACGCAGTTCGGGGGAAAGTTTCCCCTGCTCGTCAATAGCTTTCAGGATAGTCTCCCGACGTTTGTCGAGTTCGAGCAGTTTCTGATAGGTTTCCCGGATTTGTCCAATCTGCACTTCATCGAGCGGGCCACGGTCGGGCGAGGCAGTAGCTTCTTTACGGTAGCGGGCAATAAAGGGGACGGTAGCTCCGCCGTTGAGTAATTCGATGGTAGCAGCCACCGACCGGATGTTCAGGCCGAGCCGGGCGGCTACCCGTTGGTCAATAGATAGGGTCATTAATGGTCATCAGGTTGTCATTTCATGGTCATCGATCATCATTCTTCGCTTCACAACCAATGATGATCGATGACCATGAAATGACCAATTAGTTCGGCCACAAAAATGGCGCGGGAAACTGACAGGGCAAAAAAAAACATGCCTTGGGGCATGTTTTTTTCAACGGCTTGTCTTTATATCTTACAATTAAGCTATTTCGACATTAACGGCGTTTAAGCCTTTCCGTCCACGCTCGACATTAAATTTCACTTTGTCGTTTTCGCGGATTTGGTCGATGAGGCCAGTAGCGTGTACAAAAATATCTTCGCCACCTTCATCGGGTTTAATGAAACCAAACCCTTTGGTTTCATTAAAGAATTTTACAGTTCCTGTTTGCATTGTTTGTTATAAATTTGGGCGAATAACGTGACAATAAAATTTATTTCCAAATGATTTTCAGATTTTCCGCTGTTAAAACGTTATTTTCAGAAAGCCTTTCGTTTCACTGCCATTTTATACGTCTATGACGCTTCTTTGCGTAATTTTGACGAATTAATAGAACCATTAGCGTAGTGAAGCTTGACCTAACTCTGTACATGCGGGTAGTGGGTATTGTGGGAGCGTTATTGATTGGGGGGCTGAATGCAGCCTCATCGCAAACGGTAATCAGTGATTCCGACGAACCATCCCTCTATACGTATTGCCAGCGATTTCAGACACTCTACACGCAAATCCGCGAACAAAGTATAACCCCCGACTCCGCCCGCGTGCAGTTCAGCCGTATTATGTATGGGCTACAGGAGCGATTCCATAGTCAGGAGAGTTTCCAGTTGGATTCTATCCAACGCGACAGTCTACGCCGATCTGCTCAGTACTTCAATTTTCCTATCAAAGGGTATTCACCCAGCGCCATCGGGGGTAAACATGGGGAAGGGTATAGAGGTACAGGTTTCGACCTGTTCGATTACAATGTTCGGGGAAGCCACCCAGCACAGGACATCTTCATCAGTGATCGAAATCAGGACGTTATCGACGACCGTACAGGCGCCCCCGTCGATATATTAGCCATGACGTCCGGCCTTGTCATCGGTATTGAAACGCAGTGGAAACCCGGCTCCGAATACCGGGGCGGCAACTGGATATGGGTGTACGATCCCATTCTGCATGGTCTGTTTTATTACGCACATAACAGCCAGGTCGATGTGCGACCCGGCGATTGGGTACAGGGTGGGCAAAAACTGGCCGAAATGGGCCGTACGGGTTTTAACGCCTACAAATCCCGTTCGCCAACTCACCTGCACCTGATGTATCTGCAAATTCAGCCAGATGGTCTGCCCCAGCCACTCAATACCTACTCATGGCTGGTAACGGCACGGCTGACCAAGTGATACCTTCAAATTAACTGCTTTTGCGGCCAATAAACGGCGAGCGAATCGTATTGAACCCGAGTGGATGAGCCTCGACCATTCTATAGAACCTGAGCGATCAGTGAGTTTTTCCGAAGTAGGCTAACGCTGAGCCAACTCAGGCCTAGAGCCCCTACAAATACAACCAGAAACTTTACCAAAACGGGCAGGGAAGCGCCAAGCAAACTAAATTGTAGCCACGTTACGAATGGGTAGTGTACAATGTAAATGCCATAAGCGATACCTGACAGATTCGCCCAGCCGACACTGGGTTTTCTAATAGTCTGTCGGAAGATGCTCAGACAGGCCGCCATACTTGCTAAGCAACTTGCGACAAAGGCCAGATCGTACAGAAAATAACCTTCTACGGATGAGATCATCCCCCGCTTCACCCAATTCTCGCCCAGTGCAGATACCTGTATAACCAGCCAGTAAGCGAACAAACTCACAAGTAGCCAAACCATCCAGTGGCGATTAAATAACTGGTCGTGCTGAAACAAATTCGGCTGCCAGTCGGCGCTTCCTAAGCCAACACCTACCCAAAAAAACAGCAAATAAAAGACGACCCGATTAAGCTGAAAGTCGAAAGGCCCCCAATTGCCGATCCAGGTGTATTGGCCCACCCACAAACTCAGTGGGATTAACGAAACGGCAGCACATCCGTACACAAGTAATCCGAAGTGAAAAGGCTTTCGACTGAGTTGAACCAACTTATCTCCCAGGATCGAAAAAAAGGACGGGAACAGCCAGTATACAAGCGCGGTAACGGCATCGAACGCCAACAGCAGCCAAATAAACCAGGGCGGCCCTACAGGCCATTGCTGGTTATTCAGGTAATCCTTTATAAACCCAGCCAGACTGGTCGAATGCGTGGATAGGTAAAAAGAAGGTAGATAGGCCAGCGGTATAATCAACAGCTCAGCAATGAGAAACGGAATCCCCAGCCGGACAAATCGATCCTTTAAATAGACTTGACTGCCCTTCCGGCGAAGCCCCCGGTACACAAACAATCCACTGACAAAAAACATCAGGGGCATGAAGAATACGTCATTGAACCCAATAAACCTATCCATAACCGCCCAGCGCCCACTATCGACAATGGGAGCAGTTGAATAGATGTAGTGAGTAGGGTCAAAAAAGGCAAACGTTGGGTAGGCTAATGCAGCATGGTGCCCAACAACCAGAAGGGTAATAAATGATCGAAGATAATCAACCCAAATTGCACGCGAACCGTCGATTGCCATACAAAGCCTACAAAAACACTAGTGTAGGAAAGACCGAAAAACAATCAAAACGTTGCGTGGATGCGAGACTACTCAGGTTAGCATTTTCGTCAAACCCTCCATTTGGCAGTTCATGCCCGCCGGGCGAATAAGTCGTTACGATTCCCGGACAAGATTCACACCTGTGACCAGAAATATCATGCCGACAATAAACGGTGCAGCCGATTCGGCTTTTGAAACATGCAGGCCCAAAACTGCTTTCCCTTCTGACAGAAAAGCGACCAGCGCGAATAATACGACTACGACGCCCAGGATGGTGAGTGCTGCGCCAAAAAAGCGCCGAAAGTTGGTATTGTTGTTGTCCATAAAAAAATATAATGACTAATGAGCAATGGACAATGAACAATGAGAAATGGTTGCACAAATACCTGGTAGCTCATTATCCATCAATCATTATTCATAGTCCATTATTCATTTTTAATTGTTTTAGGGGTTAAACCGCGTTTGCGGCCTTCTTCCAGTAAAAATGGGTAAGCAGCTTCGAACGTGTTGGGAACCAGACCGTCCAGAATGGCTTCCCGCAGAACGGTTTTGATATCGCCCACGATTTTTGAGGGACCCAGATCAAACGTTTCCATAATCAACTCGCCCGTAATAACCGGCTGAAAATTACGGACTTTATCTCGTTCTTCAAGGTCATGCAGTTTCCGTTCTACTTTATCGAAATTACGCAGGTGTTTCTGCACCTTCTCGTAATTCTTCGAGGTAATATCGGCCCGGCATAAGGCCATTAACCCTTCCAGATCGTCGCCCGCATCGAACAACAACCGGCGCAGGGCCGAGTCGGTGATTTGCTCTTTCGTGAGGGCAATGGGACGCAGGTGAAGCCGCACGAGCTTCTGTACAAACCGCATGTGTTCGTTCAGGGGCAGTTTCATGGTGCGAAAAATACCGGGTACCCAACGTGCTCCCATATCTTCGTGTCCGTGAAATGTCCAGCCCGCTTTCGGGTCGAACCGTTTTGTAGCGGGTTTGGCAATGTCGTGCAACAAGGCCGCCCAGCGTAGCCAGAGTTCATTCTCTCGATCGGCTGGTGTAGCATTAGGCTGGGCACGGTGTGCAATGTTGTCCAGCACCTGTAGGGTATGGTAAAAATTATCCTTATGCCCTTTTCCCTCAATGGTCTCGACTCCTTTCAGCGCCACCAGTTCGGGAAAAATCCGGTCCAGTATCCCTGCGTGATACAGCAATTTGAAGCCATACGAGGGTGTAGGCGACAAAATGATCTTGTTGAGTTCGTCGGTAACACGCTCACGGGAAAGAATAGTCACGCGCTCGTTCATCCGAACAATGGCATCGAATGTATCGGGCTCAATGTCGAAACTTAATTGTGAAGCAAACCGAATAGCCCGCATCATCCGCAGGGGATCGTCGGAAAACGTAACGTCGGGATTAAGCGGTGTACGGATGGTTTTTCGTTTGATGTCCCGTAGCCCGTTGAATGGATCGAGCAATTCGCCAAAGTCATCGGCATTCAGGCTGATGCCCATCGCGTTGATCGTAAAATCCCGGCGGTTCTGATCATCTTCCAGCGTACCGTCTTCAACAATGGGTTTGCGCGAATCGCTCCGGTACGACTCTTTCCGGGCACCGACAAACTCAACCTCCCACTCCTGATCCCCTTTTATGTCCCGTAACATGGCCGTGCCAAAGTTCGGAAATACCGAAACGTGCGTTCCAAGGGCTTTTCCTACAGCATCGGCCAAAGCAATGCCACTCCCAATACACACCACATCGATGTCTTTCGAAGGTCGATTCATCACCAGATCGCGCACAAATCCACCAATGACGTAGGCGCGTAACCCAAGCACATTAGCCTGCTGGGCAATGGTGTCAAAAATCGGGTGCTTATGAAGTGTTTCGCTAAAATTCATTCGTTTACATAGACGTTTCCGGTAGTCGGTTTAGTCGCGTCACGATAAACCGACCATCAGAAACCCGCTTTACTTTCTAATAAAACTTACCTCGCCGTTTGCTTTCAACCGCATGATACGGGGGCGTTTAGGCATGCCGGGGAGCGTACCAAAGCGTTCAGAAACCAGCGACTCGGCATCAGCCGGTATTGTCAAGGATTCCAATGGCAACGTAAGTAATCCGCGGCCAAAACTACCTATGAGCCGCTGTATGTCGGTATTCAACGTACGACGAACCGACACTTCTCCAGCCATTAGATTACCCATTTCGCCAGACGCCCCATCCTGCCAGACCAACAACGAGATATTTTTACCCTGATCGTACACTACGGTGAGTGGATTTTCGGCAAATTCAACCAGATCGAAAGCAATGTCGGGAAGTTTGAGCACGTACAGCCCTAGCTGATCCGCATGTTGAATCAAGACGGTTGGTTTCAGGCCAGCAGGTATCCGATTGGCCAGCGATAGTAGTTGGGCCACAGCTGTATCATTGACCGGATCAACGGCCAGCGACCAGCCCGTTTCATCGGCCAGGGCGATCATCTTTCCCTGCCGAAGCTGATAGGCAATATCTCGAATGGTTGGTGTCATCATGAATCCACAAAAGTACGGTAAGTTTTCATTCCGATAGGAAAGTGTCCTTAAAACAACTCAGATCTTACGCTATATTGTCAACTTCGTTGTTTTAATTAGTTCGTTCGAAGTAGGCATTCTGTAAACAAAATTCACCGGTAACGGTTGAACGCCTAAACCCTCACTACCTCATGACCGACGACTCTACCCGCCCTCACTACCACCAGTTTTCGCATTCCTTACTGGCCATGGCCATTCTGACGGCCGGCATTTATTTAGGTCAGGATATTCTGGTTCCACTAGCCCTGTCGGGCCTGATTGCTGTGTTGCTCCGCCCTATCGAGAACTGGCTTACTCGGCTTGGCATGCATAAAGTGATTGCCATCAGTCTGGCTTTATTAATCGCCATTATCCTTATTACGGGCGTAACCGTTTTGATATCCCTACAGCTATCTGACTTTACCGACGACGTTCCAAAAATTCGGGATCATATTAATGATTTTGTGCAGGATGCCAAGCGATGGGTGCGCCGTGAATATAATGTCAGCTATCGACAACAGGAGAAATACCTCCAGAAAGCCCAGGCACAAACGCTTAATACGCTACAAAGTCCCGATACGCTTGGCGTCATAACGGGCCCGCTGGGCACTATACTCTTGATGCCGATTTATGTATTTCTGTTGCTTTACTATCGCTCTATGTTACTTCATTTTATCATTGTACTATTCCCGGAAAAACATACCGAACGTGTACGGGTAGTTATGGGCGAAGTGAAAGCAGTGATCCAAAGTTATATGGTCGGCCTGCTAATCGAAACAGCCTGTGTAGCAGCACTCAATTCGATAGGATTGATGATTCTTGGCGTACAATATGCCATTCTATTGGGTGTAATGGCGGCCATCCTTAACCTGATTCCCTACATCGGCGGTCTGGTAGCAACGGGACTTACGGTTCTTGTTACCTTCAGTACCAATCCAGAAATTTCGGTTATCCTGGGTGTTGTTGGTATCTTTCTGTTTGTCCAGTTTATCGACAACAACGTACTGGTTCCGCTGATTGTAGCGTCTAAAGTTCGTATCAACGCACTGGTTTCTATCGTGGGTGTACTGATCGGTGGAGCTTTAGCGGGCGTGTCGGGCATGTTTCTTTCGATTCCGGCCATTGCCATCATGAAGGTCGTTTTCGACCGAGTCGATAGTCTCCGTGCCTGGGGTGTTCTATTGGGCGATCAAACCCCCGAAGAAGCAGGCAGCAACCTCTTCCGCTTACAACGACGACGTAAAAAAGCGAAAGAGGAAGCTTAGTGTACGGGTATTCTATTTACAGTTGGCTGACGAACCGTACACAATCAACTGTGCTTCAGCCAACTGTAAACTAGTTATACAACTTTTTAATCACCTCCTGCTGGGTACGTATAAAATGCTGACGCTCGGCGGGCTGGCTCAGGAGAGTTCCCGGCGGGTAAGCGCTGTGTTTTGCATAACTCCCAGCGTATAACTCTGTACGTTGGCGTGCCAGTAAATTACTAGCCGAAGGGCGTTGGCGGAATTCGCGCAAAGCTGCCAGGTCAATATCAGCGTTGGCCACCAGGCTTTCGCCCGAACCAGCCTTCGCCAAAATCAACCCTTTCGGGTCAATAATCGATGAACCGCCATCGATGGTGTTACCGGGTAGGGAACTGCCTACCAACCCAGCCGAATTAGCGGATACTACATAGGCCATATTTTCGATGGCCCTTGCCTGTTTAGCTATCGCTTTCGCCGTAGGTAACGGGCTGTTCAGTTCGGACGAAGAATGAATTAGTACTTCAGCCCCCTGCATGGTCAGGCAACGCGCTACTTCGGGATAAAGTATATCGTCTGATGCAATGCAGGCCAGATTACCAATATTGGTTTTGGCAACCGGAAACAACGAATCATAGCCATAGGCATCCAGGTATAATTCCCAGACATCGTGTGGTGTAGGCGTAAACAAGGTATTCAGGCGTCGGTAACGCAGCAAAACGTCGCCATTTGGCCCCATAATAAAACTGGTCTGAAAATACAGTTCCGGGAAAAACGGGTCCTGTTCGTACACGTTTCCCGAAAAATAAACCTGTTGCCGTTGTACCATCGCACTCATTGCTTCGTACAACCGACCGTCTATTTCCAGAGCTGCCTTATCGACCCACTGTTCCACCGTTTCATCTTCGGGCGGCCCGGTCAGAAAATATTCGGGCACCACCACCAGCAGGGTTTCACGACCAATCGCCGTAAGGGATGCGGCAATTTGCCGTTCGATTCGCTGAATCGTTTCCAGCATTTTGGCTTCGGCTTCTTCGCGAGTTTGGCAGGCATTAACGGTTTGGCAGGTTAGTTGAAGGGCAAGCGCTTTGTACGACATAGGTCAAGGTAGTCAGGAGTCAATGGTTAGGGCGTCAATAATACTAGGTTTACCTGAAATAATCGTCAACAGGCTTTTTAAAAGCGTATTGGAACAAATCGACGGGCAGCTTGATTGTATAGAGACAACCCTATAGAGTAATCCCCAATCAACAAAACCATTTTCATGACAGTAGATGTACTCGCCATTGCGGCCCACCCCGACGATGTTGAAATGACCTGCGCAGGCACGGTTCTTTCGTTGATTGCACAAGGTAAAACCGTAGCCGTTGTCGATCTGACACGGGGTGAACTTGGCACTCGGGGTACTCCCGAAATTCGGGCCCAGGAGGCCGCAGAAGGAGCACGCATCATGCAGTTAAGTGCCCGCGAGAATATGGGCTTTCGCGATGGTTTTTTCCGAAACGATGAAGAGCATCAACTGGCGCTCATCCCGCTGATTCGTCAGTACCGCCCTCAACTAATCCTGACCAATACCCCCGACGACCGCCACCCCGACCACGGCCGAGCGTCTGAACTGGTAGCCGATGCCTGTTTTTACTCGGGGCTCCGGCAGATAAAAACCATAGGAAAAGATGGGCAGCCGCAGGAGGCTCACCGCCCGGTTCTGGTCTATAATTTTATTCAGGACCGTTCGCTCAAGCCCGATTTTGTGGTCGACATCACGCCTTACTGGGATCAAAAGCTGGCGGCTATTCAGGCCTACAAAAGCCAATTCTTCAATCCCGACAGCGATGAGCCACAAAGCTACATTTCGGGTGAACCATTCATGAAATTCCTGGAAGCCCGCACGCGTGAGCATGGCCACATGATCGGTGCCGAATTTGGTGAAGGCTTCATCAGCCGACGGATGCTGGGCGTCAATGACTTGTTCGCACTCCGATAGCTACGAAACGGCTTTATTCAGCCTGTTGATTCAGGAACGGCAATTGAATGATGACGCGCGTACCGACAGGTTGCTGGTTTTCGTCGTATTTATCGACGATCTGAACACCCGCAGCCTGGCCGCTCCGCTGCCCAATTAACTGAAGACGGTCCTCGGTTACCCGTAAGCCAACGCTCTTGTGGCCCGATGCCTGCTTTTTGAGCACCTGCGCCTGCTGACGACCAACGCCATTATCGTCAACCGTACATTCCAAATGAGTAGGCTTAGGCTCAATAGTCACCCGGATATATCCCTTCGTCTTTTTATGAGCCATTCCGTGCAGAATCGCATTTTCTATATATGGCTGAATAATCATGGGGGAAATAGCCGTTTTGTCCAGCGATAACGACGGGTCGGCCGATACTGAAAAGTCGAACAGGTCATCGAACCGAAGTTGCTCTAGTTCCAGGTACAAGGTTAACTGTTCCAGCTCACTATCGAGCGTGACCCATTCCAGCCGGGAGTTATCCAGAATCAGCCGCATCAACCGGGCAAACTTAACCAGGTACTTATCGGCATTATCGCTGTCGTTTTGCAGAATAAACAACCGTATGGCATTCAGCGAATTATACAAAAAATGAGGATTCATTTGCGACCGAAGCGCCTTCATTTCAGAAGCGGCTATCCGTTCGCGAAGTTCACTTTTTTCCCGTTGCTGAGCGGCCAGTTGTTTTTCACGCCAGCGAGCCACAAACCCTGTTAGAGCCAATAGTGTAACCAGCGCAGTGACCCGAAACCACCAGGTTTGCCAGAAAGGGGCCTGAATGGTGATCGGAAGCCGATACCCAATCTGATTCCAGATTCCATCGTTGTTCGACGCAATCACATGCAGTACATAATCGCCGGGAGGCACGTTGGTGTAGCTGGCAAAAGCACGATTTCCCTCCCGGTTCCAGTCGGTATCGAAATTTTCCAGTTTATACGCATACTGATTATCGCCTGGGTTATCGAAACTCAGGGCTGCCATGTCGAATGTAAACATATTCTGCGTGTAGCGCAGTTGCAATCGGTCAAGGATGGCTAACTGGCCCGGTCCCCATTCCTGTGCATTTACCCGCAACGATGTAAGGCATACGGGTGGTACAAACTGATTGCGTCGCATGTGTTTCGGGTCGGTATACACCAGTCCGTGCATAGCACCGAAATAAAGCCGCCCCGACGCATCCCGAACAATAGAGCCCGACTCAAATTCAGAGGCAGAAAACACATCAGCTTCTGTGAACACGGTAAACCTGGGGTGCCGCACATCGGCCAATGCCAACCCTCGACTGGTCGTAATCCAAACGGTATCACCCTCTACAAACACAGCGGATCCATCGAAATGGGGTAACCCATGCTGGGTTGAAAATACCTGAAATTTACCTGTCTTCTGATTCAGACAGCCTATTCCATCGTCCGTACTGATCCACATCCGCCCAAACCGATCTTCAGCAAACCCCGTTGCGCCATCGTCGGGAAGGCTCTGTGGGTCGTCGCTGTGTACATATTGAGCCAGCAGTTTGAAATCAGGGCTGATTTTATAAACAGGACCCAGGCCACCTACCCATAGATTTTGATCCTTGTCCAAGTAGAGCGTGTTATAATTTTTACCAGGTAATCTGGCTATACGTGGATCGTTATACTGGTGCGAAAAGTGGCTGGTTCGAGGGTCGTAAATGGTGAGTTTTTCGTCGGTACCAATAAAGATTCGTCCATCAGGCGCTTTAATTAGTCCGAACACCTGATTACCAGCAATGGCTTCGTCTGCATTAGAAAGAGCCCCTTTTTCTGACGGTTCGGACAGGCTCGGTATGTGCACTACTTTATTAGAAATCGGGTCCAGCCAGTCCAGGCCATTTTTTGTACCAACCCATATGCGTCGGGCATGGTCGGCCAGTATGGAGAAATTGAAATTATCCCGTATGCTATTGGCGTTTGCCGGTTCGTGATGATAGAGTTGATACGCTTTATGCTGAGGATTGATATGCGCTACCCCGTCCCGCGTTGCCACCCATACGGAATTATCGGTCGGATCGATTGACAAACCGGCGGCATCAAACCCCAAGGTATTCGTCGGCTTATAATTAACTTCATCAAACAGTGAGTGAAACTTCTCGACGGTTGGATTGAACCAGCAAACACCAGCATCGTCGGTCAATACCCATATCACACCAGACCGATCTTCATATAGCGTAATAATGGAGTTGGAACTGAGGCTGCGCGGGTTATCTTCATTGTTTTGATACAGGAAGAACCTATTACTGGCCGCATCGAAGTGGTAGAGCCCTTTCCGTGTAACGCCCACCCACAAATCGCCCGTTCGGGTGAATAAGATAGACGCGATCGGCTCCAGAACGCTTAATTCCGAGACAGGCACCAACGCCCCCGTGGTCGGGTTGAGTCGCGCTAAAAGCCCCTGGTTCGTACCTACCAAAATTTCGCCGGTTCGGGGATGCCGGACCAGGGCAGAAATGTAGGTATCCGGTAGCCATGAACGAACCTGTTTTGTCCGTACATCATAGGCGTAGAGGCCTCCCTGTGTCCCGATCCAGAGCGTATGACCATCGACCAGAATCCGGCGAATCGATTTCACATCCGTGGGCGAAGCCGTACCAACTGGTAGCATTAATAAAGCCGATTTACCCGTAGCCGGATTAAAGTCAACAACCCCTCCTTTCGTAGCCAGCCACAATTGCCCACCCTGACCTTCAGCGATATAGCGAATAAAATCGCAACCAGCTCCTAAACTAGCAAATGAATGCCGCTTAAACGATTGAGTTGCCGGTTCGAATTGATTCAGGCCTTCCTGCGCCCCCACCCAAAGAGTACCATTGTGGGATGTAAATACCGTTCGCATGATGCGATGGGATAACGATCGCGAGTCGCCGGGCTGACGAGTGAATCGAAGGCAGCGTAATCCATCGAACCGGCACAGGCCATTGACGGTTGCAATCCAGATAAACCCTGCCTTATCCTGGGTAATTGCCGAGGTATAATTCGCTGGTAACCCCTGTTGCAACGTCAGTCGCTGAAATGATATAGCCGGAGTCTGCCCATAGCTCGGTCCAAACACGAGCATCAGTACAATCAGTAGACTATAATTCATACATCTGGACCAATTACCCATGCTATTCCTTATTGTGGCCGTATGGCTCATCTGAAATTAGGGCATACATTCTCAGGCACCTGCTGTCTATTCTGATGCCTCAATCGAACGAATATACTATACGTTGCGATACGAAATACGAGCTATCAGTTTCGTTTGTAATAGCTTAAGGTATACTGATGAACAAATTTCGAGCGATTGTCTTCAACAACCAGTCTTAGTCAACAATTGGTAGTATCGGACCAATAACTGGTAGCATTGTGTCAATAATAGGCTTTTAGGCGCTACAGTGCTTCCAATTGTTACCAACTATTGGAAAAGTAGACCAGTTATCGGGTCAAATCCACTTGTTGTTAGTTCGGGTTAGGTGTTTTCACATAGACAATGCTCTTTTGTTCATCGATAACTCATACTGCAAACGGATTGTGGCAAATGATAAAAAAACAGTTTCGAGGCCGGAATACCAGCTCACGTTAAAAGAGGAGCTGGAAGTAGAACGGGTCATTAACTTTTTCGCGATGTCGCTGCTGGAGCAGAGCACCGTGGATGAAGTATTATGGGACGTGGTCAGGAACTGTATTGCTCGTTTGAAGTTTGTTGACTGTGTGATTTATGAACTTGACAAAAGCCGAAACGTGCTGATTCAGAAAGCAGCTCATGGCCCCAAAGGTTCGACTGTCGGGACGATCATGCAGCCTATTGAACTAGCTGTAGGCCAGGGTATTGTAGGCACTGTCGCCAAAACCGGCAAGCCCGAACGGATCGACAATACGGCGCTCGACAAACGCTATATCGCCGACGATGCTGTTCGCCTTTCCGAAATTGCCGTACCGATCTGGCACAACGGCTGCGTTTGGGGTGTCATCGATGCCGAACATCCAAAACGAGGCTTTTTCCGCCCGCATCACCTCACCATTCTCACAAAAATTGCGGCCCTATGCGCTCAGAAAATTCGTCGGGTCGAAACGGAACAGGCCTACCAGCAGGTCCAACAGCAACTGGCAGTCAACAACCGACGAATTGCCGAGACCAAATTGCTGGCATTGCGGCTCCAGATGAACCCACATTTCATTTTCAACAGCCTGAACGCCATCAATAAATTTGTGCTGGAAAATGAGTCGGAGCAGGCATCGCTTTACCTGACCAAATTTTCGAAGCTGATGCGCCAGATTATGGCCAATACGGCCAACGAATGGGTCAGCTTGAGCAACGAACTGACAGCCCTGAAGCTGTATGTAGAACTGGAGTCACTTCGGTGCGATAATCAGTTTAATTTTCAGCTAACCGTCAGTGATTCCCTCAATCCTGATCTGGTGAGCATTCCCCCAATGGTCACTTATCCGTATATTGAAAACGCCATTCGACACGGGCTTTTGCAGCCGAATGTTCGTAAGCCAACCTTATGCATCGATTGCCGTGAACAGGATGGTTATTTAGTGATCGAAATTACGGATAATGGCATTGGTCGAGAAGCCTCTGCCAAAGCCCAACTGCGTGGACTGACGGCGCATAAAACCTACGGTCATGCCCTTACCGAAGAACGGCTACAAATTGTAAACGAAGTGTACGACGTTAATGCGGGTATCTACTTTACCGACTTGACCCGACCGACTGGCGAACCGGCTGGCACCAGCGTTATATTTACCATGAAACTCAAACAACCATGACTGCTCTACTTATTGACGATGAAAAACATTGCCGCGACGTACTGACGCTACTGCTGAAACGGTACTGTCCGTCGGTTCAGATTCTGGCTGGTTGTGCCAATGGACAGGAAGGCCTGACGGCCATCGAGTCGATGCACCCTGATCTGATTTTTCTGGACATCGAAATGCCCGGCATGAGTGGGTTCGAAATGCTGGAAGCCTGTAAATACAACGGATTTCGCGTGATTTTTACGACTGCCTTCAATGAATATGCTATTAAGGCCATTCGGCATAATGCCCTGGATTATATTCTGAAACCCGTTGATAAAGATGAACTGATACGGGCCGTTAATAAGGCCGAGCAGGAACAATCGACACAGGCCCCTACTAATGTCGATCAACTGTTAGGCTACCTGCAAAGCCAGCGTGTGGGCGATCGAATTGCGCTTCCTACGATGGAAGGTCTGCAAATTATTCATAGCGAGGAAATCTATTATTGCGAATCGGATGGTGGCTACACACGTTTTGCACTTAAAAACGGGCAGATCATCCTGATTTCTAAAACGTTGAAGGAGGTTGAAGATGTCCTGGAAACGAAAGGCTTTTGCCGGGTGCATCACAGCTACCTCATTAATCTGCGTTATGTGCAGCGTTATATTCGGGGCGATGGTGGCGAAGTGGTCATGGCCAATAACAAAGCCCTCCCCGTTTCCCGCAATAAAAAGCAGGAATTTCTGAGCCTGCTGGAGAAAATATAAGGCAAAAAAATATCGTCCAGATGAAAAGGAGTTCTTAAACCCCCTCCTTATATCTGGACGATAAATTACTTACAATCGATTACTTCTCCGATTTTCCTCCGCCTACTTTACCGGCTTTATTGGGCTGAACGGCCGTCGTTGGGTTTTTCACGTATTTGTCGAGCCAGCCATTCATTTCCCACAGCATGTGCAGCAGCGATTCTTTGGAATCGTAATGATGGCTTTCGTACGGCAGAAATACCAGTCGGGTGGTAGCGCCAAACCCTTTCAACGCATTGTAATACCGTTCCGACTGAATGGGAAATGTGCCCGTGTTATTATCAGCTTCACCGTGAATCAGTAAGAGTGGTGTTTTCATCTTGTCGGCATTCATAAACGGTGACATTTTGCTGTACACCTCGGGCGCCTGCCAATAGGTACGCTGTTCGTTCTGGAAGCCAAACGGTGTCAATGTCCGGTTATAGGCCCCACTCCGTGCAATACCGGCCTTAAACATCCGGCTGTGCGTGAGCAGATTGGCCGTCATAAACGCACCATACGAGTGCCCACCTACACCTACTTTGGTTGAATCGACCACGCCCAGCCGAACGCCTTCGTCAATAGCGGCTTTTGCGCTGGCTACCAGTTGCTCTACATAGGTATCGTTCGGTTCTTTATCACCTTCGCCCACAATCGGAATACTGGCATTATCCAGAATGGCGTAACCCATTGTCACGAATGCAGCCGCACCCCAGTAGCTAATCCGGTTGAACTGGTAGGGCGAACCCGATACCTGACCAGCCGCATCTTTGCTTTTGAATTCGGCTGGGTACGCCCACAGGAAGGTAGGCAATGGCCCCTGTTCTTTTTTATAACCAACCGGCAAATATAAGGTAGCCGTCAGATCGACACCGTCCGGGCGCTTATAGCGCAGTTGTTGCTTCTGAATCCCTTTCAGTTGTGGGTACGGATGCGGGAAGAACGTAACCTGAATGGGAGCGATCCGCGCTTTCAGATTCCGAACGAAGTAATTGGGGTTTTCGTCGGGCGATTCGCGCGTGGTCAGAATCACCTGTTTGGCAGCATCCAGCACGGCAACCGGACGTTCGAAATACGGAGCCGCCGACCGCCAGAGTTCTTTCGTCTGCTTTGTTTTCAGATTCAGAAGGCTTACAAACGGGCGGTCGCCTTCGGGCGATGAACCTTGTCCATTCAGCATCAGAATTTCGCCCGTAGGCAGAATATTCAGCACATCCCGACCGTACTGGTTCTGCTTCACATCAGGCTGACCCGGATTGGTATATCGATCTTCGTATGAGCGGTCGAACAGAACCGAGGTTTGCCAGGTAGCTGGATTCACAACTTTGGTAATGGTTTTGCGGCTCTGCCACCACCGTTCGCTGGCTAATGCCGTCGACTCGTTCCCCCAATCGAACCCACCAAACCGAAACTGAGCCGCATAGATTTCTTTAGGCTCGGCGGTAAAGGGCGCATCCAGCAAAAACACTTTATCCCGAACGTCAGCCTTTACTTTCGGATCACCATTGTCCTGCGCAACCGTATAATAGACCGAAGCCGGTACGTCCGTCCGCCAGGTGTAATCGCGTGGGCCAGTCGGAACGCCATCCCGGCTGTAGGCAACATTTTCCTGCAATGGGCCGTCGTTTAGCGTTTTCACCAGCGTTCCACCAGTGGCATAAATCTCTGTTTTTAGCGGAAACCGATAGACGGGTACGAGATAAGAGAACGGTGTATGTACCGTTTCGATCATGACATATTTTCCGTCCGGCGATGGATCGGCCGAGAGGATGATACCGGGTTGGCCAATGTTGGTCGTAGTACCGTCTACTCCTAATTTAACTACCTGCGCCGTAGTGTAATAGGCAAATTGCTTTTCGTCGGATGGGTTTTTGAGCAGGTCCTGGTAAGTTGGGGCTTGTCCGCGGGCGCCCTTTACGTTTTCCTGCGTGGTGGGTCCTACAGGCACGCGGCTTACCTCTGGTGCGGGGCCACGTCCGGCTGGAACCGCTTTTACGATCAGGCTTTTACTGTCCGACAGCCACCGATACGGCACACCCAGCGTTGCATTTAGCGCCATTGTCCCTACCTGTTTGGCCGTAGCTGTTGCCACATCAACCACATACAAATCGATACGGCTGTCGGTCGAGTTAGCAAATGCAATCTTCGAATCGTCGGGTGACCAGCTAACGTAGCTAATCATTGGCGAAGCTGGCAGACCGGCAATTGTTTTCTCCTCTTTGTCGGTCAGTTTCCGCAGTTTCAGCCCCGTAATATAGCGCGCCCGGCTGGGGCCTGTATTGGCTGGGTTCAGGCGAAGTCCGGCCAGTTTTAGTTCGGGTTGCGACAGTTCGGCAATTGTCGGCACTTCGGCCTGTTCGAGCATGATCATCCTGTCGCCTTTCCCCGACATACTCACAGTAGGAGTTGACGGCACCGTAACCAGATCGGCCAACGGTTTAGGCGGAGTTTGATACGACGCAGCATCCTGCGCATATCCGGCCAATGAGCTGGAAAGCCCTGCCAGTAGCAAAAGCCAGCGACCTGAGCGATTAATTATTCGATTAGAAATCATACATCGAGTGACGTTTTAGGTTGTATGAGGTGTAACTGAAACACGTAGTAAAGCGCAATCACGCTAAGGCAAAATTAGGCACACTTATTAATTTATAGGTTATTATTTCAACTTTTATTCATCTATCACCATAAAATTCCATTATTTTTCACGAGTCCAAATTTCATTCACAGCGCCCCCTGTTGAGCTTTGACCAGTATGATGCCATTCGTCCTGATCGATAGCGGCTTTAAACGTAAGCGACCGGCCTACGCGGCCATTGTCCCGGGAAAAGAAATCAATCGTTTCGGTGTAAATGCCTGATTTCAGCACGTAGGTACCACCCCCGGTTCCAGAAAACTGTTTCGTCTGCGGATTAATGGCTACCCACTGAAATCGGCTACCCGTCAGTAATTTTATAGTTTTACGCGGACCACGCTGCATCATCGTCATCTGTCCTGCATCGTTGGCCCGTCCTGTTATTCGCCAAAGGCCGGTAAGTGGTGTCGATAATTCACTGAGCTGAGTAAACACCCGATTGCTACCGGGGCTAGTCATCGTCAGTTGTCCTTTGCTGATCGTTATGGGATAGGTTTCGGTTTGCCCCACCCGGCTACTATCCTTCGTATCGAACTCAACCATCAGGTTTAACTGATTTCCCTCCTGACGAAAGGCTCCTCCGCGCGTACTGATAAATCGATTGGGCTCGTACGTTGTCTGAATGAGATAGTTATCAGCCATCGTAAGCATCACAATCGTACCTGAAGGTTCTGTCAGTCGCCAGGCACCCTCCAGTTTGTTCTTTTGTAGTGGTCTGAAGGCAACTATCAAACTACTAATAAGCCCAAGGAATACGATGAGTTGTTGTTTTTGCAGGTGCATAGTTTGCTGGCATTTATTGTCGATCCTCTAATAAAGTGGCCATGGCCCAATACACTACTCACGACATCTATGGTTGATTATGGCAGCAAATGGGCAGATTATTATCCTAAAGCCACTGATTATCGATTCTGGCTGGATTTCTGACCCCACTCCCTTCAATTTTGGATCATGAAAACACGAATCAGATTCAATCAGACCGTCTTGATGGTACTTCTTCAATTCGTTCTGCTATCGACAACCGCACTGGCCCATACAACGCCTAACGAATCGGCGGATGCTCGACAAGCGGTTGTCGATTTTCTACATTGGTACAAGGCCAACCTGCTATCGATCAGCAAAATTTACCTGGTCGATCAGAAGCCCGGCAAACCCTATGCTGTCAATTTTAAACATACCGAACGCTATCTCTCATCTCTGAAAAGCAGCCAGTTACTCACCGATAGCTACCTAGCCGAATGGCGAACCTACTTTAAGCAACGGCAGGAAGGGTTTCAGCTTTCGCCCCAAAACGAAGGCCCTCCAACAGGTTTCGAATATGACCTGGTGATGCTAAGCCAGGACGTTGACGCGCAAATGGACTCGTTGAAAACACTGAAAATCCGCTCTGTAAAGGTCAACGGCAATCGGGCAACGGTAAAGTTTTTCCTGCTGGAAGATTATGAGTTCCGACTCATAAAGATCAACAATCGCTGGTTGATCAACGAAATTCTCAACCTAAGCGCGGAATAAGCGGGGTTTCAGCCAGACCAGCAAAGCGACTAAAACGAACAGAAGAACATGGAACGGTTTCTATGGATAGGATACCTAGTTCCCTGGTAACGCGGGAGGAAGCCCGCGATGGCAGCCAGTTAGCGCGGGTTTCCTCCCGCGTTACTGGAACAATCCTACTTATTTAGTCCATATACTCAACGTTTTACGTTTCACACGATCAATACTGCGTACTTCGTACGTTCCCGCCAGACTGGCGTATCGGTCATCTTTTGGTTTATGCAGACCTATATTTGTTTGTTTTTCCTCTTTTCCGCTGCCTTTGCTACGGGTCAGGCCCTTCGTGAAACCCCACAGCAGGCCCTGAACCAATATGTAGCTTTTCTGAATCAGTCGGTCGATGAAGTAGCAGATCGTTTTCAGCGCATACAAGGGTATCATGCCAGCATGGATCAGCCGCATGGGTTCCCGAAAATGTCGCCCTCAGGCACGCTGGAAGCCTATTATTACAAGAAAGCCATTGCCAGCGAAGCCCTTACCGACGCAGAGAAACAACGCCTGAAGGCCAGCGCCCAGTCGCTCTGGAAACTACTGAACAAGATCGATCAGACGGCCAAAACACTGGAAACCTACGACCGACTAAAAGATTATCAGCGCGATAATTTCAGGCAAGCGCATAGCCTGATTGCCGATTTTCAGAGCCTGAATACCCAATTCAGCCAGAGTAAAGACTCGTTGTACAAACAAATTCAGCGGGTTTACCGACGCTATCAGCCCTATCGGGCTACGGATGCGTATCTGTATACCGAGAAAGAAATGGAGCAGGTGCTACTGAGCCAGCAGACGCTACTCGATACGTTATCGTATTACCTGAACGAGAAAAATCCATCGCACTGGCCCGTTGAATTGGTGCAGCAAAGCATCCTGGCCGATGAAAAGCTATTAACTGGATTAGGCGAAGCGAAGAGCCATATCGCCTATCCGGCATCCGATATGATGGGATCGTTCCAGGCAGGTCTTCGGTCGATTCAGGGCTTAAAAAAGCAGGCTGTCGATGATTATAATTTTGCGGCCCGGCAATCGGTTCGTCACGACAATGACTTTTACAAATCATACCTGAATTACTACAACAACGACCTCGTAAGCTGGTATCAGCAATTCGTCAATTATAGTAAGTCGGCCATTCATTTGCTGGATTATCCGAAATACAGTCCGGTTTTTGTGATCGATGCCCCCACCGTTGCGTCAAAACAAACGAGCGTAATACCTTTTCGGGATGTTCAGCCTCTTGCTTTTACGGTCAAACCTGCTCCTGCTCCAGCCCCTGCGGCCACGTTTGGCGCGCTGAACGCCTATGTCGACTTTATCAACGAAGGGTTACGCCAAATGAATCATATGCAGATGCTGGTTCGGAATTACCAGTCATCAGCCGAGTATTACCGCGACCCATCCCGCACTAGCCGCCGAAGTCAATTGACTTACAGGCACGACGATTTTAAAGTCCCGGTATCCGAGCATCAACTGCTCCAGATCAATAGCCCACAGATTCCCCCAACATATCGGACCTCAATCAACGGTCAGGCGGATGTGCTGCTGGCGATCCTGAACGAAATGGATGCGCTGAGTATTGACCTGATCAACTATACCAGCAATCGGCAATACGAACAGGATCATCTGAAACGATCAGACGAAATTCTGGACCGATATACCTATCTGTTCGACGTATTCGATAAGAAAAAAGAGCGACTGTATCAGGATGTTCGGCGCATTCACGAAAGTTACCCGCTGAAAAAGCCCAACGATCCCTGGAATGTATCGGGAAAGGCCATGATGCAGTTGATGGATTTGAACAAAGACGTATTATTTGGCGTCAAAGCGTACCTACAGGGCGAAACGGCTCAGCCACCTGCTACTGAAGCCGTTCAGGCCGAAGCCCGAAACCTGATTATCAATGAATTTAAGAACCTGAAAGGCTTACAACGATTAGGTCGAAATAATGGCCTGTGCCCTTACACACCCTATGAAGATCTGGCCGAGAATTCACTTAAACTGGCAGAAATGGCGCAACGGCCATCAACCAAATCGGCTTCCAACACGTACGAATCATTTTATTACTTCTACAATAACCAGTTGGTGTATGCCTATAACCAGTTTAGCGAACTGGCGAAAGTTGATGTACTGAAAACCATTAATCAACCCAACCTACTGGCCTTCCGTAGGGCAACGGCATCCGATAAGCCCGTCCCCCCCGCTGAACCAGCCCCAAAAACCGCTCTAGAAGTAACCCCAAAAGCGCCCAAAAAAGTAGTTGATCAAGTCACGACGGCGACGACTACGCCCTTGAGTAGTCCAACCGCATCCGTGGGCCAAACAGTCATCCAGCACGATACGGTTTATGTCAACACAACAAAAGTAGACACGGTTTTCGTGGATCGGTCAGGGCAGCGAAGTGTTGTCAATTCACTGGAAGGATTTGCGACAAATAATATGGTGCTGCTTGTTGATGTGTCGGGCTCGATGGATTCGCCCTATAAACTGCCTTTATTGAAAACGGCTATCAAGTCGCTCCTCAAAATTATTCGCCCCGAAGATCAGATTTCCATTGTAGTGTATTCAGGGAAGGCGCGGGTAGCGTTGAAACCGACATCGGGAGCCAATGCTGACGAAATTGCCCAAACGATTGATCAACTCCGGTCGGATGGCGATACCGACGGAAACAAAGGCATTCAGTTAGCGTATAAAGTTGCCGACAAGAATTACGTACGGGCCGGTAACAACCGCATCATTTTAGCCAACGACGGCGAATTTCCCGTTAGCGAGGAGGTCTATCAACTCGTCCGGGATGCCAGCAATCAGGACGTTTACCTAACGATCTTTACGTTTGGCAAGAATGAACTTACTGGGCAAAATCTCAAAAAATTAGCGCAGGCTGGCAAGGGTAGCTACACGCACATTACCCGCGAGAACGCGAATCTCCAGCTAATTGTCGAGGCTCAGGCAAAAAAAGCCCGCTGATAAGCGACTGATTTCAGCGATTATTTTCTTCTTAAACTTTTCTTAATTGAGCTATAACAGCAGCTTTCTGTCTTCCCGAGGCAGGAGGGATCTCCGGTAAGAGGCATACGATTCTTTACTACCAAAGATCCCTCCTGCCTCGGGAAGACAAAAGGTGCTAAAATAGTTTAAACAGGGTCCTACTACCCTTGAACTGATAGTCTGAACTCCACGCCTATTTAATTCAAATTCATACGCTCATTTATCACCACCTGACCGATTGAAATGTCCAGCCGGGTTGTACTTTCTGCATTTCCGTTTCGTCATCCCGTTTGGTCAAACCACAGGCCAGGTAATTCTGGTGCAGTTTAGCCAGTGCCGCACGGTCAAGTTCAACACCTAATCCGGGACCTTCCGGCACGGCTACACTACCTTCCTCAAACCGGATACGACCGCCCACAATTACCTCGTCCGACTGCCAGGGATAATGCGTATCAAGTGCATAAGGGACTTTGGGGATAGCCGCTCCCAGGTGAACCATAGCCGCCAGCGAAATACCGAGATGGCTATTGGAGTGCATCGACAAGCCCCGCCCGAAGGTTTCACAAATAGACGAAAGCATCATGGACGACCGAAGACCTCCCCAGAAATGATGATCGCTCAGGATGATATCCTCCGAGCCAATCGCAATACTGTTCGGAATATCCTGAAACGAGGTGGTACACATATTCGTTGCCAACGGCGTTTTCAGTGCTTTCCGCACCTCAGCCATATTGGCCTGCCCTCGCGTTGGGTCTTCCAGGTATTCCAGGATAGGCTCCATCATCCGGCCGTATTTTATGGACGTTTCAACGGTCCAGATCGCATTCGGATCGACCCGCAACGGTACATTGGGCCCGAAGGCTTCGTACAAGGCAAACATCGCATCGACCTCCTGCTGGGGTTCAAATACGCCACCTTTCAATTTGATCGACTGAAAACCAAACTCAGCACACATGGCTTTAGCCTGGGCGACAATACCCGCTGGATCAAGAGCCGCAGCCTGCCGGGCAGACGCCCACCCCTGTGCCGATGGGTCAAGCTCAAACCCGAATTCCCCCCCTGCCCCTTCATACTTGTAAAACAGATAAGCTGAAAACGGAACCCGATCCCGCAGTTTGCCACCCAGTAAATCAACCACCGGCCGACTGGTTACTTTGCCAATTATGTCGAGACAGGCTACTTCAATAGCACTAAAAATATGCACGAGTTTTCGCTGATCCCAGGGAGTTTCGCCCCGTTGCGCGGTTGTTTCGGTACCAAACCGACTGACCAGAGCCTGACGGATTTCGGCCAGTTGGAATACATCTTTACCAATCAGTAAATCGCGGGAGTCGGCCAGAGCAGCATCAATGTCCCTATTGCCCGGTATTTCGCTGATACCGGAAATACCATCGTCGGTAACCAGCTCGACAATGGTACGTAATGCATAGGGCGCGTGAAGGCCAGCGGCATTTAACAGTGGCGGATCAACAATGGCAATGGGCGTAATCTGAATGTCTTTAATTCGGGGTCCTGTTTTATAGGGCATAGAAAAAGTTGGTTTCGACAGGATGAACAGGATTATGGCATCCCTTAATTCAATCCATCCTGTTCATCCTGTCAATCCTGTCAGAAAAAAATCACACATCATCAGCTACGGTCTGAATCAATCCTTTAATGTAGCCATAACAGAAAGCAAATGCCTGTAAACTACTGGCCGGATCGGCATGGGTAGGCACATGGTCGGGCATGACCATACCCGAATATCCAACATCACGCAACGCTCTGACAACGTGCAGGAAATTCATATCGCCATTATCGGGATACACTTCCTGAAAGTTGTTCCAGCCACCTTTAATATTCCGCAAATGCACATTGAAAATCTGATTCCGCTCACCTACCCAGTTGATGATCGGGATAATCTCATTTTTCGGATCGTTCAGGCCTTCGGCAATAGACCCAATGCAGAAATTAAAGCCGTGGTATTCGCTATCGTACAATTTGGCAAACCGCTGGATACCTTCAAGTACGTTCGGGCTATTCCAGCGAGTAATGCCCCGATAGCCTGCGGGTGTAGGTGGGTCGGCAATGTGATTGGCCAGCTTTACTTTATGCTCTTTCGCAACGGGCAGAAGCCGATCCAACAAATACGTGATGCGCTCGAACATCTGTTCAATCGATACATCTCCCGCTATGGTTTTCGGGTCGTTTCGGTTGAGGGCGGCTTCGTAATTCCAGGTGCTGTACTCCGCATTACCCCGCTTCGGATCAAGGGTTTTACCCGTTCGTAATACAGGCAGGATCGTTGTATTGTAGTTCAGTACCTTGATACCCGTTTTACCGGCCACTTCAATCATCTGTTGCAAAATCTCGATTTCCCGATCTCGTTCAGGGCTTTTGCCGAGCATGATATTCGGGTATTGAGCGCGTTCGATACCCGACGATTCGAGTGGAAAATGATAAGCGTCGAGGCTAATGCCGTATTTTTCGCAGGCTTCTTTTTTCGCTAGCGAATCTGCCAGATCCCACCCTTTACCCGGAATCGTTTTGGGGGCTCCCCCATCCAGGTTATAGACCCCATGTCGGGCCTTAAATTCCAGATTCTCCTTCGTGGTGCCTCCTGATTGACAGCCCACCTTCATCAGCACCTTCTTCGGTTTTCGTAACGACTCAGCCTGTGCTGATTTAGAGACCAATGCTGCCGGGCTCACCGCTCCTACGGTCATAACCCGAATAAAATGCTGACGATTCATGGTCGATTAAGGGATGGGAAAGTAGTTCTATTCTTCAAGCAACAACAGCAACGAACTATGATCCAGCTCACCATTGCCCTGATTGACGGCGGCTTCCATCTGTTCGGCGACTAGCGCCGTTCCTTTTAGCGGCACCGAAAATTCTTCGCCCGTTTGCAAAGCGATGCCCATATCTTTTTTATGTAGCTTGACTTTAAAACCTGGCTTAAAATTCCGGTCGATCATACGTTTACCGTGCAAGTCAAGAATACGACTTTGGGCAAAGCCTCCTAAGAGCACCTCCCGCATTTTTTCGAGGTTAACACCGGCTTTCGACGCCAATGCAAACGCTTCTGCCACAGCCTGAATCGTAATACCTACAATCATCTGATTACAGGCTTTAGTGGTTTGTCCAGCGCCAGGTTCACCTATATGAACAATGTTTTTGCCCATCGCCTGAAAAAGCGGCAAGGCTCGATTAAAGGCCGTTTCACTACCACCCACCATAATAGACAGCGAAGCCGACTCTGCCCCTACCTGTCCACCCGAAACGGGCGCATCCAGAGCCTCTACCCCTTTAGCCTGCATGGATTGATAAATCCCGCGAGCGGTAGCCGGTGCAATAGTCGACATATCGATAAACAAAGCGCCCGATTGAATACCCGCCAGCACCCCCTCCGGTCCATTTACTACCTGATCGACATCGGGCGAATCGGGCAGCATCGTGATAATAACATCGGACTGCTCAGCCAATGCGTTGCTCGTTGGATACGTCTGTGCCCCAGCGGCCACCAGATCCGGGGCAGCTTTACTCTGACTCAAAACCGATACCGGATATCCGGCTTTTACTAAATTCAGGGCCATCGGTTTGCCCATAATGCCCAGTCCAATAAATCCTATTTTTTCCATATGCAAAGAGTGAAAGAGCGAAAGAGTGAATGAGCGAAAGAGCGAACTATCAACGAAAGCCCTTTCCCGCTCTTTCGCTCATTCACTCTTTCGCTCTTTATATTAGCGGAAACAGTTGTGCGGCAATCATGATGACGACGAGCCCTGTCAGACCCATGACAACCAACAGCGGTGAAATTGTTTTTAAAGCTTCCTGTTCGGAGAGGTTGCTAAGTTTGCAGACGATCCAGAACCCCGCATCGTTCATCCAGGGAACCAGTTTGGAGCCACACCCGATAGCAAGCCCCAGATAGAGTGGATGAAAGCCCAGGCTGGCATTACTGGCCATCCCCGACAGGATACCCGAAGCGGTAATTAATGCCACCGTTGCCGACCCCTGCGCCGTTCTGACAACAGCCGCAATAAAAAACGCCATCGGAATCAGCGCCATCTGATAATCTTTCGTCATGTCTGCAATGCGGGCACTGATGCCTGTTTGCTGCAACATGCCCCCGAAGGCTCCCCCGGCTGCCGTAATCAGGATAATACCTCCCCCACTCATCAGCGCTGCCTGAACAAAGGGAGTCAGTCCTTCCTTACTTCCCTTCTTTTGGCGGGCCAGTACCAACAGGGCTGCAATGCCTCCCGAAACCACAGCAATATTTTTATCGCCAAAGAATTTGATCAGGCTTATCAATTTCAGGAGAAACGGTGAATCGGTTAATGGAACTCCCGGTGTAGCCATGGCCGTGAGCGCTGTATCGGCACAGATAAAAACGAGCGGAATGAGAACGGGCAGCAACGACACCCCCAGACCAGGCAGTTGTTTATCTTCTTTGGCAGCGATGGCCTTAATGTCCTCCAGCCGGGCATCCATCGCATCACGCAGCGGAGTGGGCCATTTTTTATTTGCCCAGAGAGCAAAGAAGTAGCCGCTCGTGATGGTCATCAGGCCAACGATTGTCCCACCAATCATCATCATGCCAATTGGAATGTGCATTTCGCCGACCAGAAACAATGGACCCGGTGCTGGCGGCACCAACGAATTGGCCATCGCTGCTCCGGCCATGATACAAAGCACCAGCAGCAGATAGTTTTTACCAATTCGCAAAGTCATGGCCTTAGCCAGTGGCATCATCAGAAAGATAACTGTATCAAAAAAAACAGGGATACCGATAAAGAAACTACTAATCAGAAAGGCAATAGGTGCGCGTTCAACACCTGTGATTCGCAGCATTGACCGAATAATTCGTTCGGCGGCTCCGCTTTCGAGCATGCATTTACCAATAATAGCAGCCATGGCAATCAGGATACCGATTTTACCACAGGTAACTCCGAACTCAGTGGCTATACGTTCGCCAATATTCTTTTTGGCCAGGGCCGCAGCAGCAGCCGGAGCGGTCCCCTTGGCAATGGCAAACTGTTCAATAGCCGACGCTGGGGTCATCAGGGCAACGACAAAAGCCCCTAATAACAAGGCTAGAAAAGGATGCAGTTTCAGGCCGATGATTCCACCAACCACGATTACAACACCAACAGCTAAGATCAATAAAGGGTCTGTCATTCAGGAAGTGTTTAGGAATGGTTGGGTTTACAGCTTTCTGTAAACTATTTGTAAATCGACCGAAACGAATCCAGCTTTTTAGCCAGATTCCGGGCACCATCGGCCACAAACGTAGCATCGGCTCCGCAAGCAATCAGTCGGATACCTAAGTCATGATAGCGTTGGTAGTCGTCGGGATTAAAGAAGAGAATACCGGTGGCTTTACCCGCTTTTTGGGCGGCATCGACCGTAGCTTTGACAGCTTCCGTAAAACGAGGATGATTGAACTGACCGAAGATACCTAACTCCATCGACAGATCAGCCGGGCCAATAAACAATACATCGACACCGTCGATAGCAGCTACTTCGTCAAGGTGATTCAGTACTTCAACGGTTTCGATCTGAACGACGCCCAGAATGGTTTCCCGCGCCTGCTGGTAGTACTGGTCAAATTGTTGTGCGAATCCCGTCGCCCGAACCATTTTGGCTACTCCCCGGCTCCCGAAAGGTGGATAGTGCAAGCCGCTTACAACTTTTCGGGCATCGTCTGGATTGCCTATTTTGGGACACATAATCCCTTCGGCCCCCATGTCCAGCACCCGATGAATACGTTGACTTTCGGCGCTTTCGACACGTACAATAGCTCCTGCCGATGTATGCTCAAGTGCCTGAAGCTGATAAAGTACATCTTTTTCAGAGCCAGCGCCGTGTTCCAGATCGATCAGTACCCAGTCGAAGCCTGCCTGTCCGACTATCTCCGCAGTCAGAGAACTACCCAGATTCAACCAACATCCGTTCAGTGTTTCTCCCTGGCGAAGTCGTTTCTTCAAATCTTTCATACACACGTAAAGGCATTGGAAATGAAGCTTTACTATTCATTTCCACACATTCGTGCCAGAAGCCGATCAGAAGAAACTATCAGAATGTATTTTGTGACAAACTACCGCCCCACCATTGAGTGCAGAAAAAAATCAATAGGGCATTACGGACAAACAATTTTATAAAATGTATAGCTAACCGTTATGGCTGCATACGAGTAGCTATCGGTCAAGGACGGATTACCCTGCGTTGTTTTTGTTAATGCCTTTCCAAACGTTAAGTCCCCCAATCCATCCAGGTAATCATTCCGGGTAAATCGCGTTCCAAATTCCAGGCCGACACTCCAGGGCCGTCTAATTTCATATTTAACCCCAACCCCCAATGGATAGGTCATTACTCCTCCTACACGAATAACGTCGTTGTTAAATTTACACACACCGATTCCACCGAACACATAGGGAGTCCAGTTTTTTGCCTTAGGTGCGGGTTTATAGTTGAGAAAATTATATTCTACATCCAGAAACAATTCGTTTATGTTCGTATTAAACGAAAAATTACGCGCCTGTTGAAATGAATTATTACTGTATCGATCTTCTCCCCGAAGCTTTCCGATAGCCCCACCAAACCGCATCGAAAACGATCGGCTTACATTATACCGTAAAAAGCCGCCTATGGCCGGGCTGAAAAATCGTGGATTTAAAGCAGGAGTTACGTCACTTTTACAGAGCATCCCCCCCAGGCTTCCGCCTATTTCGAACTTCTGAGCCTGTGCAGTAAGACTGATAAAAAGCCCGACTAGTATCAGTCGGGCCGTATTGATGGCATATCGGAGCATAAATCTATTTAACCGGTGGGCACTTGATTTTACCCGGAATGACATATTGTATGGAGAAATGCGTCAGCACGTAGCCATCTCTGGGAATTTTCTTAGCTCCTCCCCCACGGGCCGAAGTTGAGAAAAGCTCAGGATTGGTCTGGCGAAGTTGTTGTAGAGCCGGGTCACGCGATTCATTGACCCGAGCCGCATCTGGTTCATTTCGTCGGTCGGCCATAATAGAGGCCAGCCCCTGTAAAGCATCAGGATTAGCGTATCCATCACCTACATCGTCCAGATAGTTGGTAAATGTCATTCGGTAGCTGATCTCTGCACCAATGTTAAAGCTTTCATTGAGTTTAAACCGAGCCCCAAACCCGACCGGAATGGCTGCGGTTACCAGAGAATAAGGCTTCTGGTAGCCAGGTTGGCCTTGCCCTTCGGTATGTAACGGCTGAAGTTTAACCCACGTGCCCGGTGTATACTGCTGGCTTGAACTATAGCTTGCTGTTGGTGTCACAGCTTCAGGGCTATGGGCTACCAATGCCAGTCCCGCAAACAAATACGGAACGATCTTTGGCCTTGCATCGGAATTACGACCTTCAGGAATCAGATTATAGATACCCGTGACCGAAAACTCTTTTACGTCATTCCGAAAGTGAAGGTTCCGCACGTATTGAAGTGCGTATTTTTCCGGGTTACTCTTGCTAAACGTATAGTCATCTCCCACCATTCGTGCCCATGTAAACATAGCGCGGGCAGCAAAACGAGGGGTAAAATAGCGCGTATAGCCTATACCAGCGTTCCAGCGAGGCAGTGTAAATAGTGATTTCCATGGAACACTGTACGGATTCAATTCTCCAAAATACGTAGACGTTCCAGCACCAAGCGAAACAGCCGAATACGGAGCAAAATGTGGATTGGGCCGTCGCTGAGCCGAAGTTTTTGTAGTAGAGCCTACCAGCAAACACACTGCCGTAACGCCTGTTACCAACTGCCTGTAGTTAATCATAAGTTTCAAAATACATGAATCAACCTCGGCTGATCCCCAAAAACCAGCCATTTCGGAAACGGCCAGCCAGATACTTTTATTGGCATTCTACCGTAAAAATTATGCCACAAATGGCAATTCAGACGGCTAAATAAAATAAAACTTGTTGTGTATCACCATTCGCCGGTTTGGTACGTTAGTTACGAATATCCCAGCCCCAGTTAAGTTTACTTCGAAGGGTATTCAGGAAATTATCATCCTTCAGTTTGACGAGTCTGGCCTTGAATGCTTCCTTCTGAAGACTAATCCGAACTGAAGTTTCTACCGTAAACGAACGCGAGTCCAGCGCAGCCAGGAAGTTTCCACTCCGGCTTTCGACCTCAAAAGCTAACTGACAGGAATCCATCACAATCATGGGCCGAACGTTCAGATTGTGGGGGCTAATGGGCGTGATAATAAGGCTATCCGTATGAGGCAGCAAAACAGGCCCTCCGCAACTCAATGAGTAGCCTGTTGATCCCGATGGCGTCGATACAATCAACCCATCGGCCCAATACGAATTCAGGAATTCACCATCCAGGTAAGTATGTACCGTAATCATCGATGATGTTTGGGTACGGGTAATCGTAAAATCATTCAGGCCAAAGGGCAAGTTCCCGAATATATCCTGACTGGACCGCACACTCACCAGTGTCCGTTCGTCGATGCTATATTGCTCATTAAACAGGGCATCGATCATCAATCGTACCGAGGCTGGAGCTACCGTAGCCAGAAATCCCAATCGGCCAATGTTGATCCCGACAATAGGTATTTGCCGGGCTCCTACATGGGTGACAGCATCCAGCAATGTCCCATCACCACCCAGGCTAAAGATGAAATCGGCATCGAGTACACCACCTTCTTCAACGGTATAGGTTTCCTGGCTGTAGTGGGCAACACCCGCATTATCCAGAAATTCACGATAGCCTCGTGAAATGATTACTTCAGCCTGACGCCGGGCCAGTTCCTCAAACATGGACTGGATATAGGGCCGAGCTGATTCGGGAAAGTTGCGCCCGTGAATGGCGATTTTCATAAAAAAGGTGGAGGGCGAGGGGCAGGAGGCCTTGGGCAACATTCTTGTTTTATGCCCTTTTCCCCTCGCCCTACGCTAATTTATGTATTTAAATAACGAAGCAACGAATCGAGACGCTCCTGATCGATGCTTTCAACCGGAGCGTTGGCAAAGGCAGCTTCGATGTGATAGCCAAAGCGTTCGAGCGTCGAAATAACGGGGGCTATGTCACGCCGATTCAGTTTCATGGTTAACCGAGAGCGATCGGGCATACCATACGCTGCACTCGAAAAATAGCTGCTGATAATCTTTACATTATTGGATTCAATCAGGCGACTTATTTCCGACATGGAATAATCCCGTTCATTAAGATTCAGGATCAATATAGCCCCCACATCCTGTACCCCTAATTCCTGCGCAAATTGCTTCAGTAATTCATTGACCGAGATTGTACCGATAAATTCCCGCCCTTCGTTCAGAACGGCAATAATTTCCATCTGATGTTGAAGCACCAGACCCAGAATTTCGAACAAATGCTGATCTTCGAGCACATACATCTGCTCAAACAGCCGCATAACTGACCCCACGGGTTGTTCGTCGTCGCCAGCATCCAATAGTAATTCTTCACTTACGATGCCTCGGTACTCCCCCTCACTGGTTAGAGCAAGTTGCCCGACGCGATGTTCCTGCATCCAGTCCAACGCCTGCGCAACCGAATCGGTCGGTTTCAGGGCCGGAAGCATTGGGTCTAATAGTTCGGCAGCCAGCATATACGTTGCGTGTAGTGTTTTTAACAGAAAACTGTTGCCAGAAAACTACAGAAAAACTTCCATAGTTCAAATTCTGATCGATTGGGGTAACCGTTAATTAGGCAATCACCTCTTTTTTGTAAACCAACCAGGTACTTATTCGACCAATTCACCAACAAAGTGCCGGGTAAGCCAGCTATCCAGCAATTCGTTAAATCGGTCGGGGCACTCCATCATGGGTGCATGGCAGCACTTGTCAATAAAGTACAATTCAGAATGCTCAATCAGTCGGTTAAATTCATGACCGACCTCCGCTGGTGTTATGGTATCATTCAGCCCCCATACCAATAACGTTGGCACCTGAATTTTGTGTAAATCTTTGCCTACATTGTTCCGCTGCGCCGATTTGGCAATGGCCACAATGCTCATACACTTGGGAATACTGCTCGTAATTTCGAAGACCTCATCGATCAACTCTTTCGATGCCACTTTGGGGTCGTAGAACGTATAGGCAACCCGTTCGGCAATGTAATCGTAACTACCCCGCTTCGGGAACGAGCCACCCATTCCATTCTCGAACAGCCCCGAACTGCCCGTCAGCACCAGTCCACGGACCTGATCAGGGTTTTTAAAGGCATATAAAATAGCCAGGTGACCTCCTAACGAATTCCCCAACAGCGTCATATTGTGGAGATCTTTCTGTGCTACGAACTTTTCGATAAAAGTAACCAGCCCTTCTAAACTAGCCTGACGAAGCGGCATCTCGTAAATAGGCAGCAAAGGAATAACGATGCGATAACGTCCCGAAAAAGTAGTAATTACACTGTCCCAGTTACTAAGAGCACCAAACAGGCCGTGCAACAGCAGCAATACGTCGCCCTCTCCTTCATCAACATATCGAAAACCGGCTTCTTCTTTAATAGTGTAGCTCATTGTACTGGCTGGTTAGGGGTGTGATAAAATCTGTTTTTCTATGGTTAACTGTTATATAGTCGGTCCAGTTTTTGATAAGTTGTAAACCATACTGGGTCAGAGCCGCTTCGGGGTGAAACTGGATTCCCCAAATGGGTAACTCATCATGTCGCATCGCCATAACCTCATCCTGGTCGGTAATAGCAGTTGTAATCAGGGCATCCGGCATATTGGTTAAGACGAGTGAGTGATACCGAGTCACATCAAACGTTTCGGGTAAATCTTGCCAAAGCACATCCTCCGTGATCGTTCGAATCGTCGATACCTTACCATGCATCGGTCGTTGGCCAGGTATTAGCTCAGCACCAAAGTACTGACCGATGGCCTGATGACCTAAACAAACCCCTAACATAGGCACACGCCGGTGATAATAATGAATAATATTCATCAACGAACCCGACTGATAGGGCGACCCCGGTCCGGGCGATAGCACGACTGCATCAACCGAACCTTCCGTCAACCGCTCCCACGATTCGTTGTTTCGTACAACGCGACATGCGGCTCCTGCCTGTTGGAGGTAATCAACCAGCATATACGTGAACGAATCGAAATTATCAACAACCAATAGATTCATGTGGTTATAACCCAAGAAGCTGCCGCAAAATTAACGTTTTCTAAAAAAAAGCAAGAACCATTAAATAATAGTATTTGATTATCAGAATGTTACCTTTTTATTAAATTTGAAATATGCAATTTTTATTAAAAAAGTACCAGAACTGACTAATACATTATCCATTAGGTATGCTCAGCCCATTAACTTTGACCGTTATTTTAGCACTAAATACGATTCTACTATGTCAATTGATTCGTCAGATACTGAATCGCCTGTTCTAATTATTGGTGCCGGTATTGCGGGACTGACCTGTGCGGTTTATTTAAAACAGGCCGGTATCCATGCACTCGTACTGGAGGCCAGTGATGGGGTTGGCGGACGCATTCGCACCGATAGGGTCGATGGGTTTCAACTGGACAGAGGATTTCAGATACTGTTAACCGCTTATCCTGAAGCGCAACGATTGCTCAATTATTCAGCGCTCAATCTTCAGCCGTTTCGTTCGGGGGCCCTTATTCAGGATCAGGGGCAGTGGCTCACGCTGATCAATCCGCTACAGGAGCCAACGGCTGTATTTCAAACGCTGGCTTCGTCTGTCGGCACAATGGGCGATAAAGTGCGTATTGCCGAACTGATGCGTCGGACACAAGGGGTATCGACGGATGAGGTATTCCAACAGAAACCCAGCACGACCCAGGCGTTTTTGCAGGAGTTTGGTTTTTCGGATCAGATCATCGAACGGTTTTTTCGGCCATTTTTTGGTGGAGTGTTCCTAGAAGACGCCCTTTCGACCTCAAGCAATTTTTTCGAGTTCTGTTTCCATATGTTTTTCAAAGGCGAAGCTGCCGTTCCAGCCAAAGGTATGGGGGCCATCACAGCCCAACTCGCCGAACGGCTGCTTCCCGGACAAATCTGGCTGAATACGGCCGTTGATCAGGTTGACGGGAATACCGTGCGGTTAGCCAATGGCAAAACGCTGACAGCTAAAGCCATTGTACTGGCTGTCGATGGCGCTCAGGCGGCAGTGCTACGCAACCAGTCGGACAGAGAGAACAGTCATCCTATCCAGCCGGGTTTCAATCAGACGATCTGTACCTATTTTTCAGCACCTAAATCGCCAGCTCCGGCAAAAGGCCAAAAACTTCTGATACTGAATACCCAACGTAAATCAGTAGTGCATCATATTGCTGTTATGAGTGATGTCGCCCCTACGTATGCGCCTGATGGGCAAAGTCTTATTTCAGTAAGCACACAAGGCGTAACCAACGCGGACCCGGTTACCTTAGCCGATCAGATTCAGCAGGAATTAGGTAGTTGGTTTGGCAATGAGGTCCAACAATGGAATCATCTACAAACCTATACAATTCCTCACGCTTTGCCGACCTATAATCCAGAACAGGCCGGAGAGAGCGCCCTTCGCCAACCCCTTCAACTGACTGACTGTGTGTATCAGTGTGGCGATCAGACAGCCTACCCATCCATCAATGCCGCCATGCAGACGGGCCGGGAAGTGGCCGAGATGATTATACGCCGATAGAAGATAGTGTGTTCTACAATAAACAGAACGCCCCGAAAACCTGGTGTTTTCGGGGCGTTCTGTTTACCGTATCTTTCGTTCTATTGCTTTGTGCTCAGTTGATCCAGTAGCACATAGCGAGCCCGATTTTTCTCGATTTCGCCCTGGGTATTCACATCAATATGCATCACCGGAACATTTTTATCGCCTGTTACGGAGCCCCATTTTGGTAAACCAGGCCCGTTTGGATTGCCGGTCTTGATGAAGTTGGCAAAGTAATTCTGCATCACTTCCGACACCTTGTAATCGTCGGGTGTCCAGGCATACACTTTGTTGCTGGCCAGATTGCCCATTGCATACTCGATTTCAGCCGAGTGAACGGCTCCACGAGCGGGAGGCATTTTCATAGCCGCAGCATCCCCGCCTTTTACAACACCACCAGCCAGACCCGGTGCGGCATCACCCATAGCTGCCGTCATGGCCGGACGTGGGCGAGCGTACATGTACCGATACACGGCTTTGCCACCACCGGTTTTAGCCTGAATGTCGGACCAGCGCCAGGTGCTGTAACCGATAAAACGATCACTAGCCAGATCGGTAGCCGCCTGTACCACCTGTTCGTCGGTGCTGGCAGGATATACCTTCAATACCTCGTCGGCTTGCTCCTTGTAGAGCTTTTTCACGGCATTCACGTAATTGTCAACCGTTGGTTTTTCCTGGCCCAACAGCGCGCGATAGTTCATTTCCTCGGAGTTCCAGCCTACCAATAGCGGTACATGAGCCTGTTCTCCAGCTGCGTACAGATCGGCTGGTGCCTTCGGGAAGAAATACCCGTCGATAGCCGATGTAAACCAGGGGACACCAGGTTTAGCCGTTGCTTCCAGCAGTTTCTCTGCCGACATTGCCCGTAACTCGGCTAGTGAGTTAGCCCCTGCACCCGTCGCGAATTTTACACCCATTTCTTCGGCCGCCGATAAGGTCGATGGCGGTAAGGTACCGAGCAGCGAGCCACTTTCGCCAATGGCACCGGCAATCAGGTTTTTCGACAGCGGAGATACCATCTGGGCACTTACAGATACCGAACCAGCCGACTCACCCGCAATGGTTACTTTCTTTGGATCGCCACCGAATGCAGCAATGTTTTGCTGTACCCAGCGCAGTGCCGCCGTCTGATCGAGGTAGCCGTAGTTGCTGGATGCGTGGTGGGGCGATTCTTTGGTCAGTTCGGGGTGGGCCATAAAACCGAAAACACCCAGTCGGTAATTTACCGTAAGGGCTACGATTCCTTTTTTAGCCATGCTTTCTCCATCATACCGGGCCTCCGAACCATCCCCAGCGACGAAGCCTCCTCCATAAAAGTACACCAGCACAGGCAGTTTTTCGTTCGATGACTTAGCGGGCGTCCATACGTTCAGATACAGACAGTCTTCGCTCATACCATCCGACCGGAAACCCATATCACCAAAAATAGCGCGTTGCATGGCCCTTGGTCCAAAATGATCGGCTTTCCGCACACCCTGCCAGTTCTTAACAGGCTGGGGTTCTTTCCAGCGCAGGTCACCAACCGGAGGTTGTGCAAATGGGACGCCTTTAAACGCCCGAATACCGCTGGCTTCGGTTACCCCCTCTACCATACCATTTGCCGTCTTGACCTGCGGGCCAGCCGTCGACTGCGCAACAGCCTGATACGCCAGTTGAGCCGTCAGGAGCGAAAGCACAAAAAAGGTTTTCATTTGAAGTTAATTAAGGATTCTTTTTATTATTGTCACAATTTGTTACAATAATAAAAACTTGCGCCGATACTACCAAAGTTTTTGTTACTTGCCCTACATCAAGAGCTGTCAGGATACTATTTTGGCAGTCGAATCCATACGAAATATGATGCGTGAGCCATTACATCCCGAAGAAATGCAGACCGATGGTACCGGCTTTTTACCAAGCCTGGCTATCGACACCGTTATCTTTGGGTTTCACGAAGGCCAGCTAAAAATCCTGCTCCTGGAATATACAAACACCAACCTGTTGGCCTTACCGGGCGGTTTCATTCAGGAAACGGAGAATTTGAACGATGCAGCCCGACGGGTACTTGCTGAACGAACCAGCCTACAGGGTATCTATCTGGAGCAGTTTTACACCTTTGGCGACCTTGACCGATACGACCCTACTCCTCTTCGGGCCATTATGTCGGCACATGGCCTCAATTACTCCGATCATCATTGGTTGCTCCGTCGCTTTGTTTCGGTTGGATACTATGCCCTGGTCGATTTCACAAAAGCCATACCCGTACCCGATTTGCTGGCCGACCGCTGCGATTGGTATGACCTGGCCAATCTGCCCCCCTTGATGCAGGATCATCAGAAAATTGTTCAGAAGGCACTGGACACTTTACGGCTCGAACTGGACCGCAAGCTGATTGGCTTCAACCTGCTTTCCGAAACGTTCACAATGGCTGATTTACAGCGGCTTTACGAAACCATATTAGATCAGAAACTACACCGCTCCGGTTTTCAGCGGAAGATGCTCAGCCTGGGAATTCTGGAGCGACTCGATAAACAATACAGTGGAGGAGCCCACAAAGCACCTTATCTTTACCGCTTCGCTTCCGATAAAAAGCCAGTTTAACCTGCTGATCGTTGAACAACGTCCAACAACGACATTTTTCAGATCGCCCCGGCCAACCGTTACCGTCCATGCCAGGAAACGCATTCGTTCGTTATGGTGTGCTTTTACTAATGGCACTGCCGATTGGTTTTTTGCTGCTCAATCCACAGCTTCTCCGCTGCATTTGGATCGAGAATTCTGGCAATTTTCAGGCGGCTAAAGGAATGACGAACGTGTACATAAGTCGGACCGCTACCCAACGCCAGCAGATCAAGTTTCGACAGCAGGTGAGTCAGGCCCGGAGCCGTATACAACGTTTTTGGGGAAGCCAGCAAGGGCGGGCCATTCTGATTTACTGCCCTACGCAGGCCGATTATGAACAATATTGCGCCGGAGGTGAAGGGGCAGGCTGCAGCATCGGTACGCCCTGGGGCAGTGCCTATTTGATTCTGGGTCCAGATGGAAACGATGTCGATGTGATTGCCCACGAACTATGTCACGACGAGTTGTTTGCCCGGTTGGGATGGTGGCAGGTCAAGCGTCAGATTCCGCAATGGTTCAACGAAGGGCTGGCGCTCATGGTCGATTATCGATACAGTCATCCGTCAGTCTGGGAGCGGCCCAATCGTCCAGCAAACGATTTTTCTGCGCCTGACAGTCTTCCTGCAAGACCCTATCCCCACCGCCCGATGCTCAAACTTTCCGAGCTTGAAACCACCCGTGATTTTTTCGGTACTGATTATATGCATACCATGTTGGCCTACCAGACAGCAGCTGAGGAAGTAGGCCGCTGGCTTAGCCGGGTAGGTCACCGAAACGTACTGGAGCTGACCAATTCCATTGCAGACGGAGAACCATTTAAAGACGCCTATCAACGCATTGAAAAACAGAACCGTTAGGCAATTCATCGCTCACAACTTTATAATTCGGCGGGTGGCTTTTCGATCACCAACTTGTACCTGTAAAATATACGTTCCGGGTGAATATCTATCGAGTGGAATGGATGCCTCTGCTTGTCGAATTTCCTGCCGATTGAGCGTATGCCCCGATAGATCGATCAATTCCAGAATGGCTGTTTGGGTAGGCGGCAAATCCCGGATGTGGACGTTTACGGCGGCTGTTACAGGAATTGGGTAGATCTCGATTGCATCGTCAAGAGCGTTGTCTTCTATAGCCAGTAACGGGTTGACGTCAACGACCACTACCCGATTGGTTACGACTCCCTCACCACACTCATTACTGACCGATGTTAGTTTATAATTCGTTGTCTGTTTGGGGCTTACCCGAAATAAATACGGATTGGCATCAGTCGTAACCGACGTACCATTCCCCAAACGCGTACCCGTACTATCGAGATAGGTAAATGTCCAGGGGGAATTTCCTGTAAAGGCGACTGACAGGCTGGCGGGCTGCCCTTCCAATAGTGTCTGGCTACCGGCGAGTGTGGCCGTAGCCAATGGTTTTATCGAAACCGTCAGGCGCGTATTTAACGATCCGTAGTTGCCGCATCCCCTGGTCGGGTCAATGGGCACCAACGCCATTTCATACGTTTGGGAAACCAGCGTATTCGTCTTTGGTATCGGTGGGGTTGTGGTTCGAGCTGTGTCGGGCAACAGTCGATAAACGACCTGGTAATTCTGCGGGGGTGCAATATGCCCATTGACATTCAGTGGATCAGCTTGACTATTCTGGCAGTAGGCAATCGTTCCGTAATAGGTTGGTGGCCAGTTTGGCGGCTCAATATCATGTGCTTTTCCATTCGTAGGAAATGGTCCCGTTGTTGGCCTGTATAAAATCCGCAAAAGTGTCTTCACTTTCTCGCTCTCGCACTCGTTGACCGATTGGGTAACGTAAAAAACAGTTTCCTTGACTGGATAGCTATAATTGGTACTACCCAGGTACGGCTTCGGAATATAAAAGGCGAGATCTTCGGTATCGTTGGTCACGTCACTCTTGCGCATAAAAACCTGATTTACATTGTAGAGCATGGCTTCAGCCCCCGAAACTACCGTTGTCGAAATAATGGAAATAAGGTCACCACTTGGCAACACGCGCTGACAATCCAGCACAAGGCTATCGACAGTTGGTGGTGCCGGGCGAGCTTTTATGGTCAACATAGTTGGGCTGGGATTTCCCGTAACTGGTGGATTCTTTGATACAACCCGAACCCGGTAGGTAGTTCCGATAGCTGTACTGGTAGGAATAATAGCCCGATACGTCACTTCATAACGCCCGGATGCCGACACCAGCGAAGCCGGAATTTCGCTGTATATAATCCCATCCGGCGAAAGTTCAACGGATAAGGTATTGCTGCCAAATGTCCGAAATGCGGTAACCTCGATTGACGCACCCGCACAGACCGACGTCACGCCCAAAGGCTGTGTATCCAGTGTTTCCTGTGCATAGACATAACTACCGACGAAAATCAGAAAGCAAAGCAGGTTGATACAAAGACACTGTCTTACCTGTACAGCGATACCATACCAACGTAAACACGGAGTCATACCAGCGGTAAGAAAAGGGTCGGGTTTTGCTCAACAACCACCTATGTGCCAATAGGTTTCTACGGCTAAGTTTAACTAAAATCAGATAAATGCTCGTTCATTTCAAGCGAACGGTTTGCCCTACTTGTACAGATCCCATCAAGGTTGCGGGCAGATGATCGAGTATTTCAGATTTAAACGCGTTGATCAGCTTTCGTTTCAAAAAACTCCGGTGCATTACCAGACTGACTTCACGAACGGGTTGGGGTGAATCGAACGGCCTTAGCCGAGCACAACGGGTAGCCTCCAGATCGAGCGTAGCCAGATAAGGTAGTAACGTAAAACCGCCCTGCTTATCAATCAGCTTAATTAGCGTTTCGAGCGAACCCGTTTCGTATCTCAGGGGCGTTCCACCTGTAGCCTGTCGGTCAGCACCACACAGATTCATTACCTGATTTCGAAAACAATGGCCTTCTGTCAATAGCCAAAGGCCGTCAGTCTGTAAATCTTCCGAGCGAATGGTCGGTCTGTCCAGTAACGGATTTGATTCAGCCGCGTACAACACGAAAGGCTCCTGAAATAATGGCATTTCGGTGATACCGTTCTCAGCCAATGGTGTAACTACTAACCCCACGTCAATCAGTCCATTACGAAGTCGTTCGATAATCTGTTCCGTTACCAGTTCCTGTATCTGTACCGATACAGCCGGGTACTTTTGAATAAAGCTTCCTATAAAGTAAGGAAGCAGATAGGGGGCCAGCGTGGGAATAATGCCGATCCGAAAATCGCCCCGAATATCATCTTTCGATTCACTCACAATTTCGGGAATCCGACGAGCGGCCCGCAGCACATCCCGCGCCTGTGCCAGAATCGCCTGCCCGGTTTCAGTTGGTACGACGGGCTGCTTCGATCGATCGAACACCAGTACCCCCAGTTCATCTTCCAGTTTCTGGATTTGCATACTCAGGGTAGGCTGCGTTACATGGCAGGCCTCGGCGGCCGTGGCAAAATGTCGGTAGGTATCAACAGCAACAATATAATCAAGTTGAGAAAGCGTCATAAGCAATGTATGATGTATGATATAGGCTATATGAGTAAAGGAAAATCATCATACTACCTACATACATCCTATAGCAAACATAAATAACAAATCTAAGGCTTCTCAAACCAAAAGAAACCGTCCTTGTTCTATTTTTGCGGGTAACATCCTCACTAACTAACCTATGAAAACACATATCCTTTGCTGCCTGTTCATCGGCTTTAGCGGTTTTATGGCTTTGGCACAATCGCAGAAGTCAATCAATCCGCCAGCTCCTGGTTTTGATCTGGCGGGCTCCGATGCTCGTGCGGTTCAAATCGCCGATGAAGTCATGGCTGCTATGGGAGGCCGACCTGCCTGGGACGATACCCAACTGATTGCCTGGAATTTTAATGGAGTCCGTAAGCTCGTTTGGGATAAATATTCCGGTAATGTCCGAATCGATAATTTACTCGACGACCAAACGGTTTTACTCAACATTAACAGTGAGAAGGGCCGCGTATATCGAAATGGCGAAGAATTAACCGAACCCGACTCTGTGATGAAATACGTTCGGCAGGGTAAACGCCATTGGCTTAATGACTCCTATTGGCTAGTCATGCCCTATAAGCTCAAAGATGCGGGAGCTACGCTTAAATACCTGGGTACTGAATCCACACAAACGGGTAAACCCGCCGATATTTTACAGCTTACCTATAAAACGAATAACCTATCTCCTGGTATACGCCATAAAATATGGATTGATAAAAAATCCCGGCTGGTAAGTCAGTGGGCACAATATGCCAAACTAACTGACAAGCAACCTCTTTTTGTAGTACCCTGGGATGATTATCAGCAACATGGCGACATTCTGCTGGCCAGCGAACGGGGCAGTCATGACATTTCCGATATTATGGTGTTTACAGGTTTACCCGGTGAAGTATTCAGCGATTTCACCCGTACCGATTTAAGTCGATATCACGAAGCGAAGTAACTTTGCCTTTCTGGTTTACATTGCTCTGCTTCATAGCCACTTCAGCAAGCGCTGAATAGTGTAAACTTACCGCTTCAAATTTCTGTTAGCCTTTGCATGAACCTTTCTGTTGACTCTTCTCCTGCTCTAATCCGAAAATCTGTGGGTAAAACGGGTGTTTTGCTGGTTAATCTGGGCACACCCGACAGCCCTTCTGTACCCGATGTCCGTAAATACTTACGCGAGTTTCTGATGGATGGTCGTGTTATCGACATTCCGTTTGCCTCCCGATTTATGCTGGTCAATGGCATTATCGCACCATTTCGAGCACCGAAGTCGGCCAAAGTGTATAAAGAACTCTGGACTGAATCGGGATCGCCCCTAAAATATTATGGTCAGATCGTTGAGCGGGAACTTCAGAAAGAACTGGGCACTGAGTATGTTGTGAAGCTGGCCATGCGTTACCAGAATCCCAGCATTGAAGCGGGTTTAAAGGAGTTTCAGCAACTGGGACTTTCCGAACTTATCGTTATTCCGTTTTTCCCTCAATACGCTTCAGCAACAACGGGTTCGATCTATGAACTGGTCATGGATTTAGTGAAGCGTTGGGAAGTGATTCCAGCGATTCGGTTCGTCAACCGATTCCTGGAGCACCCAAAATTTATTGAAGGCTTCGCGCAGATCGCCCGGAAATACATGGAAGCTTACGATTACGATTATTTTCTGTTCAGTTATCACGGCCTGCCCGAACGCCAGATTTATAAAGGTGATATTACGAAGCGAATTTGTCAGTTAGGCGAATGCTGCAATACCCTTCACGCCCTTAATCAGCACTGTTATCGGGCCCAATGCTTCGAAACAACTCGACTGATTGTAAAGGCTCTCGGTATTCCTGAAGGCCGGTATACAACCAGCTTTCAGTCGAGGCTGGGGAAAGATCCCTGGATACAGCCTTATACCGACGACATCATTAAAGGACTACCCGGTAAAGGAATCAAAAGTGTGCTGGCTTTCTCGCCCGCTTTTGTAGCCGATTGCCTGGAAACAACCATTGAGGTAGGCGTTGAGTACAAAGAGTTGTTTGAACAATCAGGGGGGCAGCACTGGCAATTGGTTGAGAGCCTGAACGATAGTCCGATCTGGATTGAGACCCTGGTAGACCTGGTCAAAACGGCCTGACAATCGAATCATTTAATCTTCATATAGCAAAAACAAGCCCGCTCTTTTTACAAGAAGCGGGCTTTTCATTACGGCAGATACAGTACTGAAATAACAAGGGGCAATTCATTGTTGCAGGTATAATAATTCTATAGAATCCTATTTACAGCAATACATTATATCCCTTATATCGACAATCAGTCCGTACATGCTTTACTATCAAACAATTTTCATTCAATAATGTTTTGACCAACCCATTATTTTTCTAGCGGTGTCAAATTTCGTATAGCCTGATAAACGCTCATAACCGCATAAAAATAACCTGGTAGTTATCAAAGTATAAACAGAACGAAACCTATAATTGATGACACTTCGGCCATTCATCCTCGCAAACTAGCAGATTTTTAGTAGTTTAGTGAGTCTTAACTTTCCTCCAAATGACACGCTTCACTCAACTTTTACTCTGTTTTTTTAGTTCGATACCTCTCTTCGCCCAAATTCAAAAACGCCCCCTTAATGCATCGGACTATGACCGATGGCAAAGCGTTCGATCTGAAAAAATATCGGCTGATGGGCGATGGATTTCCTACCAAATCGACCGCCAGGAGGGCGATGGCCGGCTGGAAGTAGCCAGCACTACCGGAGGTACACAGCCACGCTATAGCTTCGCTCGCGGGTATATGGCCCAGTTCACTCCCGATAGCAAGTACCTGATTATGCGGCTTAAAGCTCCAGCAGCCGATACCCGCAAAGCCAAGCTCAAAAAGAAAAAACCCGACGAGATGCCCAAAGACAGTCTGGTGGCATTGAATCTGGCTACGGGTAAATCGGTCCGGTTCGCCAATGTAAAATCGTATACATTTGGTAAAGATGGTGGTTCGTGGCTAGCCGTGGTTCAGGAACGCAAAGACGATCCCTCAAGACCAGCCCCTCGTGCAACAACCCAAACCCAGAAAGATACCTTACTTCCTTCGGCTCCCGTTTCAACAACGACAGTTGCTACCCGCCGAGGACCATCAAAACGGCCCAAAGGTGATGATCTGACACTTCTGAATCTGGCTGACGGCTCCCGCAAAACCTTCCGATACGTATCGAACGTGGCCATTTCGGACAACGGCCAGAAAGTGTTTTACAGCAAAGAGTCAGCCATCGATACCCTGAAAGCAAGTGATAATGCGGTGCCGGGTGTGTTCCTGTTCAATACGGCCAGCGGACAAACTATGCTGGTGGACACTAGCTCGAAACGCAAGATTTACAAAGGATTGGCGATCGACAAAACCGGCGATCAGGTCGCGTGGATGGCCTCGGCCGATAGTGCAGGTGCCGATGTAAAAGTATTTACGCTCTATTACAAAAGCATGGCCGCACCCATCGTATCAAAAGGAAAGAAAAGCAAATCAGCTGAGCCTGAAGCACCTTACCGGATTTTGGCCGATACAACCCAGAAAGCTCTGCCCAAAGGCTGGTCGGTCAACGAATTTCGGGAACCCAAATTTGCCGAAGATGGCAAGCGCCTTTATTTCTCCACGTCGCCCATTCCTCCCAAACCAACTAAAGACACGCTGACTCCAGACGAGGAAAAAGTAAAAATGGACATCTGGACCTGGACAGATACGCGCCTGCAACCGATGCAGCAACGTCGGCTTAAGGAAGAAAAAGAACGCGGTTTTCTGACGCTGGCCGATCTAACCACCGGAAAAGTTACGATGCTGGCCAACCGTGAGATACCTACTGTTGCGTTTGACCCTAAAGTCAACTCGCGGTACCTTCTTGGACTAAGTGATTTACCGTATCAGGTACAATCCTCCTGGGACCCTGGCCATACCGACCTGTATCTGATTGATAGCCAGACGGGCGAGAAAAAACGGATAGGCAACGATGTGATGGCATCGCAGCCCAAATTATCGCCCGGTGGTCAGTACGCTTACTGGTTCGACGAACGGGATTCGCTCTGGCGGGCATGGTCCATTGCTGAAAACAAACGCATCGATCTGACACGCGGTTTGCCCAGCAAGTTTTTCGATGAGGAACACGACACGCCTAACCTACCGGGTGCCTATGGATCGGCTGGCTGGACCACAGGCGACCGCTACCTGTGGCTCTATGACCGCTACGACATCTGGCAGGTCGATCCGACGGGTCGCGAAAAGCCGACCAATCTGACTGCAGGCTGGGGCCGAAAAAATGGCGTTCGACTCCGGTATGCCGATATGGGCGAAGACGACACCCCAGGACCCGGATTTGGTCGATCGACACCCGATAAACCCATTGACCCCAAGGCTGAAGTATTTTTCACAGGGATCTGGGAAAGCGATAAGTCGACGGGAATTTTAAAGAGTAAGAATGGCCTCTCAGCGTTGGAACCCACAACCCTGAAGCGTAGCAATCACCGATATTTTGGCCTGAACAAAGCCAAAAATGCCTCGACGATGACCTTCTATCGAGGGAATTTTCAGGAACCGATCAATCTTTTCCAGACAGATAGCACGCTAGCTAATGCCGTTCAACTTACCCGCGTCAACCCGCAGCAGGACAGCATTCGTTGGGGGAGTGTTGAACTGGTAAGCTGGCTGGGTACCAACGGCGTCAAACTGGAAGGGCTATTGTATAAACCGGAAGGATTCGACCCGAAAAAGAAGTACCCCATGCTTACGTACTTCTACGAGCGGAATGCCGAAACCCTGAATGATTACAAAGCTCCAGCGCCGAGCCGTTCGACTATCAATGTAGCTTACTGTGTCTCGAATGGGTATCTGGTTTTCATCCCGGACATTGTGTACACCACAGGTCAGCCAGGGCCGAATGCCTACGATTGTATTGTGCCGGGTGTACTGAGCCTGATCGACAAAGGTTTCGTGGATCGGGATCGACTCGGCATTCAGGGACAAAGCTGGGGCGGCTATCAGACGGCCTATATCATTACTCGTACCAATCTATTTCGGGCGGCCGAAGCGGGCGCTCCTGTGGCCAACATGACCTCAGCATATGGAGGTATTCGCTGGGAAACAGGCATTGTCCGTCAGTTTCAGTATGAGAAAACGCAGAGCCGAATCGGCGGAACGCTGTGGGATAAACCGATGAATTACATTGAAAACTCACCCCTTTTCTTCGCCAATCGTATTCAGACCCCACTCATGATGACGCACAACGATGCCGATGGGGCTGTACCTTGGTATCAGGGCATTGAGTTTTACTCAGCCCTCCGCCGGTTGAACAAGCCCGTCTGGATGCTGGTCTACAACGGCGAAGGGCATAACCTTACTCAACGCCACAACGCTAAAGATCTGAGTATACGCCTGTATCAGTTCTTTGATTATTACCTCAAAGATGCGCCTATGCCACTCTGGATGAAAGAAGGACGCACAGCTGTGGAGAAAGACCGGGGTGAAATGAAGTATGGTTTAGCCGTGGAGCCACAGCAGATTTCGAGTGGTGGATCGAATTAAGAATGGATAATGCACAATGAATAATGAAAGCACTTGATCAGTAACTCTCATTGTCCATTATTCATTGTGCATTATCCATTTCTATATGTAACTTCGAGCAAACAAATTGCCGACATGTCCATAATCAAGAAACCCTTACTTTATGCAGGCTCCCAGGGGGAGAAACACATCTATACCCTCTTCGACAGCGGAGCTAATCTTTCATGTATCAGCCCTGAGTATGTAGCTGATCTAGAAATACCAGTTAGCCTGGGGAGAATTAGACGTATTGCTACAGCAGCGGAAGGCCACTATATCGAAGTTAAACACGTTGTTCGTCTAGATTTCTACATCGATGATGTTCTACTCTCCGATGAATTTCTGGTAGTACCAGGCCTGAGTGAAGAAGCAATTATTGGAGCGGCTACCATGCAGAAGTGGCGCATAAAGCTTGATTTTGAGCATGACCTGGTTCACGTTGATCCCAAAGTAGCTAAGATGCAATTGATTTAAACCACAAGAGCCGGACGTCAATCCGGCTCTTGTGGTTTACTGCGTTGAGTTTTACTGAGCCGCCCCAGCTTCTTTCACTACTTCGCCTTTGAAAGATAGGACAACTGTTCCACCCTCGGCATTCGACTCTACCGTTACCGACTTGTTGAACGCGCCTATCGCAGCCGCATTATAGGTCGCTTTAATCGTACCGGCCTGTCCGGGCATCACCGGCGCTTTCGGATAGTCGACCCCTGTGCAGCCACAGGAGCCTTGCGCCCGGTTGATCACGAGTGGTAGTTCGCCCTTGTTGGTAAAAGCAAATTCAACCGTAACAGGCTTTCCCTGCGAAATACGACCAAAATCGTGGGTAGCGTTCTTCCAGTTGAACAACGCAGTCGGTACCGTCATGGCAATAGAGGCTGTCAATACGAAAAGAGAGCCGATAAACAGAAGACGTTTCATAGAAAATTGGTTTGATAGGATTTGTTATGTACTGCCCACTCAGGCGACTATGCAAACCTACCTCCTGCTTCTGTACAACTCTGTTAAGCAGTCGCTAACGTTTGTTAACGAGTTGTTAATGGAGCACAAATTGACGAATGAGCGATTGAGTGATTCAGCGAATAGTCCGTACTTTACATGCACTCAATCACTCATTGAATATGTCTCGACTGCGGCTACTGGTTCTTCTTTCGGTACTTTCCATTATCGGTATCCTCGCAGTACAGGTAGTGTGGGTACGAAACGCCTATGCACTGCGCGAAAGGCAGTTTCGCCAGTCGGCATTCATTGCCTTGCAGGATGTAGCGGATGAGGTAGCCCGGCTAAACCATTTTACACTGAATCGCTACGCTGTTACCCAGCTCTCCGACGATTATTTTATTGTCAACACAGATGCGCCCATCGACCCGGCAGCCCTTGAAACCTTTATCCAGGGTTCTCTTCAGGCCCATAATCTGATTACAGACTACGAATACGGCATTTACAACTGCGAAACCGACCGGATGGTCTATGGTGCTTACGTAGGCACAAGTGCCCTGACAAAAGGCAGGCTCCAGAGTATCCGAAATCTGCCCAAATTCCCTCGATACACCTACTATTTCGGTATCCGTTTTCCGAACCAGGCTGGGTTCGTCGCCGGGCAGTTGACCGGATGGGTATGGTCAACCGTAGCTGTGCTATTAGTCGTACTATTTTTCGGGTATACACTCAGCGTTGTTTTAAAACAACGTCGGCTTACCGAAGTACAGCGGGATTTTATCAATAACATCACTCATGAGCTACAAACGCCCATTTCAACGATTCGGGTAGCAGCCGATGTTCTGCAAACCGATGGAATAACCCAACAACCGAACCGACTCAAACAATACGCACGGGTATTAGGTGAAGAAAGCCAACGGCTGCAAAAACAAATCAATAGCATTTTACAACTGGCGAAATCCGAACGAACCGGCTTTTCGCTCGAACGGGCCGAGGTTAACCTACACGACTTAATGACCGAAGCGGTCCACCAGTTTGCTCCCCACATAACCCTTAACCTGACCGCAACCGACGCTAGCCTGTATGCCGATCGGTATCATCTTGAAACCACGCTGAATAACCTGATCGATAACGCCCTGAAATACTGCAACAAATCGCCACGTATTGTATTGCATACCCGACAGGAACACGGCAAGCTAATCTGGTCGGTCAGTGACAATGGCATCGGAATTGCTCCTGAGCATCAAAAAGCCATTTTCCAGCAATTTTTTCGGGTTGGTTCGGGGCATACCCACAACGTAAAAGGTTTTGGGCTCGGCCTGTATTACGTCCGGCAGGTTATTCGGGCACACGGCTGGCGCCTAACACTTGCCAGCGAACCCGGCACAGGAAGCACATTCACCATACTAACTAAAAGCGAAAGAGTGAATGAGCGAACGAGTGATCCGTTTAGCCTAAGCTTTTCACTCGTTCGCTCATTCACCCTTTCGCTCTTTAAGCCTTGACACCCGCTCGCATTTTATTCGTTGAAGATGACGTAAACCTGGGATTTGTTATTCGAGACACACTCGAAAATGTCCCCTTTCGGGTAACTCATTGTACCACTGGCCCAGAAGCCTGGGAGGCTTTTCAGGCTGGCTCGTTCGATGTGTGTTTACTGGATGTCATGTTGCCTCAGAGTGATGGCTTTACGCTTGCCCGCCAAATTCGCTCAGTCAATACCCTGATTCCCATTCTGTTTCTGAGTGCTTTAGCTAATAAAGAGGATCGCCTGCAGGGCTTGAGACTGGGAGCCGACGATTACCTGACCAAGCCGTTTAGCATCGAAGAGCTGATTCTGAAAATCAACGTATTCCTCCGCCGTACAGTCATTCAACAACCCCAACTACCAACAACGGACTTTGCCCTTCATCGGCAAAATCTTACGCTGACAATCAATAGTCAGGTTCAGCATTTGACACACCGTGAAGTCGCTGTGCTGGCCTATTTGCTGGATCGTCCTAATACGCTGGTTCGACGCGATGAGTTGTTACGGGCCGTTTGGGGCGATGATGATTATTTCATGGGCCGTAGTCTGGATGTATTCATTTCCAGGCTCCGCAAACGATTAACGCAGATACCAGCTATCCGAATCGACAATGTGCATGGCGTCGGCTTTATTTTGCGCCGTTAATGAACTCCGTTTGCAGCCTATCTTTTCTGCTTCGTAGTTTGCATTCTGAAATTTGCGCTGACTACCCAAATGTACAGTAATCAGCAACTCTCAAACCAAAAACTATCTGATGAATTACAAATTACCTGCCCTTGTAATCGTGGCTGGACTGTTTTCGTACGGTTGTAAAACAGCGAAACTTCCTCATCAATCACTTCCTACCACCGCCAGTATTGCGCAGGAAGGGTTTCTGACCTGCTTTGCACCAGGGACCTCGCTCAACGGTCAACCCGTCTGGTGTGAAGCGTCGGCGGTCTTGTTTGATGGAAAACATATTTTGTTTGCCAACGACAAAGATATGCCTGCCGGTCAGAGCCCGGTTTTTATGAAAACACTCGATGATCTGGCCGACTCCACCAGTTCACCCACCTACCTCACACGCCCCATCTACTGCTCAACCCGAAAATATGAAGATTTCGCTCAAACGCCTGACCGGCGTTTCGTACTGCTCACAACAGCATTCGACCGGGTAAAGTCGGGAAGTCATGACTGGGATAGTTACAACACCATTCTCTACTGGCGCAGTGGCGACGAACAACATCCACACGTACTTGCCCCCGATGATACCAGCCGAACATCAATAGCCTACCGCCAACGCATTGCCCAGTTATTGGCTACTTCAGAATTTCCGGGCGCGATTCCATACGTCAAGATCGAAGGGCTAGCCGCAACGGATAAACAGCTCCTGTTCGGGATTCGGGAGGAAGGCAAATCGTACGAAAGCTTTACCTACCAGGCCAAAATCATCAGCGTATCGTACCAGATCGAGAAAAAAGGCGATATGGAGCGTATCCGACTGGCCGATGACTGGAAAATTATTAACAACTTCAATATTGCCGCTGCTGAGCCCTCGCTACCTAAACCGCTGGCTTTATCCAGTCTGGAGTACGATCCATACCGAGGGTGCTTCTGGCTATTGACCTCAATGGAAGCGAATGGCCAACTGGATGCCTATCTCTGGGCTATTAGCCCAACTGACTTATACGCAGGCAAACCATTCTCATTGATACGCAATGCCCAGGGCCAGCCGATTCATACGCCTGGCCACAAAGCCGAAGACCTGACCCTACTCGACCGGAACCAACTGCTGCTCATTAGCGATGACGATCGCGCCCGAACCACCATCGGTACTACAACCCGACAACCTAATCAGGCAGCCTATACCATTCTCAAAGTAAACTAAGCTGATGTCTCTAAATAAAACTGCCCGAAATCGTTACGTTTTCGGGCAGTTTTATTTAGAGACATCAGCAATTGTATCGTAGCTAAATGAGAGTCGCGTCTGTGAAACGGGCTAAAGCAATATCCAAGAGCCGATTTTATTGAATTGAACCAAAGAACGAGTACGTGCCTGTAATGAAGGGAACAACGCCCGTGGCATGGGTTGCACCCGGCATAGTGATCAGCTCTACATTCGTGGCGCCACGCTTCTGCATGGCCTCGTAGGCATTTTTCGAATTCAGGTAAAAGACAATTTCGTCTGCATCACCATGATAAAGCTGGGTGCGGGTTCGGGGTTTCCAGTCATGAATATCATTATCCTGCACAGCCGCCAGAAATCCCTTATCCGTTCCATCGTTGACAGCCTGTTTGAAGCTATCTGTAAAGGCCTGATTCAGGCTAACGCTGATGGATGCATCTTTTCCTGATGCGGCCACCTGCGATGCATACGGTTCTTTAAAGTAATAGCTCATGGGCCGATTCAGGCCATAAATTCGGTCGTAGGTAAGAAGCACCCATATATACAACCGATTGATACTGGCGTCTCCCCCCGTTTTTTGATTCAGAATATAGCTCATAAACGCTGGCTTATCGTAGGCACCGGCCCCACAACTCGATGCGACCAGATTGAACTCATTGCCAGCCTCTTCTTCTATTTTTTTCTGTAGCGCCATTGTTGCATAGCCCCCTTCTGAGTAGCCAGCCAGAAATAGGCGAGTGTCCCAGTTTAGGCGTTGACTCGTCAGAAACTCACGCGTGGCGCGCAGCATATCGAGTGATGCCGTCGCCAAACCATTACGGTGTTCGTAGCTGTGAGGTAAATCTTTCGAAGCCCCGTAACCGATGTAGTCAGGTGCTGCGATAATATACCCTTGAGAGGCAAATACTGACCCAAATGTATAGGCTTCACTACTGGGACCGAAATTTGAAGGCGCATCAGAGTCACTAGTGATTGTGCCGTGCTGCATACTTAACAACGGTATGGCCGCCGTTGTGGTCGGGATCAGTAAAGCACCAGACGCTTTCACCGATTTCCCATCCGTATTGGTCGTCATGTATTCCAGTCGGTAGGCTTTAATGCCATACCGAATAAATACCTGTAAAAGCGAATTTGCCCCCGTAAATCGACTCCGCAGCTGATCTGTTGAATACTCTCCGATCAACGAACTGTTTACTAAAACGGCTGGCTGTGTAGGTGTTACGGTGTTATCACTATCGACCGTTTTGCAGGCTGTTGGCGCGAAAAGCAGTAGGCTCCCTAAAAAAAGAGCTAGTAAAGATTTGTTCAATGACATGGAGTAAAACCGAATTGAAAGGCCATAAGATTAACGCTTTTTCGGTCACTTTCGTTTGCACGTAACAGTTTAAAATAAACCAGCATCCACCTAAACCCACTTCACTATCAACAACTTAAAACTATACCATTTAAAAGGCTCGAATTACTTCATAAAGGGATCAGCCTAATCGGAAAGCAACCCGGTTCAAAAACGATTTACAGACATCAATTTTGTGGAACCCTTTCCACAACTATATGCATCTTACTGCCCGGTTACTCTATCAAACTACTTCGTTATATTGGTATTTGATTACTATTTTTACCCTCCCTGACCCAATACAACTCATTATATGTCAGACTATTAACAAGATAAATATCAAAAACGCCCCGTTGTGGCGATTAAACTGGTACAGGGTTTGGACATCTATAAGCAATACCAATATTCACAACGCTATGAATTATGAACTAAAATCTGTTGCAACAAAAGCGTTAGCTATTCCACTAGCATTTTCACTACTGACTGGAAATATAGCTTGCGCCCAACAGAAAAAACTGAACAAGACCCAGAAAGGTGCTATAGTTGGAGCCAGTGGTGGCGCTGTTATCGGCGGCATGATTGGTAAAGCTACAGGCAAAACCGCTATGGGAGCTATTCTGGGCGCTACTGTTGGCGGAGCAGCTGGTGCTGTTATCGGCCGACGGATGGATAAACGTGCCGAAGAAATACAACGTCAGTTACCCAACGCTCAGGTCGATCGGGTGGGTGAAGGCATCAAAGTTTCACTCGGTTCAGACATCTTATTTGACGTTGACTCGTATGCTTTGAAGTCCTCAACCAAACAACAACTGGTTGAATTTGCCCAAACGCTCAATAAGGAAGAAGATACGGATATTCTAGTAGAGGGTCATGCTGATGCTACCGGTTCGGCCGATCACAACCTTAAACTGTCCCAACAACGGGCAAATGCTGTTGCCAACTTTTTGGAGACTCAGGGGGTAAAAACATCCCGTGTTGATGAAAAAGGCTATGGCGAGTCGCAGCCCGTTGCTGACAATGCAACCGCATCGGGTCGTCAGAAAAACCGACGCGTCGACATTGCCATTTTCGCTAACAAGAAAATGCAACGTGATGCCAAAAATGGCAAACTTGGAGAATAACCTAATCGTAGGGTTAGAAGGCTCTTCTAACCCTACGCTATTTGACCTACGTAAAGCTGATGGATAAGCCCAAAAAAGGAGACAAAGTGAGTTGGAAATACGGGAAAGGCAAGGCAGAAGGCACCATAGCAGAAGTCCATACAAACGATGTGGAACGTACCGTTCAGGGCGCTACGATCAAACGAAAAGGTTCGGTTGACGAACCAGCCCTGGTCATCAAACAAGACCATAAGCGAATTATCAAGTCAGCCAGCGAAGTAACAAAATTGTAAACTGAGTTATGACAGCAACGCTCGATGAACAGGAGAAAAAGGAAATTCGGCAAGTGTTTGACAAGGCGGTCAATATGTCGGCTCCTACGCTAACAAAATGGTTGCAAACTGAAGAATCCAAATCAGTTGGTCAAACAAAAGAAGGAAGCAAAGAGTCTATAGGTCATCAGTCGGGAAAACGTATTATCGATATTCTACAAAAGAAGGTCGGAGAATTAACGGAAAGCGATTATGAGCATATGCAGAAAGTAGTTGGTTATGTAAAACGACATAGCGCTCAGCGTCCTGAGCATGTAGCTAACTCCGACTGGGCTTATTCACTTAAAAACTGGGGGCATGACCCTGAGAAATAAAAGCTGCTACTCAGACGGCTTAACTTTCTGATTTACTCAACTAGAAACGTTACGAAATTTTTCTTATTCAGTACAACATACACAACGTTATGAATGTGAAAGTAACCCGGGGTGAAATCCTCGATCAACTCAGTCGATTATTAACGCTTAATCGTGATGCCGAGAAAGGGTATCAGGAAGCGTCAGAACATGTCGACAGCCAGGAATTAAAAACGCTACTACTTACCCAATCGCGCCAACGAGCTGAGTTTGCTCTTGAACTGGATCGCGAAATACGAACACTGGGCGGTGAACCCGACGACAGCACAAGCCTGGTTGCCGATCTGCACCGTGCCTGGATTAATATAAAATCAGCATTTGCCACCAATGATGATAAAGCCGTTGTACAGGAATGCCACCGGGGCGATCAGGAAGCCCTAAACAATTATAATTCTGTACTTCAGGAAACTGACTTAGTAGCCAGTACCCGAGAGTTGCTGCTTCGCCAGAAACAGAGTATCGATTCGGCCAATGCAACAATGGCCCGTCTGGCCTTGGTAGTGTAGTGAATGGTGGGATTGGAAAGCCTGCTCCCTTTGGGGGTAGGCTTTTTTGTGTTTATACATTCGATTAAACATTCCCCTTTCACGCTCAGTTAAGCAACAAAACCATTATTCTCTACAAAGAACGTTATGAGTAAAGCATCTAAAGTAAATCCTGTAGAAGCTACGTTTACAACCAAACCAGGTAAGCCCTATCCACTAGGCGCTTCCTATGATGGCGAAGGAGTCAACTTTGCCCTGTTCAGTGAAAATGCAACCGCCGTTACACTTTGTTTGTACGACGCAGCGAATCCCGCTGAAGAAACAGCACACATCCCGCTTATTGAACGAACTGATCTGGTCTGGCACATCTATTTGGATGGCTTAAAGCCAGGTCAATTGTACGGCTTCCGGGTCGACGGACCTTATGATCCGGCTTCAGGCCATTACTTCAATCCGGCTAAGCTCCTGCTCGATCCGTATGCGCGTGCCATCCACGCACCTATTAATCATGACGATGCCTGGCTGGGCTACGACTATGGTGAACTGGCTACTGATAATGTTGGTGTTGAACCCCATCAGACGACCCTGATTCGAAGCGAAAAAGACAGTGGTCCTTCTATGCCAAAAAGCATTGTTATCGACCCGGCTTTCGATTGGGATGACGATACGGCTCCGGCTATTCCCTTACATCGGTCAATCATTTATGAAGTCCATGTAAAGGGATTTACTCATCTGCATCCAACCATCGACGAATCGATCCGGGGCACCTATGCAGGGCTGGGTTCGCCCGAAAGTGTCGATTATCTGAGTAAATTAGGGATTACGGCCGTCGAATTACTGCCTGTTCATCAGTTTACTGACGAAAGCTATTGGGGCTACAACAGCATTGGCTTTTTCGCTCCGCAAAACACGTATTCGTCGGCTGGCATGATGGGCCAACAGGTGACCGAGTTTAAGCAGATGGTCAAAAATCTGCATAAAGCGGGAATCGAAGTCATTCTTGATGTGGTCTATAACCACACTGCCGAAGGCAATCAGATGGGTCCTACCCTATCCTTCAAAGGCATCGACAACCGGGTATATTACCATCAGGTGGGCGATAATCCAGAGTATTATATGGATTATACGGGAACAGGCAACACCTTCAATTTGAGCCATCCGCGCGTGTTACAGCTTGTGATGGACAGCCTGCGTTATTGGGTGACCGATATGCACGTAGACGGGTTCCGCTTCGATCTGGCGTCGGCGCTAATTCGGACTGACGAAGAATTTGGTAGTGTTTCTGCCTTTCTGGATACAGTTGCTCAAGACCCAATTCTGGCCCAGGTAAAACTGATTGCCGAACCCTGGGATATCCAATCGTATCATGTGGGTGGTTTCCCGGTTCGATGGTCGGAGTGGAACGGCAAATACCGCGATACCCTCCGGGCGTTTTGGAAAGGCGATCAGGGCAAAGCCGCCGAAACGGCTACCCGAATCCTCGGTAGTCCTGATTTATATGCTGAAGATGGACGCTCCCCAGCTAATAGTATTAATCTCATCACCGCTCATGACGGCTTCACCCTCAATGACCTTGTTACGTATAACGACAAGCACAACGAAGCGAACGGCGAAGATAATCGTGATGGTTCAAACGATAATTTAAGCTGGAACTGCGGAGTCGAAGGCCCTACCGACGATCCGTCTGTAAACGAACTTCGCGAGCGGCAGAAACGGAATTTCCTGACAACCATGTTGCTTAGTCAGGGAACGCCTATGATTGTTATGGGCGATGAGTATGGTCGTACACAGCATGGTAATAACAACGGCTATAATCAGGACAGTGAAATTAGCTGGATGGATTGGCACTGGACTGAACAACAACAGGCCCTTTTTGAATTTACCAGCCAGCTTACAGCCTTACGCCAGGCCACTCCCCTACTGAGCCGACGACGCTTTTTTGGTACTGAACAAATAGCCTATGTACGCCCTGATGGTCTGGAAATGACGGGTGATGATTTCAATAACCCTAACACGCTTTGTCTGGCCTTATTTATCGATGGTCTTCGGGTAAACGAACAAACCGAAGATGGTCAGGATGTGGGTGATGAGCAGCTACTCTGGATTCTGAACGCCTATTGGGAAGATATTCCGTTTAAGCTTCCGAAAATAGACCGAAAACGTGCATCCTGGGAAGTTATTGTCGATACCACTAGCGGGCAGGTTCACCCGAAAGGTGAGCCTGTTAAAGGTGGAAGCACCATAACCGTTGGAGGTCGCTCGTCAATGCTCCTGAGGCTGGCATAAAAGAAAGGAAAAAAGGAGGAAGGGACGAAAGGTGCAAAGAAGCCAATTATTGATTCCTTTGCACCTTTCGTCCCTTCCTCCTTTTTTCCTTTCCTAATTATAGACTTTTTCATTCTCACCCATATCGGGTGGTGTCCCGGTAACCAAAGCGGCCGCCTGCTGAAACAAGCGAACCATGCGACTATCACTGGCGCTCCAGTACTCCGCCATATCGATATGCACCTTCAGCAAGATCAATTCAGGATCATCTTTGCCTTTTGGAAACCATGCTTTAGCAAGTGGATTCCATAGCTCATCTACTTTGGCCCGATCATCCAGTTCTTCGGCACGACCACATACTGATACATAATCAGCGTTGCCAACGTCGGCAAACGAAAGGTTGACGCGATGATCATTGTGATCAATCTGATCAACTTTGGGTGATGTCCGGTTCGTAAAAAACCAGATCGTCCCCTCTTCGTCAACTTGTAAGGCAGCCATTGGTCGACTTACCAGGTTTCCCTCCTGATCAATGGTTGTCATCATGGTTATCCGAATGTCCTCGATCAAATCACGGACTTTCTCTAACTGTTTGTTAATCTGAGGCTTTGTCTCCATAACGTTTCAAAAAAAACGTCAGCCAGTAGTCGCCAGCCGATAGAGAAAATATCCCTAGCTGCGCCGGTTAACTATCGACTGACAATTGATAATTATTGACTAAATTAATTGTATAACGTTTGGCGCAGGTCGATACCGTAAAACAAAGATGCTGGAGTGGTCACTGGATTTTGTGCTTCCAGATCGGTTTGGTATCCCATATCAATAATGTTTACACAACAGCATATGGTTTGCTGACACATTGCATAAACCTGGCTGGCACGCTCTGTATTGTACTGACTCACTTCCTGCGCGCATTTCTCACAAACCTCTATACAGGCCTTCGCCAACAGGCGAGCGTTTTCAGAACCCCGCACATACAGTGTAGCCAGATTCCGGCACATGTCAGCACAATCGAGATTGAGGAATATGCCACGATACCAGTTTTCGATGTCCTCAGCATTTGAACACTCCGTGGCCAACTGGTTGCAGAGAGCGGAGCAGCTAATTAAAGAATCGTAAATATTTTTTTTCCAGATCATTGTCAATAGGTAGTTAAGTAGTGTTTCGTAGGACGTGTACTTATGCGTAGAGCTGATCATTTTTGATGGTCCACTCGTTCGACCGTTCAAGGCGAGCCCATCGGCGGGCTTCATCAACACTGATCATGATAATACGCTGCTGATCTAACTGCCCTTGTTCCTGCAGTTGATTTGCAATTTCAATCGCTTTTGCCCGTGTTCTTGGGCTTAGTGACCGCATGGCCGCTGGAAAATGAGTGATAGACCACATAGTTTCGATTAGTAGGTTATCTATTACTATGCTTTTTCTATGCCATATATATCAGCAACTTAACATACTTCTATAAAAGCAAAACCAAATACCTATCTATCAGATGTTTAGTATTCTTCACATGCTTTTTTTTTATATTTCTTCTCGACTCTTGTTCACTCTGTCTACAGTTCATTTGTGGAAGTTTGTGTAAAATTTTACTCAATTAATTCCACAAAAAAACCAGCTTTTGTAGAAAGCTGGTTTTTTCTTTCGGTGAACCTCTTTTACCTTTCGTTTATTCGGCCTGAAGTTGTCTGCTCTCAGGGAATGTAAAGGAGCAATCAAGCCAGAAAATTATAGGTCAAACAGATTCAATAGATACGAAACGATCAATATCTCTGTAGATACCAATTTTATTTGGGGAAATAGAGCCGAAAGGTCGTGCCTTTGCCCTCCTGACTTTCGACCTCGATTGATCCTTTATGGCTATTGATAATGTTTTGAGTAGCCGTTAAGCCCAGGCCCATTCCTCCCGATTTTCCGGTAAAAAACGGATCAAATAACCGCTGCCGCACTGATTCACTGATTCCCTCTCCGTTGTCGCTCACTTCTACATATACCCGACTATTATCGGTACAGCCAGTCCTGACGACCAAAACACCTTTCCCTTCTTCCATGGCTTCCACCGCGTTAACCAGAATATTGAGGAGCGCTGTTTTTACCTGATCCCTATCGAGCAAGGCCGAGCAATCGTCGGTCGAAAAATGAGTTTCGAGCCGCATACGTTTCAACTTGATGCGGTCGCTAATCAGTTGAATGGTTTCCCGAACGACCGGATTGAAATCCTGCTTTTTACGATCCAGGTCACGCGGTTTAGATGAATTAAGCATTTCTGTAATAAGCTGCCCAATTCGGTCGACATTACGCTCGATAATATCAGTGAACATGGTGATAAACTCACTATCCGTATCCAGTTCATCTTTGAGTTGCTCCAGAGCCAGACTCAGATTCGTCAGCGGATTACGAACTTCATGCGCAATACTTCGGGCGATTTTGCCGGTCATACTCAACTTTTCAGCCAGAATAAGATCCTGTTGAGCGCGTTTCTGATCGGTGATGTCTCGTACAATCCCCTGATACCATTCAGGATGCCCAATCACATCTTCAACGGCCCAGACCGAAATCTGGCAAATTCGCTTGCGGCCATTTCGGTGAATAAGCGTGGTTTCGAAGTCTTTGATCTGTCCATGCTCGCGTACGTTAAAACGTAGATTACGGAGTTGGTTAAGATCGGCAAAAAGGCGGGCTGGATTTAGATGAATAAGTTCATCACGGCTATAGCCTAACAGGCGCTCGACGGATGAATTGGCATCCTGAAAGCGCATTTCATCATTTGCCACAAAGATGGCGTCGATCGATCGCTCAAACAGGGTCCGATACTTATTTTCCTTTTGAACCAGTTCGGCCAGAACACTAGCCTGCCGGAGGGCATACCGAATGCTTCGCCCTAACAGTTGAGCGTCGATACGACCTTTTACCAGATAATCGGCAGCTCCCAGTTCTAAAGCCGACTGGTCGACTGTAAGATCGTCCTGACCAGTCAGCAGAATCATAGGAGCGCGACATCCCATCTGAAACGCTTCCTGAATCAAATCGATACCCGTATAATGGCCCAGCCGATAATCGACCAGATACACATCATGCTGGTCATTATCAATAGCAGCCAGCGCCCTATCGTAACTATCGACCCAATCAAGCTTAATCGATGCATTTTCCTTGGCCGAAACCAGGGCTTTTGTCAACAGGTAATCATCTTCGTCGTCTTCAATCAGAAGCACGCGAATGATTTCTTTTTTCTCATTAACATTGAGCGTGGCTGGCGCAGTAATCATAACAAATACAGAAAATTGTAAGCAACAAACAGTTAAGAACCAGACGCCAGGACACGTCCTGTTTTCAACCAGTTATGGCAATTTGACGGTATCCATCCAATACGTTTTCAAAGCCCCTACCATTTCAACCAATCGATTAAAATTGAATGGCTTTGTCACAAACGAATTCACTCCCAGATTATACGTTTTAAGTACATCCTCGTCGGCAGTTGATGTGGTCATCACAACAACGGGCAATCGGCGAAGTTTAGGATCATCTTTTATCTCACTCAAGGCCTGAAAACCATTTTTACGGGGCATATTCAGGTCAAGAATTAGCAAATTGGGCCAGGGAGCATTTTTTTCGTTGTATCGCCCTTCCCGACGCAGATATTCCATCAATTCTTCTCCATCTTCAACGAACTGAATAGTATGCACATAACCACTCTGACGAAGCGCCTTATCCATAAACAGGCGATCGTCTGTGTCGTCATCAGCTATCAAAATCGTCATGGATGTAGGTTTACGGTGCATATAGATCTTAAAAGTTACGGCTGTTAATGCTGATAGGTTTAGTCGGAGCTAAAATTACCAGGAAAGGCGTTCGCTAAATTTTATAAATAACGTGGTTTTGTTATTTTCCAGAAGCTAACCCTACATTCAAAATTACTCAAAAACATCAACTTTTTTAGTAGCACCGGATCATAAAATCGAATATACTTATTTTGGTTACGAATAAACCTATTAAATAATCATATTTAAAATTATTAACTGTTTCTTTCATCAACATTGCATAAAACAACGTCTGTTTCCTTGTATTTAATTTGAATGGGGGATTCTACAGCTTGGGGAAATATTTCCCCAAGTTCTTCTATAAATGGCTAGATAGCCCTACCAGAACGTTAGTAATAACTATTTCATTTTTAATAAGATACCCCTGTTTCGGGCAGCTAATTCTATTTTGGCACGAATTTGCGTCCCTGTGCGGCATAGATCAGGACCAATCATACCCTGTTCTGCCCACAAAATCGTTATGAAAAAGTCAGTAAAAATTCTTCTCGCCACCGCCATTCTGACGGGAAGCTTCTCTATGTTACAATCAAACCATGCTGCTGCACAAGGAATTACCCGTGTTGGTTTGAAAGGAGGCTTAAATGCTAGTTCACTATTTTACGACAGTCAGGGAGTAAGCGACAAAAACGAGCGTATAGGCTTCCATGTCGGTGTATTCGCTCAAGCTCCAGTTGGTGAGTTTTTTGCCATCCAGCCCGAATTATTGTATATGACAAAGGGAGCTTCGGCAACTTATAATGTATTAGGCTTCACAGGAAAAAACACCTTCAAACTAAATTACGCTGAACTGCCCGTTTTGGCGACATTTAAATTAGGCCAAGCTGTTGAACTGCAGGCTGGTCCTTATGTGTCGTATTTGCTTAATTCAAACATTAACTCAAACGGCGATTTCGGAACTGGGTCAAGTGCCATCAACCGCGACAATTTCAACAAAGTTGATTATGGCATTGCTGGCGGGCTCAATATTTACTTTGGCAAAGCCTTCATTGGCGCCCGGTATGAACAGGGCTTACAACAAATTGCCAACAGTGGTGCGGCCAAAACCGTGTTGGGTAATGCCAAAAACGGTGTAGGTCTACTCTCTATTGGCTTTAGTGTAAATTAAAGAGCGAAAGAGTGAATGAGTGAAAGAGCGAAAAATGGCTGACGTCAGCTTTTCGCTCTTTCACTCATTCACTCTTTCGCTCTTTACCCATATCTTGCTGTCATCTTATCAATTTTCCCCATCGGATATGACGCAGATACGGCAGTTGACGGCTTATCTTGAATCGTTTGCCCCGTTAGCCTATCAGGAATCTTACGACAATGCGGGTCTTATCGTAGGCGACCCTGGCACTGACATTACAGGCGTTCTGGTTACTCTGGATGTAACTGAAGCGGTTGTGGATGAAGCGATTGCTAAAGGTTGTAACCTGATTGTTGCTCACCATCCTATCGTTTTTAAAGGCTTAAAAAAGCTGAACGGCAAAACGTACGTAGAACGAACGGTTATCAAAGCCATCAAATACGACGTAGCCATCTACGCAGCCCATACCAACTTAGACAATGTGGTGGGCGGAGTTAATTTCAAAATTGCGGAAAAACTACAGCTTACTAATGTTCACATTCTGGCCCCTAAAACACAGGTGCTGAGTAAACTTGTAACATTTGTTCCTCCAACAGATACCCAGCGAGTACTGGATGCGTTGTATGCCGCTGGGGCTGGACAAATTGGGGAATACAAAAACTGTAGTTTTCGCACGGAGGGTACAGGAACCTACCAACCTGGCGAAAGAGCAACTCCCACCATTGGCGAAATAGGCAAATACCACGAAGAAACAGAACATCGAATTGAGGTCATCATACCAACCCACCAGCAGGGTCAGGTACTAAACGCCCTTCGACAGGTGCATCCGTACGAAGAAGTAGCGTATTATCTGACCACGCTCGATAATCAGCATCAGGAGGTGGGTTCTGGCGCTGTAGGCGAACTAGCGGAGCCTTTATCTGGTGAAGCGTGGCTTTCGTATTTGAAAAAGAATATGCAGCTTAACCTCATCCGGTACACTCCTCTACCCAGCTGGCCTATCCGGCGTATTGCGGTTTGCGGAGGTGTCGGTAGCTTTTTATTACCCGATGCCATACGGGCTGGAGCCGATATTTTTGTAACAGCCGACTACAAGTATCACGAATTTTTTGATGCCGACAACCGCATTGGCATCTGCGATATTGGTCATTATGAAAGTGAGGTTTTTACGAAAGAGTTGATTAGCGGGCATTTGGCAAAAAAATTCACTACTTTTGCGGTAATTTTATCTGAAACGGATACCAATCCGGTTCGATATTTTTAATGAATAGTGTATAATGAATAATGTAAAGTCCACAAGCTATTGAAAGTCAGTGGATTATAACATAGGTCATTATACATTAAACATTATTCATTATACATTAAAAACCAATTTTCCGAATGGAACTGACGATTGCGCAAAAATTAGACGCTCTCCTTAAACTACAATCGCTTGACTCTCAACTAGATGAACTAATCAAAATTCGGGGTGGGCTTCCCGAAGAAGTTCGTGACCTGGAAGATGATATCGCTGGCTTCGAAACCCGTATTGGCAAGTTTCAGGCAGAAATCAAAGCATTGGAAGAAGATATTGAGCGCAATCGCGTTGCGAAGAAAGATGCCGAAAAGCTGATTAATAAGTACAAAGATCAGCAAATGAACGTCCGTAACAACCGCGAATTCGACGCGATTTCGAAAGAAATCGAATTGCAGTCGCTCGAAATTGAACTGGTTGAAAAGCGTGCTAATGAAGCTCAGTTTCGGGTACGCGGCAAAGAAGAGGAAATCAAAACAACTCAGGCAGCTCTCGATGAGCGCCGGGAAGATTTGAAGGCCAAAAAGCAGGAACTGGATCAGATCACTTCCGAAAGCCAGGAAGAAGAGAAGGAAATCATCAAGCAACGTGAATTACAGGCAACTACGATCGAGACTCGTTTGCTAAACTCGTATAACAAAATTCGTGGCAATGCTCTTAATGGCTTAGCCGTTGTTATAGTCAAACGTGGTGCCTGTGGGGGCTGTTTTAACGTCGTTCCGCCCCAGCGGCAGGCCGACATCAAAGACAAAAAGAAAATTATTGTCTGCGAACACTGTGGCCGTATCCTGGCCGATGTAGAAGGTGTTCCCGAACCAGCCCCTGTTGGCCGTGGTCGGTAAGTGTCTATCTCCAAAAGCTGGTAATCAACCCGGTCTTGGGAATTATTTTTTATCAGGAGCACCGGGTCTACACCCGGTGTTTTTGTTTCTATTTCTTTCCCTCCCAGCTAGTCTTTATGCTCAGGGTTTTACCTGGACTCCAGGTCTGCTGCGAGCCTATACCGATCTGCAAAAACTAAAGGTGCAATCGGCTCAGCAAATATTAGTCCGAGAAGCCCCCTCAAATGGCATCCGTATATTTCTGGACGATTATGCGGATATGCTCGTACTGGTCACCACCGACGATGATAAAGCGTTTGCCCGATTAAGTGATCGGGAAGATGATCGGCTCGATGAACTAAACGATCTGGACAAAAATTCTCCCTGGCAACGAGTTACGCTGGCCGAGGTACGGCTGCACTGGGCTTTTGCCAAGCTCAAATTCGGCAAAGAGATCAGTGCCAGTTGGGATGTAATTAAGGCGTATAAACTTCTGGTCGAAAATCAGAAGCTGTTTCCCGACTTTTTGCCCACCTACAAATCATTAGGGACACTGCATATCATGATTGGGTCGGTACCTGACAATTACGCCTGGGTGGCCCATTTGTTAGGGTTGCGGGGCACCATCAGGCAAGGTCAACAGGAATTGGTACGGGCTCAGCAAGACTCTATCTTTCGACTGGAGACACGCCTGATCGACCTTATGGTACGCGCCTATGTCCTGAAATTCACCGATTCCGAAAGCCAGGTAGTGCAACAACTCGTCAATGAACATGCAGACAATCTGCTTCTTCATTTTTTTGGGGCTACCATTGAGCAGAAGGCAGGTCATAGTGAACAGGCTCTTAGCTATTTACTGAAACGCCCTACAGGCTCCGCCTATCAATCGCTGCCCATTATCGATAACATTTTGGGAGATATTTACCTGCAAAAAGGTGAATACGGTATAGCAAACGATCATTTTCAGCGCTTTCTTACTAGTTATAGAGGCCAAAATTTCCTGAAAGATTCGTATTACAAACTATTTCTAAGTCACTGGCTTGCCGACGAACCAGACGCCCAAAGCCGACCATTTCTCCAAAAAGTACTCACCACTGGTCGAACAACCGTCGAATCCGATAAGGCTGCCCAGAAGTTTGCCGAAACGTACGTTAAAAAAGGAGCCTCAGCAAATCAGAAAGTGTTGATGCGAGCCCGCCTGGCTTCCGATGGCGGGTTTACCGATAGTGCACTGGCTTATCTACGTCCGTATACCGAAGCCAAATTTACTTCCGCAGCCGAAAAAGCAGAATATAATTACCGAATGGGGCGCATCTATCAACGACGCAATGAGCCTGATGCCGCTATACCTTATCACAACCAAGCCCTGACACTCAGCGAGCCGGAAGGCTTGTCGTTTGGAGCAACAGCCGCTTTGCAACTAGGTTATATTTACCAACAAAAAAACGACCGGAAACGCGCCCGATCGTTTTTTCAGAAAGCCCTTAGCTTCAAGCGTCATGAATACAAAAATAGCATCGACAACAAAGCCAGAGCGGGATTAAGTCAGTTGTAGCGTTGTTAATCTTAACTGGCTTACTTCAAAGCGAGCTTTATACCTATTCCAAGGCTGCAACACCTGGCAGCGTTTTCCCTTCCATATATTCGAGCAAGGCACCACCTCCCGTCGAAACATAGCTTACCCGATCTCCGTAGCCAGCCTGGTTGACAGCCGATGCCGAATCGCCACCACCAATGAGGGAGAATGCGCCATTCTCTTCGGTAGCTTTTACAACGGCCTCAGCGATAGCGTTTGTGCCATGCGCAAAATTCTCAAATTCAAACACACCCATTGGACCATTCCAGAGGATCGTTTTCGAGCTCAGTACGATGTCGGTGAATAGCTTGATCGTTTCAGGACCAATGTCAAGACCCTCCCAACCATCAGGAATCTCGCCTGTAGCTACTACCTGGCGGTTGGCATCGTTCGAAAAATTATCGGCACACAGGTTATCGAGGGGCATATAGATTTTTACGCCTTTTTCCTCGGCTTTTTTCAGTAGTTCGAGCGCCAGTTCCTGTTTATCAGCTTCAAGTAGCGACTTACCAATCTGTCCACCCTGTGCTTTTGTAAAGGTGTAGGTCATACCGCCACCAATGATGAGGTTATCGACCTTATCCAGTAATTTCTCGATAATCAGGATTTTATCGGAGATTTTAGCCCCACCCATAATGGCTGTAAAGGGCCGCTCAGCATTATCCAGTACCTTTTTGGCATTATCAAGCTCAGCCTGCATGACATAACCGGCAACACGGTCCGTAAAAAACTGCCCCATTACGGCCGTACTGGCATGGGCACGGTGTGCCGTACCAAAGGCATCATTTACCCAAACATCGCCCAGTTTGGCCAGTTTTTCGGCAAAAGCCACATCACCTTTTTCCTCTTCTTTGTAAAAACGCAGGTTTTCGAGCAGCAGAATCTCACCCGGTTGCAGGCTGGCAGCCAGATCGGTAGCCGACTGACCGATGCAATCGTCAGCAAACTTTACTTCGCGGCCAAAGGCTTCGTTCAGCGCTGGAATTATGTGTTTTAATGAATATTTCTCTTCGGGACCACCCTTCGGCCGACCCAGATGCGACATCAGAATGGCAGCACCACCATCGTTAACGATTTTCATCACCGTCGGGATAGTCGCTTTGATGCGCGTATCGTCGGTAATATGATACTCTTTGTCGAGGGGCACATTGAAGTCAACCCGGACCAGGGCTTTCTTCCCGGCAAAATTGTAGGAATCTACGGTTTTCATGCGACTGCGTATGGTCGTTGGTTTGCGAGGCCAAACTTAGCAGTTTTTCAGCAGACACAAACAGGAAGTTCATGCTTATGTTCGAAAGAAAGAGGACCATGTCGGGCGTAAGCATGCAACTACTAGTTGTCAATGGCTAGCCATAAACTGTTCAGACTTGAGCAATTCGTAGGGAGGTAAAGCGGGCAATCTGATCAAAATCGGCGTCGTTATGCAGGATTGGGATGTCGTAGAAAATAGCATAATGGGCAATCAGACAATCGTTCGGTTTACGAATCGTCACGCCTTTTTTGCGCAGAAATCGATAAATAGTTGCAGCCTCAACAGCCGCTTCAATGGGGTCTATTTGCAATACAGGATGAGCTAGCAAACTTCTTTTTATTCGTTTAAACTGATTGTCAACATGTATTCCCTGAAGAACTTCCTGTAAAATAGTAGGCGTTATATATAGTAAGCCATTTTGAAGGATGAGTTCTGCTACCTGATCGGTCCTGGCATCCCGAACATCCCGTAAAAAATCAATCCAAACCGACGTATCGACAATCATTTATCCCAGTCGTTTGGAGTTAGGTCAGTGCGCATTTGTTCTAAATCGCCATCCCACTGCACCTTTCCACGTAAAGACAACAAATCTCTACGATGCATCATTTTTATATATTCTTGAAGCGCTAATTCAATGATCGCTTTTTTTGTCTTAGAACGGCTCAGTTCCATTGCTTCTTGAAGCAAATCATCGTTTATATCAATATTTGTCCGCATAACTTTTCAGTATTTCCATACACAAAATTAAAGAATTTTATACACATCAATAGTTTCCTTCACTTCCTCCACCGCCGAAATTACCTCCCCCAAAACGAAGATCGCTTTTGGGCTGATGGGCTGCCCCCGCTGCTTGAACAGCCGATGCGGTTGCGGCATTCAGGAAAAACTCATCGGGCGAATCGTCATCCGGGGCATCGGTGAAGCCATATTTTGGTGTACTTATATAGCGAATACAACCCACGGCAATCCCGATTAAAAGGAAGCCTCCAATAGTAAGAGCCACATTGAGCGGCACCAATGCCGTGTAGTCATGAAGGGTTATAACAGCCGCAATGATCCCAAGAACGCCCAGAATCAGGAGCATTCGATTTCGTCGTCGTAATCCCTGCCACAAATAGATCCCCGGAATCAAAAACGTTAAGATCCAGAATAACCATGCCAACGAAATCTGGGGCGCTTCTGACTGATGCAGGCTGACCGGACTAGCCCGAAGTAGCAACCCATTCAATTCACGGACCACAAAGTAGTTACCGCTGGCAGCCAATACGATGAGCGAAACCCATTGAGCCAGATTGAGCGGATCGGTATAATATACCTCTCTGGGGTTCCGTATATTAACTTGCCTGACTGTCAGATAGATCAGTATCGAAACTCCCATCATAATAAACGGCAAGGCATCTTTTCCCCAGCTATAGGTTAGCAATCCATCGAAAATGCCCGTATACAATGTACCAAGGGTAAACAACGCCAGTAGGGTGTCGCCATAATAGCCCAGAACGAGCAGTAGCAAGGGCAGCGTCAGAAAGCAGTGTTCGGCTGTCGATAACCCATTAGGCAGTAATTGATTAAAGCCAAATGCCAGAAATCCGGTCGTAGTGACCACAAACGCATTATCGATCCCATTCCGGTACAGCAGTTTCTTATTGATAAGCAACTGCCCGACTACCCCTATTCCGATTCCCGATATGATGTTGAAGATGGCATAGGTCGTTGACATGGAAAAGATCGAAAACATGCTGGCTGGCAACAAGTAACACGCCAGAATAGCTACCGTCGTGAACAAAAACAGCCCGATTTCGAGAAAGCCGTTCGTCTGTCGAAATTCGACCGGATAGGTATTTCGCACCGCTTCCATCTGGCTCTCCGATAGCAATTGCTGTCGATACCAGCGCTCGGCCTGCGCAAGTATCTCCCGGTTATAAATCCACTGTTCATTATAGGCTTTTATCATTTCGCATTGCGTTTAGGCAACTGACTCATCAGGTAATACACCAGGGCAATACCAGTCAGAATAAAATACCAGTAATAGGCTTCGTCGTCCAGATGCAGATAGTAAAAAAACAGGTAGGTAGCCCCAATGTAGCCATACACTACGCTCATCAGCAGGAAGAGAAACGATTGCTCCTGGCGGGCAAACCGATCCAATACCACACAAGCCGCAGCCAGGCCAACCGCAAATCCAATGCGCAGTTCCTCAAAGTTGAACAATCCACCCAGCAGAGCCACCATCAGCAGGTTACCGGCCATGGTCAGATAGGTGTAGGTAAAGTGCGCTTTGATCTTTCTGCGCTGTAGCACAAAGGCTAAGGCAATCAATACCAGCGAGAGACCGATGGCTGAAAAGACGGTAGGCCGATCAAAAAAGTTCGTTTTAAAATACAGTTCCAAAGGTCGAACGGTGACCCCTACCCACGAAATCAACGCCGTTAGAGCCATTCCTAAAATACCTCGATGATCAAACCGATAGGCAATTGGTAGAAACAGTAAAGCGGGTAAGAGTGTCACCAGACCATACCGTCCCCCAAACACGTTGTATGCGTACTGGGCATAGCCTTCGAGGGTAAGAAACAGCAGACAAGCCAGAATCAGGGCATAATCGCCAAATGTAGACCGACTTTTGGTTTCGCTGAGCGTCCAGTCAGGTCGGTATCGCCAGGCAAAGAAAAAGCTCCCGAAGCAGGCTATTGCAATGGCGGCCAGTAGTGCTCCGTGCCCGATTTGATCGAAGTTATCATACACCAGCAACCCCAAACCCGAACTGAGCAGCAAAATACCGATATATAGCATGGAGCGCAGTTCCCAGTGAACAGAAAATGGCTTTTTCTGCTCAATTTCGGCCATCTTCGCCTGTTGTTCCGTCGGTAAAATACCTTGCTTATTCAGCGCGGCAAGTATGTCGGAAGGGGACATAAATACTTATTTTTTTGTTATATTGAGAGGGTGTAAACCCGCTCCGTGATTGCGGAATTTCATCCATATGCCGCATCACTGCCTTACCACATGATTGGACGACAAAAAGTTATACTAACCCCTCGTTATTACCTCGACAATTTCCGGTATGTGCTGGACTTTGTCAAACGACTCTACGGTGGTTTATTAAACGAAGCTGAATGGAATTTTGTGCATCAGTTTGAAGCGCTCAGCCAGGATGCACAGTGTCTATATGTACGATTCAGCAATCGCAAAGGACTCTTTTTTCGCGTTAACAAACTACAATATACCGAAATAACTGACCTACCGGCCGCTACCAGCGAGCTCCTTAACACTGGTTTTATTGAACAACTAGCCGCCAGTCATACCCATTTAGGTGAAGAGGCCCTGGGCGTTTTTACCAAACCGGAGCTTCTGGAACTTCTGCCACTCGAACCGGAAGAGCTCAGACCATTGGCGAAAGAAAAGAAGGAGGCTGTCATTCGGTATGCCCTGCAAGAACTGGATTTTGGCGAAATAGTTACGAGCCTGACCACCCACGAAACTGTGGTCAAGATGAACTTTGAGGCCGAAGGCATGATGATCAAATACCTGTTTTTCGGCAATCGAAGTGGTAACATGACTGAATTTGTCGTGCGCGATCTGGGTATGGTCAACTTTGAGCGATATGATGAAAGTAAACTAACGGCGCGCTTCCGAACCCGCAAAGAAGTAGAAGATAAGCTGCTTATTTCGCTCACTAACGAAGAATTCCACGATCTGAAAGAAGCTGAGACGCCAGCCGACGACATTTACAACTGGTTTCTGAACTGGAATGAAACTCGCCCGGAGCTGACCGAAATCGCCATTCCGGGTTATCAGAAACTGGTGTGTCGGGTAGGCGCATTTCTGGAACGACAAAAATTACCGGAACAGGCTCTGTCGGTTTACGAACTTTCGGACCGCGTACCGGCCCGCGAACGGCGCGTACGGCTGTTGTTTCGAAATGGTTCTGTCGATGAAGCCCTGGCACTCTGCGACGAAATTGCCCTGAATCCCCTAAATGCGGAGGAACGCTATTTTGCCAACGACTTCCGGGATAAAATTCTGAGTGTGGGCGAAAAGAAACGGCCTCGCAAAGCCACCACTCGCTTTCTGCTCGATGCCGAGAATGTCAGTATTCCAGTGGCCTATCGGCATCATGTCGAAGCAGGGGTAATGAATTATTATCTGGAACAGGAATTCGATGCAGCCTTTACCGAAAATTATCCCTGGCGCGGCCTGTTCGGGCTGGTTTTCTGGGACATCATTTACGATGCCAATGTGTCGGCTATTCACCATCCGCTCCAACGTGCCCCGTCGGATTTCTACCTGCCCGACTTCTATCTGAAACGCGAGGACTTACTCAAAAAACGACTGGCGGAACTAACTACTCACGACGACTGGCGACGGCACACTGGCCGAATGTTCAATGCGAAATATGGCATCACAAACGTACTGGTCGATTGGTCGGATGAGTTGCTGACACTGGTCCAGCGTATTATCGATCTCCTTTCTGTTGAACAATTACGACTCATTCTGCTCGAAATGGCCCGCAACGTCCGTGAGCATACACGCGGTTTCCCTGACTTATTGATCTGGAACGAACAGGGTGCATACGAGTTTGTAGAAGTAAAATCACCCACTGACCATCTTGGTCCTCAACAACTTCACTGGTTAGAATTTTTTCAGACCATTGGGGTCTATGGAAAGGTACTCCGAGTAATCTGGGAAGCCTGATAGCCAGCTTGATTGATCATTATCAATCAGGCTGGCTTTTCTACACGTATGTTAAAATAGAGCTATCTTGCCAGACTTATTACTTTTCACGCCTTTTCATGAATTTACGTTTCTGGTCATGGCTATGGGTATTCGCAGTTTTACTAAGCCATTTGCCAACTGTCAATGCCCAAATCACAATTACGTCGGCACCTAGTACTGCTTGTTTATTTTCGCCTATCAGCATCGCATATAACAGTGTCCAGGCTGGTACCCTATATGTCTATCTGTATAACTCAGGTACCGCTGATTATGGTTCTCCCAAACAAATGCAGACTATTTCTACGGGTAGCAGTCTGACTGTCACTATTCCTGGCAGTCAAATAGCAGGTCAGTCTATTATCAGGTTAACCAATAGTACTACCGGACATACCGTTACTGCTCCGATCATAATAAATGCAATTCCCGTACCTCCAATAATTGCCAATGTATTCGCTTATTGTCAAGGGACTGTTGCTTCTCCTCTTGTTGCCATAGCTAGTAATGGAGGTACATTAAATTGGTACGGAACTAGTGCCGTTGGGGGAGAATCTTCATCAGTTTCACCAACTCCACAAACATCGATTGCGGGCTCGACCACCTATTATGTTAGCCAAATTGCTAATGGTTGTGAAAGTCCCAAAGCCTCTATTTCAGTCGTCGTTAGGCCTACACCCAGCTCCCCATTAACTAGCTCTGTAACGTATTGTCAGGGTAACCCGGCAAACACATTAACCGCAACAGGAAGCAATTTAGTATGGTATACATCTCCAATAGGGGGAACGGGAAGTTCCGCGGCCATTACTCCCAGAACAAACACTGCTGGCATCTATAGCTATTATGTTAGCCAGAGTATTAATGGATGCGAAAGTCCACGAGCCGCTGCTAATGTGACTATCCATCCTATACCCTCACTAACTATCACCCCATCAGATCCTATAGTAACACCTACACAAACTAGTTTAACCCTTTCAGCCATTGCTTCCACATCGGCCTTAACCTGGTCAACTACTGAAACAGTATCCAGCATTATGGTCAGTACGGCCGGACCGTATTCTGTAACAGCCCTATCAAACAACGGTTGTCGTGCCGAAGCTAGTACGTATGTTACTCAGCTTGCACCGGGAGAAATTTACACGACAAAAACAGGAGACTGGAGCGAGCCGTCGGTTTGGTCTTCAAACCAAATTCCTGGCAATACTGATCCCGTACGGATACGGCATTCGATTAACTTACCTACAGGTTTTCAAGGCCATACCGGATTATTGACTTATGCTGTGGGTGGACAACTAATAATGCAGACTAGCAGCGGTTTAAAAATGGGGCTTTAACGTAATCCATTGGCTATACCACTCAGACCTTTCCCACCCGCAGGAAAATCGGAAACCGGACCTCCCGTTCCTCAGGTCCCCAAGTTTGTTTCAACTGCTCTCCTAAATCGGTAACCGGGTCTGATTCGTTTTCATATATATACTGTCGAACTGCCGACCACGTTCGCAGGTAATTCAGAAACCGCTCCAACGACCAGGTTCGGGTTGCTGTAAACTGTTCCCTTTTGGCATCTGCAAAGGGGAACGGTAAACTCTCGTAGGCATGATCAATGTGCTTACGCTGAGGGTCCCAGTAAGGGCCTATCCGGTTTCGGTAGAAATCAATCAAAATTGGGGCCAGGTCGGAGCCAGGTTGTACCAGCCCATACCCCCATTCTGCAAGAACAGCACCTGGCTTAGCTACGCGCCGAACCTCCTGATGAAACGCCTGGATGTCGAACCAGTGAATCGCCTGTGCGACTGTAATTAAGTCAAACGTATGATCCGCAAAGGGAGTATGTTCAGCCGTTGAGAGCTGATAGTGGATATTCGGTTTCTGCACCGCTTCGGCCAGTTGCTTTTCACTAATATCGGTGGCTTCAACTTGCGTAAAGAGGTCGGCCAACGCGCCCGCTACTTGCCCATTTCCCGTTGCACAATCCCAGGCTATATGACGATTATTGACATACTGGAGTATAAAATCATACAAATCAGCGGGGTAATCAATTCGGTATTGGGCGTACAGATCGGCGTGGCCAGAGAAACGGTCGAGCGGTTGCATACATTTTATTTTGGCAAATATTAAACGTTTTGTCAGAATAATAGTCTAAGACTTATAGGAAAAACCGTAGCCAAAATTGGGTTATCATTCGAAACCATCTATTTTTGCGCGTCTGACCTTGTAACGTAATAAAATTCGTTTTTTCCATTTATCGCTTACCGATTCTTATGAAAAAATTCTTTGGCCTTCTTATCGCTTCGGCTTCGCTGGCCGTAGCGTCCTTCGATGCTAACGCTCAGGCGCCAGCCGATATTCCGGCAGATATGAACGCCCTGATGACAAAATACACCTGTATTGCCTGCCACCGTCCTAACCAAAAACTGGTCGGTCCAGCCTATGCTGATGTAGCAAAGAAGAACTATTCGAACGAGGAAATTGTGAAGCTGATTTATACCCCTGTTCCATCGCACTGGCCAGGTTATCCGCCAATGGCTCCGATGACGCAGGTTCCGAAGGAAGATGCCATGAAACTGGCCGTCTGGATTAACTCGCTTGATGGTGGTCCTAAAACCACGACAAAGAAAACCACGACAACCAAAAAGACAACGAAGAAGTCGTAGTCGTGTAACATCCAATTCGTTCATAAAAAAGTCGTTCCTGAGCTCAGGAACGACTTTTTTATGACTCAGACTTTCACTAATTCAATTACTAAACCGATACCTTTAAACTCCGCTGGCGCACAGCTTCGTATAAAATTACCCCTGTAGCTACTGATACATTGAGCGACCCAACCGCACCAAGGAGTGGAATCTTCACATGAGCGTCGGCCATTCGAAGTAGTTCGGGCGATATACCATCTTCTTCGGAACCCATGATTACGGCAATCGGCCCGGTCAGATCGGTAGTGCGCTCGTAGAGGTCACGACTCGACTTTTCCGTACAAGCCACAACCGTAATGCCACTTTCCTGAAGGTATTTTACGGTTTCGGTCAGTTCGGGTTCCCGGCACACCGAAATATGGTTCAAAGCGCCCGATGAGGTTTTCATGGCATCGGAATTAATGGCTGCCGCACCACGCCCCGGAATAACAATACACTGTACGCCAGTACACTCGGCCGTACGGGCAATGGCTCCAAAATTTCGCACGTCAGTGATTCGGTCCAGCAATAAGATAAACGGCTGTTCCCCCCGCTCATAGACATCGGCAATCACGTTCGACAGCTTAACATACTGAACCTGAGCAACCAGACATATTACGCCCTGATGGTTTTTGCGGGTCATTCGATCCAGCTTCTCGACCGGTACGCGCTGAATAGTTACCCGATTCTGAAAGGCCAGGTTTTGGATATCAGGATTGCTCAACCCCTTTTCCATGTAGAGTTTATCAATCTGCTGATCGGAACGCAATGTTTCGATAACGGATTGAATACCAAACACCATTTCGTCGGGCTGTGGACGAAATTGAGGACGAGGGCGAAAATTACGCTTGAATTGCTGGGGCATTTGTTTTCATGAAATGAATAATGGATAATGAGCAATGAATAACGGAGTTAAAGTGACTATCACCTGCATTATTCATTGTTCATTATCCATTATTCATTAAAAAGTTTAATCGCGGATGGTGCCGGTTCGCCATGCTTCGACAATCGGATACCAGATCGGCTGATACTCGATATAGCGGACCAACTCATAATGATCTTCTACGAACTGGTTGGGCTTTTTGGTGAAGGTAAAATTCACCTCCGAAACATTGGCCCGGCGATTATAAACCCATACTTCGCGCTCTCGGTTCCGTTGTACCCGATCAGGCGGCCCCAGTACGATGTAAATCATACCTTTATCGGTCTTCCAGCCTTCCTTATAGGTGGTAAACAGGCGGTTTGCTTCTTCAACCCGGTCGAAATAAGCTTTTAAAGTCCGTTTGGCCACCTCTTCATTGCCCGCCATCAGGCTCAACCAATATTTATCGAACGCTTTTTTAGTATCCTGCGCCTGATTCAATTCACTGATTTCGGTACTGGTACTCATGTACAGTACAGGCTTGATCAATTTTTCGGGACGGGTCAGTTTCGGGAAGCGCTTGTCAGCAACTACCAGCCCGATTCCTGAGGCATCCGTAGTATCTTCTACAAAGTAATACAAGCCTTCATGCGGTAACACAAACGGCTGATTTGTAGTAATTTTCAGCGTTGAATCGATGTTCAGCGATTTAGCTGTCGGCTTGGGAGATGTGTTCATGGGCGACGAAGCCGCATCAAAATCATGCCGATACCGGACGCCATATAGTGGCTTATTGGCCCCACTAACATCCCGAAGAATAATGGTGTCGCCTACGTTTGCGAAGTTTTTCAACTGGGGTTGAGACCCGTGTCTATCGAAGAGGGTGACCCGATCACTCAGTTTGGTTCCGGTAAACCGTAGCGACAGGTCGTTACGAGCCTTCGTACCGTTCATCGTTTCGGTAATTTCCGTCAATAAGACAGCATTGGCCACGCCTTTCGGTCGTTTTACATCAAAGGTTAATGTGAGGTGGTCAGAAGCAGCACCTACGTTCTGTGTCGATAAGGACACCGTTGAATAGCCCAATCGCTCACGGTTGTTGTAGTCGGGATACATGACGTAGGCGATCTGAAAATGCTCAACAAAATCGCTGGGTTTCAGAACGGCCTCTCCCATTGGGTTTTTAGCCGTGAGATCCATATAGACCCGTACCGTCGACGAGTCGACAAACAGAAACTTACCTTTTATGGACGTAACGACCCACTCCCCGCCTTTCATCGACATAGCCGGACCTGTTCCTATCGCTGGGCCATCGGCAGCCTTCACCGGAGCAGGTGTTTGTACCGTTGCCGGACGAGAATCGGCAGGTTGAGCCGCTCCTTCAGCCCGCTGCGGTTCACCAACACGAACCGTTGGTTTGCTGGGTTGATTTCGCTGTGCTTCGGTGCGGGCATCGTAGGCCGCATTGACGCGTGCCTGTTCCTTTTTTTTGTTGCTGGCACAGCCGAACAACAGACCAAGTAGAAGTAAAAAAGACAGAATTCGCATAAACAAACGTGGATGTCGGACGAAAAAGTCAGACGAAAGTTGGCAATGTTTTGTTCCGCAAATGCGTTCCAGATTCGTGTCTGGGATTATAGTTTACTAATAACGAAAAAACAGGGGTGTTCGACTTATATACCCTATCATTTTTCTTTCGGTTTACAAAAGAGTAATTTTGTCGATTCAATTGCAATAGCCGACGGGCTATAGGTTCAGGCCCGCGTCCCTACTAGATCATGTACAAAACTACAGAAATAACCTCCGCCGAAATAGCTTCCGATAATCCCGTTCATCAACGCCTGCTGTTTCCGTATGTTGAAGCGGCTCAGATGGTCAGCGGTAATGTACTCGAAATCGGTTGCGGCTGGGGCCGGGGACTCGAATTACTCACCAAAGCGGCCAATCATTATACGGGTATCGACAAGAATCAGGACCTGATCAACGCCCTACAAGCCGAATACCCTCAGTCGACATTTATTTCGGCAAACATTCCTCCATTGCGTACCCTTGCTGACAATACGTTCGATTACATTGTAACGTTTCAGGTGATCGAACATATTGAGAACGATGATTTGTTTGTGAAAGAAGCCTATCGCGTACTTAAACCCGGCGGCAAACTACTCCTCACAACGGTCAACAAAAGTTTCTCCCTCACCCGCAACCCCTGGCACGTACGGGAGTATTACGCCGATGGCCTGAAAGCCTTAATCACCAAATACTTCCCTACGATCGAGACGAAGGGTATACATGGCAACGAAAAGGTGATGACCTACTATGAGCAGAATAAAGAGTCGGTTAAAAAACTAACCCGATTCGACATTTTTAACCTGCAATACCGGCTCCCTCGCCGACTTCTGCAAGTTCCTTACGATCTGATGAATCGTCTGAACCGAAATCGGCTCCTCCAGGCCGATGGACTAGCCGCTCAAATAAATTACACCGATTATCAGGTTAGTCAGGACCCGGCCGGAAGCCTCGATTTCTTTTACATCGCCACAAAAAAATAAGCTGTTCTTAAGCACATCGCCTACGTTTCTATTTCATAGATTCATTTTTTCGATTTTGTTAACCAACTTACCTATGCAAGCCTTGTAAAACATCATTTACAAGGCTTGTTCTTTTATTTTCTATGCCTATTCCCGAAATTTATCGTTGCTTTTCCGGATAGGTTCAGTTAATTGATAATGTAGGTTACCAGAAAACGTTTCCGCTCGGGTACTGCAATACCTTTTCTATCAAAAAAGCCGCTGACGTAGATGCAAACGATTTTCAAAACGGTTGTCCGATTATTGGTATTAACCCTCCTGTATATTGGAGGCATCCGTTGCAGTAAGACTGACCAGGTAGAGCCCGTAAGGCTACGATTAAAACAGGTCGATGGTGTTCTCGCCGACTCTCCATTCCGTATTCACACAATTTACACCTATGATAGTCTGAATCGGCTTAGCACGATTGCCCGAGCCGACAGCAGTTTCACGACCATTTCGTATAGCAACCCTGACAAACAATACATTTTTTATGTTGATTACAGTAGCAATGATCGAACGCGAGGAGCCCTGACCCTCATTGATCCGTACAAGTTGGACCAAAACACGATCCGAGGGTTACAATACTACTTTGGTGGAAAATTTAACCCGGAAGCCACCACAACCAGTCTTTACAACGGAACGGGTATTGCGTTGAAAACGCATTTTAACGACTTTATCTATTCGCTGGATACCAGTAAGCATTTGATTCAGTATAGTTCATTTATACCTCCTCGCCACGATATATACTCCCAATCGGATTACGTATATACAAAGGACAATATCACGTTGGCTACGAATACCTATTTTGTCGTCTATACCAACCAGGTTCGCTCCAAGAACGAAATCTCTTATGTGTATGACACGAATACCAATCCTTTATCTGGGCTGTTCGATCTCAGTATAGACCCTGAATTTCGTTTCAGCCAGAATAATGTGATTAAAAAATCGCAGAACAACCTCATTTCTAATTACACCTATGTGTATAACCAGCAAGGTTTACCCGTTAAACGCACTGAGTCCCGAAATGGGAATACCTATGTGATGAACTACACTTACGAAGAATACTAAACAAACGGTTAATAATCAGACGCTTATCAACCATTCAGTCTTCGTAAAAATAGCTTTTGTGGCTTTCAGCACTTAATCCCGCCAGCCTTCCGGTTTGAAAGGAGTTTGATGATCGGATTGTAAACAAGGTGCTAAAGGTGGGCGGTCAGCATTAGGCCAAAGCCGAACCTTGGCTTTATCCCGATCTTTAAGGTACGGTGGTGATGGCTCAGGATTAGGCTGACGACCATTAATGGCGAAAAAAAGGCCATCGCCAGTAGGTGTGTAGGCACCAGGGCGTCGAGTGGTATCAAAAGGAGCTGTGGCTCCATAAGCCAGTACCCCCTGCGTATCTTTTCGATCCAGCCAGTAATGAACCAGTGAAACTGCCGACGCCGAGAAATACCCGACAACGCCCACCTGCGGACGGCCTACCTGATGAACATTACCCACCAAAGCCGTTGGGGGCGTGTCGGCCAACCCGCCCGTATGCTGAGTCTGTTCCTGAAAGCGCTTATAATATTGGTAAGCATCCGCAGTTAATGAATACTGGCGGATATCGACCAGACCAGGCGCATAATCATAAAAAGGTACCTGGGCCACCCGCTGCTGACTGATCAGAGCCCCATCACTAAATTTATCATCGAGCACAACGATGTCGTAGCCGTAGACGATTTGCCAGCAGGGTGTACGACAACCATAATCATAGATCCAGTCCTCATTAGGCACTTCCGGGGCTTCTTCACCTGCCTTCCCGGCTCGGGGGCTGAAACAATCTTCATACAACTCAGTGCCTGTTACAAAGTAGTCGCGATCTTTATACACGTTTGGCAACACTTTGTAAACGGCATAAACCCCTTGCCGACAGCTATGACACCAATTTTGGCGCTCCCATAGTTTCCACTCCCAGCGGTAATAGTTATGCTCAGTAACGGGGTCCTGGGTATCGATAACGATGTCGTGTGCCGCTGTGTAGCCCTTTAGCTGAGTTGGCGATAAACTGTTCTGATTAAATGCCACATGCACATCCGAAATAGGCGCAACAGCCGACATTATCTGTTGAGTGGACTGATACTGGCTTCCGTCCGTAAGGGTGAACTGGAGTTGGTAAGCATGGCCAATCTGTCCTTTAAAATCACTGGGAAGCTGGTAACTACCATCAATCGTTTCATGACATTCGATGGTTTGAACGGAGTCGACTACCACGGAAACTATAGCATGGGGCACCGGAACGGTACTGTATTGGCCAGTTAGCCGATCAGCTTGTGCCCGCTTTAGTGTAATTATCTGCGGTTCGGCCCGATTGGTAATTGTTCCATCGACGATCAGAATGGTCGCCGTACCGTATTGAGCTAATTCTTCCGGGTAAATACAGGCGAAAGGTAAAATCAGGGCAAAGCTATAAACCACTAAAAAGCGAAACGTTGAGCGCATGGCTGGAGGTTAATCCATTCTAAAACTACGCTGAACTTGTATTCTACTTTCAGAATCAATCCAACATGTTCAACTTTTCATGAAAACAACGAAATACGCTGCCAGTCAAAATGGTAACTTCCCTAAATCAACATTGCCCCCTGTCAGGATAATGCCAATTTTTTGCCCCGCAAACTGATCTTTGTGCTTCAGTACAGCAGCTAACGGCACTGCACTCGATGGCTCGATTACAATTTTCATCCGTTCCCAAACCAATCGCATGGCGGCACTAATTTCGGCATCCGAAACGGTCAAAATATCCGCAACGTGTGCCCGAATAATGGCCAGTGTTCGTTCGCTCAACGTAGTCATCAGGCCATCGGCAATGGTATTGATATAGGGTGCTTTTTCAACCCGGCCGCTTCTGAACGACACTATGGCATCGGCCGCGCCTTCGGGTTCTCCGGCAATAACCCGTGTAGTAGGCGAAAGATAATGAGTTGCCAGGGCCGTCCCACTCAACAAACCTCCCCCACCAACGGGTGCCAGAATGGTATCGAAAGGTACATTCTGGCGGTCAGCTGCATCTTCGATCAGTTCTTTTGTGGCAGTGGCTTGCCCGGCAATAACCCGATCATCATCGAAGGGATGAACCAATACGGCTCCGGTTCGTTCCATCACCTCCCGCACACCAGCCTCCCGGGCATCGAGCGTTGGTTCGCATTCTATTACTTCGGCACCATACCCTAGCACAGCCTCTTTTTTAACCTTAGGGGCCGTTCGGGGCATAACGATATAAGCCGGAAGCCCAACCTGTCGGGCGGCAAACGCAACTGCCTGGGCGTGGTTGCCCGATGAATGTGTTGTAATCGCTTTCCCTTCCTGATGCTGAACGACCTGCAATATGGCATTCAGGCCACCCCGCGCTTTAAACGCCCCTATCTTCTGAAAATTCTCGCACTTAAAAAACAGATTGGCGCCTGCCTGCTCATCGATAGTTTGATTGGTCAATACGGGAGTGCGATGAATATAAGGCCGGATGCGGTCGTGAGCCGCGAGGATGGTATCGAATGAAATCATGGAAATGACAGCTACTAAAGCGTCCAAATTACGAAGAAAACGGGGTAATCGTTTGTTGAGTAAATCTATTTACACTGTTTTGTCCAGTTAGAGTGGGGGCAGATTTAAGAACCTGCCCCCACGAACGCAAACAACTTCTAAGTCCTTACTACCCGTCCACCGTAACGGAAAGTCAGAAACCCCATTCTGGCTGTTGACAACCACATGCCAAGGCCGTAACTTGCATGAAAGTAAGATTAAATATGAGAGATTTAATTCAACTTGCCATTCCTGGATTTGTGATTCTGCTGGTTGCCGAGGTAGTCGTGACGGTCAAGCAGCAGAAAGATTATTACATGACTAAGGACACGGCCAGCAGTTTGTCGATGGGAATCGGCAATGTCATCATCAGTGCGTTGATTGGGAAAGCTATGGTGTTTGGCTCGTTTACGCTAGTCTATCAATTTCGGCTGTTTACGATTGATATGACCAACTGGTGGGCCTGGGTGATTTTGTTCTTTGCCGAAGATTTCAGCTACTACTGGTTTCATCGAATCAGTCATAGTAGCCGATATTTCTGGGCATCGCACGTTGTGCATCACTCTTCCATGAAATACAATCTGGGGACAGCACTTCGCCAAACCTGGACGGGTAATCTGTCGGGGGCTTTCATTTTCTGGCTGTGGTTACCTTTACTTGGCTTTCCGCCTATTGCGATCATGACTATGCAGTCGATTAGTTTGTTGTATCAGTTCTGGATTCATACCGAACTCATTAATAAGTTTCCAGCCCCAATTGAAGCCATTTTCAATACGCCTTCGCACCACCGCGTACACCACGGTTCCGACCTGGATTACCTCGACAAAAACCACGCGGGTATTCTGATCATTTGGGATCGGCTGTTCGGTACCTTTCAGGAGGAGCGTCATCGTCCTACCTACGGGCTGACGACAAATATTGATACCCATAATCCGGTCAGAATCGCGTTTCATGAGTGGGTATCGATCGGACAGGATTTGCGTCGGTCGCGATCGGTCCGGGATGCGTTAGGCTATCTTTTTGGTCCTCCCGGCTGGAGTCACGATGGTTCACGAAAAACAACGAAGCAATTACGGGCACAACAAAACGCTAAGGTTAGATCGAAGGTTGAAGCCTAACACGTGCCATATGGGTGCCCGGCCACTGGTCGTTCCGCCGTCGTGAATACGTCTGGATGCCTGGTTACCACCCCCGACTACTATTGTCAATTTTCCACTAGAAGAATTTCGTATTGGTTACGTAATTGACCAACTGCTGCGACTGAAAGAGGTTGTTCATCAGGTCAATGTTATTGAGCTGAGCCTGTTGGTACGTCTTTATTTTATCCAGATAATCGAGCAGACCAATCATACGCGCGTTATACGCTTTTGTGGCTTCAACCGAAATATTCCGAATCCGGTCCAGGTAGCCATCGGGCCGTTCGTTGAGTTGGGCATAATAGGTATTCAGCTTGTCGTAGGCATTCAGGACATCGCTTTGAACCACAACCTGCTGATTGTCTAAACCACTCGTTACCGCCTTCAGATTCGTTTCGGCCGACCGGATTGCTCCCTGATTCCGATTGTGAACAGGCAAATCCATCGACGCCTGAAAGCCCAGAAAATTCACATAGGCATTCCCGTATTTCTCAAACAGCAAACCCGTTGTCAGATCGGGAGTGCGACGCGCTTTTTCCAAAGTCAGGCTACGCTGAGCATTGTTGATCTGTTCCTGCGTAATGGCAATATCCGGCCGATGGGCCTGAGCGGAGTCTAACGCTGTTGCCAGGGGCGGAGCAGTCCTCTGAAGTGTCGGTAATTCGGAAGGCAGGATGAACGTTTGGGCAGGCTGACGCAGCAACACCCGCAATGTTGCCTGCTCATCGGCAATCTGAGTACGGTAATTAGCCTCATTCGCCTGAAGGTCACGAAGGGCTACTTCCAGCCGGGTAACTTCGTAAGGAGCCACCCCACCCGACTGAAGTGCAATCCGATACGATTCGAGCAGCCGTTGTTGTCGCGCCAGTTCGTCTTCAAACAAACGCAGTGCCTGCAAATCATAATACAGGTTGGCGTAAGTCGAATACAACTGGTAGTGTAGTGTGCGCATCAGGTCGCGAAAGGCCAGTTGAGCCAGCGATTTATTACTTTCGGCCAGAGCAACCAGTTTGCTACGCTTACCCGCCAGTTGAATTACCTGTTGCAGTTGTACGGCATAATACCCACTGTTGTAAATCCCGGCATCCATATCAGCCTGCGATGGACGACCAAACGGAAGGACTTTATGGGTCTGCGGGTTATATAGGTTACCCTGAAACCATAGATTCGGGTTTGGTCGCAGACCAGCCTGGGTAATGGCAGCATCAGCCATATCGATCTGGTAACGTTGGGCAAGTAGCTGAAAATTTCGCTCCAGAAACAATTGCTCTAGCTGGGGCAAGCTTTGTCGAATCGTATCGGCTGGTGTTGCAGCTGTTTGTGCGAGCAATGGTGAACCTACGCCCAAACCCAGCAGGAAAGCACTAAGAAAACAGGCGTAATAGAATCGAAAACGGAACATACTGGGAAAGCGGATTAATTTTACCCGACTGATTAGGGTAGCAAATACCACTCTGCCCGTTAAGGAGCTGTTAAAGCCTGATTAATTCTTGCTTAAAAAGAAAATCTGGCCTAGGAGTTAACACTTATGATATACATGGTAAAAACGCTTATGTACGCATCAGCGCCATTAACCCGTAATTTGTGTAACTACAGGCAGCATTTTTAAGTTAGAACACATTATGATTGCAGCGTTTCTGGTAGCCTGTTCGTTATGCCTTCCTCCGACCGATTCATCGGCAACGGCTGATACCTTACAGCCACGACGGCCACGTATCCGCCCAGCCTTCAATGTCGATTTTCGCGATTCGTTTCTGGAAAAACAGCATGTGAATGTATGGGGTGTCAATGCGGGTATCGAGTATGGGAAGAAACGCCACCAAATCACACTAGGCTATTACTGGATCAGCTATGCCTCTTACCTGAGCCTGATCGACTGGCGACGGAATGCCGCCCGGCGCATTAATCTGGCTTATTACACCCGTACGGATATGTGGTTTATCAGCATGATGTACTGGTTCAATATCACCAAAAACAAGCAATGGACCGTCAGTATCCCCATCGAATTGGGTGGAGGTGTGGCCTATGCACTTCCGCTCGATCTGACTAAAGAAACCCCTATCGACCGAACCAAACGGGACTTTCTGGTTCCACTCCAGGCGGGTTTGTATGGGCAATGGAAAGCCACTCGCTGGTTTGGTTTGAGCGCACAGATTGGCTACCGGGTTTCGGTATTTCAAACCGCCATCAACCAGAATTTCAACGGGAGTTATTACAGTATTGGGCTTAATATTTATCCAGCTATTGCAACGGATGTTTGGCGATGGATCAGGAAGAAAGAGCGAATTTCGCCTTTTCATCCCCCATTGCCCCCAAAATCATGAAAGAGGTTCCCAGACCGCCTTTGTCGAAAGTACGTCTGCACCAGATCATCATGCTGGTGCTATCGGTATATGTTGTCTTAGCCCTGCTCGTTCGGGAACTGATTCCGATTCGTAAGACTACCGGAGAATTGCTCGATCAGGTCGATACGGGTATCTGTCTGTACTTTTTATATGACTTCTTTTTACGGCTCTATCTGGCCCCCAACAAATGGGAATTTTTACGCTGGGGCTGGATCGATTTGCTGTCAAGTATTCCAGCTTTCGATTGGGGGCGACTAGGCCAGTTAGTGCGAATCATTCGGATTCTGCGCATGGTTCGCGCTTTTCGATCCATTCGGGACTTTCTGAATTTCTTCTTCCGGGACCGCGCCAATGGAACCCTGGCCGTAGTATTGCTCAGCTCCTTGTTACTTATGATTTTCGGGGCCATCGCTATTCTGTACGTCGAACGGGTTCCCGATGCCAATATCAAGACGCCATCCGATGCCTTGTGGTGGGCCTTCGTTACGATTACCACCGTTGGCTACGGCGACCGATTTCCCATTACCAGCGCCGGTCGACTGATCGCAGCTGTCCTCATGATTGCGGGTGTTGGTCTCTTCGGTACGTTTACAGGCTACGTCGCTAATTTCTTTGTCGAGGATGAGCAGGAGCAAACAGACAATGACATTCAAAAGTTGATCAGCGAGGTCAGGCAATTACGAGAGAAAATAGAAGAGATGGAGAAGCGAATGCCATAAGCAGTTGCCAGCCCCTTACTTCTCCTTCGCCACGCTGGCGGGTAAGTCATACAACAGCCAGCTCTTGTTCTCAATAGAAGCCGATTTTTTCCGGATCAGATTAATAAAATCGGTGATACCAAGAGGTTCGTTGCCATTCGCGTGGATGAGAACCAGGCTCCCTTGTTTGGGTTGCTGATTTTTAGCCAGCCAGGCGTCGCTGCCAATGGGTAATAGACCAAATGCGAGAATTCGATCAAAAACAGCTTTGTCGGACACAAGCCCCGGAAACCGAAAGAAGATGGAGGGTGTCAACCCATTCTGCAACATGGCCTGTTCATTCGACAGCACTTCTGCATTGAGATCGGTTGATGCTTCGAGCAGGAAATTGGCTTGAAGGGGTAAGCGCGGATTGTACCGATGATGGTACGAATGGTTGACCCAGGTAATAGCCAGTTCACCTCGACTCACCAGATTTTTGAGATAAGCTAAATCCTGCTGGTGATTCGCCATCCAGAGTCCGGTAATGGTAACCGTAATGGGAATGGGCTTTTCTTCCGGCTCAAATGCACGGATAAGTTGTTCAAAAACCGACCGGGTCAATGGTTTGGTCGATGGGCACAGATCAATGGTAAGGCTAAACCCCCGCTCGGTTGTGTCGGTTCGTTCAATACCAGCATCCTGCAAGTTTATGTCCCGCTTTTGCTCAATCTGCATCGCTTTGCCATAGGCGGTCTGGCGTACCTGTTGCATAACCGACGCCCAGGGTAATTCTCTGATTCCATCGGGCAGTAGTGCCACGACCGATGTTTGAAGCGTCTGCGGATTAAGGACCAGATAACGGGTTTGGAAATCCTGTTTCCAGCGCCGAAGCACGACCTGCTCTGGCTTACGGGTAGTAAGTCCTACCCACATGCGATAGTCTGTAAGCTGGCCAAGCGCAGACCAGCTTACAGAAACGAACAAAATCCCAGTCAATACCAGGCAACGTGTCGGAATCATTAAAAGCCGGTAGCGGTAAAAGAGGTTGATACGACCCGGTTCCAATCGGGATGGCGTTTCAGGTACGCGCTCACAAATGGGCAGAGCGGTACAATTTTCAAATTATGCTGCTCAACGTACTCTAAAACACCCTCTACTAATTTTGAACCAATCCCATGCCCTTCCAGGCTAGGATCGACCTCGGTATGAACGAGCGCCAGTGTTTCACCATCTACTTTCTGGTATTCAACGATAGATAACTTACCATCCGTTTCCAGTTCGAAACGATGGCGATGGGTATTGTTGTGGATGCTACTCATGCACTTGGGTTCTGTTATGTAGTTGTTTACCCGGAGCGTGAAGACTTGATTGCCCTACCTTCCGGTTTGTAGCTGCAAAAGAACCAAAAGAAACAATAGAATCCTCAGAATAGGCAGAAACACTATTTAACTCATCCGTTGTAATTTGCGCCGGTCATTCCAACTATTGCTTTTATGAACCGCCTTGACCGACTGACTGCCATTCTGATTCATCTGCAAACCAAACGGGTTGTGCGCGCTCAGGAGCTTGCCGACCGCTTTGGCATTAGCCTCCGCACGGTGTATCGGGATGTACGATCGCTGGAAGAAGCAGGCGTTCCGATTGGGGCCGAAGCCGGTGTCGGCTATTTTCTGACCGATTATCACTTGCCGCCAGTTATGTTTACCAGTGCCGAAGCCAGTGCATTGCTCATGGGCAGTAAACTGATTGAAAAGTGGGCTGATGCCTCCATCCGCACTGAGTTTGAATCAGCTTTGTACAAAATCAAATCCGTTCTGAAACGCACCGATCAGGAGCGACTGGACGATCTGGATGCGCATATCGCTGTAGCCAAACCAAGGCATCGCCAGCCCTATTCGGATGGTTTATTGACCCATATTCAGCATGCTATTGCGCAGAACAATGTATTGTTGCTCCGGTATCATTCACAATACAACGATGCTGAAACGGAACGGGAAGTAGAACCTGTCGGACTTCATCATTACCGGATGAGCTGGCACCTGATCGCCTTTTGTCGAACCCGTCAGGACTATCGTGATTTCCGAGTCGATCGGATTCGCGAACTGACCAACACAGGCCAGCGATTTGCCCGACCCGAACGCTTATCGTTGCAGGACTATCTTAATCGAATGGGTAAAGACTGGGAAATTTTTGAGGCTACGGTTGTCTTTCCCAAATCCATGATCCGCTTCATGCTGGAAGAACGGTACGCCTACGGCTTCCAGCACGAAGAAGACCTTGGCGATCAGGTTCGTATGGTTTTTCAAACACCTTACCTGGAGGGATTGGCCCGTTGGCTACTCATGTATGGCAATGCGGTAACGATTGAACAGTCGGAATCGCTTCGGGCACTGGTTCAAAAACAGGTCGATGAACTCCAGGCGCATTATTCTGCGCATCCGGTTTTGGGGTGAGTTGAATATACACCCGTAAACCAAACCATTGACTTTACGGATCAGGCAACTAAAAAACTCTTTCATTGATCGTTCAGTGCAATAGTTGAACGATGAAATTTACCGCATTATGGTCCATTCAATTTGTAGGTACTGCCATAATGCGCTAGTAGAATTGATAGACGAACCTCATCGACTGAAAGCGTTTCTGCACCAAGCATTGCAGAACGACACCCAACTGATTCTGTAAAATCCGCAAACCAACCAACTGATCCACAAAATCTAATCGTTCTAAAACTATGGAAAAATGGGTTGTTTATGCTATCATCTCGATGGTATTTGCCGGTCTCACGTCAGTCATCGCTAAATTTGGATTGAAGAACGTTAGTGGGGATACGGGACTGGCAGTTCGCACAGTTGTCGTGTTTTTGCTGGTCTGGGGCAATATCTTTTTCCTGCAAGGAACCAAACAGTTCCGTGCTCTAGATCGGGGGGCCATCCTTTTTCTGACTATTTCCGGGGTTACTACTTCACTATCCTGGATTTTTTATTACCGGGCAATCAAAATGGGGCCTGTTTCTCAGGTAGCCCTAATCGACAAAGGAAGTATTGTCATTGCTCTGCTCCTATCTGTATGGATACTTAAAGAGCCCATCACCCTAAAAACGACTGCTGGAGCCTTGCTGATTCTGCTGGGTCTTGGAGTCATTGCCTGGAAATAATTTCAATCTATTTTTTAGTTTATGCATTCTTGCCTGTAACAACTTTTGAAAGATGCTTTACCTGAAACCTACTGACATAGGGTTGTCAGCCAGTTGATGGAAATTTGGCGTAAATCAATTGAAAAGCCATGCGACAAGACCTGACTGTTTCTAAATCCATCGACATTAACGCTAGCCCAGCCCGAGTTTGGGAAGTATTAACCAACCCAGCACTTATTCAGGAATACCTGTTTGGTACCCAAACGCTTACCAACTGGGCCATCGGCAGCGAGATTATTTTCCAGGGGGAATACGAAAATCAACACTATCGCGACAAGGGTACTATTCTGAAAAATGTACCCAACCAATTACTCAGCTATAGCTACTGGAGCGGCTTTTCAGGCCTGGACGAAAGACCCGAAAACTACGCTACAGTCACCTACCAAATTGCAGAGAAAGGCACAAACCTTGCTGAGTTCACCTGGACTCAGCAAGGTTTTTCATCAGAAGCAGGGTATAACCACTCGCTCAACGGTATGGATGATTTTCTTAAGCAGATCAAGGCGATTGCTGAGCGGTAGTTTGTATGGTCATTGAGTGAAGAGGGCTTCACTCAATGACAAATCGTTTGTAAAACCTTTTCTACAGCATCGTCAAGCTGTTGACGTTCATCGGGTTGATGATAAGTCGCCGTATAGAGACTATCCATCGTTTTCGTGATTTTCTCAGCCAATTGCCCCGTACGCAGTGTATAGTTCGCTTTAACGGAATCGATCTGGGCACTTTGAGCAGACGTAAGTCGTATGCTGTGTTTTGCCAACGAATCTTCCATAAAACGAATATCATTGGCCGCCTTAAATCGTTCATTTTTCAATTGACGGGCCTCACATTCCAGCGTTGCCATCAGTTGGGCATCGCGGGTTAACTGAGATTGCTGAATTTTCTGGCAGTTGCCAACCGCGAAGCCTATGAGTACAAATCCAAGAGCCGTATTCCTGTTCATTGTGTTATTTTATCGTTTGTGGCCACTGAATCGACTTTATAACATTGTCGCCAATACCGCGTCCCATCAACAAACCGTTCAGGTTATCCATATCGTAGTGAATACCACCATATAGCCGGGAATTAGCACATTCCTGAGCCATGGCCGAAAAGTTGGTAAACTTCCTAGGCTGAAACCCATGCTGTACTTGTGAGCGGTCGGTAAACGCATAGTTCCCATCGCCATTCGTAAATAGTTTTATAAAGATTCGTTCACCCACACCGATTTCCGTAGCGTGTCCTGATGTATAGGCTGGAAACGCTGGTGTACCGATCACAGTCTGAAAATTTGGATCTATGTACTTCTGGATGTACGACACCGGCCGGATCAATGAGTAATCGTATTTCGCTTTCCAACAGGCGATAAATGCATCGATCTCCGCAATACCTAACATAGCATAACCGACTACTGCTTTTTCAAGCGTAGCATTGGTTTCTTCCAGCAACTGCGTCATAATGTTAAACGTGTGGCCGGTAGGTGTGCAAGTGGCAAACGGATCGTCGGCCCAAAATTTGGCGATCTCAACCTGCTCAGCAGTATTGCCTTTAACCTGATTGTAAACAGCTAGTGCCTGTTTATAGAAATTCGATGTTTTATCGGTTGAGAAGGCAATTGGCTTTACCGGATTGCCAAACGTCATGTTGGAGGCAACAATAGGACGGCATTTTGCCCAGTAAGGACTTAGGGGTGTGAGATTTTTGGCATCGGTCGGCACCCATTTATCCACGCCCGTAACTGGCGTAAACGGTTTTGAAAACGGATTCAAATAAGAATCGTGCCCGCCGTCGGTCTTAGAATATTCGTAAATCGCCTGCGATATAGCCTTTCCATGTTGCTCAGAAAGATCAGCCAGGGGCTTGTTAATCGTAGCTGTGAAATTGGCCAGATTTTGGGCTTCCAGATCGTTTATTTTTTTCAGGTTGGCTTCACTTAAGTTCTTGCCGAACATATTCCGCATCATGTCCGCTACTGCGGCATTGACCACAATGCCCCAATGGTACCGTATATAATCTGGTGATGCTTTGGGCATACTGGCAGGCACGAGCTGATTGATTTGTCCGGCAAGGGGGCTTGCATTCGGAATCCCACTATACACCGACTCGTAGGCGGCTATACCTACATACCCAAATGCCCGGGAAGCCTGCGGAGGTAAAAAACCCGCCGTTTCTTTTACAATTCGACATTCGAGCGAAAACCACTCACGTAGAAAATCAGCGGAATAATTAGAAACTGTGTTCGGCTTGACTGGCTCTACATCAATCGTAGAGGTACACCCTGCTATAAGTAGTCCTAAAATCGCTACATAAAGGAAACGAACTCGAATAAACCCTCTCAAATTCAACAAATTACCTAATTTCAATTGTAGTATGTAGTACACTATTTTCATGATCAGTGAAAGTTATGGTGAAGTCACGGTGTATTTACTTTGGTACCACCTCTGACGGTTAATACCGTGTAAAGCCACCGCCAACAGATCTTACGAGACATTAAACCCCAAACAAATGAATGCCCCAGCGATACAGCTTAACTACCCCAAGCGAACGTAGAGCCTGGATAGTGGTTTACTCGAACAAATCGGGCCAGCACCAGCCCTATGCCTGTAAGCCTTCTTTATTCGGTGTGCATTTTCGGGAAACAGATGAATCGCCGATGTACGCATAGCGTGGCAACCTCAGTCTTTCAGTCGACAACTGGAGACAGAGGATGGGGCAACGCTGTAGATAATCACTTCAGCACTCGGGAGGGGGCGAATGAATAGGCAGAGATCGCGCCAGAAACACAAATGACAGATCAGGAATGCGAATGGTCTTTCGCCAATGCGGGGTAAGAAAATAAAAAACCACTCGTGGAGTGGGCGAATACTCTTTCAGTAAGAACTTAAGAAAGCGATTAGCTTTTCGTTGTGATTCACTAGCTTCGCTAATATGGTCATTCAGAAAAGAGAGTAAATCATGCTGCCAAACCGAATGACTTTCCATTTCAAGGCCAGCAATATAAAGAATGGCCTCTCTTACTTCCATACTAACAACTGAGTAATAGTGGCCGCGATATGTAAAGCCATCAGATGTTGTATGGGTAATATCGTTGAGTTCAAATTTATTTTTTAGCGGAATTTGAAACTCGACAAGACTATCTACCGATCGATATACTAAAAGGCGCTCCGATAAATCGTGTTCAGCCTGCCACCAGCTAGCTATCGCCACTAGCATATAAGCCAGCGTATGATATACGATCAATATAAAAAAGCCGATGGATAGAACTTTCTTCACGTAAAGAGGTTTGGCAACGTAACATCAACGAATGCCAAGCCATCTACAAAACTTATGCCAGTCTTCTAATTCACTTTTCTATTGAAAATGATGGTAGAGCGGCTATTTGGTTATTTCTACTGCTTTGAAATAACCAAATAGCCGCCCCGTTTTAAGGTAATCTGATTCGTTCATCAACCTATTTAAAGGCAGGAATGCCGGTAATTTCTGCCCCCAGAATAAGCAGTTGAATATCGTGTGTGCCTTCGTAAGTACTAACCGATTCAAGGTTCATGAGATGCCGCATAATCGGGTATTCGCCTGAAATACCCATAGCGCCCAAAATCTGGCGAGCCTCGCGGGCAGTTCTTAAAGCCATTTCGACATTGTTACGTTTGGCTAGTGAGATCTGCGCTACGGAAGCCCGATCTTCATTTTTGAGCATCCCCAACCGCCAGCAAAGTAGTTGAGCCTGCGTTATGTCGGTCAGCATCTCGGCCAGTTTCTTCTGTACAAGCTGAAAACTGGCGATGGGTTTATTAAACTGAATCCGTTCGAGTGCATATCGCCGGGCCACTTCGTAGCACTCCATAGCAGCTCCAACCGCACCCCAGCAAATGCCGTAACGAGCCTGTTCCAGGCATTTCAAGGCACTTTTTAATCCGTATGCTTCGGGCAGAATGTTCTCTTTCGGCACCTGTACATCCCGAAACACCAGTTCACCCGTACTACTGGCCCTGAGCGACCATTTATTTTTGATTTCGGCGGTCGTAAACCCTTCCATGCCACGCTCCAGAATCAGACCGCGAACTTTTCCCTGGTCGTTTCTGGCCCACACAATGGCAATATCAGCAATGTTGGCGTTGGTAATCCAGAGTTTAGAGCCATTGAGCAGGTAGTAATCGCTGCGCTCGATAAAGTTCGATTCCATACCACCGGGATCTGACCCATGATTAGGCTCTGTAAGGCCAAAGCAACCCAGCATTTCGCCCTTTGCCAGTTTAGGCAGGTACTTTTTCTTCTGCTTTTCCGAACCAAATGTCAGGATAGGATACATGACCAGGGAGTTTTGAACGGATACGCATGAACGCATACCCGAATCCCCCCGTTCGATTTCCTGTGTCATGAGGCCATACGAAATCTGATCCAGCCCACCGCCCCCATATTCGGTTGGGATGGTAGCTCCAAACACACCAATCTGGCCAAACTTACGAACCAGATGCTGGGGGAATTCGGCCCGTTGGGCATACTCTTCAGCAATGGGTGTTATTTCGCGCTTTACAAAATCGCGCACAGCCGACCGAACCAGCTTATGTTCGGCCGTAAAGAGGTCGTCGAGGTTATAGAAATCAGGCGATTCGAACGTATCGACCTTGTTTCTGGGCGGAGTTATCGATTGGGATTGCATAGTGGGTTAACCGAAAAAAACGGGGCTTGTTGTAGGAATAGGCTATTTTTCGCCAATTTACGAGAAGAAATGTGTATCCGTTCAGACTGGCATTTTCTGGTTGAACGACAGGCCAAATCAATTTCATGAAAATCCACATTTTTGGTGCATCTGGCTCGGGGGTTACTACGCTGGGCAACGCCTTATCTGCCCAAACTGGCATTCCTTATTTCGATACGGATGCGTATTACTGGATACCTTCAAACCCGCCCTATCTTTTCAGAAGAGAACCGACTGAACGTATTGCTTTACTGACCAGCGACATAAGCTATTCCACAAACTGGATTATTGGAGGATCGCTTCTTAACTGGGGCGACCAATGGCTTTCTGCGTTCGATCTGGCCGTTTTCCTCTGGGTCCCTCCTGACTTACGACTGGAACGGTTGCGCAAACGAGAGTTTGAGCGGTATGGCGATATCATTTTTACGGACAAAGATCGCCATCAACAATCCGAAGAATTCATTGACTGGGCATCGGGCTATGACACCAACGTAGCCCATGGGCGGACATTACAGGCGCATGAAAACTGGATGAAGAAACTTACCTGCCCCCTCATCGAACTTCGGGGCAACCATACTGTTGCCGAGCGGTTAGCCATGGTTACCCACCAACTGACCCTTCAAAACCATAGGTAAGAATCCAAATTCGTTCACTTTACTAAAACATGGCAAACTTCCTCATCGATAGCCGCAAGGCGCAAACCTACGATGCCATTGTTGTGGGGTCTGGTATCAGTGGCGGCTGGGCGGCCAAAGAACTTACGCAACAGGGTCTTCGAACGTTGCTGCTGGAACGTGGGCGTCCCGTCAATCACGTTACCGATTATCCGACGGCCATGCTGAATCCCTGGCAACTGGAGCATCGGGGGCAGGTGCCACTGGCCATTCGAAACGAGTATTCAATAGCCAGCCGGAATTATGCCTTCCATGAGGATACCATGCACTTTTTTGCCAAAGACAGTGAGCAGCCTTACGTGCAGGAAAAGCCCTACGACTGGATACATGGCTATCAGGTTGGTGGACGTTCGCTAACCTGGGGGCGGCAAACCCAACGCTGGAGCGATTTCGATTTTGAAGGCCCCGCCCGTGATGGTTATGCCGTAGACTGGCCCATTCGGTATGCCGATATAGCGCCCTGGTACAGCCATGTAGAACGATTTGTTGGCATAACCGGCCACAAAGATGGGCTGGCTACCCTGCCCGATGGCGAGTTTTTACCCCCACACGAGATGTCCTGTGTGGAACGTTATTTTAAACAACAGGTATCGGCTCGCCATTCGGACCGGCATGTGATTATCGGCCGGGCTGCCCATATTACAGAGCCGAAGCCTATTCATACACAACAGGGCCGGGCACGTTGCCAGCATCGAACCCTTTGCGAACGGGGCTGTCCATACGGCGGGTATTTTAGCAGTAATGCCTCCACCATACCCTGGGCCATGCGTACCGGCAAACTTACCCTACGCCCCTATTCGGTAGTGCATTCCATCATCTATGATGAGCAAAAACAGCGGGCAACGGGCGTTCGTGTGATCGACACCCAGACGCATCAAATGACGGAATACTACGCCCGGATTATTTTTGCCAACGCGTCGGCGCTCCATACAAACCTGATCCTACTGAATTCCACCTCCCATCGTTTTCCGAATGGGCTGGGCAACGATTCAGGGTTACTGGGAACGCATATGGCTTTTCATAGCTATCGGGGCCGGGTTACGGCCACTTACGATGGCTTGCTGGATTCCACCACCGACGGGCGACGGCCCAACAGCAGCTATATTCCTCGCTTTCGGAACGTTTTTAAGCAGGAAACCGACTTCCTGCGTGGTTATGCTGCTACCTTTTATTCATCTCGAAATCCTGTTGACAATCAGGAAGGTGTCGGTGCGGCTTTAAAACAGAACCTGATCAATCCTGGTCTGGGCGAATGGCAGGTCGGATCGGCCATGATGGCTGAAACCATACCGAAAGCGCATAGTACCGTTCGGCTCGATCCGGCTCTTAAAGATAATTTTGGGATTCCGCAGCTACGCGTATCGGTTGACTATGATGAGAATGACCGGAAGATTCTGAACGATTTCTTTGAGCAGTTTAGCGAAATGTTTACCCAGGCGGGTTTTAAAAACATTCGGACGATTGATACAGGGCGATTACCTGGCAGCGAAAACCATGAGATGGGTGGTGTCCGCATGGGCCGTGATCCTAAAACGTCGCTGCTCAACCGCTGGAATCAACTCCACCACTGTTCAAATGTATTCGTTACCGACGGCGCCTGCATGACTTCTACCAGCACCCAAAATCCGTCGCTGACCTACATGGCCCTTACGGCCCGAGCCGCCAATTACGCAGTCAGGCAGATGAAGAGATCAGCGCTTTAACTTTGTCATTCTGAGGAACTAAGAATCTCAAAATTCCCTAATAGGATGCATTAAGATTCTTCGTTCCTCAGAATGACAAAAAAGTAAAGCTACCGCTTGCTGGTTGCCGAACCGGGAGCAGCAGAGCCTCCCTGCTTCAACAACCAGCTTGCCAATTCTTTAGCTGCCTTAAAATTCTCATACTGAGCCGGAATTTTCCGCCCGTCTACATACTCATTATACAACCAGGGATCGCCAACCGCAAACACGGTTCCTTTGCCTACTTTGGCAACACCCATAATCACATCACCGGCATCCGTAACCATCGCTTTAGCCGGAGCTTTCACGCTCAATGGCGACAGTTCCTTGATGTATACCGTTCTGGTTGTTGGGAATACCGCATTACCAGCCGGGATACTGATTTTTCCCTGCTCAAATTTGTCGCCCTGCACCATGTTCCGATTTTTGGGCAGGAACTGCATACCGAATCGGGCAGCTAGCTGGTTGAAATGCTTGTGTTCGCAGTTCGATGTATCGTTGGCCATCAGTACCAGCGTACCACCTGCCTCAACCCAACTGGCAATGGCATTGATGTCGCTTTCGCTCACGTAATTAGGTTTAGGCGTTTCCTTTGGTGTGTCGGGATCAACAATAATGTACACATCAACCCCTTTCAGCGACGCGGCTGTCGGAGCGCCTGTAACAGTGGTTGTTTTAGCACCCAGTTTGCGAAAAATACTCCCCCACCAGAAAAATCCCGAATGCTGCTGATCGTCCCAGGTGTAATGAAACGGCTCCTGTTCACCCGTATAGCCTTTTCGGAATTCGTGGTTGAAATAATTATCGACGGCAACAGTTTTGCCTTTTCCGAGACCATCTTCGGCAGCGATCTCCATCTCGACACTCGCCATGATAAACGGCCCCACGCCTTTCAGGTCATCCTGCCGAATCGGTTCGCTGAGGTAGTATTCGTAACTGCCATCGCGATAGGGTGTTCCTCCCAGCCCCCCTACTACTACCGTTTTTTCGAGGTGAATGAGTCCTTTATCGTCGGTCGTGATAAACTGTTTCAGGATACCTTGATAGCCTTTCCGCGCAGGTGTCATCATTGATGCCGGAAGATAGCCCATGCGTACACCTTTGACCAGGGCATACACAAACATGCAGGAACCCGATGCTTCGAGGTAATTTCCTTTGTCGCCCATGCGGTCGGTTACCTGCCACCAGCACCCTGATTTGGGGTCCTGAAATTTCACCAGCGACGGCATGAACCGATTCAGAATAGCAATCAGTTCACCACGACGAGGGTGATTTTTGGGAATATAATCCAGTACATCGACCAGTGCCATTGCATACCAGCCCATAGCCCGACTCCAGAAATTGGGCGAATTACCTGTTTCTTTGTTGGCCCATTTCTGTTCACGACTTTCGTCCCAACCGTGGTAAATCAGCCCGGTTTTAGGATCGCGGGCGTGTTTCTCCATCCAGACGAACTCATTGATTATATCGTCGTAGTGTTTGGCATCGCCAAATAAGGCAGTGTACTCCGCATAGAACGGCTCAGCCATGTAGAGTCCATCGAGCCACATCTGATAAGGGTACCGTTTCTTGTGCCAGTAGCCGCCCTCTTTTGTACGTGGTTGCTCAGCCAGTTGTTTTCGAAGCAGGTCTGCTGCTTTCCGGTATTTTTCTTTACCCGGTAATGTCTGCTGATACAGTAGGAGCAACGACCGGCCGGGTGTAATAAAATCCAGATTATAATCGTCGAGCTTATAGGTACGGATATCGCCATCAGCTTTTACATACCGATCCATATTTTTCTGGATGTAATTGAAATAGCGATCGTCGGCGGTGCGGTACCAAACCTGTTTTACACCTTCCAGCAAAACGCCCGTTTCGTATTCCCAATGGGCAATCCCCTTAGTGCCGTCCTGGCGTTTATACGAAATGGAATCAGGGTTACTGGCTATAATAGAGGTTACCATACGCTGCGACCACGGGAGGGTTGCGCCAGACTGGGCCAATACGACCTGACTTACTACCATCAAACAACTGAAAAGGCGAAACTTCATCATTTTTTATGGGCTACCCTCAACTAGCCAATTTGGACTAAATTTTTGTCTTATCAATCTCTATAATCTGCGTAAATCATACAGATCGTGATTGATCGCTGAATAAGAATATAGTCATAAATTCGGCCCACATACTCTCTGACTGGCATAAAAAATGTTACTTGACAGGCAATCGAACCCAAACCCAGGGCTGCCTGTTACCTAACAAATAGTCCTTTGCCAGATAAACACTGGCCGTTTTCACGATGATTCACCAACTTTCGTTAACGCTTGCGCCCGAACTGGCTTTCGATGATGAGGCATTTCGAATGCATGTACTCACTCATCTTTCACTACCTGATACCGCTGAGGTACTTGTCCGTAAAAAACGACAATCCATCGACGCACGCAATCGTCAGGTGCGGGTACAGGTTGAGGCCGATGTTTTTGTAGGCCAGACTCCTCCCCCACTGATCCAATACCAAAAACCACAGACCGATGTCAGCAAAGCCCCGCAGGCTATTGTGGTGGGCGCAGGACCAGCCGGATTGTTTGCCGCTCTACGGCTTATAGAACTGGGCATCAAGCCGGTCGTTGTAGAGCGCGGTAGCGATGTACGCACCCGCCGACGCGATCTGGCAGCTATCAACAAAGATCATATCGTCAATCCTGAATCAAACTATTGTTTTGGCGAAGGCGGAGCCGGTACGTACTCCGATGGTAAACTGTACACACGGTCTACCAAACGTGGAGATGTCCGACGCATTCTGGAGATTTTTGTTGCTCACGGCGCTACCGAGCAAATTCTGGTGGATGCTCACCCCCACATTGGCACCAACAAACTTCCGAACGTAGTGGCCGACCTTCGGACCAGTATTCTGAATGCTGGGGGCGACGTTCGATTCGACACCAAAGTAACCGATCTCTTACTCGACGGGAATGAGCTGAACGGTGTGGTGTTGGCCAACGGCGAAACGATAACTGGTATTGGGGTCATTCTGGCAACAGGCCACTCTGCCCGCGACATTTTTTACCTGCTCCACAACCGAAAGGTTCGGATTGAAGCCAAGCCATTTGCGATGGGCGTTCGGATTGAGCACCAGCAACGACTGATCGACCAATTTCAGTATCACCGCCCGAACCGCGGAGATTATTTACCTGCTGCATCTTACAGTTTAGTTGCCCAAACACGTTATCAGGGGGTAGAACGTGGCGTTTTTTCGTTTTGTATGTGTCCAGGTGGGTTTATTGTTCCGGCAGCTACTGCCCCGGGCGAACTGGTCGTCAATGGCATGTCGCCTTCCCGTCGGGATTCGCAGTATGCCAATTCGGGGCTGGTTGTGGCCATTACCGATGTCGACTTACGGCCCTACGCTGACGAAGGCCCACTGGCCGGATTAGCCTTGCAGCAGGAACTTGAACGCTGGGCATGCCGGATGGGTGCAACTCAGGCAGATCGACCTTCACAAACGGCTCCTGCACAGCTAATTGCCGATTTTGTGGATGGCCGTATCTCTAATGATCTGCTGCCAACGTCCTACCAGCCAGGCCTGGCTTCGGTCGATATGACGGAGGTGTTACCCGATCATATTGCCCAGCCATTACGCCAGGGGTTGCGGGATTTTGGTCGAAAAATGCGGGGCTACGTAAGCAATGAAGGGCAATTGATTGGTGCTGAGAGCCGAACCTCATCGCCTGTACGCATACCCCGTCACCGCGACACCTGTGAGCATGTCGACATTCAACGGCTGTTTCCCTGTGGCGAAGGGGCTGGTTATGCGGGAGGTATTGTTTCAGCAGCCATGGATGGTGAACGTTGTGCGGAAGAATTAGTTAAGTTGTACAGGTAGTTTTCAGTATGAAATATCCACTCTATATTGTTCTTATAGTTTTAGGCTTAACTCCTTCTCACCTAAAGGCACAAGCTCGTATCAGTGCCTATTGGGGATTTTCGTTGCCTGTTGCCAAAAAGCATGGCTTGAAAGGCAATGTTAAAACAATTACTCAGACGCAGTCCCCTGTCACGAATAAACCCACCGATTGGCTCGACGGCTATTCAGGTCAAAACTATTCAGAAGAATACAACAAGCAGGGTTATCTGGAAAAACGTACTTCCTTCGACGATTATAATAAACCACAGGTAGCTACTCATTACGCCTATAGATCCATCGGAGAAATTAGCGCCATTTGGGACGAAATTTTAGCCCAAAAATCGAGAATGCCTCTTTCCGAAGGCCGTATTAGCTATGAATTCAATCCAACCAGCAAGCTATATATTATTCAGGATAAGCGAATTATTGGAGGGGTTCCCCGGAATACTCGGACGGAGATGCAGATGGATTCCGCAAACCGGGTTGCCATAAAACGTACGTATAAACAGGATACACTGCTGATAGAAGATGAACGTTATACCTGGGATAAGCCGGGATATTTGACGGAGCATATCATACGCAGGCGGAAGCAAGTTAACGAAATGCCCAAACTCGGTCAGGCAGAGCTTGACGCATTCATGGATGAAATAACCAGTAATCTTTCCGAGGACGAAAAAGCAGCCTTCAAAGCAGAAGCAGCCAAGGAAAAAGTCCAATTGAAAAATCGGGAAGATAGTCTTAAACGTGTAGAAGATAGTTTATATGCCCTTCAGCCAGAATGGTCTGTCGATACAACGGCATATCGAAATCAATACGATAATCAATCCAGACTACTTAGGCAAGCATCTTATAAACAGAATCGATTAACAGAGGTATTTAGTTTTAGTTACACCCCAGAAGCTACTCATAGGGTAGTTCAATATTATGATCGATCTGGCAATTTAATTAACGAAACCAAGAGTCGTCAGCATCCTGTAGAGGGCTACATATTATCTGACGTTTCGCGAAATAATCATGCCGGAAAATGGGAGGAACGTGTATTTGACTATACCAACATAACCAAACCGATTTACCAGTACCAATACGATACACATAGCAACTGGATCGAACGAAGACAGGTTGATGCTACTGGTAAACAAATTGGCAGCGCCTTAGTCCGTAAGATCGAGTATTATCCATAAAAATTCCGTCCGAATGTTACAAACCTCGTTCAACGCTTTTACCGAAAACCTCCGGCAACGGTTACAGAAACCGTTGCCCGGTGAGGCTGCGCACCAGAAAATGGCGTCGGCAGCGCGGTATCGGCTGGGTATCAAACCCAACGAGCGGACACGTCGGAGTGCGGTCCTGATTTGTTTCTATCCCTTTCAGAACTCCATTTATTTACCGCTTATTCTTCGCCCTCAGTACGATGGCGTCCATGCCGGGCAAATGGCCTTTCCGGGTGGTCGCATGGAGCGATTCGATGAGAATCTGACCCGTACCGCCTTACGTGAATCGCAGGAAGAGGTTGGTATTCGGGTGTCGGATGTGAAGGTACTCGGCCTGCTCACGGAGCTATTCATCCCACCCAGCAATTTTTACGTACAGCCTGTGGTGGGTGTACTCCCCTACCGCCCTGACTTCTACCCCGACCCTCGTGAGGTAGAAGCCATTGTTGAAGTTGATCTGGAAACCTTGCTCGACGAAACCATCGTAGGCGATAGCCAGATCGAAGTACGGGGGGTACTGGTCGACGCACCATTCTACCAGATTCAGGGGCACCGGGTATGGGGGGCTACCGCCATGATGATTAGCGAATTGCTGATGCTACTGGATGCTTAAAACCTACTGACTGGTACCAGCTACATAATACAACTCCGCAATCGCTTTCTGGTATTTCGTTTTCAGTTCTTCTCCTTTTATCCGTAAATCAATCAGCTTGGTTTCTCGGGAATTAACCAGAAACAGAGAACTTTCCCCTATGTCGAATTTTTGCTGTTCGGCCTGGAGCAGTCGTTGCTGGTTCTGGATAGCCTGTTGCTGTACAATCACCTGTCGAGCCAGTGCCTGAAGCTGGTTATAAGCCGCCTGAACGGTATTGGTAATATCCCGATTAGTCTGTTGCCGTTCTAAAGCCACCTGCTGATTTTTCACCTGAACTTCCCTCAGCTTCCCCCGTTCTTTCCGAAGAAATAAAGGAAATACTACGTCCAGCCCAATTTTATGATTCTGCGGACGGAACGAATAATAATCGCTCCAATCGTAGGGAACATCGACCGTAGGCGTCTGACTCAACAGACTGGCACTGACCGTGATCTGTGGCTGCACCATCGCTCGCCTAAACTGCTCTTCGATCGTAAGCTGCTGGGCCTTTGCCTCCAGCTTCAGCAATTCAGGGTGCTGCTGAGTGGCCCGATTTAGGAGTGCCTGAAGCGTATCGGCCGAGTAGGTTGTTAGCGGAGCCTGCTGTGGTATAGCTGAGGCAGGTAACTCGGTCGGCTGCCCCCGTTCGTTCCATAAAAAAGTGCTCACCCTGAGCCGGGCGTTTTGCTCCTCAAGGTCTGCCTGCTGGCGCTGTACCAGTCGATCCTGTGCCGTTATCAGGGCTTCTGTCGTATCAATTATGGCGGCATCGCCTATCAAAGCTCGCTCGCGTAAGGCCCGAAAACGTAAATCGGCCAGTTCATACCCTTCTACCAGTAACCTACGCTGTTGATACGCCAAAAACCACTCCCAGTATGATTTGGCCGCATCGAAAAGCGTTTTGTTAACAAGTTTCAGCCGGTCAGCTTCAGCCAGATTTACGGCCAGACGAGCCTGCCTCACCGCCGATCGTCGGGCATCAATACTAATCGTTCTACCGATTGGCAAACTTACACCGATTCCAGCAAGGCCAGATGACGGGGTTCGTTCGGCCGGATTGATATATTGACCCGCATTCTGGTCATACGAAGCATTCAAATCAATTCCTGCCCACCATAACGGCACAACCAGCTTATTTTGCCAGTGGTTGTAGTATAAGGTGTTGCCAAACTCTTTCCGGTCGTAGCTCGAAGCTAGTTTCGGGTCGAATGCCCCCCGTGCCTGCATTACGACCTGCTTAGCTTCTTCGCCAAATAATCCGGCCTGTTTGATGATTGGATGGTTGGACCGGATCAACTCGAAGAATAGTTCAGCCGTAAAAACGGTGGTATCTGTCGGGCTAGTCAATGACTGAGCTGATACCCTACCCATAAAAATGCCTAATCCGAAAAGGAATAACATTGTCAACCGCTTCATTTCTTCGCTCCTTTTTCGTCCTTAGGTTCTTCTTTCAAACTGGGCGGAAAGCCATTGAGCTGGCGCCAGAGTTCATACCAGACGGGTACATCGTCGAGCATAACCCAACCGTATACACCTGACCCGACCCGCAACTGAGAGGGCCAGGGCTGATCGCCCTTTTCCTGTATCGGCTGGACCAGTAGCCGGTATTTACCCCCTACACTGCTTACCGCATCGATTACCGCGACACGCCCGCCAAACGTACCGACCGATACAGACGGCCAGCCCGAGAATTGAATAGCTGGCCAGCCATCGAACTGCAACCGAACGGTTCGCCCGCGTTGAATCAGGGGAACATCCATGGCACGCACATACAACTCAACGGCAAGCTGGGGATTGGCAGGCTGAAGTGTAGCAATCGGCTCCCCTTCTTTAATGGTTTCGCCAATACCAGCTTTCGATGGGCGAACAACGTATCCTGCCTGCGGTGCCCGAACCACGTAGAGGCCACGTCGAACATCCACACTAGTCATCTTATTTCGAAGCTTGGAAATCTCCCCGTTGATATCAGCCAGATACGAAACGGCTGAACTTCGGTCCGACTGCGCTTTGGCCAGTTTTTCCTGAAAATCAGCCCGAAGAGTACCTAATTCTAGTTTGGCGTTCACCAATTCCTGCCGCGACACATTGACTTTATTCTCCTGCGAAATCACTTTGGCGTTATCTTCCTGCACTTTGAGCCGTCTGGTTTCCAGATCAGTGAGTGAAAATAACCCATTTGTGTAGCCTTTTTCGTAGCGAGCCAATCGGTCGAGCGCAATCTGGTAGTTCTTCCGAATAGCAGCCAGATCAGCTTCGTCGGCTGATAGCTTGTATTCGCTTTGCCGAACTTTGTTCCGCGCAGCTTCGAGTTTTACCGTAATGCCCGTCTGTAAGGCCGTAATTTGCCCATCCAGTGCCTTTATTTTGGCGTCGGTAGCCTGTAAACTGCCTTGTTTAGCAGCCAGTTGTTCATCCAGCCGCAGGGGTAGGTTGGGATCAAAATATTCGTCTTTTATGTCGGAGATTACCAGTAAGGTGTCTCCTTTTTTTACGTAGTCGCCATCTTTAACCGACCAGCGTTCGATACGACCGGCAATAGCGTTCTGGATCGTCTGAGGGCGGTCCTGGGGTGTCAGGGCTGTAAGCGTTCCTTCGCCGTTGATATTCTGCTGCCAGGGCAAAAACATGATCAGAACACCGACTATCAGAAAGAAAAGCATCCAGCGCCCCAGCCTTCGTCCTCCATCCGACTGCGGAAGTGCGTGAAGCGTTTTAAGAGGGTACTTGGCCAATAACTCTTCATTGACCCGCTGATTGGATATATTAAGCATTGTTCTTTCAAGATTCAGGATAATGGTTGATCGATCAGGGGCATGTCCGTTACGGTTCCAATTTTCTCGACAGCCGTAACCAGATCAAAGACCGTATCGATACCCGAAATAAGCTTATCGACCGAGCCCGTAATTAATACAATGACCAGCTCGGCAGCGACAAACTGGCCCAGCGACATTTCCCGGCCAACCACCAGTGTCGTTCCCAGGATCAATAGACCACCTGTTACAATCGTTTTGAAGGCCACGCCACCATAGAAAAACTGGCGAAGTACTTTAAAGTGCTCGTTACGGTACTTTACATAGTTGGCGACCAGCTCATCCATTTTGTCCATGGGCTCATGATCAGTCGCTTTCGGCTGATTACGAAACGTTGATAAATTACTTGCTATCTCTTCGAGCCAGGCCACCACTTTGTATTTATATTTTGACTCGTTCAGACTTGTCCGTACACCACTCGGCCCATATAACCGACTCAAGAGCCAGATCATAAACACTGTGAAAAGCCCGAATCCGACAAAAATCGGGTGATAGGCCGACAGAAGAATTAGCCCGAAAATGATCTGAACCGTTGCGGCTGTCAGATCGATCAATAATTTAGGCAACCCTTTTTGAATGGTCAGTACATCAAAAAAGCGGTTCATCAACTCAGGTGGATAATAGCCTTCCAGGGCTTCAGGCTCAATCCGGGGCAATCGGTAGGTAAATTCAAAAGCTGCCTTGGCAAAAATACGTTGCTGCAACACTTCAACCAGAGCCATCTGCCCTACCAGTAACAAACCGGCCGCCAGTACACCAAAAATCACTACCCCGATCAGGACATACACCGAGCTAAAAACCAGCCCTCCAGAAACCAGGTTAAAAACGGCCTGAATACCTAATGGCAGGGAAAGGCTAATAATCCCGGTCACCAGTGCATACAGATAGATGTAGCCTATGTCTTTTTTCTCATTGACCAGAAGCCGCATCAATCGCTGCCAGGGCGAGGGGGGTATATCGATAGGCCTTACAACACTCATGATAGTTTTATAATATTATATGATAGTTTTACTAATTTTAATGCAAATATAACTTTCTGTACTGATCGTTTGTTTAATTTGCGTCCCCTGTTTCGACAATTGGTTATAAATCAGGATAAATGGAGTATTCTGTACATGTCCGCATGAACGAGCACCTGTTTCTGCGTGACCCTGAAAGCTCAGAACTAGGCCGGCGTATTGTTCGGCAAGGCATTTTACTGGTCAATGAGATTGGCTTTGAAGACACTACCTTTCGGAAATTAGCCGACCGGATGGGAACAAAAGAAGCTAGTATTTACCGCTACTTCGAGAACAAGCATCGGTTGTTGGTGTATCTGGTAGCCTGGTACTGGCAATGGCTCGAATTTCAACTGGTTTTCCAAACAAATAACCTAACCGACCCCCGTCAGAAACTGGAGAGGCTGATTCGTTTGCTTCTGTTCGTTGATCTGGACGAATCGCACAGCAAGGATATTGATTTGCGGGCACTTCACAACATTGTGGTACATGAGTCCAGCAAAGCGTATTTTACCCATCATGTGACTGAAGATAATCGACAGCAGTTGTTCAAACCGTATAAAGACCTCTGCCACCGCATTGCCGATATCATTCTGGCCTACAATCCTACCTATCCCTATGCCCGATCGCTGGCCAGTTCACTCGTCGAAACAGCCCATTATCAGGCTTTTTTCATGGAGAACCTGCCAACTCTTACTGATTTTGGCTCGAAGGATATTACTAGGCAGTCGGAAGCCATGCATAAACTTCTGGGTTTTGTGCATCACCTACTGTTTGCCTCACTCGATGCCAACATTTAAGTATTGATTTCTGGCAAATGCTAAATGCCTTACTCCTGTTGAGCGTTCTTATACAGAGTTGCCAGATTAAAGGTCATACCTTCGGTAACGGTCACATCATGGTCCCAGCCGTCCCGAATTAAAATAGCATCAGCCGATTCAGACTCCCAGATGACAGGAATAGTTTCGGTAAAAATCCAGATCACTTTTTTAACCCCAAACTCGTGTAGCTGGCGCGTTTTTTTCACAAAATACTCATGCTGATAATGGTACTTACTCAGATCCGCTTTAGTATCAATTTCGATGACGTAATCGGGGGCAATAGGCATGTATTTGTTCGTCAGAGGAATACCCTTGAGTCGTGCTTTATCGTATAGAGCAATGTCACACGAACGCCATTTTTTTTTGTCGATCTGAACACCTAATTCGCTGGCTAAGATGCGGAAGCGTTGCCGCAACGGATGCATAAACAGAAATTCCTGTAAAATTTCCACTAAATAACTCTGTAAGTAGCTTGCTCCCATAATCGCTTCTGGCTCAAGAAGGCCCTTTAATACATCCCGGTAGCCAGCATAATAAATGGGCTTATCGTCCATTTCGTAGACGAGCTGACGTAACAAAAGTTGCCTTTGCCGACGTTGCTCAGGCGTTGGGACTATTTTCTGGGGTTTGCTTTTCTCCTCAACCGGTATCATAGCTCAATCCGTTTGCTGCAATATAGAGATAAACCTCTAACCTTAGGGCATTGGCCTTAACCCTTCCCATTTAAACTGCTAAGTGCCATTTTGTGAAAATCTGGATTCGGTTTTCTTTTACAACGATCCATACTACGCCTATCGCCCAGCCCACGCCTGACAAGAAAACAGCCTATGGTCATGAAAAGTCGATTGAGCATACATATTTAGGAAGAACAGTGGAAACAGTGGAAGGATACTCATCCAATTAGTGGCCCAATTTAGCGTTTGAGCCCCTTTAATGCTGACGAATGGATTATGATCGTAAAAAATATTATTTTTTTTCAGTTCATTATGTCAAACAAACATTAAGTACTTCCTGAAAACGCAGTAAATACAATTTTTTGATAGCTTATAGTATATATTAGTAGTCAGCTTATTCATTTCTTGAGGCATATAGGCCGATTAACCAAAAAATAATAAGCTAATATGCAGTCATCAATAAGCATTTCTACGGATGGAACAGTTCATATTTCATCGTGGATTGCGTAACAAAAAACATTCAGGGTCAGGCAACTACCGATTGTTATAGTCGCCAAGGTTAATAGCTTTGCAAATTGTAACAAATTCGGACTCTGAACCGTTAAAATCTTCGTTCTTTCTTGCAAATTATTACTCTGTGAAAAGGTGGATTGCTATCGGCCTCGTCGTTCTGGTTCTCGGCGGGATTATTGTGTATAATAAGATATTACATCCGGCTCCGGGAGCCGCTGGCGGTGGACCCGGTGGTGGAGGGGGCGGTGGTGGCCGAGGAGCCGCTGAAGGCGGAAAAGGCGGTGGCCCCGGCGGAAAAGGCGGCCCAGGTGGTGGCGGCCCGGCCAGTGTCCAGGGCTTTGTTGTCGTTTCCCAACGGCTGCAAGAAGATGTCGTTTCCAGTGGCTCGCTGCTGGCAGCCGAGCAAGTCGATATCTACCCTGAAATTTCAGCTCGAATCACACAACTGAACATTCGGGAAGGCCAACCTGTAACAAAAGGAGCTTTGCTGGTCAAACTTTTCGACGCTGACCTGAAAGCGCAGCTTCAAAAATTACAGGCTCAGGCCGAAAACGCCCGTCGTACTGAAGAGCGTAATAAACAACTGCTGTCGCGGGGGGGGATTAGTCAGCAGGAATACGATATTGCCACGACAAACCTTCAGTCTTCCATAGCCGACATTGAACTGGTAAAGGCCAATTTGCAGCGTACCGAAATTCGGGCTCCTTTTTCGGGTATCATTGGGCTTCGGAATGTAAGTGCTGGTGCTGTTGTTTCGCCAAACACGCTCATTGCTCGTTTGCAACAAGTGTCGTCGCTGAAACTCGATTTTTCAATTCCTGAAAAATACGGTCCTTATGTGCATAATGGCAGTACGATTTCGTTTCTAGTAGACGGTGCTGCCAAACCCAGCGAAGGTGTTGTGTATGCCATCGAGCCGGGTGTGGAAGAGCAAACCCGTAACCTCCGCATTCGAGCTCGGGTCAACAACTCATCAGCCCGATTCCGACCTGGCACCTTTGCCCGTGTAACACTGACCGTACAGAATGAACAGAGCCTTGTTGTGCCAACGCAGGCTGTAATCCCGCAAACGCGCACCAATCAGGTGATTGTGGTAAAAAATGGAAAGGCTGTTTTCAAAGATGTAAAAACCGGCTTACGAACAGCAGGGGTTATTCAGATCTTATCGGGACTGGCGGCAGGCGATACAGTGGCAACAACGGGTTTATTGTTCCTCAAACCTGATGCGCCTGTAAAAGTCGGCAAAGTAATTGGCGTACAGGGGAATGGCCCCAAAGTAGCGAGTAATTAATGGTTCATCGTATTCGGTTTATGGGTTCAGTTCACGGTGGATAGTCCATCGTCATTTACTGAACTAAAAATTGACTACTGAACCCCGTAAACTTTACAACTTCATACAGCAATGAGTCTCCCCGAACTAAGCTTAAATCGGCCCGTTTTCGCGATGGTGATGTCCATCGTGATCGTGCTGTTTGGTGTTATCGGCTTTACGTTCCTTGGTGTACGGGAGTATCCGGCTATTGATCCACCCGTTATTTCGGTTCGGACCAATTACACCGGTGCTAACCCTGAAATCATTGAGTCGCAGATTACAGAACCCATCGAAAAATCGCTGAATAGTATCGAAGGCATTCGGACAATTTCATCGATCAGCGCCTTAGGTGCCAGTACGATTACGGTTGAGTTTAACCTCGACGCCAACCTCGAACAGGCAGCTAATGATGTACGCGATAAGGTAGCCCAAGCCCAACGTCAACTCCCGCAGGATATTGATGCTCCGCCGGTAGTTACAAAAGCCGATGCGAACTCAGATCCCATCATTTTTATGAATGTCCAGAGTACGACACGCAGCGCTACGCAACTGTCGGACTATGCGGAGAACGTACTTCAGGAACGGCTGCAAACGATTCCAGGGGTTAGCCAGGCCAATATTTTCGGGCTGAAACGTCAGGCGATGCGCCTTTGGATCGATCCGATCAAACTATCGGCCTATCGCTTGACTTCGCAGGATATTCAAGCCGCCCTGACCGCCCAGAACGTAGAGCTACCAGGTGGTAAAGTGTACGGAAATAATACGGAGTTGACCGTAAAAGCTGTTGGTCGACTGACCAGCGAAGACGATTTCAATAACCTGATTCTGCGCCAGACCAGTAACCAGATTATACGTTTCAAAGATGTAGGTTATGCGACGCTGGGTGCCGAAAACGAAGAAACCTCCTCAAAGCAAAACGGAACGGTAGGTGTCATTCTGGCCCTGATTCCTCAGCCAGGAGCCAACTACGTTAACATTGCAGACGAGTTCTATAAACGATTCGATCAGCTCAAAAAGGACTTACCCCCCGATATTATCGTTTATGTCGGAACCGACCGCAGTATCTTCATCCGTCGGGCTATTGAGGAAGTAGGCGAAACACTGCTGATCTCCTTTATACTGGTTGTACTGGTTATTTATCTCTTCTTCCGCGACTGGCTTATTGCCTTCCGTCCCCTGATCGATATTCCCGTATCGTTGATTGGCGCGTTCTTTATTATGTACGTGGCCGATTTCAGTATCAACGTATTGACACTGCTGGGTATCGTGCTTGCAACGGGCCTTGTGGTAGATGATGGTATCGTGGTTACGGAAAACATCTTTAAAAAGGTTGAAGATGGCATGGATACCGAGATGGCTGCCAAGGAAGGCTCGAACGAAATCTTCTTTGCGGTTATCTCCACATCCATCACCCTCGCTATTGTATTCCTGCCGATTATCTTTCTGCAAGGATTCGTCGGTCGTCTGTTCCGTGAGTTTGGTATCGTGGTGGCTGGTGCCGTATTAATCTCGGCCTTTGTTTCGCTGACACTGACGCCCGTATTGAGTGTAAAACTGACGAGTAAAAATCACGGCCGCTCCTGGTTCTACCGAAAGACGGAGCCATTTTTTGAATGGCTCGACGAATCCTACCGCGATTCGCTCAATGGGTTTATGAAGAAGCGAGGCTGGGCGTTTGCCATGATTGGGGTGTGTCTGCTCCTGATCTTTGGCGTTGGTTCCCAACTCAAATCAGAGTTAGCTCCGTTGGAAGACCGAGGCCGTACCCGGATTGCCATTACCTCACCAGAAGGAACCAGTTTCGAAGTGCAGTCGGCCATTACAGATAAGGTACTACAATTCGTACTGGATTCGATTCCTGAAAACAAGCTGGCATTTAGTGTAGTAGCACCGGGTTTCTCAGGCGCGGGGGCGGTGAACTCGTCGTTCGTGATGGTTAACATGGTCGATGCCGCCGATCGGAAGCGTTCGCAACAGGACATTGTCGATTACCTAACGAAAAACCTTCGGAAATTTAGCGAAGCCCGTATGTTTGCCACCCAGGATCAGACGATTCAGGTAGGTCGTCAGGGCGGTGGATTACCAGTTCAGTTCGTGATCCAGAATCTGAACTTTGAGAAGTTACGGGAAAAAATGCCTGCCTTCCTCGAAGAAGTGCAGAAAGACCCAACCTTCCTCAACTCAGATGTTGACCTGAAATTCAACAAACCCGAATTGAACATCACCATCGAACGGGAGAAAGCAACGAACCTTGGCGTGTCGGTACAGGATGTAGCACAAACACTGCAACTTGCTCTCAGTAACCGTCGTCTGGCGTACTTCCTGATGAATGGAAAACAGTATCAGGTAATTGGGCAAGTTGATCGGCACGACCGCGATGAACCCGTCGATCTGGCGTCGTTCTACGTCCGCTCGAATCAGGGGCAGTTGATTCAGTTAGACAACCTCGTGAAGTTCCAGGAAGTAAGTAGCCCTCCGCAGGTATACCATTACAATCGCTTTAAGTCGGCGACGGTATCGGCAGGTCTGGCTCCTGGCAAAACAATTGGCGATGGCGTTGAAGCCATGCGTGCCATTGCAGCCCGCACTCTCGACGATACGTTCCAGACTGCCCTTTCCGGTCCCTCTCGCGATTACGCCGAAAGCTCATCCAATACCCTGTTTGCTTTCGGTCTGGCGCTGGTGCTGATTTACCTAGTCCTGGCGGCTCAGTTCGACTCGTTCATCGACCCATTCATCATCATGATGACCGTACCGCTGGCCTTGGCTGGGGCCGTCTTCTCGCTCTGGATGTTTAACCAGACGCTGAATATTTTCAGCCAGATCGGGATTATCATGCTGGTGGGTCTTGTTACGAAAAACGGAATTCTGATTGTGGAATTTGCCAATGAACAGCGGCTATTGGGCAAAAATAAATTTGAAGCGGCTGCGGAGTCGGCAGCCTTGCGCCTTCGTCCGATTCTGATGACGACCCTTGTAGCTGCCTTTGGCGCACTGCCGCTGGCAATGGCGTTGGGTTCAGCCTCAAAAAGCCGCGTACCACTGGGGATTGTGATTGTGGGAGGTTTACTTTTCTCGCTGGTTCTTACCTTGTATGTAGTACCAGTTATTTACACCTACATGACCCGGCGGAAAGATGTGAAACCCGTTGAACCGCAAGCTGGGGAAACGCCAAAACCAGCTCAGCAGAAAGTACACGCATAACAGAAAAGAGCCTCCAGGCTAACTAACCATAGACGTGTTCAGGGGGAGAATCTGAGTTAATCAGGTTCTCCCCCTGACTGTTTTTATAGATTATCCGATCAATTCAGCATCCGAAAGGTTATAAACAGCTGCATTTATACTTCTTTCTTTTTAGGCCATCCTTCACCAACCCTGGCCTCCTCGGATAAAACGAATGAAATCGCTCCTACCCTTTTTGCTGGTGATGCTGGTCAGTACAGCATTTGCGCAATCGTCCATTAATGTTGATAAAGAGTTTACGTTTGCCGCCCAGCAATATCAGGGCATGCTGAAAAGCCATCCCGACACGACTAAATTCCCCCAGTCGACCAAGCCTGATGGATCGCCCGATGATCGGAAATCAGACTGGTGGTGCAGTGGCTTCTTTGGCGGCTCGCTCTGGCATATCTACGAACGGACGAAGGCGCCCATGTGGAAGGAAGCCGCCAATAAATGGACTATGGCTGTGGCAAAGGAACAATACAATACAGGGACACACGACCTGGGTTTTATGATCTACTGCCCGTTTGGGAATGGCTATCGCCTGACTAAGAACGAGACCTACCCACCCATCATGCTCACAGGTGCTAAATCGCTATCGACTCGGTTCAATCCTAAAGTGGGTGTAATTAAGTCGTGGAATAAATTTCAGAATTATGACTACCCGGTTATCATTGACAACATGATGAATCTGGAGTTTTTATTCTGGGCGGCCAAACGGTCGGGCAATAAGGAGTTTTATAACATCTGCGTTACCCATGCCGATAATACCATCAAGAACCATTATCGTCCTGATTACAGCAGCTACCACGTCGTTTGTTACAACCCCGATGGAACGGTAGCAGCGAAGAAAACGGCGCAAGGTTATGCCGATAATTCGGCCTGGGCACGTGGGCAAGCCTGGGGGTTATACGGCTTTACGGTCATGTATCGCGAAACGAAAGATAAAAAGTACCTCGACTTTGCCCGACATATTGCTGACTTCTACCTGAATCATCCGAACCTACCTGCCGATAAGATTCCGTATTGGGATTTCAATGCCCCCAATATTCCGAATGAAGAGCGGGATGCTTCGGCCGGAGCCATTACGGCTTCTGCTCTGCTTGAACTGTGCACATACGGCGGCCCTTCGGCCAAAACATATTATCAGGCAGCGGTGAAAATGTTGGAAAGCCTGTCGAGCCCGGCCTATAAAGCCAATTTGGGAGAGAACAATCACTTCATCCTGAAACACAGCGTTGGTCACAAACCAGCCAAGAGTGAAGTAGATACCCCAATTATTTATGCAGACTATTACTATCTGGAAGCGTTACTCCGTTACGATGCGTTGTCTAAAAAGCCCGGATTTAAACTCTAATTTTCGGTTTTTGGTTAGCTGACACACGGTTGCTTTCGTATCAGCTAACCAAAAACCGGATACTGTAATCCACTATTTATTCTTCACGCTTGATTGTCTGAACGGTAACAATTGTTGGGGCAGATAAATAAAAATCGAACAGCGAACGGCCCAGTATCTCATGGCTAATAGCATTCAGATGGTCGCCATCGCTATTAATAAAATATTCTTCTTTAGGGCGAATCACCGAATCCGTATCAAAAACACTGAATAACTGGTCATCAGCCTCATTAAGTACAATGGTTCGACTCCGTTGTTGTAGCCACTGATCAACTCGATTCAGGTGCGGAAATGGAGTCAGCAGCAACACACTATGCCGATACGGCTTTAATTTCTTTAATAAGCAGGAAAATATAAGCGAACGGTTAGGCCGCACAAACGACAGGACGCCATCCCGAACCGCACTCAGGCGATTCTTTAAAGCTGATCCGTCCGACTGTTTGAACCGAACAGATGAATATGGCAATATAGGTGTAGCCAACGTGTTAGCACAGTGCAACTGACCGTGAGCCGACTGAAGGAGCGAAGCATCCAATTGGACAACAATCAGATCATAGCGATTAAGAGGCAATTGCGATAACGTAGCTACAATCTGCGGAATGGTCAGATGCGCGTAGGCTTCAACAGTAACAGTTTGACCAGCCCGGCTGATTTGCCGGATAAAATGACCGATATAGTTTAACTTTCCTCCTGGCAAGCCATACCCATATGTATGTTCATCGCCAATAACCAGCACATTCATTCGGTGATGCCAATAGGCTGAATAAACCCATTTCCTATCGTTACGTTATTGGCCCGCAAACTGTGGCAAGAAATAGAAATTAATTATCAACTTAAACAATAATTGCAACGTTATACGGTTAAAGAGCGTAGTAGTAAATAATCGTTTATTACGGGTTCGACTGATACGCAAGATTTAGTACTATACCGGCCTTTCCCCTTGATTTCCAGAAGGCTGCGTAAAAAGATCTGGCGAATCGACACAGCTCATACGAATTGAATGAATTAAGTATTTACAATCAGGGCGTTTACGTAAATCTGACAGAACTTTGTTTTTTCGCAAATCATCTTCGTTCTCCGAAAATGACCTGCTTAGCGTCATAAGGGCTTGTCGTACCAACGACCCCCGTGCCCAACGGACGCTGTTCAAGCAATTTTTTGGGTACGCTAAAAGCATCTGTCTACGGTATACCTCCAATGTCGAAGAGGCCGAAGATGTTCTGAATGAGGGCTTTCTTAAAGCCTTTCAGCATCTGGATAGTTACGACGAAACCTTACCGTTCAAAGCCTGGCTACGTACTATTCTGGTCAACACGGCTATCAGTCACTACCGAAAGAACCATCGTTTTGATCAGCATACGTCACTGGAAACTGGCGAGCAGGTAGCGTTTGACGAAAACGTCGTCGATCAGATTGCTGCCGAAGAAATCCTGGCATTAGTTCAACAATTAACCCCTACCTACCGTACTGTATTTATGATGCATGTAGTGGATGGCTATAGCCTACACGAGATTGCAGGAATATTGAACCATAATGAAGCGACGGTGCGCTCCAATTACGCCCGCGCCCGACAAAAATTACAATTACTCATCAAACAAGCGTATCCTTTTTACGAAAAGGCTGGCCCTGGGGCTGGCTTTCCATATCATGAGCACTGACCGATTTTCCGATATTATCCGGCGAAAACTGGAAAGTATTCGGCCGGAATTTACTGAAAAAGACTGGGCCCGAATGCAGGCAACCCTGCATCAGGCTGGTCCTCCTCAGGCCGGTCCGACGGCTACCGGTAAGCCCTTTAGCGGGGGTGTCTGGACAGGGCAGCCCTGGCTACTGGCAGCAGCCAGCGTCAGCACGGCCTTGCTGATCGCCTACAGCGTCTGGCAACGTACCGAAATTAACCACTTGCGTGAAACCATTGGGCAACTGAAAAAACAGCCTGCCAGCAATCAGACTGTGCCTAAATCTGTTGAGGGTGATCGGCCGGATGTATCGCAGGCTGAAGGAATCCATCAACCGCTGCAACAGCATGAGTCGCTGACTGCGTCTGCCCTGAAAGAGGAGGTAGCCACTCGTCACGATACGGTCTACATTACCCGGTATATAACGACTCCGGCACAACCACGTCTGGATATCCCCTTGCGTGATCGATTTAAACAGCCAACCGAAACACCTCCTGAACAACGCTACGCCACGGCTAGTCGTGCGCCTTCCACAGGTAGTCTGTCGCGTCAGGAACGTAACCTAAACAAGAACCTTAAAACCAGCCCATATGGTGTTTCCTCTACTCCGTTAACGAATGATAGTACCTCTAATGCGCCTAACCAGACTGCCATCATCCATGAACACTCAACTCCTGCCGGCCTGAATCAGCCAGAAGAGCGAGTGGCAAGCGGCCGGGATCGGAGCATCAATTCTCGCGACAACCAAACACGAAACGTTCCATCCGGGACAAAGGGAAATTATTCGGGGACCCGGGATAATAGTCCGGTCAATTCATCGGCTAAGCCTGCCAATTCGGTGGTCGATACTGAGGGAGTAGTAGCTATAAATGAGCCGCAGTCTACGGAAACGGAACGCACACAGAGTGCCCCAGCGGGCAACTATGAACTGTTGGCAGGCCGTCCTTTATCGACCGACAACGCGAACTGGAATGCGCTTCTTGCACAACGTGCCCGCCGGATGCGTCCTACCCGTACAACTGTGGTTACTGGCCAGACGCAAGCCCCCGAAAGCCAGCGAATCGAACCCGCCATTGCTAAATTCCGGGCGGGTATAGGTGGAGAGGTGAGTGCCCATCTTTGGAGCGCTGGTGCGTTTGCCGAAATGCCAATTGGCAAAAACGTTATGGTTGGGGTTGGCCTAAGCCGGGCGGTCTATCTGGGCGGTACATTTCTGACAGCCTATGATTTTGATACCCGTACTCGTCGGAATTTCAAGCAGGAATTTGGTCGTCAGCTTCCCCCAACGGTCAATTATGATAGTGACGTTCTCGATATCGACACGCGGGTTATTCGCATGCAGATTCCAATTACGGTAGGTTATCGAGTTCCGTTGTCCCGGTCGCTGACGTTCCAGCCTACGATGGGTACGTTTATGAATCTGAGCAGCAAGGAAAAAGTTACCTATTACTACCGGGTTCCGCAACGAGGTTTCAACCAGATCGATTTCAGTACCGATTGTGGAACGGATTTATTTAGCGGATTCACCTTTAGCACGGGTCTTGAGTGGCAACGTAAGGGGTGGGTACTACAAGGTATACCTACGCTTACCCTCCCTACGTCAGTGGCTACTTTGCCAGGGCCAAGCTGGGAAAACAATACGACCGTTGGCCTGCGAGTCAGGCTGATGTATCAGTTTTAGCAATTGTTACCTGCTTTAAATAGAACATCCCGAAAGCGTTACGTTTTCGGGATGTTCTATTTAAAGCCATTTTTACTTCGTAGCCGAAACCCGCCAGATGCGCCCACTGGCATCATCGGCCACGAACATTGCCCCATCCTTAAGCACCGTAACGCCAACAGGTCGCCCATAGGCTTCGTTATCATTACCTGTAAGGAATCCGGTTAAAAAGTCTTCTGGTTCACCGGGTTTCCCATTTTGGAAAGGAACAAAAACAACTTTATATCCGACAAGCTGTGAGCGGTTCCAGGAACCATGCTGGCCAATAAATGCCCCATTCTGGTAATGAGCCGGGAACTGTGTTTTATCGTAAAAAGCCAATCCCAGAGAAGCGGTATGCGAGCCCAGCGGCACATCAGGTACGATCGTCTTTTTTACTAAATCAGGCCGTTCTCCTTTCCGACGTGGATCTTCGTGCTGGCCAAAATAGGCATAAGGCCAGCCATAAAAAGCGCCTTCTTTAACACTGGTCAGGTAATCTGGCACCAGATCATCACCCAGTTCATCACGCTCATTGACGGCCGTATACAACACGCTTGTCGTTGGCTCCCAATCCATACCTACCGGATTTCGCAGGCCAGCCGCGAAAATGCGTTCGCCCGTACCGTCGGGGTTAACTTCCAGAATATTGGCCCGACGGATTTCATTTTCAGGGCCGTTTTCACCCACGTTACTTCCCGACCCAACAGAGATATAGATTTTCTTTCCATCAGGGCCAGCCAGCAGGTTCCGCGTCCAGTGATTGTTGTAGCCGCCAGCCGGTAAATCCACGATCTTCTTGCCTGGTGTTTTCATCGTTGTCTGGCCCGCTTTGTAGTCGTAGCGAAATAGACCATCCGTGTTGGCAACATAGAAATAGTTTCCCAAGACCAACATGCCAAATGGCTGATTCAGGCCTGTCAGGAAGGTTTCTTTCAGATCAGGTTTACCATCTTGGTTCGTATCCCGAAAGAGTGTGATTCGATTGGCGCTGGTGCCCGTTTCCTGCGATTTACCTTTATCCGAAGCGGCATTTATCACCTTTTCTTTCAGACCATTTTGTTCGGTATTAGCCTCAGCAACAAAGATATCGCCATTGGGGGCTTCGTAAATCCAACGAGGGCTCTTCAGATCACGGGCAAATTCGGTAACGGTAAACCCAGCAGGGGCTTTTGGTATTTTGCCTTCCGGCCAGCCGACCACGTTACTAAATTTAGTTGACGATTTGGTAGCGTATGGAGCGGGCAGCTCAATGGTAGTATCGACCATGGCTACCGAATCGCTGGACTGATCGGTATTTTTCTTCTGACTACAGGCCAGAAAAGCGGCTGAAAGTACAGCCGTTGTAAAAAGATAAGGTATGATTTTCATCGTTGAGTTGAGTCAATACGTAGCTTACTGCAATGACTCAACTCCATGATTAATCATTTGGTTACGCCTAATCCTTTTTTGCGGTCAGCGTCGATCCTTCAATAGCCATCGAGAAACCCGTCACGGCTTTGGTAGCCGCATCCCAGATAAAGGTAATTACAGAGCCATACGAACTTGTTGACTTGAACGTATCGGCTTTGTCCTGCTTCAATAACTTATTTTTGCCATAGCTGTCGGCCTCGCCATACAATTCCCCTTTATCAGCAGTCAACGTAAATTTCTGAATGGGGCTCCCACTTTCAAAGGTATACGAGCCTGTGTATGGTTTGAGAGCGACTGAATCCGCAACCGTAGTTTGTGCATTTGACGGAGTAGCCAAAGCAACCAAAGCTATTCCTACTAGCAGTGTTAAAATCGTTTTCATAAATCAGTTAGGCGTTAGGAGATGATTCATAGCAAGGTACGCGAAAATTTGGCATATGGAATCGGCCCCTTGTAAAACACATCACTGACAGCCTCCATCCCGAAACGTCGGTAAAAGTCAGCCGCATCCAGACGGGCATCGCACCAGAGTGTGGTCGCGCCCAGCCGACGAGCCTCGTCAATAACCTGATTCAGGAGTTGGGTACCAATTCCACGTCGCTGGTAGTCGGGCCGGGCGGCAAATTTTCGGAAACGGGCCATCCCTCCATCAACAAACAGGGAAATCACAGCCACCAGGTCATCCGCCAGAAAGGCGCCAAAGTGGTATCCTTCGGAATCATTTTCTACTTTCACATACTCAAACGGTTTATCGGGCCAGAGCACCGCATGGCGAAGTGGATAGGTTTGTTCGGGCGTTATTACACGGATCGTAATCGCGGAAGACAGTGAGTCGTTCATTGGGGTATCAGGTCAATATCGAACCATTTCTGCAAACATAACAGGATCGTTTTGAAAATATCGGCGAGTATCCGTATCGCAATTTTTACTCTTAGTCTAGCATAATCGTACTATATCAACTTACAGCTTTGTCGCTCCTGGAGGGCAAAACGGGTAGAAATTTCTCGTAGCATTCATTTACTAATAAGTGAGCAGAAAAATCAATACACACGCATTTTTATAACCTGAATAGGATGAACAATTCCAGAAGAGAGTTTATTAAAAAAGCGGCCTTAGGTACTGCGGGTTTTACGATCGGTGGCCTAGGCATGTCGGCTAAAAGTTATGCCAAAATTATTGGCGCTAACGAACGCATTCATGTTGCCATTGCCGGACTTGGCCGACGACTGGGCGCTTATTATGAACCCATTTCACGAAAAGAAAGTAATGTCGAGTTGATGTACCTCTGCGATGTTATGCAAAAACAGCGGGAATCAGCGCTTCAAAAATTTTCGAAATACATCGATTACAAGCCCAAACTGGAAAACGATCTCCGCAAGGTGATTGCCGATAAAAACGTCGATGTGCTGATCAATGCCACACCCGACCACTGGCATACTCCCGGCACCTGCCTGGCTGTGCAGGGAGGCAAACACGTGTATGTCGAAAAACCGTGCAGCCACAACCCACGCGAAGGCGAAATTCTGGTCGAATACCAGAAAAAGTACGGCAAGGTCATTCAGATGGGAAATCAGCAGCGTTCGGCAGTTGAGTCGATCGATATCATCAATCAGATTCACAAGGGCGTTATCGGAACAGCGTATAAAGCGGTAGCCTTTTATGTTGCCAACCGGGGCGAAGTCCCTGTTCCGAAGGCAGCACCCGTACCGCAAGGCCTCGACTGGGAGTTGTTTCAGGGGCCCGCTCCCCGTATGGACTATACCCACGACACATGGGACTACAACTGGCACTGGTATGGCTGGCTCTATGGAACAGCCGAAGCGGGCAACAATGCTACGCATGAGCTGGACGTAGCTCGCTGGGCTTTGCAGGTAGAATTTCCCGAACACGTTACGGTAGAAGCGGCCAAACGCCACTTCCTGAATGATGGCTGGGTCATGTACGACACCATGGATGCGACCTATCGTTTTCCGGGCAATAAAATCATTAAGTGGGATGGCAAAAGCCGGAATGGCTACAAAACCTACGGCAGCGACCGGGGCACTATCATTTACGGCACCAATGGCAGTGTATACGTTGATCGAAATGGCTATAAACTATTCGACCGGGATGGCAAAGAAGTGAAAAGCAGTAAATCGCAGGGCAACGAAGCCGGAACAGCGTTAGGTGGCGGGGGAGATATGACTACCCGACATGTCGTTAATTTCTTCGAAGCGGTACGGGGTAAAGAGAAACAGGCATCTACCATTGAAGAAGGGGCCAGAAGTACGTTACTTTGCCACTTAGCCAACATCGCTTATCGAACGAATAAATCGCTCGATATAGACCCTAAAAATGGCCATATCCACGATAAAGACGCCATGAAACTCTGGAGTCGGGAATACGCGAAAGGTTGGGCTCCCATTGTTTAAGACCTCGCTGGTCATCAATCAATGCTCCTCTGCGGAAAGAGTTACACTGGATTTGTTGCATAAGAAGTAACGAATCCAGTCTTCTACGCAACATTACCGGATAGGCCTATACGATCAATGCTTTAGATACCTTGAGCCGTGAGATTGAAAACGCTGTGATGCCTACGGGCCTCGTCCCCCCCCCCTCTACTACGAAGAATTCGCGTCGCTGATCACCTTCCTGTCTTAGCAGAACTTGTAAAGAGCGAAAGTGCGCATGAGTGAAAGAGCGAATAGCCTACTCTGGCTAATAGTTCGCTCTTTCACTCATGCGCACTTTCGCTCTTTACAAATGTATATCGTAGGCTTTAAGCTTGTTATACAGCGTTTTGCGATCGATATTGAGGACTTCAGCGGCTTTGGTTTTGTTATAACCTGTTTTCTCAAGCACTTTCAGGATGGCAGCCCGCTCGGCATTTTCCGATACCGATTTCAGGTTACCTCCCGATTGTGTGAATACAGGAATTCCTGGACGAGCCGGATCATAATTGATCTGAATGTTGGCAGGCACCGTTTCTTCCGGACTGAAATATTGCGGAGAAATAATTTCCTGTGGCAATACGTCAGCTTCGATGTAGTCACCGGGTGTTAGCAGTACAGCTCGTTTCACCACGTTCTGCAACTCACGCAGATTACCATGCCAGTAGTAATCCTTCAGCTTCTCTTTAGCCTCTTCCTCAAACCCCAGAATGTCTTTCTCTAGCTGCTGATTAGCGACTTCAAGGAAGTGATCGGCAAAGATCATAATATCCGATTTGCGCTCCCGCAAAGGCGATAAATGCATTTCGAACTCGGCAATCCGATGATAGATATCCTCCCGGAATTTTCCTTGCCGAACGGCCTCACGCAAATCCTCGTTCGTAGCGACAATAATCCGGACATCGACGGGAATATCCTGGTTGCTACCAATACGCCGGATCTTACGTTCCTGCAACACACGTAGTAGCTTTATCTGATTGTCGTACGAAAGGTTACCGATTTCATCCAGGAATATAGTACCGCCGTTGGCGTATTCAAAACTGCCCGCCTTATCCGACATAGCCCCCGTAAATGATCCCTTGATGTGACCAAACAGTTCGCTACCAGCCAGTTCCTTACTCAGAGCGCCACAGTCGATAGCCACAAATGGTTTATCAGCCCGTTTACTTTTGAGGTGGATCGCGTTGGCTACAAATTCTTTTCCAGTACCCGTCTCACCCGTTATAATCACCGACATATCTGTCGGAGCAATTAAGTCAATGTGTTTCTGAAGTTGCTCAGCAGCGCGACTTTTTCCAAAGATGAACCGTTTTCCGTCCGGAGCTAAAGCCGTTTTGGCCGGGGCCGTCCTGGCACCACTCGTTTTGGTAGCTGTGGCAGAACCATTGGGCGAAGTAGCACTTTTCGCCTGGTTAAGCGATTGAGCCCGTCGCTCAAGAGCTGCCTTAATGGTATACAGGATTTCGTCGGGATAAAGCGGCTTTGTTACGTAATCATAAGCGCCGTGTTTGACTGTTTGCACAGCCATTCGAACGTCGGAGTAGCCCGTGATGATAATGACGGCAGTGGTAGGATGCATGACCTTGATACGACGAAGCATTTCAAGACCATCAATATCAGGAAGTTTAAAATCGCAAATGACTAGTTCAAATGCTTCTTTTCTCAACAGGACTAACCCATCATCCCCACGCTGTACCGACGCAGTTTTATAGCCTTGTTTGCTCAGAAAACGCTCTAGCAACAGGCATATGTCATTGTTATCGTCAATAATCAGAATTTTTTCCATGAAGAAGCATTGAACTTGTTCAGACAGACCATGTCCCATTTATGAACAACGAAAAAATCTATCCAAGCTGTATGAACAAAGTTACTCAAACCTGAATGGTTTGCAAAGCCATTTCAACCGAACGACGCGTAAACGGCTTTCCAATAAAGTAATCGGCTCCTTGTTCAGTAGCTCGTCGACGCTCTGCCTGTCCATCGAAAGCACTGATCATAATTACTTTTGCTTCGTTCTGATCTTCTTTTATAGAGGGCAGCAGGTCGAAACCTAATCCATCAGGTAAATTAAGATCTAAGAATATAGCGTCGAATTTTTGAGTGTGCAACCATTGGCGCCCTTCTTCAATAAAATGAGCACATGTAGGCTGATAGCCTAAGCGCCTTAAAAGCCCCGACAACAATAAGCAGATATCAGCCTCATCATCGACAATTAAAACACGCTTTGCCTGAGATGCTGTATTCATGACAATTGGTCTGAATTGTTGTCCTGTATTTACTCGTGTTACCATGCTAGCCAAGACTCATCCTGTTTCATAAACGTTCGTTACCTTATACCTTAATAAAATATGTGCCGAAAATGTTTAAACATCCTAAATTGAGGTAGCAACACGCATTAATACCCAATAGATTAATTATTTGTGTAATAAATACTGTTTGCAGAAAATTGAAGCGCATCGCTCGTTACCTAAAGAAGCGCGCTATTTTTCCACGTTTATTCTACACCTGTGGAATATATTCTACAGTTTTCATTTATTGATTTTTCCCAAAGTAACATTCCTGCCAATCCGTAAACATCAATTAAAAGCTCATTTCCAAGCCTATAGGCCATTTAACGTCAATAATTCTAAGTTCTAACGATTCTTGGCACAACTTTTTCTAACTAGTTAATCGATTACAAGGTGGCTATTCTGATTTACTCAAGGGAAATGACATGGGAAACCTTCTTTACACCATTGCAGTCATTCTAATCATTATCTGGCTCTTGGGCTTCTTAGGTGTGCTTGGGACAGGAATTGGTAGCAGCAATTTGATACACGTATTGCTGGTGATTGCAGTGATTGCCATACTTCTACGCCTGATTCAGGGGCGGGGTGTGTAAGGAAGGGAGTACAATTGATGAGGAAAAAAGCAGTTCGCTGCAAACATAATATTCCTATTCAACAAGTGCGGGACAAACCGCAATACAACATTTTAGGTTAAGTACAAGTTACGGTGGGTACGGAATCCCTGCGCCAAGTTGAGCGCGGGGATTTTTTTTATATGCTTCTTTAGCCGTTGCTTACAGGGGTTGGTCGCCTAGAAAAGCGGGTATAAAGGATCAAGGCCAATACTTGTGGAGGGCGTTGTATTTTTCTAGGTTTGTGACTTTCATCAAACCTACTTGCTTTGGAGAGTTTCTTGCCCATCGTTCAGTTTCTGCTACCCGAGTTCATTCTAGACAA
>Ga0209933_1000234_pt1 | contig 126253 bp, 121 predicted proteins | sample ThiBiot_300_biof_FD_183944 | JGI IMG/M metagenome (GOLD analysis project Ga0209933, IMG submission 183944) | Wastewater bioreactor microbial communities from Cape Town, South Africa - Thiocy_cont_300_biof (SPAdes) | ecosystem: Engineered > Bioremediation > Thiocyanate > Unclassified | place... | reverse complement strand
AAAACCCCCCGCGAGATCCGACGCTGCCTCAAGCGCTACATCACCCGCGAGCTCTACCGCACCCTCACAACCACCATGATCATCGCGATCTGAGCCGCCGGAGCACTTGACATACATAGAAGCGTCACCGGCGCCCGGGCGGCCGCATGATCAGCGTGCGCCGCACGTCAGCGTCCTTCGGAGGGCGGTCCGGTGCGATCGGCGGTGCGACCGGCGGCGATCATGCGGTCGGAGTGCGGGGCTCAGCGCTGCTGGGAGCGCAGCAGGTCGCGGATCTCGATGAGCAGCTCGACGTCGGTGGGCTCGGCCGGGCCGGCCTCCTCGCCGCTCTTGCGCCGGGCCTTGAGCGCGTTGAGCGGAACCACGATCACGAAGTAGACGACGGCGGCGACGATCAGGAAGTTGATCGCGGCGCCGATCAGGGCGGCGATGTCGACGTAGGTGCTCGTCTTCCCGGTGACCACCTCGAAGCCCAGCCCGCCGCCTTCGGGGGAGCCGATCGCGTTGATCAGCGGCTGGATGATCTTCGCGGTGAAGGCGGTGACGATGGCGCCGAAGGCGGCGCCGATGACGACCGCGACCGCGAGGTCGACGACGTTGCCCCGCAGAATGAAGTCCTTGAATCCCTTGATCATGGTTCTCCCCTTGGTCAGGTCCCGAGCTAGCGCAGGGTAACGGCGACCTGCTCCGACAGGGACGCAGCAGCCACGCGCGTCGCGATCCCGCGCGGCATCGCGACCATCACCAGGCGGCCCCGACCGGCCTTGTCCTCGGCCAGCACCGCGAGCACGGCCGCGTCGGAGGCGAGCAGGACGGGCTGGTCGGTGCGGCCGCCGACGGTGACCACGTCGACCCGGCTGCCGGGCACCAGCAGGGCGGCGACCCCGGCGTCGGCGAGCCGGACGGGCACCGCGGCATCACCGGGCCCGGCGCCGGAGGACGGTGACGCGCCGACGAGGCGGATGTCGGTGATGGGCTCACCCGCGCGGGCCGCGCCGACGAGCACCCGCCCGTCGGCGTCGGCCGGATCCCGGAGCGCCCCGGCCGGGACGAGCTCGGCGGGCCACTCGCGGACGGCGAGATCGACGGCGCGGACGGTGGCGCCGGCCGGGATCTCCGCGGCCGCGACGGCGACCGGGACCCCGACGGTGGCGCCGCGGGGGGCGAGGGCCAGGACCAGCGCGAGGCCGGTGAGCACGGCGGCCGCCAGCCGCCGGATCAGCAGCAGCCGTCGCCAGCCCGGCCCGGTGGCCACCGCGACGAGGCGGTGGCGCAGGCGGGGCGCGAGCCCGTCGGAAGTGGACATGCCCCGACGCTAGGACGACGGGGACACCCGCGGGCGTCGATCACCGAACCTGTGGACAACCCACCCGTGATGGGGACAACTCGCGATCAGCCGGTCAGGACGCCGCGGCCGACGGTGTACTGCTGGAGGACGACGACGTCGACGAGCTGTCCTTCTTGCCCGACGATCCCGACGATCCCGACGAGCTCTCGGAGGAGGTGCTGCTGCTGGAGGACGACGACTCGCTCTTCGCCTCGGTCTTGGTCTCGCCCTTGGGAACGGCACCCGCCCGGCTGTCGGTGCGGTAGAAACCGCTGCCCTTGAAGACGATCCCGACCGACGAGAACACCTTCCGCAGCGCGCCGGAACACACCGGGCACACCGTCAGGGATGCGTCGGAGAAGGACTGCACCGCATCGAACCTGTGGTCACAGGCGGTGCAGGCGTACTGGTAGGTGGGCACGTGATCCTCCGAGAACTGGCACTCGCACACAGAGAGTGCCAGCATAACCCGCTGGGATCACCAACTGTTCCCCAGTGCGACGAGACCCGCATCCGGAAGCAGGGCGTGCGTCACCCGCTGGTCGTGCGGTTCGACGGGCAGGCGGTCCACGAGCTCGTCGTCGTTGACCACGGCCACCTGCGGTGTTCCGGCCGCCACCAGCGGCAGGGTGCGGTCGTAGTAGCCGCCGCCCCGGCCCAGCCGGCCGCCGTCGCGGTCCGCGGCGAGCGCGGGGACGAGGACCAGCCCGGCGCTCGTGACGGCCGTGGGGTCCAGCCGTGGCCCCGTCGGCTCCCGCAGGCCCAGCGGGCCGGCCGCCAGCGCGTCGACGCCCTCGAACCGGGCCCAGCCCAGGGCGCCGGGCGTGGCGGGCACCACCGGCAGCAGCACCTCGTGGCCGGCGTCGCGCAGGGCCTCCACCAGCGCCGGCGTGCCCGGCTCGGCGCCCACGGGGAGGTAGGCGCACACCGGGCCGCCGGTGCCGGCCGCCAGAGCCACCGCGTGCCGGGTCAGCGCCTCGGCGCGGGCGGCCCGCACCGGCGCGGGCAGGGCCCGGCGGGCGGCCAGGAGCCGACGCCGCCAGTCGACCTTGGAGGTCTCTGCGCGTGCCGTCACCAGCGCAGGCTAGTGGCGCAGATAGGGTCCAGGCTCATGTCGACGTTCCGTACCGCCGTGGTCCCCGCCGCAGGCCTGGGTACCCGGTTCCTGCCGACCACCAAGACCGTTCCGAAGGAGCTGCTTCCCGTCGTCGACACACCGGGCATCGAGCTCGTGGCCGCGGAGGCCGCCGAGGCCGGTGCCGAGCAGCTCGTCATCATCACCTCGCCCGGCAAGGACGCGGTCGCCGCGCACTTCGCCGACTCCTCCGAGCTGGAGAAGACCCTCGCCGCCCGCGGCAAGGACAAGCTCGTCGCGAAGGTGCGCCGCGCCCACGACCTCATCGCCGTCCGCACCGCCACCCAGCACGAGCCGCTCGGGCTCGGGCACGCCGTCGGCTGCGCCCGTGAGGCCATCGGCGCCGACGAGGGTGCCTTCGCCGTACTGCTCCCCGACGACCTCGTGCTCCCGTCCGGGGTGCTGGCCCGGATGGCCGCCGTCCGCGAGCAGTTCGGCGGCAGCGTGCTCTGCGCGTTCGACATCCCGAAGGCGGAGATCTCGCCGTTCGGCGTCTTCGACGTCACCGACACCGACGACCCCGACGTCAAGCAGGTCCACGGCATGGTGGAGAAGCCCTCCGCCGAGGACGCGCCGTCCACCTACGCCGCCGCGGGCCGCTACCTGCTCGACGTCGCCGTCTTCGACGCGCTCGACCGGATCACCCCCGGCGCGGGCGGGGAGCTGCAGCTCACCGACGCCGTCCAGCTGCTGATCTCCGAGGGGCACCCGGTGCACGTGGTGGTGCACCGCGGCGGCCGCCACGACCTCGGCAACCCGGGCAGCTACGTGCGGGCGTTCGTCGACTTCGCGCTCGAGAGCCCCGAGTACGGCCCGGAGCTGCGGTCCTGGCTGACCGCCCGGCTGGAGCGCTGAGGGGCCCGTGCGGTCGGTCGACGAGCAGCTCGAGCGGGTCCTGGGGTCCGCGGTCCGGCCCGCCCCCGTGCGGTTGGCGATCGCGGAGGCCTACGGGCTGCGCTGCGCCGAGGAGGTCGTGAGCTCGCGGCCGCTCCCGGGCTTCGACATGGCGGCCATCGACGGCTACGCGGTGCGCAGCGTGGACGTCGGCGGCGCGGTCGAGGGGGACACGGTGGAGGTCCCCGTCGTGGGGGAGATCCCCGCCGGGTCCCGCCAGCCCCTGCGCCTGCAGCCCGGGCAGGCGGTCCGCATCGCCGCGGGCGCCCCGCTGCCGACGCTCGCCGACGCCGTCGTCCCGGTCGGGTACACCGACGGCGGGGACGCGCGGATCGTCGTCAGCCGGCGGGTGCCGTCGGCCGGGTTCGTCCGCCGCGTCGGCGAGGACGTCCAGCCCGGTGACGTGGCCGTGCGCCGCGACGCGATCATCGGGGCCGCCCAGGTCGGGATGCTGGCCGCGGCGGGCCGCGAGAAGGTCCTGGTCTACCCGAAGCCGCGCGTGTCGGTGATCTCCGTCGGCGACGAGCTCGTCGAGCTGGCCCGCACGCCGGGGGCCGGGCAGGTCGTCGACGTCTGCTCGCACGCCCTCACCGCCGCCGCCCGCGAGGCCGGGGCCGACACCTCGCGCGCCGGTCTCGTCCGCGGCGACGCCCGGGAGATCGGCGCCGCCGTGCAGGACCGGCTTCCGTTCAGCGACGTCCTCGTGGTCTGCGGCAACGTCGGCGGACGGGCGGGCGTCGAGATCCAGGCGGCGCTGGCCGGCCTGGGCGAGATCGACACCACCCGCGTGGCCATGCACCCCGGCTCGTCGCAGGGTTTCGGGCGGCTCGGGGCCGACGCCGTCCCGACGTTCCTGTTCCCGGCCCACCCGGCCACGGCCCTGCTGCTGTTCGAGGTGCTGGTCCGGCCGCTGCTGCGCGTCGCGCAGGGGCGCTCCGACCCGCACCGCCGCACCATGACCGCGCGCCTCACCTCGCCGGTCTCGTCGGTGGCCGGTCGCCGCGGGTACGTGCGCGCCAGATTGCTGCGCGAGCAGGCCACGGGCGACTACCTCGTCCAGCCCGTCGGCACGTCGGGCACGCATCTGCTGTCGTCGCTGGTGGACGCGAACGGGCTGATCGTGCTGCCCGAGGACCTCACGGAGGCCACCGTCGACGAGACGGTGACCGTCGCGTTCCTGCCGGTCCCCTGATCGCCGCGGGCCGATGGCGCACTCCTACCCGGACCCGGTCGGCGGCCGGCATCCGGGCTGGCCGGCCCGCCCCGGGATGCTGACGGTCCGGGCCGGCACGGTGGCGTTGCGCCCCGTCCGGCTCCGCGACGGGGCGGCCTGGTCGGCGATCCGGACCCGCGACGAGCGGCACCTCTCGCCGTGGGAGCCGACGATGCCGGGTGGCTGGGCCCGGCGCAACGCCCAGCCCGAGTGGCCGGGACGGTGGCTGCAGCTGCGGTCGGCGGCGCGGCGCGGGCAGGCGCTGCCGTTCGCGGTGACGCTCGACGACCGGTTCGTCGGCCACGTCATGATCGGCAACGTCCTGCGCGAGCCGCTGCTCTCGGCCTACGTCGGGTACTGGGTGGACTCGACGGTCACCGGTGGCGGCGTGATCACCGCGGCCGTGGCGCTGGCCGTCGACCACTGCTTCGACGTGGTGGGCCTGCACCGGCTGGAGGCCACGGTCCGCCCGGAGAACGGCGCGAGCATCCGGGTGCTGGAGAAGCTCGGTTTCCGCCAGGAGGGGCTGTTCCGCCGCTACCTCGAGATCGAGGGTGCCTGGCGGGACCACTTCTGCTACGCCATGACGGCCGACGAGCAGCCGGTCGGCGGGCGCACCGGACAGCTCGTCGCCGAGGGCCGCGCCACCCGGGTTTGACCCTCCGTTACCAGTGTGTGACCCAGCGTCCACCCACATGAGCACCACTCGTCACAGCAGTCCCCTGATCCTCACGAGTGAACCTGGCTGACACGGCGCGTCGCTGCCGCGTTCGCCCTCCGGTGCTCACTACCGTTGGCGAACGGAAGCGATCCCGCCTGGGGAGACGGTTCGCATCCGGACTGCGCCGTGGGGGGAGGAAGCAGCCGTGCCCAGTTCGATGATCTTTGTGGGACTGGTGGTCCTCTGGCTGCTGATCCTCGTCCCGGCGGTCGCACGACACCGCCAGGAGGTGGCCCGGCCCAGCGTGGCCGCGCTGTCCGGGCGGGTGCTCGAGCGGCCGCATCGGCGCCACACTGTGGAGGTGGACGCAATGGACGACTCCCGATCGGTCGCGACCCGGACGGAGCGCGAGGAACCGCGGGTTCCCGCAGCTCGCTCCGCGGGCGACCAGGCGACGGATGAGCCCGACGTCGCCGTCCTCGACAACGACAACGACAACGACGCCGACGCCGACGCCGACGCCGACGAGGGGTACGAGGAGGGCGACTACGCCGACGACCGCGTCTGGGAGCGCCCGCCACCCCGTTACCGTCCCGGCCGCGGCGGCTACGACCCGGAGGCCGCCGCGCTGGCGGCCCGGGCCCGCTACGGGTTCCGCCAGCGCGTGGTGCTTGTCCTGTTCGTGGTCGCCGCCGTCTCGGCGGTGGTGGCGGCCGTCGCGATCTCCACCGTCTGGTGGGTGCACGGTGCCGCCGACCTCGGGCTCGTGGGCTACCTGGCCTACCTCCGTCGACAGGTGCGGATGGAGGAGGCCATCAGGGACCGCCGCTCTGCGCGGATGGCGGGCACCCGTCGGCGTCCGGCTGCCGACGACCCCGATCTCGACGAGTGGGCCCAGCGCGGCCGCGAGGCCGTCCAGGTCGAGGACGAGGTGGAGGAGGACGAGCCTTTCGTCGAGGAGGGCAACGAGCTCGAGATCGAGGAGCCCGAGCGGGTGTCCGGCACCGGCGCCTCGCTGAGCACGGCCACCGAGCTCAAGGACCCGGTCGAGGAGAACGCCCTGCCCCGGCTGCTGCCGGCCCCACCCCTGGCCCTGCCTGCGGGAACGGCGCTGGTCCAGGCGGACGACGAGGACCCCGAGCTCTACGACCTCGACGGCCCGGTCCGGCCCGACTACCGGCGTGCGGTGGGGGAGTAGGCGGCTGATAGTGTCTTCCACGCCCGCCGGGAACGGCGGGCACCGGGGCTGTGGCGCAATTGGTAGCGCGTCTCGTTCGCATCGAGAAGGTCAGGGGTTCGATTCCCCTCAGCTCCACACCGGTTCCTGGTTGGCCCCACGGCCTGTCGATGATTCTCATCGGCAGGCCGTTCCCGTGTCGGGGAGGCGGTCGTGGTCGACGCCGGCGAGCGCCGCCGCCGACCACCTCAGGGCCCCACCACCCGCACGAGCAGGGACCAGCCGGTCCGTGTCCTGCGCGCCGGGCCCGTGATCGTCGCGGTCAGCGGGCCCCGGGCCGCGCGTCGGCGCAGGTCGCGGTAGGCGTTGCGCTCGGCCGCGGTGGCCGGGCGGGGGCCGCGGGTCGCCAGGTCCCACGCCAGCTCCGTCCCCGGCCGGAGGGCACGCAGGCGCAGGGGGGCGGGTCCCATCAGGAAGAGGCGGCCCTCGCGCTTCTCCACGGAACCGGTCACCGTCAGCTCGATGCCGCGGAACGCGTAGCCGCCGCCCGCCGAGCGAGCGATCTGCGCCGGCCAGCGCCGCAGGTCGGGCAGTCCGGTCCCGCGCAGGTGGACGACGGCGGTGGAGTCGGCGGTGTCGGCGACGGGATCGACCGCCGCCACGTCGTCGAGTCCGCTCAGCGCCTCGTAGGCGCCGCCCCAGCACGGGCCGAGGCCGTACGGGCACTGTGCGGTCAGGCCGACCGTCACGCGCGTCCCGGTCCGGTCCGCTCCGGGCCGTACGGGCGCCGCGGCCACCGCGCGGGCCGCGAACCGCGGTGCGGGCGCGGGGAGCAGCCGCAGGATCCGGGCCACCGACGGCACCCCGGCCTCGCTCAGGGCGAAGAGCATGTAGTGCCCGGGCGGGAGTCCGACGGGGGCCGTCAGCGCGGTGGTGCCGGGGAGGGCGACGAAGCGCTGGTTCTGGTCGAACGCGTGCGTCACCGAGCCCAGCCGCACGAGGCTGACGGTGGTGGCCCCCGGCGCCTCGACGGCGAACGGCTCGCCGGGCGTGATCTCGGCCGGCGCGTCGAGGATCTCCGGGCGGGGCCCGCGGAACAGGTAGGGCGGGTGGAAGACCTGCGCGTCGCGGTGGGTGTCGGCGGGCGCGTTCGGGGAGGCCCCGACCATGAACTCGCCGCCTCCCGCACTCAGCACCGTCGCGTCGGGAAGGAGCAGCGCGGTGGCGTGGTAGCAGCGGTCGACGTCCTCGGCGGCCAGCTCCGTCCAGGTGTCGGCGGCCGGGTCCCACAGCTCGGCGGTGTGCACCGGTCGGCCCGGCGACACGTCGTTGAAGCCCGGACCGCCCGTCCCGCCCGTCACGAGCACGGTGCCGTCGGGCAGCAGCGTCGCGTTGTGCTGGCGGCGCCGGAAGGCCATGGGCGCGGCGGCCCGCCAGGTCGGGGGCGTGGCGGTGAGGTCGATGACCTCCGTGGCCGCGGTGGGGAGGTCCGTGCCGGCGTCGTTGCCGCCCCCGATGTAGGCCACCTTCCCCGGGGCGTAGTGCACCGACGGCGCGTACTGGCGGTCGCCGTTGATGCGCGGCCCCACCGGCGTCCACGAGTTCGCCCCCGTGTCCAGCAGGTAGGTGGTGGGGTTCGAGCCCGCCATGAACACGCGTCCGTCCGGTGCGACGTGCATCCGCGGGTACAGCGGCAGGCCGATGAAGTCGACGGTGGGCTGCCACGGCCCGCCGTCCCCGATCTCGGAGACGGTGCTGACCACGCTGTTGCCGTTGCCGTCGACGGCGCTGCCGGAGGCCACCAGGACCCGGCCGTCGGCCAGCGTGGTGACCGTCGGGTACCAGCGGCCGCCGTTCATCAGCGGCAGCGGGGTCCACGCGCCCGTCACGTGGTCGTAGGTGCACGCCTGGTTGACGCCGTCGCCGTCCGCCAGGTGCCCGCCCGCGACGAGCAGCCGGCCGTCGGGCAGGAAGACGTGGCCCGAGCAGAAGAGGTTGACGGTGGTGCCGTCAACGAGCGCGGGTCGCGCGGTGGGAGTGGTGGCGCCGGTGGCCGGGTCCCAGACGTGCGGCGTGCCGACGTGGTCGTTCATCGAGCCGTCCGGGTCGTCGCGGCGGCCCCAGAACAGGACGGTCCCGTCGGGCAGCAGGTGGGCGTGGATGGCGACGTTCGGCAGTGGGAGGACCGCGTCCCACCGGCCCACCTGTGCGGGATCGGCCATGACGTCCTCCTCGGTGCGGTGGGTCCCCCCGGGAGGAGAACCGGCAGGTGCCGCGCCTGATACCCGCACCTGCCAGGATGCGCGGCGTGACACGACTGCGCGCCGCCATCGCCCTGATCGGACTCGTCGTGGTGGTGGCGGTGCTCGCCGGGCTCGCGCTGCTGGACCCGTTCCACCTGCGCCACGCGCGGTGGTTCACGGCCGGGCTGGTGGGGTTGCTGCTGGTGCTGCTCACGGCGCTGCTGGCCGTGGTCGCGCGCCGCGGGCTGCTGCGCGCGATGGTGGTGCTGGTCGGGGTCGTGGCGCTGCTCGGCTGGGGTGCGTTCGTGTACGGGGCGAGCCGGTTGACCGGCACCAACACGGAGGTGCTGCGCGTGGCCGACGGGGGTCGCAGCCTCGTGGTCCTGCAGGGCACGGGGTCCACCGTCGAGCCGGTGTACGCCGTGGTGCTGCGCGCGGGCGGCGGGCCGTTCGAGCAGGAGACGCTGGTCTACCAGGGCGCGGAGGGCTCGCCGCCGCCGTCGCTGACGCGGTTCGTCGACGCGCACACGGTGTCGGTCGAGACGCTCGGCGGCTGCCGGTACCGCTCGACGGTCGAGGACGTGACGCTGGCCGTGGACCCGGTGTTCCGGCCGCTGACGGGCCGCAGCTGCTGACACCTGTCAGGTGGACGCGTGACGCGGGGGACTGGGGCCGTTCCGTCCGGTTCGTGATGATCGACGTATGAGATCACCAGCCGTCCGCATCGCCGTTCTGGCCGCGTCGGTCGCCATCGCGGGCACCTCGTGCGCCGCACCGGGTCCACCGCTGCCGCACCCGCCCGAGGCCGCCCCGGCCGTCTGGACGGCGTGCGGGGAGGCCACCGACTGCGCCACCGTCTCGGTGCCCGTCGACTACGCGGAGCCCGAGGGCGAGACGATCGGCGTCGGGCTCGTCCGGCACCGGGCCACCGATCCCGCCGGGCGACTCGGCGCGCTGCTCTACAACCCGGGCGGCCCCGGCGCCCCCGCCTCCACGGCCATCCGCGCGATCGGCAGGCCCGGCGACCCGTTCGGCCCCGACCTCGCCGCACGCTACGACATCATCGGCATGGACCCCCGTGGCGTCGGTGGCAGCGAGCAGGTGGAGTGCCTGCCCGAGGCGCGGCGCGAGGAGCTCCTGCGCGTCGACCGCGACGTGACGCTGCCGGGGCAGCTGCCACTCGCCGCTCTCGACCGCGACGCCCGGGAGCTCGGTGCGGGCTGCGCGAAGAACGTGGATCCCGCGCTGCTGCCCCAGCTCTCCACCGACAACGTCGCCCGCGACATGGACCAGGTCCGGGGCGCGCTCGGCGAGGAGAAGATCAGCTACCTCGGCCAGTCCTACGGCACCCTGCTCGGCGCCACCTACGCCACGCTGTTCCCCGAGCGCGTGCAGCACATGGTGCTCGACGCGCCGGTCGACCCCGTCACCTGGCAGCAGGACCCGCTCGGCGCCACGGAGCAGCAGACCGTCAGCGCGGAGGAGGTGGTCGACGCCTACTTCGCGACCTGCGCCGCCGAGGGTGCGGTGTGCCCGTTCGGCGACGGGAAGCCGGCCGAGGCGTTCGACGCGCTGGTGCGCCGCCTGGAGGCCGAGCCGCTGCAGACCCCGCCCACCGGCAACCTGCCCGCCGGACGCGTGGACGGCGCGGCCCTGCTCGACGCGGCGCGCTCCGCGGCGTTCGCGCCACAGCTGTGGCCGGTTCTCACCACCGCGCTCGTCTCGGCGGAGAAGGGGGACGGCGCCCTGGTCACGGCACTCGGCCAGCTCCTGCTGCGCGATCCCGACGGCAGCCTCAACGGGCTCACCGAGTCGAACGTGGCCGTGAACTGCCTCGACCGGGTCTTCCCCACCTCCATCGGCGCCTACGAACGCAACGCCGAGGAGATCGCCAAGGTCGCGCCGCGGTTCGGGAAGCAGTCCGGCTACATCTTCCTGCCGTGCCGGGACTGGCCGGCCACGAACCCCGACCGCTTCCTCGACCCGCTGGACGGCGCCGGAGCGCCGCCGATCCTCGTGATCGGCAGCCGGACCGACTCGCAGACGCCCTACCCGTGGGCGGTGTCGATGGCCGACCGGTTGAACTCCGGCGTGCTGCTCACCCGTGAGGGCATCGGGCACGGCTCGGTGGGTATCGGCAACCCGTGCATCACCGCCGCGGTGAACGGGTTCTTCCTCGGCGGCGTGGTACCGGCCGACGGGGCGAGCTGCGAGCAGGCTCCGCCGACTACGCAGCCTCTGCCGCAGGCGGGCTGACCTCGCGCCCCGCGATCGCGGCATCGGGTCATGCGGGGTGTCGAGCGCTCAGAACGGGGCCGGTTCGTCGTCGGTGGTGACGCGGTGACCAGTCGTCGCCAGGTGCTCGACGGATCGGCGGCGAGCTCGCGGGCCCGGGCGGCGGTGATCGGGCGAACCCGGCCAACCCGGCCGGCTCCTCACTCCCACCCCGCAGGGAATCGAGCGGCCCGATGACCCGGATCTGGACGGAAACGTTGGTGGTCGCTGTGCGGGTGCCGCACCGGGGCGCGATCCCGGGTAGCCGACTCGGCTGCGCTCACGGCGCCGCTGCGGCAGAAACCCGCTCGGCCCAGCACGGATCGGTCAGCGCATCCGCGCGACGGGCGTCCATCGAGCGCTCGTCGCTGCTGCCACAAGCACGGGCGTGTGGTCCGGTACGGCGAACACCCCGACCGCCTCCGCCGCCGGCAGGTTCGCCGACAGGGTGGCCATCCGTGGCGCTCGGGATCGAGCACCACCGACCGGCCGCGGGTCTTGCACTCCCTCCGCCGCTCGGCCGCGGCGGCGGGAGCCCACTTCACCGCCCGGGCGACCGCGGCCCGGAGCCGGCCGTGGGTCTGGTGCGGGGCCCGCGGCAGGACTTTCCCACGGCCCTCGGCGATGATCCGGGCCACGACAGCGTTGCAGCGAATGTGTGTGCACGTGTGAACGCCGGACCGGGGCGGTGGTGATCCGGTTCGGTCGGCCTGCAGGGGCGGGAGGCGGCGTCGTCGACCTCGGGCTTGATCCGGACGAGCTGGAGCTCCCGCCTGTGCTCACCGCCGTTCGACGAGATCGTGGCGCCTCGCGGTGACGTCGGACGCGACAGCCGGGCCGGACCCGGTTGTCTCCCTCGGCGCGGGCCCGACTTCCCTGCTACGCATCTCCCGATCGGCTCCCGCCGGACCGGGGAAGCTCACCGCGGACCGTCGGCCTCCGGCTGCGCCTCGGCGATGCTGGTCGGCGGTACGAGGCCCGCGTCGCCGGGCTGCAGCACCACCATCACGAACGTGACGTCCACGTCCCCCGCGCAGCTGTAGCGGTGGGGGGCGTGGGCCTGGAAGAGCACGGTGTCGCCGGGGCCCAGGGTCTGCTCGGTGGCGCCGACCCGCAGACCGAGACGGCCCGACCGCACCGACAGCACCTCCTGTGTGCCCATCGGGTGCGCCTCGCCGTCGAACGTGTCGCCGGGGCGCAGCGTCCAGTCCCACAGCTCGACGACGTCGGGCGGGTCGGTGCCGATGCGGAACACCGCGCTGCTGCCCGCGGCGCTGCTCCACAGCCGGGCGGCCTCGGCGTCGCGGCGGATCACCACGCGCGGCTCGGCGTCGCCGTCGACGAGGGACGCGACGCCGACCCGCAGCGCCGCGGCCAGCCCGACGAGCGTGCCGATGCTGGGGTTGCCGCGGGCGGTCTCGATCTGGATCACCGTGCCGCGGCTGACCCCGGCCGCGGCGGCGAGGGCGTCGATGGTCATACGGCGCTGCTGACGCAGGGCGCGGACGTTGCGCCCGACCGCGGCGGCGACGGCATCGGGGGACTGCATGGGAATCAGTGTGCACGGGGGTCGGGAAAGAGCTACTTTGATGGTCCATCAAGTACGTTCTAGTGAACTGAGACGACGATGTCCGTGCCCATCGCCCTGCCCGCCGCCCTCGTCTACGGCGTCGCGGACTTCACCGGCGGGCTCGCCTCCCGCCGCGCACCGGTGTTGGCCGTCACGGCGGGGGTGCAGGGCGTCGGGCTGATCGCCCTGCTGCCGTTCGTGTTCCTGGTGGCCGGTGCGCCATCGGGGGCGGCGTTCGGGGTGGGCGCCGCGGGCGGGCTCGCGGGCGCCACGGGGCTGCTGCTCTACCTGCGCGGGCTGGCCGTCGGGCCGATGGGGGTGGTGGCGCCGCTGTCGGCCGTGGTCGGCGCCGGGCTGCCGCTGGTGATCGGCATCGTGTGGGGCGAGCGGCCCGGCGTGCTGACGCTGGTCGCAATCGCCGTCGCCCTCGTCGCGATCCTGCTGGCCACCGCGGGTACGGCCCCCGGCACGGGCGCGCGCCTCGGCCCGCTGCTGGGCCTGGGCGCAGGGATCGGTTTCGGCCTGTTCTTCGTCGCCCTGGACGCCACGCCGCCCGACTCCGGCCTGTGGCCGCTGGTGGCCGGCCGCCTGACCACGGCTCCCGTCCTGACGGTGCTGGCGCTCCTGCTGACCCCCCGCGAGTCGGCGGTTCCGGCTGACCGGGTCCGCGGTTCCGGGGGCTCCCGGATCGGTCGACTCGGCCTCCTGAAACCGCCGACTCGCGGGTTGGTGGGGGTGTCCGGGGTGTTCGACACCGGGGCCAACGTGCTGTTCCTGCTCGCCACGCGCACCGGGGACCTCGGGGTGAGCGCGGTGATCGTCTCGCTCTACCCGGTCGTCGTGGTCCTGCTGGCCCGGTTCGTGCTCAAGGAGCGGCTGACGGGGATGCAGATCGGCAGCGCGGGGCTGGCGCTGGGCGCGAGCGTGCTGCTGGCCGTGGGTTCCTGATCAGGCGCGCCAGCTGGGCAGCCAGAGCTCCGCGTCCCACTGGGCTGCGGTGATCGGCAGGCCGTCGAGGATCGGGAAGAGCCAGATGAAGTTGGCCACGATGAGCCCCACCCACAGCCCGACCACGAGAAGGCCGGTCTGCCGGCGCTCCTTCGACGCGCCGGCGCGGCCGAGGATCTCGCCCATCACGAGCACCGTGCCGATGACCAGGAACGGCACCAGCGGCGTCATGTAGAAGAAGAACATCTGGCGGCTGATGTCGAGGAACCAGGGGACGATGCCCGCGCCGTACGCGACGAGCACCGCGGCCCAGCGCCAGTCGAAGCGCGTGACGAGGCGCCACAACCCGAACAGCAGCACCGGGATGGCCGGCCACCACAGCGCGGGGGTGCCGACGAGCATCACGGCGCTGACGCAGTCGGTGCTGCCGCAACCCGTGACGTCCTGGCCCGACGCGTAGTAGTAGAGCATCGGGCGCAGCCCCATCGGCCACGTCCACGGCTTGGACTCCCACGGGTGGACGCCCGCCGAGGCCGTGGTGAGGCCCTGGTGGAACTCCAGCACCTTGCCCTGGAAGTAGACGAAGCCCTGGAACGCCTCGGGCAGGAACGACAGGAGACCGCCCGGCTGCACCTTCTCGCCGACGGCGTAGCGGTCGACGGCGGTCTCGCTGCCCCACCAGGCCCACCACGACGCGAGGTAGACCAGCACCGGCAACAGCGCGAGAGCCCAGACGCCGGGCAGGACGTCGCGGCGGATCGTGCCCCACCACGGACGCCGGACGCCGGCGTTGCGGCGGGTGGTGAGGTCCCACAGCACGGTGAGCACGGCGAACGCGAGCACCCAGTAGATGCCCGACCACTTGACGGCGCAGCCCATCCCGAGCAGCACGCCCGTGGCGAGCCGCCACCACCGCACACCCATCCGCGGGCCGAACGGGGAGTCGTGGACCCGCCGCTGGGCGACGACCACGGCCATCCGCGCGCGCACGTCGTCGCGGTCGCAGACCATGGTGCAGAACGCGGCGAGCACGAACAGCGCGGAGAAGATGTCGAGCATCCCCATCCGCGACTGGACGTGGGAGAGGCCGTCGCAGATCAGCAGGACGCCGGCGACGCCGCCGAGCAGCGTGGAGCGGGTGAGCCGCCGCGCCACGCGGACCAGCAGGAACACGCACAGCACCCCGGCCAGCGCCGCCGACACCCGCCAGCCCACGCCGTTGTAGCCGAAGACGAGCTCGCCGATGGCGATGAGCTGCTTGCCCAGCGGGGGATGCACCACCAGCTCGAAGCCCGGGTTGTCCTCCACACCGCCGTTGCGCAGCATCTGCCAGGCCTGCGGCACGTAGTGCTTCTCGTCGAAGACGGGGGTGCCGCCGTCGGTGGGGTGACCGAGTCCGGCGAACCGCACGACGGCGGCCACCAGCGTGATCACCGCGGTGACGATCCAACCGCGCAGCCGGTCGGTGGGCGGCGGGGCGCCGAGGACGTCACGCGGGTCGGCGGGCGCGCGCGTGAACGGCGGGGAGTCGCCGACGGGGGTGTTGCCGTCCGCCGAGTCGTCGTCGCTCGCGGGACGGCTGGCGTGCCGCGGGGAGCCGACGGTGTGGGTGGCCACGCGCCCGATCGTAGGCTGCCTGCTGTGTCCTCCGAATCAGCTCCCGGTCGTCTCGTGCTCGCGGCCACCCCCTTGGGTCAGGCCGGTGACGCCTCGGCGCGGCTGGTGGAGGCGCTCGGGACCGCCGACGTGGTCGCCGCGGAGGACACCCGCAGGGTGCGTGCGCTCGCCTCCGCGCTCGGCGTCCACATCACCGGCAAGGTCATCAGCCACTACGACGCCGTCGAGGCCGCGCGGTTGCCGGGCCTGCTCGACGACGTGCGGGGCGGCCGCACCGTGCTCGTCGTCAGCGACGCGGGGATGCCCGCCGTGTCCGATCCCGGCTACCGGATCGTGGCCGCCGCCGCGGCCGAGGGCCTGCCGGTGACGTGCCTGCCCGGCCCGTCCGCGGTGACGACGGCGCTGGTGCTCTCCGGCCTGCCCTGCGAGCGCTTCTGCTTCGACGGCTTCGCGCCGCGGCGTGGTGGGGACCGGCGGCGCTGGCTGGAGACGCTGGTGGCGGAGTCGCGGGCGGTCGTGTTCTTCGAGTCACCGCACCGCCTGGCCGAGACGCTCGCCGCGGCCGTCGAGGTGCTGGGGGCCGACCGCCCCGCCGCCGTGTGCCGGGAGCTGACGAAGACCTACGAGGAGGTGCTGCGCGGTCCGCTGCACGAGCTCGCCGCGTGGGCCGCCGGCAACCAGGTGCGCGGGGAGATCACCGTCGTGCTGGCCGGGGCGGCGCCGAGCGGGGCGCCCACCGTCGAGTCGCTGGTGGGGGCGGTGCACGAGCGGGTGGCCGACGGGGAACGGCTCAAGGACGCCGTGAGCGCGGTGGCCACCGCGGCGGGGGTGCCGAAGCGCGATCTCTACGCGGCGTCGCTCGCGGCGCGATGATTCCGGGGCACGTCGGTCGGTCACTGCCTGTGTGAAGCCGCAACGCATCTACCGCACCGAGATCCTGCCCCTCGTGGAGGCCGAGCGCCTCGACCTCGCCGACTTCCTCGAGTCCCTCGACGACCACGAGTGGGCCGAGCCGTCGCTCTGCCCCGGCTGGACCGTCCACGACGTGGCCGCGCACCTGACCCTCTCGACGCGCCAGAGCTCCCTCGTGACGCTCGCCCGCGTGCTGCGCGCCCGCGGTGACATCGACGCGGTCTTCGCCGCCTGGGCCCGCGCCCGCTCGGCCGCGTACGACCCCGCGGAGGTGACCGCCCAGCTCCGCGCCACGGCCGGCTCGACGCACCGCATGGTGATCAGCAGCCCGTTCGACCCGCTGCTGGACATCCTGGTGCACGGCCAGGACATCGCCCGCCCGCTGGGCCGGGAGCGCCCCGTGCTCGCCGAGCGGACGATCCCGGCGCTCGGGCACGCCTGGACCAGCTCGTTCTACGGGGCGCCGGAGCGCTTCGCGGGCCTGCGCTTCGTGGCCACCGACGCCGACTGGTCCACCGGTGACGGTCCCCTGGAGGTGCGCGCCCCGGTGGGCGACCTGCTCCTGCTGGCAACGGGCCGGACGGCGGGCCTGGAGGGGGTGTCGGGCCCGGGAGCGACGGAGGCCGCCGAGCGGATCGCCGGCGCGGACGCCTCCCGTGCGCGGAAATCAGGGCTGGAGCACTGATTTCCGCGCACGACCGGGCACGGCCTAGTGGGCGGTGGTCGGGTTGGTGAGCGGGCGGTCGGCGCGGAGCTTGCGTGCCAACGGCTCCACCACCCGCGCCGCGACCGGGCCCAGCACCGCCATCAGCAGCACGTACGTGGTGGCCAGCGCAGCGAGCTCACCGTCCACCGCGGCGTAGGAGACGGCCAGGCCGGCGATGACGATCGAGAACTCGCCGCGGGCCACCAGCGCGGCCCCGGCTCTCGCCCGGCCGAGCGGGCCGATGCCCTGCCGCCGGGCCGCCCACCAGCCCGTCGCGAGCTTCGTGAGGGTCGTCGACACCGCCAGCACCACGGCCCAGCCCAGCACCGGCGGAATCGAGGCGGGGTCGGTGTTGAGGCCGAACACCACGAAGAACACCGCGGCGAACAGGTCCCGCAGGGGCTCGAGCATCTTCGTGGCGTTCTCGGCGGTGGAGCCGCTGATCGCGATGCCCAGCAGGAACGCCCCGACGGCCGCCGACACCTGCATCGCCGACGCGAAGCCGGCCACGAGCAGCGCCGCGCCGAGCACCTTGAGCAGGAACACCTCGCGGTCGGGGGAGTCGACGATCGCCGAGACGAACCGGCCGTAGCGCAGCGCCACCACCAGCACGACGGCGAGCACGCCCGCCGCGATCCCCACGGCCGTCAGCCCGCCGACGAGCGAGACGCCCACCAGCACCGCGGTGAGGATCGGCAGGTACAGCGCCATGACGAGGTCCTCGAACACGAGGATCGACAACACCACGGGCGTCTCGCGGTTGCCCAGGCGGCCGAGGTCGCCGAGGACCTTCGCGATGATCCCCGACGACGAGATGTAGGTGACCCCGGCCATCACGAACGCCCCGATGGGCCCCCACCCGAGGATCAGGGCGACGGCTGCTCCGGGTGCCGCGTTGAGCACGATGTCGAGCAGCCCGGCCACCCACGACCGTCTCAGCCCCGTGACCAGCTCCGCCGCGGAGTACTCCAGCCCCAGCAGCAGGAGCAGCAGCACCACGCCGATCTCGCCGGCCAGCGACGTGAACTTCTCGATGCCGCCCAGCGGCAGCAGCCCGCCCTCCCCGAAGACGAGCCCCCCGATCAGGTAGAGCGGGATGGGCGAGAGCCCGATGCGTCCGGCGAAGCGTCCGAGCAGACCGAGGCCGAAGAAGACGGCTCCCAACTCGATGAGCTCCAGCGACGTGTCGGTCATCCGCGCTTGAGGATCCTGACCGCGTTGTCGAGCCCTTCCGACGTGCCGACGGTGACCATGAGATCACCTGCGGTCAGGGTGAAGTCGGGCGTGGGGCTGGAGTGCACCTGACCTGCGCGCATCACGGCGACGACGGAGACGCCGGTGCGGGTGCGCAGCGCGGTGTCGCCCAGGGTGCGGCCGTCGAACGGCGGGCCGACGGGGATCTGCCGCGTGTGGATGCCGGGGAGGTCACGGTGCTCCTCGGTGAGCTGCGCGACGAGCTGCGGGGCGCCCAGCAGGTTGGCCAGCGCGCCGGCCTCGTCGGCCGACAGGGGTAGCTCGGCCAGACAGGCGTCCGGGTCGTCGGACTTGGAGATGATCAGCTCGATCTTCCCGTCCCGATGGGTGACGACACCGATACGTCGTCCACCCCGGAGCGCGAAGTCCTTGCGGACTCCGATTCCGGGCAAAGGGGTCACCTCGACATTCACCACACCACCGTAACCGCCCGTGTGACGGGGTCGGCGGTTAACGGGGTGGCCCCACGGGGAACGTGATCACATGACGGCACCCCACGTCCTCGTCCTCTTCGGCGCCTCGGGCGACCTGGCGAAGCGCAAGTTGTTCCCCGGGTTGTTCCATCTCCACCGCGCGGGGCTGCTGCCCGACGTCCGGATCATCGGCACGGGGCGGCACTCGCCGGGAACCGACGAGGAGTTCCGCGCGAAGGTGGCCCCGGAGGACGGCGGAGCGGAGTGGGACGAGTTCGCCGCGACCATCCGGTTCGTCGTGTCGTCCGCCGAGGACGGTGACGACCTCGCCACGGCCGTCGCGGAGGCCGAGAAGGACCTGCGTGATGGCGATGGGGGTGACGACGGCGTCCGCCGGCTGCTCTACCTCTCGGTACCCCCGTCGGCCATGCAGCCGATGATCGCGATGCTGGAGTCCACCGGGCTGCACGAGCGCGCGCACCTGGTGCTGGAGAAGCCGTTCGGCCACGACCTCGCGTCGGCGAAGGAGCTCAACGCCACCGTGCTCGACGTCTTCGACGAGTCCGCGGTGTTCCGCATCGACCACTTCCTCGGCAAGGAGGCGGTGCAGAACATCCTGGCGCTGCGCTTCGCCAACGGGCTCATGGAGCCGGTCTGGAACTCCCGCCACATCGCCTACGTCCAGATCGACGTGCCGGAGGAGATCGGCATCGAGGGACGCGCCTCGTTCATGGAGTCCACCGGCACGTTCCGGGACATGATCTCCACGCACCTGTTCCAGCTGCTCGGGTTCGTCGCGCTGGAGCCGCCGGTCCGGCTCGATCCCGACTCGCTGCACCAGGAGAAGGCCAAGGTCTTCCGCGCCGTGCGCGAGCTGGACCCGTCGAAGGTCGTGTTCGGGCAGTACGACGGCTACCGCGACGAGGAGGGCGTCGCCGACGACTCCACCCGCGAGACGTTCGTGGCGCTGGAGGCCTACATCGACAACTGGCGCTGGCACGGCGTCCCGTTCTTCCTGCGCACCGGGAAGGCGCTGGCCGAGGGGCGGCGCACGATCACGCTCGGGTTCCGGGAGCCGCCGCTGCGGATGTTCCCCGGCGACCCCGACGGCAGCCCCAACGAGCTCGTGCTGGAGCTGACCGACGAGCCCGAGATCTCCCTCGAGGTGCGGGCGAAGGTCCCCGGGCCGGGCTTCCACCTCAAGCACGCGCGGCTGGACCTCAAGTTCGAGGAGGCGTTCGACGCCGAGCCGCTGGAGGCCTACGAGAAGCTGCTGCTCGACGCGATGGAGGGCAACCACCTGCTGTTCACCAGCACCGTCGAGGTGGAGCAGCTCTGGGAGCTGTGCGACCCGGTGCTCGCCGACCCGCCCGAGGCGCTGCCGTACGAGCAGGGTTCGTGGGGCCCCCAGGCGGCGCTGGAGCTGCCGGGTGGGCGCGGGTGGAGGCTCCCCGGGAAGTGAGCGACCTGCCCATCGCCGAGCACGGCCTGATCGGGGATCTCCGGTCGGCCGCGCTCGTCGGCACCGACGGCACGATCGACTGGTTCTGCCCTCGCCGCTTCGACGCGCCCAGCGTGTTCGCCGCCCTGCTCGACGGGGGCGGCGGGCACTGGACGATGGCGCCCACGTGCGAGGTGGCGGCGCGCAGCCAGTTCTACTTCCCCGACTCGGCCGTGCTCGTCACGCGGTTCCTCACCGAGCACGGCATCGTCGAGGTCCAGGACTTCATGCCGGTGCTGCGCCGCGACGATCCCGACCACCACCAGCGGCTGGTCCGCCGGGTCGTCGGGGTGCGGGGCACCGTCGGGATGCGCACCGAGATCGCCCCGCGGCCCGACTACGCGCGGTCCGACGCCATCGCGAAGGCCGTACCCGGCGGCGTCTGGTTCTCCGGTGACGACCTGGCGCTCGGGCTCGGGGCCACCGTCGGCATCGACGTGTCCGGCGACGTCACGGCCGGCTTCGTACTGGACGAGGGTGCGAGCGAGATCTTCGTGCTCGACGTCGCGGACGCCGGAGCCGAGCCGCCGGTCGACCTGCGCCCCACCGAGGTCGACGCGCTGTTCGACGCCACCGTCGTGTTCTGGCGCGGGTGGCTCGCCACGTCGAGCTACACCGGGCGCTGGCGCGAGGTCGTCCACCGCTCGGCGATCACGTTGAAGCTGCTGACGCACGAGCCGTCCGGTGCCGTCGTGGCGGCCCCGACGATGGGCCTGCCCGAGCAGCTGGGCGGCGAGCGCAACTGGGACTACCGCTACGTCTGGCTGCGCGACGCCGCGTTCTCGCTGTACGCGTTGCTGCGCCTGGGCTTCACGGCCGAGGCGGAGGCGTTCGTCGGCTGGCTGACCGATCGTTTCGCCGTTCCGCGGGACGGCGAGAGCGGCCCGTTGCGCGTCATGTACACGATCGACGGCGAGCCGCCGCCCGACGAGGGGCCGCTCGCGCACCTCGCGGGCTACCGCGACTCGGCGCCCGTGCTCGTCGGCAACGGGGCGGGCGACCAGCTGCAGCTCGACGTCTACGGCGAGATCATCGACTCGGTCTACCTGTTCGACAAGTACGGCAGCGGCATCTCCCACGGCGACTGGGAGAACCTGTGCGTGGTGATCGACTGGCTGCGCGAGCACTGGGACCAGCCCGACGAGGGCATCTGGGAGACCCGCGGCGGTCGCGGCGACCACGTCTACTCGCGGCTGATGTGCTGGGTGGCGCTGGAGCGCATGATCCGGATGGCGCGCCGGCGGGGCCTGCCCGGCGACCTGACGGGCTGGACCACCACCCGCGACGAGATCTACCGGCAGATCATGGACAAGGGCTGGGACGCCGAGCGCGGCGCGTTCGTGCAGCGCTACGGCTCCACCACCCTCGACGCGTCACTGCTGCTGATGCCGATGGTGAAGTTCGTGGCGCCGACCGAGCCGCGGTTCCTGTCCACACTGGACGCGATCCGGAACGAGCTGGTGGTGGACACGCTCGTGTTCCGGTACGACGCCGCCGACGGCCTCGACGGGGACGAGGGCACCTTCTCGATGTGCTCGTTCTGGTACGTCGAGGCGCTGACGCGGGCCGGACGGCTGGACGACGCGCGCGTCGCGCTGGAGAAGATGTTCACCTACGCCAACCACCTCGGCCTCTACGCGGAGGAGATCGGGCTGACCGGCGACCAGCTGGGCAACTTCCCCCAGGCCTTCACCCACCTGAGCCTGGTCAGCGCCGCGATCAACCTCGACCGTGCGCTCAGGTGAGCCGGCATCCTCGGCCCATGCGTGGCGCGATGCTCGAGGTCCCCCGGTCGATGCTCGACGAGCGTCGACAGCTGGGCATCGACGGGCGCGACGAGATGTGGAGCGGGGTCGTGCACATGGTTCCTCCGGTGGGCGGCCCGCACCAAGGACTGAACACGCGGTTCCTCATGGTGGTCGGCCCGCTGGCCGAGCAACGGGGTCTGGTGCCGCACACGGAGACCGGCCTCTTCCGCTCCGATGCCGACTACCGCGTACCCGACCAGCTCTACGCACGGGCGGAGCAGCTCTCGGAGCGGGGTGTCGAGGGCGCTGAGGTCGTCGCGGAGGTGCGGTCGCCGCGCGACGAGACCTACGAGAAGTTCGACTTCTACATCGCGCTCGGCGTACGTGAGGTGCTCGTTCTGCACCCCGGTGACCGGCGGGCCGAGCTCTTCCGCCTGATCGAGGACCGGCTGCTGCCCGTGTCGACCTCAGGTGGCGTCGCGGAGTCCGAGGTGCTTGGCATCGGCCTGTCCACCGTCGAGGGCAAGCTGCGGATCACCTGGTCGGACGGCTCCGCCGACATCTGACCGGGCGTCGAAACCGGTTGGTGGCCTGGGCATACGCTGGTGTGCATGAGCTCTCGCGTGCTGACCGCCGTGGCATGGCCCTATGCCAACGGCCCGCGGCACATCGGCCACGTCTCCGGTTTCGGTGTGCCCTCCGACGTCTTCTCCCGGTACCGCCGGATGATCGGCGACCAGGTGCTGATGGTCAGCGGCACCGACGAGCACGGCACGCCCATCCAGGTGCAGGCCGACGCCGAGGGGCTCACCCCGCGCCAGCTCGCCGACAAGTACAACGGTGTGATCACGCGTGACCTGCAGGGTCTCGGGCTGAGCTACGACCTGTTCACCCGCACCACCACCACGAACCACTACGAGGTGGTGCAGCAGCTGTTCCTCGCGCTGCACAGGAACGGGTACGTGTACGCGAAGTCGGCGATGGGCGCGATCAGCCCGTCCACCGGGCGCACGCTGCCCGACCGCTACGTCGAGGGCACGTGCCCGATCTGCGGTTACGAGGCCGCGCGCGGTGACCAGTGCGACAACTGCGGCAACCAGCTCGATCCCGCCGACCTGCTCAACCCGCGCTCGAAGATCAACGGTGAGACGCCGAAGTTCATCGAGACCGAGCACTTCTTCCTGGACCTGCCCGCGTTCGCGGAGTCGCTGGGGAAGTGGCTGTCCACGCGCACCGACTGGCGTCCGAACGTCCTGAAGTTCTCGGCCAACCTGGCCGCCGACCTCAAGCCGCGCGCCATCACCCGCGACCTCGACTGGGGGGTGCCCATCCCGCTCGACGGCTGGAGCGACCAGCCGATGAAGCGCCTCTACGTCTGGTTCGACGCCGTCATCGGCTACCTGTCCGCCTCGGTGGAGTGGGCGCGCCGCGGCCCGGACGCCGACGCGTGGAAGCAGTGGTGGTGCGACCCCGAGGCCCAGGGCTACTACTTCATGGGCAAGGACAACATCGTCTTCCACTCCGTGATCTGGCCGGCGCTGCTGCTGGGCCAGAACGGCGCGGGCGACAAGGGCGGCACGCCGGGTGCGTTCGGCACGCTGAACCTGCCGAGCGAGGTCGTCTCGTCGGAGTACCTGACGATGAGCGGGTCGAAGTTCTCCACGAGCCGCGGCACGGTGATCTACGTGGGCGACTTCCTGGAGGAGTTCGGCCCGGACGCGCTGCGCTACTTCATCTCCGTCGCCGGCCCGGAGAACCAGGACACCGACTTCACCTGGGACGAGTTCGTGCGCCGCACCAACTTCGAGCTGGCCAACGAGTGGGGCAACCTCGTCAACCGCTCGATCTCGATGGCGCACAAGAACGTCGGCGCCATCCCGAAGCCGGTGTCGCCGGCCGACGCCGACCACGAGCTCCTGGCGATCTCGAAGGCGGGCTTCGACACCGTGGGTGGCCTGCTGGCCCGCAACCGGTTCAAGCAGGCGGTCGGCGAGGCCATGCGGGTCGTCACCGCGGCCAACCGGTACCTGTCCGACCAGGAGCCGTGGAAGCGCAAGGACGACCCCGACCGCCGCGACACGATCCTGCACACCGCGCTGCAGGTGGTCTCCGACGCCAACACGCTGCTCACGCCGTTCCTGCCGCACTCCGCGCAGCAGGTGCACGAGGCGCTGGGCGGCAGCGGGGTCTGGGCGGCCCAGCCGGAGATCCGCCAGGTCGACGACCTCGGCGACGGCCCCGCATACCCGGTGATCACCGGTGACTACGCCGCGGAGCAGGCGGAGTGGCAGAGCACGCCGATCGAGGTCGGCAAGCCGCTGGGCAAGCCCAGCCCGATCTTCACGAAGCTGGACCCGGAGCTGGGCGAGACCGGCCCGGACTGGGCCCCGATCGCGAAGTGACCCGGCCATGCGCTGACGCGCCCGTGCGCGGATATCGGTGCCAGAGCACCGATATCCGCGCACGAGCCCCGGAGGGGCCGACGTGACCCGGCGCGCGGCTCCGGAGCCGCCGGAGCCGCTGCCCGCCCCCACCGTCGACTCCCACACGCATCTCGACGCGTGCGGGTGCGAGACGGCCGCGGACGTCACGGCCGCCATGGACCGGGCCGCCGCGGTCAACGTCACGCGGGCCGTCACCGTCGCCGACGACCTGCCCTCGGCGCGCTGGGCGGTGCGGGCGGCGTACTGGGACGCCCGGGTGGCCGCCGCCGTGGCCCTGCACCCGACGCGCACCGCCGCCGTCACCGACGAGGAGTTCGCGGAGATCGAGCGGCTCGCCGCCGACCCGCGCGTCGTCGCGGTGGGGGAGACGGGCCTGGACTACTACTGGGACTACTCGCCGCCCGAGGCCCAGCAGGCGTCGTTCCGATGGCACATCGACCTCGCCAAGCGGCTCGGCAAGCCGTTGATGATCCACGACCGCGAAGCCCACGACGACGTGCTGCGGATCCTCCGCGAGGAGGGGCCGCCGGACACGGTGGTGTTCCACTGCTTCTCCGGCGACGCGGCCATGGCGCGCGAGTGCACGGACGCGGGTTACGTGCTCTCGTTCGCGGGCCCGGTGACGTTCAAGAACTCCCACGCGCTCCGGGAGGCGGCCGCGCTCGTTCCGGCCGATCAGATCCTCGTGGAGACCGACGCGCCGTTCCTCACCCCGCACCCGCACCGCGGCCGGGCCAACGAGCCGTACTGCCTGCCGTGGACGGTCCGGGGCCTCGCGGCCCTACGCGGCGTTTCCGACGAGCGGCTTGCCGCGGAGGCCGAGCGTAACGCCGAGCGGGTGTTTCGCCTCGGCGAGCTGCCGTCTGTCCCGTCGCCGGACACGCTCAGCGCAGCCAATGCACGTTCGGCGTAGCGCAGCGGCCGCTCGGCGCTCACTCCGCGTTGCGACGCGAACACTTCACTCACAGCCCGTTACGGTTCCGTGATCGCTCAAGCCGGGGTGGGGAACGCTCCCCAGCAGTGCGGTCACGGTGGTCCGGGGCGCTCCCTGAGATCCACTGCCTTCGGGCCACCGTGACCGTATTTTCCTCCCCTGCCCGGTCCGCCGAGGTCAGGATTGCTGTGGTCGACGTCTCTGCGCGTGCGCGGCGCCAAGCCGCGCGCGCCCGCGTGGATCTCCACCCCGGTTCGGGCGTCGACGACGTCTTCGTGGACTGGTACGGTAATCCCGACGGGTTCCCCGCCCCGTCCGCCACGCCCTCGGTCGAGCCGACCGAGGAGCCGCGGCGCCGCGTCCCGTCCGCGGCCGCCAACCTGATCACCGGTCGGCCGCACGCGTACGACCGGTCGATCCTCGACGTCCCCGTCCCGGACCTCGACCTGACCGGGCCGATGCCGCTGATCGGGGCGGATCTCTTCGCCCCCGCCTCGCGACCGGACCACGACGACGCCCCCACCGGCCAGATCCCGCGCATCGACGCCCCCGTCACCGAGGCGTTCGTCGCCCGGACCGGGCCGATGCCGGCCGTCGCGCCCCCGGCGCCGGTGGCCGAGCCCGGGCGGCCGGTCTCCGGTCGGCGTCGCGCCGACCGCAGGCCCACCGCTCCCGCCAGGTCCGCTCCCGCCCGCACGCTGGTGCGCGGCGTCGTGCTCGCCCTGATCCTCACCGCGACCGGCGGCGGGGCCGCCGCGCTGGCGATGGACAAGACCGTCACGATCACCGTCGACGGGCAGGACCGCACGGTCCACACGTTCGCCTCCGACGTCGCCGGGGCCCTGAGCTCCGCCGGAATCGACCCCGCGTCCCAGGACCGCATCGAGCCCGCCCTCCCCACCGGGCTCGCCGACGGCGACCACGTGATCTTCAGCCGGGCCCGGCCGCTGACCCTCGACGAGGGCGGCGTGCAGCGTCAGATGTGGACCACGGCGGCGTCGGTCAGCGAGGCGCTGACCAGCCTGGGCATCGACGCCCAGCCGATCCAGATGTCCGCCTCCCCGACCGCCGAGATCCCGCTGACGGGTATGGCCCTGACCCTCAAGGTCCCGCGCACCGTCTCGCTCACCGACGGCACCGGCGCGAAGGTGCCCGTCACCACCGACACGGGCACCGTGGCGGGCCTGCTCGAGCAGAAGCGCATCGTGCTCGGCCCGGACGACACCTCGATCCCCAGCGGCGACACCCCGCTCACCGACGGGATGGCCGTGCAGGTCGTCCGCAACGGTGTCGGTGAGGTCGTTGAGACCCGCGAGGTCCCGCCGCCGGTGCAGAAGGTCGACGACCCGACGCTGGCGCGCGGCAAGGAGGTGGTCGTCGACAAGGGCAAGCCGGGCGAGACCACCGCGATCATGCGGGTGTACGTGCAGAACGGCAAGGAGATCCGCCGCGAGCAGGTCCGGGCCGGCGACACCACCCCGCCCACGCCGCGCGTCGTCAGGGTCGGCACGAACGACGACATCGCCACCGCCCCCGCCGTCGACGACGGCAGCGTCTGGGACCGCATCGCGCAGTGCGAGGCCACCGGCAACTGGGCCATCAACACCGGCAACGGCTACTACGGCGGCCTGCAGTTCGACGCGGGCACCTGGCGGGCCTACGGCGGCACCGAGTACGCGCCGCTGCCCCATCAGGCCACCCGCGAGGAGCAGATCGCGGTGGCGCAGAAGGTGCGCGACGACCGTGGTGGGGGCTACGGCGCCTGGCCGGCGTGCTCGCGGAAGCTGGGCCTCCCTCAGTGACCTCTAGTCTCACTGGGTGACCGACTCGCGACTCCTGGGCCCGGCTGAGGTGCGGGCGCTCGCCGCCGAGCTCGACCTGCGGCCCACGAAGAAGCTCGGCCAGAACTTCGTGCACGACCCGAACACGGTGCGGCGCATCGTGAAGTCGGCGGAGCTGCGCCCCGAGGACGTGGTGCTGGAGGTCGGTCCGGGGCTGGGCTCGCTGACGCTGGCCCTGTTGCCCGCGGTGGCGGCCGTGCACGCGGTGGAGATCGACCCGGTGCTGGCCGCGCGGCTGCCCCTGACCGTGGCGGACCGGGCGCCGGCGCTGGCCGACCGGCTCACCGTGACCACCGCGGACGCCCTGCGCGTGCGCGCGTCGGACCTGGGCGGGCCGGTGCCCACCGCGATCGTGGCGAACCTGCCGTACAACGTCGGCGTGCCCGTGGTGCTGCACCTGCTGGCCGAGCTGCCGGAGATCCGGCGCGGGCTGGTGATGGTGCAGGCCGAGGTGGCCGAGCGGCTCGCGGCCGTGCCGGGCAGCAAGGCCTACGGCGTGCCGAGCGCCAAGCTGGCGTGGTTCGCCTCGGCGCGGCGGGCGGGACCGGTGCCGCGGGCGGTGTTCTGGCCGGTGCCGGGCGTCGACTCGGGGCTGCTGGCGTTCGACCGCCGTGACCCCCCGGCCGGCGACCGGGCCGAGGTCTTCACGCTGATCGACGCCGCGTTCGCCCAGCGGCGCAAGGCATTGAGGTCGGCGCTCTCGGGCTGGGCGGGGTCCCCGGCCGCGGCGGAGACGGCCCTGCGCGCGGCCGGCATCGAGCCCCTGGAACGGGCCGAGCGCCTGGACATCACGGCCTTTGCGAGGCTGGCCGCCGTTCGACCGCGCGCGATTGTCGGTGGTCGGTCGTAGGGTTCCCTCGTACCAGTGACCAGGGAGCCGAGAACATGACCGATCCACAGCCCCTCACCGCCACGGCGGGGCCCGCGAACCCGTGGCCGGCGCTGTGGGCTCTCGTCCTCGGCTTCTTCATGATCCTGGTGGATTCCACGATCGTCTCGGTGGCCACGCCCGCGATCATGACCTCGCTCGGGGTCAGCGTCGACGCGGTCGTGTGGGTCACCAGCGCGTATCTGCTGGCCTACGCGGTGCCGCTGCTGGTCACCGGTCGCCTGGGCGATCGCTTCGGGCCGCGCCGCGTCTACCTGGCCGGGCTGGCTATCTTCACGCTCGCGTCGCTGTGGTGTGGCCTCACCGCCACCATCGGTGAGCTCATCGCGGCGCGGGTCGTGCAGGGCTTCGGCGCGGCGCTGATGACGCCGCAGACGATGGCCGTCATCACGCGCACGTTCCCCGCCGAGAGCCGGGGCCGGGCGATGAGCCTGTGGGGCGCGGTCGCGGGCGTCGCCACGCTGGTCGGCCCGATCCTGGGCGGCGTACTGGTCGACGGGTTCGGCTGGGAGTGGATCTTCTTCATCAACGTGCCGGTCGGTGTCGTCGGCTTCGTGCTCGCCGTGCGTCTGGTGCCCGAGCTGCCCACCCACGTGCGCCGCTTCGACCTGCTGGGCGTCGCCCTGAGCGCGGTCGGCATGTTCCTGCTGGTCTTCGGCATCCAGGAGGGCCAGACCTACAACTGGGGCACGATCGCGGGGCCCATCTCGGTGTGGTCGCTGATCGTCGCAGGTCTCGTGGTCATGGCGCTGTTCGTCGTCTGGCAGGCGCGCAACCCGGGTGAGCCCCTGGTGCGTCTCACGCTGTTCCGCGACCGCAACTTCAGCCTGGCCAACATCGTGATCACCACCGTCGGCTTCACGGTCACGGCCATGGTCTTCCCGATCCTGTTCTACGCGCAGGGCGTGCTCGGCCTGACGCCCACGGGTTCGGCGCTGCTGCTGGTGCCCATGGCCGTCGTGTCGGGGGTGCTGGCCCCGTTCGTCGGGCGCTGGACCGACCGGATGCACCCGCGGGTGCTCGCCGGTGTCGGGCTGCTGTCCTGGTCGGTGTCGCTGGTGTGGCTCGCCGCCGTGATGGGCCCCACCACCCCGATCTGGGAGCTGCTGCTGCCCATCGCGCTGCTCGGCGTGGCCAACGGCTTCGTGTGGGCGCCGGTCTCCACCACGGCCACCCGCAACCTGCCGCAGTCCGACGCCGGCGCGGGCTCGGGGGTCTACAACACCACCCGGCAGGTCGGGGCGGTGCTGGGCAGTGCGGCCATCGCGGTGCTCATCGCGTCCCGGCTCGCGGCCAACCTGCCCGCGGCCCCTGGCGGGGGCTCGTCGGAGTCCATCACGCAGCTGCCCGAGGCCCTGCACGCCGGATTCGCCACGGCGATGGCCCAGGCGCTGCTGCTGCCGGCCGGGGTCGTGCTGGTGGGGCTCGTGGCGGCGCTCGGGTTCGCCCTCCCGCGTCACCTGGCTCAACGCGGTTCCAGCCCGGCGGAAACCGTGCCGAGCTCGGCGGGGTAGCTGCGGCGCCACCCCACGGGATCGGTGCACGTAGGGTTGTCGGGTGCTGTCCGCCGTTCCGCCGCCCGTCACCGTGCGGGTCCCCGCGAAGATCAACTTACATCTGGCGGTCGGCCCGCTGCGTGAGGACGGCTTCCACGACCTCGTCACGGTCTTCCACGCGGTGAGCCTGTTCGACGAGGTGTCGGTGGTCGCGAGCGACGAGCCCGGCATCGAGGTCTACGGCGAGGGTGTCTCCGAGGTGCCTGCCGACGAGACCAACCTGGCCTGGCGCGCGGTGCAGCTGCTGGCCGAGCGGGCCGGGCGTGAACCCGACGTCGCCCTCGTGCTGCGCAAGGGCATCCCGGTGGCCGGTGGCATGGCCGGCGGCAGCGCCGACGCGGCCGGCGCGCTCGTGGCCCTGTCGTCGCTGTGGAAGCTCGACCTCCCCCGCGACGAGCTCTCCGTCCTGGCCGCCGAGCTGGGCAGCGACGTCACGTTCGCCCTGCACGGCGGCACGGCCCTGGGCACCGGACGCGGTGAGCAGATCGTCCCGGTCCTCTCGCGGCACCCGCAGCACTGGGTGATCGCGCTGCACCGCGGCGGTTTGTCCACGCCGTCGGTCTTCAAGGAGCTCGACCGGCTGCGCGCGGGCTCCGAGCCGATGCAGCGTCCGGTGGAGCCGGTGCTGCAGGCTGTCGCGGGCGGCGATCCCCGCCAGCTCGCGCTCTCGCTGGGCAACGACCTGCAGGCCGCCGCCGTGAGCATGGCGCCGGAGCTGCGCCGTACCCTGCGTGCCGGGGTGGACGCGGGTGCGCTGGCCGGGCTCGTCTCCGGGTCCGGGCCCACCTGCGCCTTCCTCTGCGACGGCGCCGACAACGCACTCGACGTGGCCACCGAGCTCGCCGGGCTCGGGGTGTGCCGCACGGTCCGCCTCGCGCACGGGCCGGTGCCCGGCGCGCGCGTGGTCGACCAGCACGAACCACCGGGTGCGCCCTCGGGCCCGCCCACGTCCTGGCCGCCGGTGCGTGCCTGATGGCCGGCCAGAAGGGATCATCACAGAACCTCGTCAATCTGGAGAACGTGCTCGCCCACGTCCCCGGGGACGGATCGCGCGTCCTGCTCGACCACGTGTCGCTGGGCATCGAGCGCGGTGAGCGCGTCGGCGTCGTCGGGCTCAACGGCGGCGGGAAGACCACGCTGCTCGACATCATCACCGGCGTCCGGGCCCCTGACGGCGGCCGCGTCAGCCGCGTGGGTGGGCTCAACCTCGCGCACCTCGTGCAGGGTGACGCGCTGGCCAAGGGCGCCCGGGTGCGCGACGTCGTGCTCGCCGCCTGGGGCAGTGACGAGAAGGGATGGGCGGGCGACCACGAGTGGGCCGCCGACGCCAAGGTCCGCGACGTGCTCGACGGGCTGGGCATCGAGGACCTGGAGCGGTCGGTCACCGGCCTGTCCGGCGGGGAGAAGCGCCGGGTCGCGCTGGCCGCCGCGCTCGTCGGCGACCCCGACCTCGTCGTCCTCGACGAGCCCACCAACCACCTCGACGTCGAGGGCATCGGCTGGCTGGCCGGGCACCTGATCGAGCGGCGCTGCGGTGTCGTGGTCGTCACGCACGACCGCTGGTTCCTCGACGCGGTCTGCACGCGCACGTGGGAGGTGGCGGGCGGCAGGGTCGAGAGCTATCTCGGCGGCTACGCCGACTGGATCTACGCCCGCGCGGAGCGCAGCCGGCAGTCCGATGCGGCCGAGGCCAAGCGGCAGAACCTCGCGCGCAAGGAACTGGCCTGGCTGCGCCGCGGCCCGCCCGCCCGCACGTCCAAGCCCCGGTACCGGATCGAGGCCGCCGAGGCCCTGATCGCCGACGTCCCGCCGCCCCGCAACACCGTGGAGCTGCTCGGGTTCGCCACCAACCGGCTCGGCAGGACCGTGCTGGAGCTGGAGGACGCCACGGCGACCATCGGTGACCGCGTGCTGCTCGACGACGTCACCTGGCGCCTCGGCCCGGGCGACCGCGTCGGCATCGTCGGAGTCAACGGCTCGGGCAAGACCACGCTGCTGCGCACGCTCACCGGCGAGCGGCCGCTGCAGGGCGGCCGGCTCGTCACGGGCACCACGGTCCAGCTCGCGGAGCTCTCCCAGGAGCTCGTGGACCTGCCCAAGGACATGCGGGTGCTGGAGGCCACCGAGCAGGTGGCCAAGTACGTCAAGCTGGGCAAGCTGGAGCTCACGGCGTCGTCGGTGCTGGAGCGGCTCGGGTTCCCCGCGGCCCGGCAGTGGACACCGGTCGGGCAGCTCTCCGGTGGGGAGAAGCGCCGGCTGCAGCTCACGCGGCTGCTCATGGCCGAGCCCAACGTCCTGCTGCTCGACGAGCCCACGAACGACCTGGACGTCGACACGCTGGCCCGCCTGGAGGACCTGCTCGACGGCTGGGCGGGCACGCTCGTCGTCGTCAGCCACGACCGGTACCTCGTGGAACGCGCCTGCGACACGGTCGTCGCGCTGTTCGGCGACGGCAAGATCACGCACCTGCCCGGGGGCATCGAGGAGTACCTGGAACGCCGCAGGCGGGCCGGGGCGCAGGCCAGCGGCCTCTCGGCATCGTCGGCGGAGCCGGTTCCGGCCAAGGCGCCGTCCAGCGCCGCCGACCAGCGCCTCGCGCGCAAGGAGCTGCAGCGCATCGAGCGCCGCATGACCACGCTGACCAAGCGCGAGAAGCAGCTGCACGAGGACCTCGCGGCCGCGGCCACCGAGCCCGACCGGTTGCTGAAGCTCGACGCCGAGCTGAAGGCGGTCATGGCCGAGCAGGAGGAGCTGGAGAACCAGTGGCTCGAGGCGGCGGAGGCGGCCGAGTAGCGGCTCTGCCGCCCGTGCGCGGAAATCAGTGCCCGAGCACTGATTTCCGCGCACGACCGCTGGAGCGCGGATCCACCGATCGACCGATCGACCGACCCGCCGCACGGTGTCCGGCGGGGCGGCCTGGTCCGCCACCCCGCCGGAGAGCGCCACCTCTGAGTCGGTGGCATCCTTCCCGGCCGGGGGTGGTGGCGGTGCGCGCACACGTGATCTGGGCGTCGGTGCTGGCGGTGGTGGGGCTGCTGTTCGTGGCGCTGGTGCTGCAGTCGTCGACGGCGGTGCTGTGGACCGGTACCCGCGTCGACGGCTACAGCCAGGGCGGCATCACGTACTTCACCTACGAGGGCCAGCCGTACACGATCGTCGACGACGGCCAGGCCGCCGGCGACACCACCCGCGAGCCGACCGCCGTCTACGTCCCCACCGACGATCCCGGCCAGGCCCGCCAGGACAGCCGGCTGCGCTGGCTGGACGCCGCCGCCGTGCTCGTGTGGTTCGTGGGGGCGGCCGCGGTGCTGGTCAGCGGCTTCGCGCGGCGGCGGCGCCGGCTCCGCAGGCGGGCCGCGGGCTGACCGGTCACGTGCTGCTCAGGGCCGCCACCAGGTCGGGCGTGCGCCCGAGCAGCGCGGCCATGGCGATCGGGTCCATGTAGTCGTCGTAGCTGACGATCTCGCCGTCGCGTACGCGGATCACGCCCAGCGCGCGGAACCGGTACGGCCCGCCGGAGCCCCGCGACCACCCGTGGTGCTCGATCTCCGTGACCACCACCTCGGGATCGTCGGTCTCCCGGACGACGGCGTCGACGCCGTGCATGTCCAGCAGGTCGCGGTGGCCCGTCGCGCTCCGGCGGGACTCCCGGATCGCCTCCCGGCCACGGATCTCGCGCGGCGTCCCGGGCGCGGCGAACGGGAAGCGCAGGACGCCGTCCTCGGCGAAGAGGTCGGCGAAGTCGACGCCCTCGCCGGCCACCATGCGGCGGACCTGCTCGGCGACGTCCCGTGGCTGCAGCGTCATGACTCCTCCTAGAATCGGAACGGTGACCCCGCTTCAACGATACGGAACGCTCGCCCCGGTTAGCAAGGACCGATGACGGAGCGGCCCCTGCGCGCCGACGCCCGGCGCAACCGCGACAAGGTGCTCGCGGCGGCCCGCGAGGCGTTCGCGGAGTCCGGCTTCGGCGTGCCGCTCGACGACATCGCCGCACGGGCCGGCGTCGGCCCCGGCACGGTCTACCGGCACTTCCCGACGAAGGAGGCGTTGTTCGAGGCCGTCTCGCTGGTGCGGGTGCAGGACCTCGCCGCGGACGCGCGGGCCCGGGCCGCGTCCGACGATCCCGGTGCGGCGTTCGACGGGTTCCTCGAGCGGCTGGCGGGGGAGGCCACGGCCAAGCGCGACATCCCCGACGCCCTCGACGGCGTCGGCGCGGCCACCGTCGCCGCCCGCACCGACATGCAGGACGCCCTCGACGTGCTGCTCCGCCGGGCGCAGGTGGCGGGGGCCGTGCGGCCGGACGTCCGGGTCACCGACCTGTTCGCGCTGATGAAGGGCCTGATCCACGCGATCCGGGGGAGCGACGACCCCGGGCTCGCCGGCCGGATGCTCGCGGTGGTGCGGGACGGGCTGCGTGGGCCGAACGACCCGGGCGATCCACCTTTCGACTGATCCGCCCGGGTCGGGGGACCCGGAGCTGCGGAGCTGCGCACAGGGGGTGAGATCGGCCCACCGCCTCTCGACGGAGCGGCGGGACGGTGCACGCCGGTCCGGGCCTCTCAGGCACCGTGTCAACGCGTGTCAGCGCCGTGGTGGCGCCGTGTCAGCGGCGAGGCGCACTCTCGGAGCATGGAATCCGTCATCCAGGTCGAAGGCCTGGTCAAGAAGTTCGCCGGCACCACGGCGCTGGCGGGGGTCGACCTCACCGCCCGCCCCGGTGCGGTGCTGGGCCTGCTGGGCCCCAACGGGTCGGGCAAGACCACCACCGTGCGCGTCCTCGCCACCCTCCTGCGCCCCGACGCCGGGCGCGCCACCGTCTTCGGGCACGACGTCGTCACCGAGGCCCCCGCCGTGCGTGCCCGCATCGGGCTCACCGGCCAGTACGCGGCCGTCGACGAGGCGCTGACCGGCACGAACAACCTGATGCTCATCGCACGGCTGCTCGACTTCTCGCGCGCCGACGCCCGGGCCCGCGCGGGCGAGCTGATCGAGCGCTTCGGGCTCGTGGACGCCGCGAGCCGCCGGGTCCGCACCTACTCCGGCGGCATGCGGCGGCGGCTCGACCTCGCGGCCAGCCTGATCGGACGCCCCGACGTCCTGTTCCTCGACGAGCCCACCACGGGCCTCGATCCCCGCCACCGCAACGAGGTCTGGGACTCCGTCCGCGGGCTCGCCGCCGAGGGCGTGACGGTGCTGCTCACCACGCAGTACCTCGAGGAGGCCGACCAGCTCGCCGACGACCTCGTCGTGCTCGACCGCGGCCGCGTGATCGCCGCGGGCACCCCCGCGTCGCTCAAGGCCGACATCGGCGGGCAACGGCTGCACGTCCGGCCGCTCTACCGCACCGACACGGCGCTGGTCGAGACCGTCGTCGCGGAGCTCGCCCCCGGGGAGCTCATCGCGGTGGACGCCAGCGGGGAGCTCGTGGTCCCCGCCCTCGACCCCGGCCTGCTCCGGCGCGTCACCGACCGGCTCGACGAGCACGCCGTCCCTGTGGCCGAGGTGGGGCTGCGCCTGCCGAGCCTCGACGACGTCTTCATGACCCTCACCGGCCGTCCGGCCGAGGACAGCGAGGAAGCAGCGTGATCGCGCCGACCACACCCACGATCCCCGTCCCGGCCACGACCCCCGCCAAGGAGCACTCGGCATGACCACCACAGTCACCCGCCCGAGCCCGCCCGTGCCTCTCACGGTGCCCGGCCGCCGCGGCCCGTCCACCCTCCGCCACGGCGCCACCCTCGCCTGGCGCGGCGTGATCAAGACGATCAACTCGCCCGAGGCGCTGCTCGACGTCACCCTGCAGCCGGTGATCTTCCTGTTGCTGTTCGTCTACGTCTTCGGCGGCGCGATCGGCGGCTCCACGCAGGACTACCTGCAGTTCGCGCTGCCCGGCGTGCTGGTGCAGACGGTCGTCTTCGCGTCCGCGGGCACCGGCGTCGGCCTGGCCGACGATCTCGCCACCGGCATCTTCGACCGCTTCCGCAGCCTGCCGATCTCCCGGTCGGCGCCCCTGCTCGGCGCCATCGGGGCCGACCTGGTGCGCTACCTGACCTCGGGCCTGATCATGCTGGCCTTCGGTGCGATCCTGGGCTTCCGCTCCTCGGCGGGGCCCCTCGACTACGTGGCCGCGATGGCGCTCGTGATGGTGTTCGCGTTCGCGCTCTGCTGGGTGTTCACCGCCCTGGCGATGATCGTCAGGCAGCCGCGGTCCGTGCAGGGTCTCGGCGCACTGATCATGCTGCCGCTGTCGTTCGCCAGCAACGTCTTCGTGCCGGCGAGCACGATGCCGGGCTGGCTGCAGGCGTTCGTGAACGTCAACCCCGTCTCCCAGACGGTGACGGCGGTGCGTGGCCTGCTCCTGGGCGGCCCGGTGGCGACCCCGGCCACCTACGCCCTGATCGCCGCCGGTGTGGTGATCGTGATCTTCGCTCCGCTGGCGATCACCCTCTACCGCCGTCGGACCTAGTGGCTCAGACCGCGGCCCGCGACGAGGCCGACATGGCGGCCCCGGTGACCAGGCTGATGATGGCCAGGCCGATCACCAGGTGGGTGACGCACGTCGCGAGCGAGACGGCGATGGGGTCGTCGTTGAGGATCGGCAGCACCACCGCCACCGCCGTGAGCAGCCCCGCGATCCAGCCGAAGTAGGCCATCGGGCGCGGGGTGCTCAGCAGCAGGAGGTGCGCCAGGCCCGTGGCGGCCAGCGCGGCCACGGCGGCGGAGACGCACAGCAGGGCGGTGCGCGAGTCGCCCAGGGCGCCCGACCGCATCGGCGCGAGGTAGGGAATCTGCAGCAGGGCCCGCACGACCAGCAGCCCGACGAGCCCGATCAGCGCGGCGACGATGGCCGTGGCCACCCCGCCCGCCCACAGCCGGCCCGCGTTGATCACGGGACCCCGTGGAGCCGTGGGGTGGTCGCCCTGCGGGGGCAACTGCCGCGTCTTGTCCCACTGCTCGTCGTAGCCGCCGGTCATCCTGCCCCACCCGTCCTGCCGAGATCATCGATCCGCGCACGATGAACCACATCCGGTCCGCGCGCAAAGGGAGTGTCCCGGAGAGGTGATCAGGGCCGGGTGGCGGGGCGTTGCGGGCCGAGTGCGCCCGCGAACTTCGCGAGCCAGGCCATGCCGTCCGCGCGGGGGAGCTCGCGGCCGCTGCGCATCTGCTCCTCCGCGGCGTCGGGGCCGAGAGCGGCGCGCGCCCCGGCCAGCGTGGCGCGGACGACGGGCGAGCCGTGGTCGAGCGTGCCGCGCTGGGCGGCGGCGATGCCCAGCAGCACCGCGGCGGCTCCGGGGTCGTCCTCCGCCAGCGCGAACCGCGCCGCCACCTCCGCGACCATGCCCGACACCGGTCCGTCGTCGGCCCCGACGGCCGCGGCGACGGCCTCGGCGACGCGCGGGCGGGCGGCGTCCAGGTCGCCGGCGGTGAGCTCGACCGATGCCCACATCATGGCCGCGAACGCCCGCCGCTGGGGCACCCCGACACCGTCCATCCCGGGCGGGTCGAACGCGCCCGCGGCCAGCACGAGCTGGGCGCGCGCGGCGTCGACGTCGCCGGCCAGCAGCTCGATTTGCGCCAGGGTGGTGGCGACGGCACCCGCGGAGCTGAACGGGCCGCGGTCGGACGGCCGCGCCCGCTGGAGCACGGCGCGGGCCTCGTCGATGTTGCCGCGCCGGGCCTCCAGCACCGCGCGCCGGCCCAGGAACCGCGGCAGGTCGTCGTCGTTGCCCAGCTCGGCGGCCAGCGCGATCGACTCGTCGTAGGCCAGGGCCGCGGCGTCGTAGTTCCCGGCGGAGTCCTCCAGCTCGCCGAGCGAGTGCACGATCATGCCGAGCACGAAGCGGTCGCCGATGCCGGTGAACGCCTCGTGCGCGGCCCGGATCAGCGTCCGCTGCGTCTCGCGGCGGCCCTCGTTCTCCTCGACCTGGGCACGGATCTGCAGCGCCAGCCCGCGCACCCAGGGATCCTCGGCGCCTGCCGACAGCGCGTACAGCTCGTCGTCCCCGAGCCCGGCGAAGATCCGGTAGGTCGGCCCGACGAGCTGCAGGAACGGGTGCCACGGGCGGGGCAGCGACGCGGTCAGCGCGGACAGGGACCGGATGTGCGCCGTGGCCTCCTCCGTGCGGCCGCGGACCGCGGTGAACACGGACACCCAGGCCAGGTTGCGCGCCCGGACGTCCGGGGGGACCGGGCCGTCCATCCCGTGGACCGCCGACACCCAGCGGTCGGCCTCGTCGGTGCGGCCGCGGATGAGCCACGACCACGTCAGCGCGGCGACGAGCCGGTGCGCCGTGGCCCCATCGCCCGTCGCCATCGCGCGCCGCAGCGCGAGGTCGAACTCGTCGGCCTCGGCGCGCAGCGCGCCCAGCCACTCCAGCTGCTCCCGCCCGCGCAGATGCGGTTCGGCGGCCTCGGCCAGCTCCACCATGATCCGAGCGTGGGCGGCCACGGCGCAACCGCGTTCGCCGGCCTCGTCGAGGCGTTCGCCGGCGTACTCGCGGATCGTCTCCAGCATCCGGTAGCGGGTGGGTGACCCGGGCACCGCGACCACCAGCGACTTGTCCACGAGGGCCGCGAGCCGGTCGAAGACGTCCCCCGTACCGTCATCGCCGATGCCGTCACCGCAGACCTGCCCGGCCGCTGCCGCCGTGGCACCGCCCGCGAACACCCCGAGGCGCCGGGCGACGGCGCGCTCCGGCTCGTCGAGAAGGTCCCAGCTCCAGTCGACGACGGCGCGCAGCGTCTGGTGGCGAGGCAGCGCGGTGCGGGCGCCGGAGGTGAGCAGCCGGAAGCGGTCGTCGAGGCGGTCCAGGATCTCCGCGGTGGTCAGCGTGCGCAGCCGGGCCGCGGCCAGCTCGAGGGGCAGCGGCTGGCCGTCGAGGCGGCGGCAGATCACGGCGACCTCGGGCGTGACCGCGAAACCCGGCCGGACGGCGGCGGCGCGGTCGGCGAACAGGGCCACCGCGTCGGCCTCGGCCAGCGACTCGACGGGGTGCAGCACCTCGCCCGGCACCCCCAGCGGCTCCCGGCTGGTGGCGAGCACCCGGAGCCGGGGGCAGGCCCGCAGCAGCGTCTCCGCGAGCTCTGCCGCGGCGCCGACGAGGTGCTCGCAGTTGTCGAGCACCAGCAGGGAATCGCGGGCGGCGAGCGCCGAGACCAGCCGGGTGACGGTGTCGGGCGCGGGTTCGTCCTGGGCGCGCAGCACCAGGTCGGGCTCACCGACGGCGGCCAGCACGGTGGCGGCGAGCTGCTCGGGACCGGTCAGCGGGGCGAGCTCCGCCACCGCGACGGAATCCGGGCCGACGGCCTCGCGGGCCAGCCGCGTCTTGCCCGCGCCACCCGGCCCGATGAGCGTGACGAGCCGGGCGTCGACGAGCAGTGTGCGCACCCGCTCGACGTCGCGGTCGCGGCCGACGAAGCTGTTGAGGCCGGTGCGGGCCGGGGCCACGGGCTGTCCGCCGCGCAGCACCGACAACCGGGCCGCGGCCAGCCCCGGCCCGGGGTCGACGCCCAGCTCGTCGGCGAGGAGAGCGATCGTGCGGTCGGCCACCGCGAGCGCGTCGGCCTGCCGCCCCGCGGCGTGCAGGCAGCGGGTGAGCAGGGCCGCCGTGGTCTCCCGCAGCGGCGTCGCGTCCAGCTGGGCGGCCAGCGCGTCGAGCTCGCCGCCCGGCCGCCCGGCGCGCAGCGCGAGCGCGGCCCGTTCGTCGACGACGACGGCGCGGCGCTCCTCCAGCCGCGCGGCCGCGGGCCCGGCGAACGGCAGGTCCAGGACATCAGCGAGCGCCGCCCCGTGCCACAGGGCGAGCGCGCCGTCGAGATCGCCGGACGAGGCGAGCGCGGCGAACCGGAGCGCGTCGACGGCGTCGGGCTCCACGCACAGCCGGTAGCCGCGGGCGTCGGTGGCCACCAGCTCCGCACCGATCGCCCGCCGCAGCCGGGAGACCAGGGCCTGCAGCGCGTTGCCGGCGCCGTCGGGTGGTGCCTCGCCCCACAGGTCGTCCACCAGCACGGACGTGCCCACCGGGCGTCCGGCGTTCAGCGCGAGGCGGGCGAGCAGACCCTGCAGGCGCACCCCGCGCAGCGGCACGGACGCGTCACCACGCCGTGCCCTGACCGGGCCGAGCACGCTGATCCGCACGGTTCCAGTGTGCCCGTCGCCGTCAGGCGCTTTCGCGCTGGAAGGTCCGCACGCCCCAGCCGACCATCACGAGCACCAGCGCGATCGCGACGACGATCCCGACGACCACCACCGACCCGCCGAAGTCGCCGCGGAAGATCGCCCGCTCCGCGTCCACGACGTAGACGAACGGGTTGACGCGCGACAGGTTGTAGAGCCACGTCGGGGCGAGCGTCATCGGCAGCAGGATGCCCGAGAGCAGCAGCAGCGGCAGGACGATCGTGTTGAGCACCGGGGCGAGGGTGTCCTCGCTCTTGAGCTTCAACGCGAGCGCGTAGGACGCCGACGACATCGCCAGCGCGAGCACCGCCACCAGTGCGAGCGCGAGCACCACCCCGCCGAACGGTGCGCGCAGCCCGAAGAACAGCGCCAGCACCGTCAGCAGGATGCCCTGCACGACCAGCACCACCACGTCCTTGAGCGCCCGGCCCACCAGCAGCGCCACGCGGCTCACGGGCGTCACCCGCATCCGCTCGATCACCCCGGCGCGGTACTCGCTGATCAGCCCGAACCCGACGAACAGGCTGCCGAACAGCCCCAGCTGCACGAGCAGCGCGGGCACGAGCACCTGGTAGGCGTCACCGGGCGGGAAGCCGGGCGTGTTCTGGATGATGGGCACCAGCAGGGGGCCGAACAGGGCCAGGTAGAGCACCGGCTGGACGATGCCGATGATCACCCAGGCCGGGTTGCGCAGCGACTGCTTCATGGAGCGCTGGAAGATCAGCCAGGTCTCGGTCAGCGTGGTCATACCCCTACCCCCTCGGTCTCGCGCAGCGATCGTCCGGTCATGGTCAGGAAGACGTCGTCGAGGCTGGGCCTGCGCACCTCCACCGACGTCATGGCGACCTCGGCCCGGCTCAGCTCGCCCAGCAGCGTCGGGAGCACGCTCGCGCCGTCGGGAACCCGGAAGCGGACGGTCTGGCCGTCCACTGCGTGCTCGGTGCTGTCGGGGATCCGGGCCGTGATGTCGGCGGCGCGGGCCGGATCGGTGGTACCGACGAGCACCAGGTCGCCCGACACGCGACGTTTCAGCTCGTCCGGCGTGCCCTCGGCGACGATCGTGCCCTTGTCGATCACGAGGATCCGGTCGCACAGGGCGTCGGCCTCGTCGAGGTAGTGGGTGGTGAGGAACAGGGTGGTGCCGTGCTCGGCGTGCAGGCCGCGGATGTGGCCCCACAGGTTGGCGCGGCTCTGGGGGTCCAGCCCGGTGGACGGCTCGTCCATGAACAGCAGCGTGGGCAGGTGCATCAGGCCCATCGCGATGTCGAGGCGGCGGCGCTGCCCGCCCGAGAGCGTCTGCACGACGCGGGTCTCGGTGCCGGTGAGGTCGAGCTGCTCGAGCAGCTCGGCGGCGCGCTCCCGGGACCGGGCCGGGGAGAGGCCGTAGAAGCGGCCCTGCAGGATCAGCTCGTCGGCCACCAGGCAGTCGGGGCCCGCGCCGCCGCTCTGCCCGACGTAACCGATCTTCCGGCGGACCCCGAGCGGGTCGGTCAGCAGGTCGCACCCGGCCACGGTGGCCGAGCCCGCGGTGGGGGCCAGCAGCGTGGTGAGCATGCGGAGGGTGGTGGTCTTCCCGGCCCCGTTCGGACCGAGGAAGCCGACGAGCTCACCGGGGGCGACATCGATGTCGACGCCCGACACCGCCTCCACCGGGCCGCGTCGGGTCGTGAAGGTGCGGGCGAGCCCGCTTGCGTGGATCACGCCACCAGACTGGACCTATCGGGCGAGCTCGGCGAGCAGAAAAGCCTCGGCCAGCACCCCGCGCCGGAACATCCCCAGGTCGAGGCTCTCGTCGATGCCGTGCCAGCGACTGGCCGGATCGCCCACGCCGGTGACCAGCACCGCGGCCCCGGGGAATGTGCGCGCGAACTCGGCGATGAACGGGATCGACCCGCCCATGCCCGTCTCCACGACGTCGTTGCCGTAGGCCTGCGCGAACGTGCGACGTGCGGCGTCGTAGACGTCGCCGGTGGCGTCGAGGCTGAACGGCTCGGCCGTGCCGGGCCCCGGGGTGACGGTGACGCGGGCGCCCCACGGCACGTTCGCGCGCAGGTGGTCGGCGAGCGCGTCCTGGGCCTTGGGGGCGCTGTCGCCCGGCGCGAGCCGGAGGCTGACCATCGCCCGGGCCCGCGGCAGCAGCACGTTGGAGGCCTCGGCGACGCGGGGTGCGTCGATGCCCAGGACGGCGACGGCCGGCTTCTGCGACGTGCGCTCGACGATCGAGCCCGACCCCAGCAGCTCCACGCCGTCGAGCATCGCGACGTCGGAACGCCACTGCGCCTCGTCGACGTCGGGCGCCTCGGACGTGCCGTGCACCAACCCGGCGATCGCCACCTCGCCGTTCTCGTCGTGCAGGGAGGCGAGCGTGCGGACCAGCGCCGTGAGCGCGTCGCCGGCCGGGCCGCCGAACACGCCGGAGTGGGCGGGCCGTTCCAGCATCGCCACCTCGACCACGACGTCGACGAGTCCACGCAGGCTCGTGGTGATCGCCGGGACGTCGACGGCGGGGTTGGCGGCGTCCGCGATGACGATGACGTCGCAGGCCAGCAGCTCGTGATGCTCGTGCAGCAGCGCCGGGAGGGTGGGAGAGCCGGACTCCTCCTCGCCCTCGATGAACAGCGTGACGCCGATGGGCGGGTGGCCGTCGTACGCGCGGAGCACGGCGAGGTGGGTCATCACGCCGGCCTTGTCGTCGGCGGCGCCGCGGCCGTAGAGCCGGCCGTTGCGCTCCGTCGGCTCGAACGGCGCGGTGGTCCACTCGGCGTCACCGCCGGTGGGCTGCACGTCGTGGTGGGCGTAGAGCAGGATCGTCGGCTGCCCCTCGGGGGCGGGCCAGTGCGCCACGACGGCGGGGGCGCCCCCGGGCGCGGCGATGACCGTGACGTCCGCGGCGCCCGCACCCCGGGCCAGCTCGGCCACGGCCTCGGCGCTGCGCCGCGTGTCGTCGGCGTGGGAGGGATCGGCCCAGATGCTCGGGATGCGCACCAGCCGTTCCAGGTCCTGGCGGGCGCCCGGCAGGGCGGCGTCGACGGCAGCGGTGAGGGCGGAGATCTCGTCGTGGAGCGGCACGGCGCGATGCTACGCCCGCGAGTCGGCGCTTCCCCGCGCACGGGAAAGCGCCGACTCGCGGGGTTGGGGGGCGCGCCATCCCTCGCGAACCGGACGTTCACCGGACCGACGGGCGCACCGGGCGGAACGTAGGCTCCGGTCATGTCCCGGTTCCTGGCGATGTTGCTGGACTCCGCCGCCCACTCCGTCCACGGCATGACCACCGGCGAGCCGAAGGCGCCCGTGCGGCGGCCGTGGCCCGAGGTGCACGCCACCGCCCGGCGGATGGCCGCTGCCCTCTCCTCCGGCACCGCTCCGCTGGCCCGCGGTGCGTCCGTCGGGGTGCTCGCGGGTGAGCCGGTCGCGATCGCGCCGGCGGCGCAGGCCGTCTGGCTCACCGGCGGCAGCGTCACGATGCTGCACCAGCCCACCCCGCGCACCGACCTGGCCGCGTGGGCCGAGGACACCGTCTCCGTCCTGAAGATGATCGACGCCGAGCTGGTGCTGCTGGGCGCCCCGTTCGACGCGCTGGCGCCGGTGCTGGTCGAGCGCGGCATCGCGTTCCGCACCATCGAGTCCCTCGACGCCGACGGGGACTTCACACCCGACGCGGGCGTCGCCGGCGAGGGTGACACCGCCCTGCTCCAGCTCACCAGCGGGTCCACGGCCGAGCCGAAGGCCGTCCGCATCACCCACGGCAACCTCCACGCGAACATCTCCGCGATGGTGGAGGCCGCACGGCTCGACATCGAGCGCGACGTGATGGTGTCGTGGCTGCCGCTGTTCCACGACATGGGCATGGTCGGCTTCATGACGGTGCCGATGGTCACCGGGCTGGAGCTGGTGACGGTCACCCCGGTCGACTTCCTCTCCCGCCCGCTGCTGTGGGCCGAGCTGATCTCGAAGTACGGGGGCACCGTCACCGCCGCCCCGAACTTCGCCTACGCCGTGCTCGGCCGCCAGCTCGCCCGCGCCGACGGCCCGCTGGACCTGTCGTCGCTGCGCATCGCGCTCAACGGCGCCGAGCCCATCGACGCCGCCGCCGTCACCGCGTTCACCGGCGCGGGGGCCCGGTTCGGGCTGCGCCCCGAGTCGGTGCTCTGTGCGTACGGGATGGCCGAGACCGCGCTGGGCGTGGCGTTCGCGCCCGTCGAGACGGGCCTGGCCGTCGACGAGATCGACGCCGACGCCCTGGAGTCCCGGCGACTGGCCGTGCCCGGCACCGACCGCCGGTTCCCGAAGCTCGGCCCGCCGCTGCCGGGCATCGAGGTCCGCGTCGTCGACGAGCACGGCGGGGTGCGCGGTGAGCGCGAGGTCGGGGTGCTGCAGCTGCGCGGGCCGTCGGTCACGCCCGGGTATCTGACGGTGGACGGCCCCGTCGCCACGCAGGACGCCGAGGGCTGGCTCGACACCGGCGACGAGGGCTACCTCGTCGACGGGCAGGTCGTCGTGTGCGGAAGGCGCAAGGACGTGATCATCATGGGCGGCCGCAACATCTACCCCACCGACATCGAGCGCGCCGCGGGTGAGGCCGACGACGTGCGTGCCGGCAACGTCGTGGCCGTCCGGATCGCGGCGGGGGACCGGCGGGAGTCGTTCGCCGTGGCCGTCGAGTCGCGGAAGGCCGGGGACGCCGACGCCGAGAAGGCGATCCGCAAGGACGTCACGTCGCGGATCGTGTCGGCGGTGGGCGTGCGCCCGGCCGAGGTCGTGGTGATGGGGCCGGGCAGCCTGCCCAAGACCCCCTCGGGCAAGCTCCGCCGGGCCGCGACGGGCGAGCTGCTGCAGGCCCGCCCCTGATCCGACCCGGTCAGCCCGACAGGGCGTGGAACCGGTTCTGCGTGGGCTCGAGGCCGTCGGACAGGAGGGCCTCGGCGGCGTCGGCGGCGAGATCGACGGCGAAGTCCAGCTCCTTGCGCTCCGCGCCGGAGAAGCGCTTGAGCACGAAGTCGGCGGGGTCCTGACGGCCCGGAGGACGGCCGATGCCGAAGCGGACGCGGAGATAGTCACGCGTGCCGATCGACGAGGTGATGGAGCGCAGCCCGTTGTGGCCGCCCTCGCCGCCGCCCAGCTTGAGGCGGATGACGCCGAAGCCGAGGTCCAGGTCGTCGTGGACGACGATCAGGTCGGCGGGGGCGACGGAGAAGTACTGGGCGAGGCCGGCGACCGGCCCGCCGGAGAGGTTCATGTAGGTGCGCGGTTTCGCGAGCACCACACGGCGTCCGGCGAGCCGGACCTCGAGCACGTCGGCATTGCTCTTGTGCCTGGAGAAGCGGCCACCGCCGGCCCGCGCCGCCAGGAGCTCGACGACGCGGAAACCGACGTTGTGGCGGGTCTCGGAGTAGTCCGGACCCGGGTTGCCGAGCCCGACCACCAGGGCGGGGCCCGGCGCCATGATCAGCCCTCCGAGTCGGACGCGGCCTCGGACCCGCCCTCGGCAGAGGCCTCGGCGGCCTGCTCCTCGTCGGACGGCTCCTCGACCACGCCGGCACCCTCGGTGTCGATCTCGGCCTCGAGGTCGGCCTCGGTGGGCGCGGCCACGACGTTGACGACGAGCAGCTCGGCGTCGGCGCTCAGCGTGGTGTTGGCGGGAAGGCGGATCGCACCGGCCTGGATCTGGGTGCCGATCTTCAGGCCCTCGACCGAGACCTCGATCTGGTCCGGGATGGAGGAGACGTCGGCCTCGACCTCGAGCGTGTTGAGCTCCTGGCTGACCATCGTGCCCGGGGCGGCGTCGCCGGTGACGACGATCGGGACGTCGACGACGACCTTCTCGCCGCGGCGGATGACCAGCAGGTCGACGTGCTCGATGTACGGGCGGATGGGGTGCTGCACGACCGTCTTGGTCAGCGCCAGCTGCGGGGTGCCCGAGATGTCGAGCGTGATGACCGCGTTGCGGCCCTGCTCGCGCACGATGCGCTTGAACTCGAGCTCCGGCAGCGAGAGGTGCTGCGGGTCGGTGCCGTGCCCGTAGAGCACGGCGGGGATCTTGCCGGCGCGACGGGTGCGGCGGGCGGCGCCCTTGCCGAACTCCGTGCGGGTCTCGGCGGCGATTACGGCCTCGGCCACGGTCATACTCCTCGATCAGCGAATCACGGTGTGGACGCGCGGCGAGGGGCACCGGTCAGGCCGGGCCACGTCGATAACGGCGGGCTAGAAGCTCACCCGCCCTCGCCGCGGAACTGGCGTCGACACTACGCGACGCCTCCCGCACCCCCGACGCCCGGCCCCGCGGGTTCGTCGTCCCACGCCGCGAGTTCGCGATCCGGCGCCCCGACCACGCGAATCCGTTCGGTGATCGTCGCTTCGGAACCGCGGACCGGAACAGGTGCGGCTGGACGTCCCCAGCCGGTGATCACGCTGGACGTCCCAACGGCGGGCAGGGTGAGACCACGCAGTCGCGCCGTCCGATCCGCGAACTCGCCGCGGGCTACGCGTTGCCGTCGAAGAGGCTCGTGACCGAGCCGTCGTCGAAGACCTGGTGGATGGCCTCGGCCAGCAGCGGCGCGATGGAGAGCACCGTCATGGCCGGGAAGCGCTTCTCCTCCGGGATCGGCAGGGTGTCGGTGAAGATCACCTCGCGGGCGCCGCAGTTGGCCAGCCGCTCGGTGGCCGGGCCCGACAGCACACCGTGGGTGGCCGCGACCACCACGTCCGACGCGCCCTGGGCGAGCAGCGCCTCCACCGCCTTGGCGACCGTGCCGCCGGTGTCGATCATGTCGTCGATCACGACGCAGAGCCGGCCGTCGATGTCGCCGACCACCCGGTTGGCCACGGCCTCGTTGGGCCTCATCGGGTCGCGGGTCTTGTGGATGAACGCCAGCGGGGTGCCGCCGAGGGTCTCGGCCCAGCGCTCGGCGAGCCTCACCCGACCGGAGTCGGGGGAGACGACGCAGATGTCGTGGTCGGCGTAGGTGCGCCTGATGTGCTCGGCGAGCACCGGGAGCGCGAAGAGGTGGTCGACCGGGCCGTCGAAGAAGCCCTGGATCTGCGCGGTGTGCAGGTCGACCGTCATGATCCGGTCGGCGCCGGCGACGAGGAACATGTCGGCGATCAGGCGGGCCGAGATGGGCTCGCGGCCGCGGTGCTTCTTGTCCTGGCGGGCGTAGCCCCAGAACGGCATGACCACGGTGATCCGCTTGGCCGACGCGCGCTTGAGCGCGTCGACCATGATCAGGTGCTCCATGATCTGGTCGTTGATCGGCGCCGAGTGCGACTGCAGGACGAACGCGTCGCACCCCCGCACCGACTCCTCGAACCGGACGAAGATCTCCCCGTTGGCGAACGAGTACGCCGACTGCGGCGTGATCGTCACGTCGAGGTGCTTGGCGACCTGCTCGGCCAGCTCAGGGTGCGCCCTCCCGGAGAACAACATCAGGTTCTTCTTCGGGGTAGCGGACATTGCACTCACCGTGGCTCAGCCTCCGTGTTGTTCTGCGCTGCTCGGGCCGCTCCGGCCGCCGGGGTGTCCGGCCGGTTCTTCTCGACCCACCCCTCGATGATCCGCTGTGACCCGCCCGACACGGCCAGCGCCCCCGGCGGGACGTCGCGTTTCAACACCGTGCCAGCACCCGTGTACGCACCGTCGCCGACCTGTACCGGAGCGATGAACATGGTGTCGGAGCCCGTGCGGACGTGGGACCCGATCACCGTGTGGTGCTTGCGCACCCCGTCGTAGTTCACGAACACCGACGATGCCCCGATGTTGCTCTGCTCGCCGATCGTGGCGTCGCCGACGTAGGTCAGGTGCGGCACCTTGCTGCCCGCACCGATCTCGGCGTTCTTCACCTCGACGAAGGTGCCGATCTTGCCGCGTTCGCCGAGCCGGGCGCCGGGGCGCAGGTAGGCGAAGGGCCCGACCGACGCACCCGCGCCGATCACCGCCCCGCTGCCGTGCGTGCGGACCACCGTGGCGCCGGCGCCGATCCCGCAGTCGGTGAGCGTGGTGTCGGGGCCGACCTCGGCGCCACTCGCGACGGTGGTGGACCCGTGCAGCTGCGTGCCCGGGTGCAGCGTGACGTCGACGTCGAGCCGCACCCGCACGTCCACCCAGGTGCTGGCGGGGTCGACGACGGTGACGCCGTCGCGCATCCACTGCTCCAGCAGCCGCCGGTTGAGCTCCGCGCGGATCGCGGCGAGCTGGACGCGGTCGTTGACGCCGGCCACCTCCCAGGAGTCGGCGCACCGGACGCCGCGGACGCCGGCCCCGTCGCCGCGGGCGATCTCCACGAGGTCGGTGAGGTAGAGCTCGTTCTGCTTGTTCGACGTGCCGAGCCGGTTCAGCCCGGCGTCGAGGAAGGCGCCGTCGAACGCGTAGACGCCGGAGTTCACCTCGCGGACGGCCCGCTGCTCGAGCGACGCGTCGGCCTGCTCGACGATCCGTGTGACGGTGCCGTCGGACTCGCGCAGCACCCGCCCGTAGCCGGTGGGGTCGTCGACCTCGCTGGTGAGCACGGCCAGCGCCGCGCCGGAGGTGACCTGCTCGGCCAGCAGCTCCCCGAGCGTGTCGGGGCGCAGCAGCGGGACGTCACCGTAGGTGACCAGGACGGACCCGGTGATGCCCGCGGGCAGCGCGTCCATCCCGCACCGCACGGCGTGGCCGGTGCCGAGCTGCTTCTCCTGGACGGCGACGAGCACCGGGCGGCCGAGCTCCGTGGCGAACGCGGTGACGGCCTCACGGACCTGGTCGCCACCGTGGCCGATGACGACCACGAGATGCTCGGGCTCCAGCGCGGCGACGGCGTGCACGGCGTGCCCGAGCAGGCTGCGGCCGGCGATGGGGTGCAGGACCTTCGGCACCGACGATCGCATCCGGGTGCCCTGGCCCGCGGCCAGCACGACGGCGGCGCTGGGCCTCGGCCCCTGTCGGTCCGGCATGGGCCACTCCCTGGTCGAGGTCGGGGGACCGGTGGATCGTACGTGGTGTGCCGAGTAACCCTCCCGGGGATCACTCGTTGTTGCGAACGGGTAACACTCCGTGTCGGTTCGGTCTCGTTCCGACACCAGGTCGTGGAGGACGGTCATGGGCCAGCACACCGAGGCGCCCCGGATGAGGACGCGGATCGCCCTGGCGGTCGGGACGGCGTGCCTCGCCGTGGCCGGGGCGGTCGGCACGGCGCAGGCCGCGGCACCGGCCCCCGTCGAGGGCACGCCGTGCACCGTCGTCGCGCGGGCCTGCGTGGACCTCGCGACGAGGACGGCCTGGCTCATCGACGGGGGCGAGGTCGTGCGGGGTCCGGTGCGGGTGAGCATCGGCGGCCCCGGCCAGGAGACGCCGCGCGGCGACTTCCGCGTCGAATGGAAGAACATCAACCACCGCAGCGCCGAGTTCGACGGCGCGCCGATGCCGTTCGCGGTGTTCTTCGCGCCGGGCGGCATCGCGTTCCACGAGGGCAACCTCCACACGGCCTCCGCGGGGTGCGTCCGGCTGGAACGGTCGCAGGCCGAGGCGTTCTACCAGTTCCTCCAGGTGGACGATCCGGTACAGGTGCGATGAGCGGTACCGGGCGCCCGCTCGGGCGGTGTGTTGCGTTGGGCACGACCATTCGCCGTTGATCTCCCACCGGTCGTCTCAACGGGCGCGATGACGCGAATGCTTTCGGCGGCGCCGGGGTTGTGTCCCATGGAACAACCGCGACACCGCTGGAGGAGACATGCCCACCCGCACCGCACGGACGGCCTGGAACGGAACGCTCGAGCAGGGTTCGGGCCAGGTGGAGCTGACCAGCAGCAGGGTCGGCACGTACGACGTCAGCTTCCCGAAGCGGGCGGCCGACGACGCCGGCGGGACGACGAGCCCCGAGGAGCTCATCGCCGCGGCGCACTCGTCCTGCTACGCCATGCAGCTCTCGGCGATCATCGCCGAGGCCGGTGGCACGCCGCAGTCCCTCGACGTGACGGCCGACGTCACGCTCGGGCCGGACAAGGCCAACGGTGGGTTCGCCATCTCCGGCATCACGATCACCGTCCGCGGTGAGGTCGACGGTCTCGACGAGGCCGCGTTCGTCAAGGCCGCCGAGGCCGCGAAGGCCGGTTGTCCCGTCAGCAAGGCGCTGACCGGTACCACGATCACGCTGGACGCCGGCCTCGAGTGAGGCGGCACTCCAGGAGCACGAGCAACGAGGGGTATGTCATGAGATGCACGGGAAACGGGCGTCCGCCCGAGCCGCCGCCGCGACCGAACGGTCGCTAGGCGGGAAGACTTCCGGGGTGGATCCGCTGATGGGGGTCCACCCCGTTGTCATGGGGAGAGCCGCTGGCTCCGCCGCCAGGATTCGAACCTGAACCATCTGAACCAAAATCAGAGGTGCTGCCTTTACACCACGGCGGACAGGCCCCCATCTTGACATGCGGAAGCCATCGGCGATCAGCCGGTTACGCCGTCCTGCAGCGCGGCGGCGATCACGTCCCGGCCGATGGGGGAGGCCACGGACCCGCCGGTGGCGGCGTCGCCGAGGTGCCCGCCGTCCTCGACGATCACCGACAAGGCCACGTCGGGCCGGTCGGCGGGGGCGAACGCGCTGTACCAGGTGTGCGGGGGCGTGTTCTTGGAGTCGACGCCGTGCTCGGCCGTGCCGGTCTTGGACGCGATCGTGACTCCGGGGATCGCTCCGTGGCCGGTGGTGAACTGCTCGGAGCCCTGCATCATGGTGTTGATCGTGGCGGCCACGCCGGAGGGGATCGCGCGGCCCAGGTCGTCGGGTGACGTGGTGTCGATGACCGACAGGTCCGGCCCGACGATCTCCTTGACCAGGTGCGGGGCCATCCGCACGCCGCCGTTCGCGATGGTCGCGACGATCATGGCGTTCTGGAGCGGCGTGAGGCGCACGTCGCGCTGCCCGATCCCGGACTGCGCGAGCGACGCGGCGTCGGCGAGGTCGCCCAGGTGCGAGCCGGTGACGGGCATCGGGATGTCGAGCTCCGGCCCGTCGATGCCGAAGGCCCGGGCGGCGCTGCGCAGTTTGTCCGCACCCACCTGGTCGGCCACCGTCGCGAACGCGGTGTTGCAGGAGCGCGCCAGCGCCACGGCGAGCGTGACGGTGGGGCCGTCGCCCGGGCCGCAGTGCTCGCCGGCGTAGTTCTCCAGCGTGGTCGACGTGCCGGGCAGCGTGATGCGGTTCTCCGCGGTCACCGGGGTGTCGGGGGTGTAGCCGTCCTGCAGGGCGGCGGCGAGGTCCACCAGCTTGAACGTGGAGCCGGGCGGGTAGGTCTGGGAGATCGCGCGGTCGAGGAGGGCGGGGGCGTCGGCCGCCCACGCCTTCTTCTGGGTCGCGGCGTCGTGGGACGCCAGCGGGTTCGGGTCGAACGACGGCGTGGACACCATCGCGAGGATCGCCCCGGTGGACGGCTGGATCGCGACGACGGCACCGGCGTAGCCCTGGCGTGTCATGTCCTGGTAGGCGACGTCCTGCATGTGCGGGTCGATCGTGGTCACGACGTTGCCGGGCGTGGGGGTGCGGCCGGAGACGAGGTCGGTGAGCCGGTGGAACAGCAGCCGGTCGTCGGACCCGTCGAGGACGGACCCGGCGGCGCGCTCGAGGCCGGACGTGCCGTAGATCTGGGAGAAGTAGCCCGTGACCGGCGCGTACTCCGCACCGTTCGGGTACTGGCGCAGGAACTTCAGCCGGTCGGACGTGGGGACGCTCGCGGCGAGCAACCGGCCGTCGGCACTGATCCGGCCCCGCGGGGTCGAGTACTCCTCGATGAGCACGCGGGGGTTGCGGGGATCGCCGCGCAGGTCGGGGGCCTCCACCACCTGCACGTAGGTCAGGTTGGCCAGCAGCGCCAGGATCAGGATCATCCCGAAGACACCCACCCGGCGGATCGGGTTGTTCATCGCCTGCATCCTCGCACCCGCCGGCACGCAGGGGTTTTGCCCTCGTCTCAGCCGGTTCGCCGGAAGTTCGTGAGGGCACAGGTGTGGGTACCCGCGTGTGTCACCTAGCCTCGGGAGGGGCCGGGACCGGTCCCCAGACCCGAGGAGATCCATGTCCGCTGCCGTCGCCGCTGCCGGTGGTCCCGAGCCCGTCCTCGACGGGCGGCGCACCGCCTTCCAGCACTCGATGATCTACGTCTTCGTCGCCGGACCGATGGTGGCGCTGGTCGCGGCGGTGCCGCTGGCGTGGGGATGGGGGGTCGGCTGGCACGACCTCGGCCTGTTGGCGGTGTTCTACACACTGGCCGTGCTGGGCATCACCGTCGGTTTCCACCGGCACTTCACGCACGCGTCGTTCAAGGCGCGCCCGTGGCTGCGGGTGACGATGGCGATCGCCGGATCGCTGGCCGTGCAGGGCAACGTGCTGAACTGGGTGGCCGACCACCGCCGGCACCACGCCTTCTCCGACCGCGAGGGTGACCCGCACTCGCCGTGGCTGCACGGCACGTCGCCCGCCGCGGTGGCCAAGGGCTTCCTGCACGCGCACATGACGTGGTTCTTCGACCGCGACGAGACCAACCACCGCCGGTTCATCCCCGACCTGCTCGCCGACCGCGCCGTCATGCGGGTGAGCCGGTTGTTCGGGCTGTGGGTGGCCGTCAGCCTGCTGCTGCCCGCCGTGCTCGGCGGCCTCATCACGTGGTCCTGGGCCGGGATCGTCACCGGGTTCTTCTGGGGCGGTCTCGTGCGCCTGGCGATCTCCAACCACGTCACGTGGTCGATCAACTCGATCTGCCACATGGTGGGGAGGCGGCCGTTCCGGTCGCGCGACCGCTCCCGCAACTTCTGGCCGCTCGCGGTCCTGTCGATGGGCGAGTCCTGGCACAACCTCCACCACGCCGACCCGACGTGCGCCCGGCACGGCGTGCTGCCCGGGCAGATCGACATCTCCGCGCGGCTGATCTGGATCTTCGAGCGGTTCGGCTGGGCGTACGACGTGCGCTGGCCCACCACCCGCCGGTTGGAGAAGCTGAGCGCCCGAGGGTGACATCCGCTCCCGTCGGAGCGAGTAAAGGGGCGGTTGTTCCTCCATCCGTGGAACACTGACGCCCGTGCGCGAGCATCTCGACGTGCGCTCCGCACTCGAACGGGGGTTTCCCAGGTGACGACGGACTCGGCTGTACGCGCATGTTGAGCCTGTTGCCGGAGCGGCTCGACCGGATCCTGCTGCTGGGCTCCCACTGCGACGACATCACGATCGGCGCCGGGGGGACCCTGCTGGAGCTGTGCCGGGCCTACCCCGGCGTCACGGTCTCCGCGCTGGTGCTGACGGGCGGCGGATCGCTGCGCGAGGAGGAGGAACGGGCCGCGCTGGCCGCGTTCTGCCCCGGGGCGCGCCTGGAGATGGCGGTGCTCGACCTGCCCGACGGCCGCGTGCCCACCCGGTGGGAGCGGGCCAAGGGCGCGTTGGAGGAGCTGCGCAGCCTGGGCGAGCCGGACCTGATCTTCGCCCCGTCGCCGCACGACGCCCACCAGGACCACCGCACGCTGGCCTCGCTGGTGCCGACGGTGTTCCGCGACCACCTGACGCTGGGTTACGAGATCCTCAAGTGGGAGGGCGACCTCTGCCAGCCATCGGTGTTCCTGCCGCTGGCCGAGCCGGTGCTGCGCGAGAAGATCACCAAGCTGCACGAGCACTACGGCTCGCAGCGCGACCGCAGCTGGTTCGACGCCGAGGCGTTCGGCGGGCTCGCCCGGATCCGCGGGGTGCAGTGCCACGCCCGCTACGCGGAGGCGTTCCACGTCGCGAAACTCGTGCTCGGGGTCGCGCCCCTGACGGGCCTGGATCCCATCGACTGACCGTCGAGCGTGTCGTCGGTGCGGTTCGGACGACGCTCCTGACACGCTCGACGGGGCTGGCTACCGTGGCAAGGGTGTGCCGCAACATTCGGACCCTGTCCAACTTCGAGCCCCCCGCCACCCGCGACGAGGTGCACGGCGCCGCGTTGCAGTACGTGCGGAAGATCAGCGGGGCCGCGACGCCGTCGCAGGCCAACGCGGAGGTGTTCGCGCGGGCCGTCGAGGCCGTCGAGCTGGCCACCCGTGAGCTGGTCGAGTCGCTCGTGACCACCGCGCCCCCGAAGAACCGCGAGGTGGAGGCGGCGAAGGCCAAGGAGCGGTCGATCGCGCGCTTCGGTCGGGCTTGACCCTGACGAACGACGAGGACCGGGTCGTCGCGCTGACCGCCGCGTCCGCCCTAAGCGGGGCTGACCCGCAGGATCTTGTCGTCGGTCCCGTTCGACGTCGAGACGAACAGCGTGCCGTCCGGGGCCAGGCGCACCGCGCGCAGCCGCCCGAACGTGCCGTCCAGCGGCTGGGGGACCGACACGCTCGCCACCGCGCCGTCCGCGCCGAGCGTCATCAGCATCAGTTTCTGACCGCGCAGCGCCCCGACGGCCAGCACGCCGTCGAGCGCACCCCACTGCGGCCCGGACAGGAACGCGGCCCCGGACACCGCCTCCACCGGGCTGCCGGAGCTCCACGCGGCCTTCGTGGCGTCGGGGAAGCGGGTGAGGTCGGTCATCGGCACCGACTCGTCGTAACCGCCGACGGTGCCGCCCTGGCCGGGGTCCCAGCCGTAGTTCGCGCCCGGCCTGAGCAGGTTCACCTCGTCGTCGGTGCTCGGACCGTGCTCGGCGGAGTACGCCTTGCCGGTGCCCGGCTGCACCGCGACGCCCTGCACGTTGCGGTGGCCGTAGTCGTGGACGAGGCGCTGGGCGGGGTTCGCGGCGTCGGCGTAGGGGTTGCCGGGAGCGGGGCCACCGGTGGCGGCGTCGAGGCGCAGCACTTTGCCGCCCAACGACGTGAGGTCCTGCGGGAGCGTGCCGCGGGCGGTGTCGCCGGCGCCCACCAGCAGCGCACCGTCGGCCGCGAACGTCGGACGGCAGCCGGAGTGGCGGCCCGAGGGGTTGATCGGCAGGCCGCCCAGCAGCGGGTCCTTCACGCGGGTGGCGGACGTGCCGTCGGCCGAGAGCGTCCAGGTGACCAGGCGGATGTCGGTGGGGGTGCCGGCCTCGGCGTGGGTGGAGCAGGTGACGAACTTCCGGGACTGCGCGAAGTCGGGGTGGAGCGCGAGGCCCATGAGGCCGCCCTCGCCGCGCGCGTAGACGTCGCCCAGCTCGGCGCGCACCGGCGTGACCGCGGCCCCCGGCCCGGTGCCCGACAACAGCGACAGCCGGCCGCTGCGCTCGCTGATCAGCATCCGTCCGTCGGGCAGGAAGCCCATGTCCCACACGTCCGCCAGGCCGGACGCGACGACGTCGACCTCCAGGTCCGGTGTGCCGGTCCGCGTCGGGGTGGACACGGTGGCGGCCGGAGCGTTGCCGGCGCCGCCCGCCTCCACCGACGTCGGCTCCGCGGAACAGCCGGAGAGGACCAGTCCCACGGCGGCCAGCAGTCCGGCGATTCGCGGCGTTTGCGACGTCATGGGCACATCCTGCTGGCGCCGCCGTGAGAGTGCCGTGTGCGGCCCGCGATCGCCTACGGTCACTCCTCATGCCCCGCAGCTACCTCCGCTTCCCGCACCTGCACGGCGACACCCTGGTCCTCGTCGCCGAGGACGACGTGTGGACCGCCCCGCTGGCCGGCGGCCGCGCCTACCGGCTCACCGCCGACGACGTGCCGGTCGCGCGCCCGCGCCTGTCCCCGGACGGCACGCGCGTGGCGTGGACGTCCTGGCGGGAGGGGGCGCCGGAGGTGTTCGTCACCGATCTCGACGGCGGGGGTGCGCGGCGGCTGTCGTACTGGGGCGACGGGCTCACCCGCACCGCCGGCTGGACCTCCGACGGGGAGGTGCTCGCGGTCAGCGCGGTGGGGCAGGCGTCGGCGCGGCGCAGCTGGGCCTATGCGTTGGGGGAGGGCACGCCGCGGCGGTTGGAGCTGGGCCCGGTGTCGGACCTCGCGCTCGGCGACGGTGGTTCCGTGCTGCAGTCCACCACCATGTCGCGCGAGATGGCGTGGTGGAAGCGTTACCGCGGTGGCACCGCGGGCAAGCTCTGGTGGAACGGCTCGGGCGAGTTCGTGCGGCTGCTCCCCGACCTCGACGGCAACCTCGACTCGCCGATGCTGGTGGGCGGGCGCATCGCGTTCCTGTCCGACCACGAGGGCTGGGGCAACCTCCACTCCATCGGGCTCGACGGCACGGGTCTGCGGCGCCACACCGACCACGGCGGCGACGGCGCGCCCGCGTTCTACGTGCGGCACGCGAGCACCGACGGCGAGCGGGTGGTCTACGAGTCGGCGGGGGAGCTGTGGGTCCTCGACTCGCTCGACGCCGCGCCGCGCCGGCTCGACGTGCAGCTGGGTGGGCCCCGCACCGCCCGCGAGCCCTACCGCGTGCACGCGTCGGAGTGGCTGACGTCCGCGCGTCCGGACAGGACGGGCCGCACGAGCGTCGCCGTCGTCCGCGGCACGGTGCACCGGCTGACCCACCGCGACGGGCCCGCGCGCACGCTGCTGGCCGAGCCGGGGGTGCGGGCCCGGCTGGCGCGGCCGCTGGACGACACCCGCGCCGTGTGGGTCGACGACGCGCTCGGCGAGGACGCGGTGTGCGTCGCACCGCTCGACCCGCGGACCGGGGCTCCGCGGCGCGTCGGCGCCGGCGAGCTGGGCCGCGTGCTGTCGCTGGTGTCCTCGCCCGACGGCAACGCGGTCGCGCTGACCACCCACGACGGCCGCCTGCTCGTGCTGGACACGTCGGAACCCGACGGGGAGCTGCGCGAGCTCGCGCGCGGCACGGACGGCGAGATCGAGGGGCTGGCGTGGTCCCCGGACAGTGCGTGGCTCGCCTACTGCGAGCCGGTGGAGGCCGGGCTGACGCGGGTGATGATCGCCCGGCTGGCCGACGACACGCTCGTGGCCGTCACCGAGCCGCGCTTCACCGACGCCGATCCCGTGTTCACCTCCGACGGGAAGTACCTCGCGTTCCTGTCGCGCCGCAGCTTCGACCCGATCTACGACCAGCACTCCTTCGACCTCACCTTCCCCGCCTCCTGGCGCCCGTTCCTCGTGCCGCTGGCGGCGCGCACGCCGTCACCGTTCGGGGCGAGCCCGGACGGGCGGCCCGTCTCGGCGTCCGACGAGGGGCCCGAGGACCCGCCCGCCGAGGAGGAGCCGACCGAGGACGAGAAGAAGAAGGCGCGGGACGACGACCCGCCCGAGGTGGTGGTCGACATCGAGGGGCTGGCCGCACGGGTGGTGCCGATCCCGGTGGTCGAGGGCCGCTACAGCCGGATGACCGCGGCGAAGGACTGCCTGCTCTGGCACCGGCTGCCGGTCAACGGGATGCTCGGCGACGGCCGCGCCGGCACCGACGAGAAGGCCGAGCGGCCCGTGCTGGAGCGCTTCGACCTGATCCGCCGCAAGCTCGACGTGATCGCCGACCCGTCGTCCGGGTTCTCCGTCAGCGGGGACGGGACGCGGCTCGTCGTCCGGGACGGCCACACGGTGCGGGTGCTGCGGACCGACCGGTCGGGCTCGTCGACGCCCTCCGACTCGGATGCCGACGAGTACGAGATCGACACCCACCGCATCGTCGTCACGGTCGACCCGGCCGCGGAGTGGCGGCAGATGTTCGACGAGGTGTCCCGGTTGCAGCGCGACCACTTCTGGGTCGAGGACATGGCCGGCGTCGACTGGGCCGCCGAGACCGCCCGCTACCGACCCCTCGTCGACGCCGTCGGCAGCCACGACGACCTCGTGGACCTGCTGTGGGAGCTGCACGGCGAGCTCGGCACGTCGCATGCGTACGTCACGGCCTGGGGTGGGGGTGGCCGCGACGGGCGGCCCGGCCTGCTCGGCGCCGACCTCTCCCCGGCGTCGGACGGGTGGCGCGTCGACCGCGTGCTGCCGCCCGAGACCTCGGCCCCCGCGGCGCGCAGCCCGCTGTCGAGCCCCGGCGTGGACGTCCGGGCCGGTGACGTGATCCTCGAGGTGGCCGGGCAGCCGGTGGACCCGGTGCTCGGCCCCGCCCCGCTGCTCGTCTCCCGCGGGGACGACCTGGTGGAGCTGACCGTCCGTCGGGAGGAGGAGGTACGGCGCGTCGTGGTCCGGCCGCTGCGGTCGGAGGGGGCGCTGCGCTACCAGGACTGGGTGGCGAACCGTCGCGCGTTCGTCGCCGAGCGTTCGGACGGGCGGCTGGGCTACCTGCACGTGCCGGACATGATGGCGCCGGGCTGGGCGCAGCTGCACCGCGACCTCTCCCGCGAGACGGCCCGCGAGGGGCTGGTGCTCGACGTCCGCGGCAACGGCGGCGGCCACACGTCGCAGCTGGTGGTGGAGAAGCTGGCGCGCAAGGTGATCGGCTGGGACGTGGTGCGCCACAAGCAGCCCGTCACCTACCCCGAGGACGCGCCGCGCGGCCCCATCGTGGCGCTCGCGGACGAGTTCTCCGGCTCCGACGGCGACATCGTCACCGCCGCGATCAAGCGTCTGGGCCTGGCGCCGGTGGTGGGCACGCGGACGTGGGGTGGGGTGATCGGTATCGACAGCCGCTACGGCCTCGTCGACGGCACGCGGGTCACCCAGCCCCGCTACGCGTTCTGGTTCGACGACGTGGCGTGGGACGTCGAGAACCACGGCGTCGACCCGGACGTCGAGGTGGTGGTCACGCCGGAGGACTGGGCCGCCGGCCGCGACCCCCAGCTCGAACGCGCGGTGGACATGGCCCTGGAGGCCCTGGAGGCACGCCCGGCAGCGACACCCCCCGACGTGGCCACCCGCCCCAGCCGGCGCCGGCCCGCCCTCCCACCCCGCCCGTAACCGCTCCCCACCCCGCGAGTCGGGGTGTGGATGCGCGCGAGTCGGGCTCTCCGTGGGCTCGAGTCGGGCTCTCCGTGTCACCGCCGGACGCACGGAGATCCCGACTCGGACGCACACGGCCCCCGCGGTCGCAGTGGTCGTCCGCACCCCGCCGCTCGGCGCGGCGCCGATCTTCCCCGTGGACCTCGGCGCCCTCACCGCTGGTCGATCTGCCCCACGGGGGCGCATTCGTTGCGCAGACGCAGGTGATGCACGACTCCGGCGGGTGCGCCGACCCGCGTGCCCGTGCCCGCGTACGCTGGGCCGCGAGACCCCGACCGGGCATCTGTCCCGGGTAGGGGTCTGTTCCGCGTGCGTTCACCTCTGCGAGGGGTACCCCTGATCGTGGCCAAGCTGTCTGGTCTGCTCCGCTCCACTCTCTCCGATCCCGAGCTCGGCGCGGTGGTCGACGCCGCGCGTGATCTCCGTCCCGTCGAGACCCCGGCCCTGCGCATCGAGGGGCCCGCGGCCCTGCGCCCGTTCCTGTCCGCGGGCCTGGCCGACGGCCGCACCGTGCTGGCCGTGACCGCCACCGACCGCGAGGCCGAGGACCTTTCCGCGGCCGCCGCCGAGCTGATCGGCGCGGACGCCGTGGCCGTGCTCCCGAGCTGGGAGACGCTGCCCCACGAGCGGCTCTCGCCGCGCCCGGACACCGTCGGCCGCCGCCTGTCGATCTTCCGCAGCCTCGCCTCGGCCGCCACCGCGCCGCGGGTGCTCGTCTCCGCCGCCCGCAGCCTCATCCAGCCGATCGCGCCCGGGCTGGGCTCGCTCGATCCCGTCCGCCTGCGCGTCGGCGACACCCACGACTTCGACGCCCTGCTGGAACGGCTCGTCGAGCTGGCGTACACGCGCGTCGAGATGGTCACCGCCCGCGGCGAGTTCGCCGTGCGCGGTGGCATCGTCGACGTCTTCGCGCCCACCGCCGACCAGCCCGTCCGCGTCGAGTTCTGGGGCGACGAGGTCAGCGAGCTGCGGTCGTTCTCCGTGGCCGACCAGCGCTCCGTCGCCCCGATCGAGGAGCTGCTGGCGCCGGGCTGCCGGGAGCTGCTGCTCACCGAGCCCGTCCGGGCCCGTGCCGCCGCGCTGGCGAGGACCCACGAGAACAACCCACCGCTGCGCGAGCTGCTCGACCACCTCTCCCAGGGCATCCCCGCCGAGGGCATGGAGTCGCTCATCCCGGTGCTGGTCGGGGGTGAGCTGCAGCTGCTGTCGGACCTGCTGCCGCCGAACGCGCTCGTGCTGATCGCCGATCCCGAGCGCATCCGCACCCGCAGCGGAGACCTGGTCCGCACCGGGCAGGAGTTCCTGGAGGCGTCCTGGTTCGCCGCGTCGAGCGGCGCCGACGCCCCGATCGACGTGGGCAGCTCCGCCTACCGCAGCCTCGGCGAGGTGCTGGAGCACGCCACCGCCACCGGCCACCCCGTCGTCACGCTCAGCCCGCTGCTGTCGGGCCGTGACGACGTGCTCGCCCCGGCCGTGCACGAGGTGGAGTCCTACCGCGGCGACACCGACCGGGCGCTCACCGACCTGCGCGCCCACGTCGCCACCGGCGGCACCGGCGTGCTCGTCGTCGGCGGTTCGGGCACCGCGCAGCGGTCGCTGGAGCAGCTCAAGGAGGCCGAGGTCCCGGCCGCGCTCGTCGAGGAGCTGACCGACGAGCCCGAGAAGGGCCTGGTCACGGTCACCTGCGGGCGCATCGCCGAGGGTTTCACGGCCGGCCGGCTGGTGGTGCTGAGCGAGGCCGACCTCACCGGCAACCGCGCGGGGCTGACCGAGACCCGCAAGATGCCGACGCGTCGCAAGAACACCGTCGACCTGGTGACGCTCAAGCCCGGCGACCACGTCGTGCACTCCCAGCACGGCATCGGCAAGTTCGTGGAGATGAAGGAGCGCACGGTCTCCGGGGCCACCCGCGAGTACCTGGTGCTGGAGTACGCGTCGTCCAAGCGGGGCCAGCCGGCCGACCGGCTGTTCGTCCCCACCGACGCGCTGGACGAGATCAGCCGCTACGTCGGCGGCGAGCTGCCCACGCTCAACAAGCTCGGCGGCGGCGACTGGGCCAAGACGAAGGGCCGCGCGCGCAAGGCCGTCCGGCAGATCGCGGCGCAGCTCGTGCAGCTCTACGCGGCGCGACAGTCCGCGCCCGGCCACGCGTTCGCGAAGGACACGCCGTGGCAGCGCGAGATGGAGGACGCCTTCCCCTACACGGAGACGCCCGACCAGCTCTCCGCGATCGACGAGGTCAAGGCCGACATGGAGCGCCCGGTCCCGATGGACCGCGTGATCTCCGGCGACGTCGGCTTCGGCAAGACCGAGATCGCGGTGCGCGCGGCCTTCAAGGCGGTGCAGGACGGCAAGCAGGTGGTGGTGCTCGTCCCGACGACGCTGCTGGCCACCCAGCACCTGGACACGTTCACCGAGCGGATGCGCGCGTTCCCCGTCACCGTCCGTGGGCTCTCGCGGTTCACCGACGCCGCCGAGGCCAGGGAGACCGTCGCCGGCCTCGCCGACGGCACCGTCGACGTCGTCGTGGGCACGCACCGGTTGCTGCAGTCGAACATCCGGTGGAAGGACCTCGGGCTCGTCATCGTCGACGAGGAGCAGCGCTTCGGCGTCGAGCACAAGGAGCACATCACGGCGCTCCGCACGCACGTCGACGTGCTGACGCTGTCGGCCACACCGATCCCGCGCACCCTGGAGATGAGCCTCGCCGGCATCCGCGAGCTCTCGACGATCACCACCCCGCCCGAGGACCGCCACCCCACGCTCACCTACGTCGGCGCCTACGACGACAAGCAGGTGGCGGCGGCGATCCGGCGCGAGCTGCTGCGCGACGGCCAGGTGTTCTACGTGCACAACCGGGTGTCCACGATCGACCGGGCCGCGGGCAGGATCCGGGCGCTGGTGCCCGAGGCGCGCGTCGCGATCGCGCACGGGCAGATGAACGAGGACCTGCTCGAGCGCACCGTGAACGGCTTCTGGCACAACGAGTTCGACGTGCTGGTGTGCACCACGATCGTCGAGAACGGCCTCGACATCTCCAACGCCAACACGCTGATCGTCGAGCGCTCGGACACGCTCGGGCTCTCGCAGCTGCACCAGCTGCGCGGTCGCGTCGGGCGTGGGCGCGAGCGCGGTTACGCCTACTTCCTGTTCCCCCCGGAGCACCCGCTCACCGAGACCGCGCACGACCGGCTCGCCACCATCGCGCAGCACTCCGAGCTGGGCGCGGGCGCGGCCGTCGCGATGAAGGACCTGGAGATCCGCGGCGCGGGCAACATCCTGGGCGCCGAGCAGTCCGGCCACATCGCGGGAGTCGGGTTCGACCTCTACATCCGGCTCGTCGGCGAGGCCGTCGCGGCGTTCCGGCAGCAGGCCGGGGCCGGCGAGGGCGAGACCGAGGAGCAGCTCACCGACGTCCGCGTCGACCTGCCCATCGACGCCCACGTCCCCCACGACTACGTGACGGGGGAGCGGCTGCGCCTCGAGGTCTACCGCAAGATCGCCGAGGCGGGCGACGAGGCGGCGCTCACCGCGATCGTCGAGGAGCTGGGCGACCGCTACGGCGAGCCGCCCGCGCCGGTGCACAACCTGCTGGCCGTGGCCCGGTTCCGGCAGACCTGCCGGGCGCTCGGCGTCGCCGAGGTGACGGTGGCGGGCAACGGGATCCGGCTCGGCCCGCTGGAGCTGCCCGACTCGGCGCAGATGCGGCTCAAGCGCCTGCACCCCAAGTCGTCCTACAAGCCCGCGGCGCGGGTGGTGCTGGTGCCGAAGCCCGTCGAGGGCGGGCGGATCGGCGGCGCGGAGCTGCGCGACGTCGCGCTGCTGGACTGGTGCACGAAGCTGTTGCGCGACCTGCTCACCCCTGTCCGGGCGCCGGCGGCGGTGTGATCGCCGAGCCCGCCCCGTCCGTCGTGACGGCGGAGCACGCGTCGTTCGGCCACCGGGTGGGGGCCCACGTCATCGACGCCGGGGTGCCCGTGTTGGCGCTGCTGGTGATCGCGCGGCTCCTGAACCGCTTCCACCACTCCGTGGTGCCGATCGCGCTGGCCGGGCTGGGCGTGCTCGTCATCGCCGTGTTCGCGGTGTGGAACACCCTGGTCCGGCAGGGCGCCACCGGCCAGTCGCTCGGCAAGTGGGCCATGGGGATCCGGTTGGTCGGGGAGCGCAGCGGGGCGCCGGTCGGGGTCGGGCGCGCCTTCGTCCGTCAGCTCGCGCACCTGCTCGACGCCCTGCCGCTCTATGTCGGCTACCTCTGGCCGCTGTGGGACGAGCGGCGCCAGACGTTCGCCGACAAGGCGTGCGCGACGATCGTGGTACGCGTCGAGGCGTGAGATCAGGCACGTGAGAAGGTGTGCCCGTGCGGATGCAGATGGGTCGGGTCGCGGCCGCGGTACTGGTCGTCGGTGCAGTGGTCAGCGGGTGCGGCGGGCCGGACCAGGCCGGGTCGGCGGTGATCGTCGGTGACACGGCGGTGCCGCTCGAGTCGGTGCAGACCGAGCTGGCGGCGGCGCTGGCGCGCGTCCCGGCCGAGCAGAAGCAGCAGGACACCGGCGCGCAGGTCGCCCGCGACATCATCACCAAGGACGTGCTGCACGGGCTCGTCCAGCAGCAGGCCGCCCAGGCCGGCGTCACGGTCACCGACGCCGACGTCGACGCGTTCGTCGCGCGGCAGGGCGGCACCCAGGCGCTGCTGCAGAACTCCATCCTCGACGAGCCCGGCCTGCGCGAGCAGGTGCGCGACAACCTCCTCGCCGCCGGGCTGGGCAAGCGGGTCGTGGGCGGCCTGCAGGTCACGGCCGACCTCGTCGCCGCCACCAGCAGGGACCAGGCGGTGTCCTACGCGCAGAAGCTGGCGGCGGGCGGCGCGGGCGCGGCCGAGCTGTTCAAGGACCCCCAGACGTCGCAGCGCGGCATCGTCTACACCGGAGCCACCACGCCCGGCGTCGCCGGCACCGTCGTGTTCGGCACCCCGGTGGGCGACACCGTCTACTTCCAGCCCAGCCCGCAGCAGGCCACCTGGATCGTCTTCAAGGTCACCGGCAAGCGCACCGACGCCCGGTCCGACCCCGCCGCCCTGAGCCAGATCAGCCAGGACCAGCTCACCGCCATCGGCCAGCGCACCCTGCAGCCGATCGCCGACCAGATGGGCATCCGCGTCAACCCGCGTTACGGCGTGTGGGACCCGATCGCGCTGCGCGTCGTCGCCGCCGACCAGGTGTCGGGCGGCGTGCTGCCCGCCGCCGCGGGCTGAGCGGTGTCGCTGACCGTCGTCGTCCTGCCGGCGCGGTGGACCGGGGTCGTGCCGGCGTCGGCCGTGCCCCTGCTCCGTGCGGCGCAGGGCGTCTACGCGGACGACACGGTCCCGGCGGCGGTCGTCGCGGAGATCGGCGCGACGCCCGCGGCCGGCGATCTCGCCGGTGACGCGGTGCTGTTCACCACCGACCCCCACGTGACGGGGGACCGGGTGATCACCGCGCCCGCCGGTTCCGCCCTGCTCGACGCGGTCGCCGTGATGGACAGACTGCGCTCACCCGGCGGCTGCCCCTGGGACGCCGAGCAGACCCACACCTCGCTGCTGCCCTACCTCGTCGAGGAGTGCTACGAGCTCTACCAGGCGATCGAGGACGGCGACCGGAACGACATGCGCGAGGAGCTGGGCGACGTCCTGCTCCAGGTGCTGTTCCACGCGCGGGTCGCGGCCGAGGACTCGTTCGACATCGACGAGGTGGCGGCCGACCTCGTCACCAAGCTGGTCTCCCGGCACCCCCACGTGTTCGCGGGCACCGAGAAGATCGACACCGCGGAGCGCCAGGAGAACCGCTGGGACGAGCTCAAGCGCGCCGAGAAGCAGCGGGAGTCCAGCGTCGACGGGGTGCCGCTCGGCCAGCCCGCCGTCGCGCTCGCGGCGAAGCTCACCAGCCGCACCGCGAAGGCCGGCCTGCCTGCCTCGCTTCTCCCGGTCGGACCGGGTGTCGGCGAGCATCTGTTCGCCCTGGCCGCGGCGGCCAAGCTCGCCGGTATCGACCCGGAGGCCGAGCTGCGCGGGGCGGCCCGCCGCTTCGCCGATACGATCCGGTCGGTGGAGCGTGCGGCCAAGGAGGCAGGGGAGGACCCCCAGGCCCTCGACGCAGCGGCCTGGGCGAGGCACTGGCCGACGTGACGCCACCCGCGAGTCGGCGGTTTCGCGTGCGCGAGTCGGCGGTCTCCGGTGCGCGCCCGACGCCGACGATGATCGTCGGGCTACCCTGATCGGGTGAGCGGAACGGCCGGACGACCAGCCCGCAGGAACGTCCTCGTCGTGCTGGGGGCTGCATCGGTCGCTGCGGTCGTGGCCGCCGTCGTGGTGGCTGCGCCCGAGCGGGGGCAGCGCACCGCGCCTCGCGGTGACGGTCTGGTGGCCGCCGACGTGGCCCGGGACACGCCGGTGCCCCGCCCGCCCGCGCTCGCCACCGGCACCGACGTCGCCGCGTGGGCCCCGGGCATCGCCGCCCGCACGGGTGTGCCGGCCCGCGCCCTGCAGGCCTACGCGGCTGCCGAGCTGGCCCAGCGCACGGTGACCCCCGACTGCCGGCTGTCATGGACGACGCTGGCGGGCATCGGCCGCGTCGAGTCCGACCACGGCCGGCTCGGGCGCGCCGACCTCGACGCGGACGGCGTCGTCCGCCCGTCGATCATCGGGATCGCGCTGGACGGCACGCGCACCACCCAGGAGATCCGCGACACCGACGGCGGCCTGCTCGACGGCGACGTCGACTACGACCGCGCCGTCGGGCCCATGCAGTTCCTGCCCACCACGTGGGCGCAGTACGGCCGCGACGGCAACGGCGACGGCGTGCGCGACCCCCACCAGCTCGACGATGCCGCGGCCGCTGCCGCCGCGTACCTGTGTGCGAGCGGCCGCGACACGGCCAGCGGCGAGGGCTGGTGGGACGGGGTGCTCACCTACAACCGCTCGGTCGAGTACGCCCGCCTGGTCTGGGCGGCCGCCGACCGCTACGCGACCGCCCCCTGACGCCGGCGCGCCCGCGAGACCACCGACTCGCGCACGCGAAACCACCGACTCGCGCACGCGAAACCGCCGACTCGCGGGGTGTGGCCGCGAGTCGGGGTCTGCGTGCGACCGAGCTGGGGCTCCGTGCCTAGGTTTGCAGCAGTTTCTGGCCCCAGAACGTGCCGTCGGCCAGGCCGGCCGGGATGGCGAAGACCGCCGAGCTCGTGTGCTCGATGTACTCCATCAGCACGTCCTTCTGTGCCAGGGCCCGCTGCATCGGCACGAACTGCTTCTGCGGGTCGCGCATGTAGGCGAGGAAGAACAGGCCCGCGTTGAGGTGGCCCTGCCCGTCGCTGCCGTCGACGAAGTTGTAGCCGCGGCGCAGGATCTGCACCCCGCCCAGGGACTGCGCCGAGGCCAGCCGGATATGGGCCCGTGCGTCGATCAGGGGCTTGCCGTCGGCGCCCTGCGCGGAGAAGTCGGCCGCGTCGAACTCGGCGGGCCTGCCGATCGGAGCGCCCTGGCCCTTCGTCCGGCCGAACACCCGCTCCTGCTCGGTGAGCGACGTGCGGTCCCAGATCTCGATGTGCATCCGGATCCGCCGCGCCACGAGGAACGTGCCGCCGTCGTGCCACGCCGGGCCGTCGCCCGGCTGCACCCAGAGCTGGTCGCGCAGTGCGTCCGGGTCCTCGGCCTTGAGGTTGTTGGTGCCGTCCTTGAAGCCGAACAGGTTGCGCGGCGTCGCCTGCGCCGTGGACGTCGACGACGTGCGCCCGAACCCGAGCTGCGACCACTTCACGGTGGTGGTGCCGAACCCCATCCGGACGAGGTTGCGCACGGCGTGCACGGCCACCTGCGGATCGTCGGCGCACGCCTGGATGCACAGGTCGCCGCCCGAGATCGCCGGATCGACCTGGTCACCGGTGAACCTCGGCAGGTCGGCCAGCGCGGTGGGCTTCTGCGCGGCGAGGCCGAGCTTGTCGAAGAAGCTCGCCCCCATCCCGAACGTCAGCGTCAGGTTGGACGCGGGCAGCCCCAGCGCCTCACCGGTGTCGGTGGGTGGGGTCTCCGGGTTGCGGTTCACGGCCCCGCCGGGCGCGGCCTCGGCACCTGCCGTCATGCGCTCGGCCGCGGCCGTCCACCGCTGCAGGAGGTCGACGACCTGCGCACGGTCGGCGGTGGTGAGGTCGAGCGCGACGAAGTGCAGGCGGTCCTGGGCCGGCGTGACGATGCCGGCCTGGTGCTCGCCGCGGAACGGCACGACGTCCTGGGCCGGCGGTGCTCCCTGCGCGGTCGAGCAGCCCGCGACGAGCCCGGTGCCGGCGACCGCCGCTCCTGCGCCGAAGAACCGTCGCCGAGAAAGCCTGATCATGAGCTCACGACGCCCGCCACCTGGCTCACCGGCTCCCCGAGTGCGTCGACGGCCGCGGCCATCTTCTTGATGTCGTCCGGGGTCAGCGCGGTGTAGAGCGTGAACCCGTCGCCGACGCGGTAGCTCTCCAGCAGGGTGTCGACGGCGGCGAACCGCTCGTCGAGGGTCTTGCCCAGGGCGGGCTGCTTCTCGTCGATCACCGGGCGCAGGGCGGAGACGGCCGCCTGCGAGCCCTCGACGTTGGCCTTGAAGTCCCAGAGGTCGGTGTGGGAGTAGCGGTCCTCCTCACCGGTGATCTTGCCGGTGGCCACCTCGTCGAGCAGTTCCTTCGCGCCGTTGGCCAACTGCACCGGGGTGAGCTCGAGGGTCTTCACGCGGTTCTGGAGGTCCTTCATGTCCGCGACGAGCTGGTCGGCCATCGCACCGGAGTCGGGCTGCAGGCCCGTGACCCACAGGTCCTTCTCCAGACGGTGGTAGCCGGTGAACGCGACGCCGGGGTCGCGCTCGTCGTCCTCGCGGCCGTCGGTCCTGGGGTCGATGTCGCCGAACGACTCCGCGACGGGCTCGATGCGCTCCCAGTAGGTGCGCGAGACGGGGAACAGTGCCTTGGCGCCGGCCACGTCGCCCTTCTTGACGGCGTCGGCGAACTCCTGCGTCTTCGGCACGAGCGCCTCGATCTGCGAGGTGGTGTAGCGCTTGTAGCCGGCGGTGGCCTCGGCGAGCTTCGCGTTGTCGTCGACCGAGCGCGTGGCGGTGCCCGTGACGGTGAACGGGCTGCGGATGCCGTCGCCGACCATGCCGGGCTTGCAGGCCGTCGTGTAGACCCCGCCCTCGGGGACCTCGACGATCATCTGGCGGCTCAGGCCCGGGCCGATGTTCTCGGCCTCGCCCATGATCCGGTCGCCCGCGCCGTAGAGGTAGAACTCGGTGACCTTGGTGCCGGTGTTGTTGATCGCGAAGCTGATCGTGCCGGCCGGAGCCTCCGTGGCCCCGATCTCGCACGTGGTGTCGGCGGCGTTGACGGTGATCGGGCCGCCGCTCGTGCCCCCCGACGGGGCTGCGGTGCTCGTGCAGCCGGCGAGGGCGGCGGTGGCGGCGATGCCGATGACGGCAAGGGACCGGCGGGACATGGTGCTCCTAGGAGGCGGTGACGGGCGTGGTGGGCTGGTGGACGCGCTGCGGCCGCAGGAACAGCGCGAGGACGACGGCCACGTAGACGACCCAGACGGTCGCCTCCAGCCACGTCGTCTGGGGGGAGAAGTTGAAGACGCCCTTGAGCAGCACGCCGTACCAGGAGTCGGGGGGCACGGCGGCGCTGACGTCGAACGCGAGGGCGTTCAGGCCGGGCAGGATCCCCGCCTCCTGCAGGTCGTGCACGCCGTAGGCGAGGATCCCGGCGGCCACGAAGATCAGCAGCACGCCGGTGACGGAGAAGAACTTCCCCATATTGATCTTCACGGCGCCGCGGTAGATGAAGTAGGCCAGCAGTACCGCCAGTGCGATGCCCAGCAGGAACCCGATCAGCGGGTCGGTGGTCTGGCCGGCCGCCTGCGCGGCGGTGAAGAAGAACAGGGCGGTCTCGAGGCCCTCGCGCCCGACGGCCAGCGCGGCCATCAGCACGACGGCGGCGGTGCCCATCTGGATCGCGTCCTCCAGGCGACCACGCAGGTCGCCGGAGATGCTCCGCGCCGTGCGGCGCATCCAGAAGATCATCCAGGTGACGAAGCCGACTGCGATGATCGACAGCGAACCCCCGAACGCCTCCTGGGCGGTGAACGTGAGCGCCTGCTGCGTGATGGTGAGGGCGAACGTCACGCCCACGCTGATCGCCACGGCGATGCCGACGCCGACCCACACCTTGGGTAGCACCGACCGCCTGTCCGTGCGCACCAGGAACGCGACCAGGATGCTGACGACCAGCGAGGCCTCCAGACCTTCGCGCAGTCCGATCAGGAAATTGCCGAGCACCGCCGCTCCCCGGGTTACGTCTCTGTCTTAGGACAGCCTCATCATTACCTGGGGCAGGCTATCTTGCGCGGCGAGGAGGCGGAAGGCCGCGTTTCGACACATTCTCACAGGTCTGGACGTTTGGGGTGTTCAGTCCGTTTCGTTGGACGCGCCCTCGACGGCCATCCGGGCCCGTACCTCGCCCAGGGCCTCCTGGTACTCGGGCCGTGGGTCCATCGCCGCCGCCATCTTCAGCTGCGCGTGGGCTTCGGCCAGGCGGCCCTGGCGGTGCAGGGCCTTGCCCAGGGCGAAGCGCGCGTAGTCGTCGGCGGGGTCGAGGTCCAGGACGCGGACGAAGGCCTCCTCGGCCCGTTTCAGCTGGGCGGAGTTGAGGTACGCACGGCCGGCGAGCAGCTGCACCGAGACGTCGTCGGGTTGGCTCTCCAGCACGGGGGTCAGAGCCTGCAGCGCGTCGAGCGGACGGCGGCGGGCGATCAACATCTCGGCACGACGGTACGACTCGAACAGGCCGTCGGATGCTGGCTGGCTCGTCATGGTCCCTCCTACGGTAAATGTCTTCGCCGCGATCTGCGAGGGTTGACAGGACGAACGGCCGGTGCCCTCCGGGTGATCTGGAGCGTCCTCCCGGGATCGGTCCAGGTCGCCCGTTAGGCTGGCGGCCGCAAGCGGGACATCGTCGTGACGGGAGTACTGGTGGCGGTCATCGAGCAGGTCGGCGCACGCGAAATCCTCGACTCCCGGGGCAACCCGACGGTCGAGGTCGAGGTCGCGCTGGACGACGGGACGCTGGCTCGCGCAGCCGTGCCCTCCGGCGCGTCGACGGGTGAGCACGAGGCGGTCGAGCTGCGCGACGGCGACCCGAAGCGCTACGGCGGCAAGGGCGTCGAGAAGGCCGTCGCGGCGGTGCTGGACACCATCGGCCCGGAGCTGACCGGCATGGAGGCCGTCGACCAGCGGCTCATCGACCAGCGGCTCGTCGATCTCGACGGCACGCCCGACAAGTCGGCGCTCGGCGCCAACGCACTGCTGGGTGTCTCGCTGGCGGTGGCGAAGGCGGCCGCGGAGTCGTCCGGGCTGGAGCTGTTCCGCTACGTCGGCGGCCCCAACGCCCACGTCCTCCCCGTGCCGATGATGAACATCATCAACGGCGGCGCGCACGCCGACACGTCCGTCGACGTGCAGGAGTTCATGATCGCCCCGATCGGCGCCGACTCGTTCCGCGAGGCGCTGCGCTGGGGCGCCGAGGTCTACCACTCGCTCAAGTCGGTCCTCAAGAAGAAGGGCCTCGCCACGGGCCTGGGCGACGAGGGCGGGTTCGCCCCCGACCTGCCCGGCACGAAGGCGGCGCTGGACCTCATCGCCGAGGCCGTCGAGGGTGCGGGCTTCGTGGTCGGCCGCGACATCGGGCTCGCGCTCGACGTCGCCGCCACCGAGTTCCACACCGACGGCGTCTACTCCTACGAGGGCAGGAAGCTCACGTCGTCGGAGCTCTCGGCCGTCTACGCCGAGCTCGTCGGGGCCTACCCGCTGATCTCCGTCGAGGACCCCCTGTCGGAGGACGACTGGGACGGCTGGGTGGAGCTCACGTCGTCGATCGGCGACAAGGTCCAGATCGTGGGCGACGATCTGTTCGTCACCAACCCCGAGCGCCTCGACGAGGGCATCGCCCGCGGGGCGGCCAACGCGCTGCTGGTGAAGGTCAACCAGATCGGCACGCTGTCGGAGACCCTCGACGCGGTCACGCTCGCCCACACCTCGGGCTACCGCTGCATGATGAGCCACCGCTCGGGCGAGACCGAGGACACCACCATCGCCGACCTCGCCGTCGCCACGGGCTGCGGGCAGATCAAGACCGGCGCCCCGGCCCGATCGGACCGCGTCGCCAAGTACAACCAGCTGCTGCGCATCGAGGAGGCCCTCGGCGACGCCGCCCGCTACGCCGGCGACCTCGCGTTCCCGCGCTTCACGGTGGCGGAGACGGCCTGACCTGATGGCCGAGAAGGTGCGGGTTCGGCGGACGCCCCGTCCGCGCGGCAGCGGCACGGGTGCCGCGCGCCGTCGCGGGCGCGAGCCGAAGCTGACCCGCACCCGGCCCCGCGGCGTGGTCGCGACCACCACGGGCCTGCTCGGCCTCTCGTCCACGCGGCGGGCGGCCGTGCTGGCCCTCGTGGTCTGCGCGATCGCGCTGACCGTCGTGGTGCCGTTGCGCAACTACGTCGCCCAGCGCCAGGAGCTCGCCGCCGTCACCGAACAGCAGCAGACGCTCGCCGCGGACGTCGCCTCGCTGACGGAGCAGAAGGCCAAGCTGCAGGATCCCGCCGAGATCGAGGCTCAGGCCCGGTCGCGGATCGGCTACGCCCTGCCCGGGGAGGTGCCCTACGTCGTGCAGTTCCCGCAGGCCCCGGTGGCCCCCGAGACGGCCGCCGGATCGGGTGCGCCCTGGTACCGGTCGCTGTGGCGCGAGGTCACGGCGGGCTCGCCGTGAGCGTCGAGCCGGCGGGGATCGACGCGGCGGACGCCGCGGCGGTCACCGCGCAGCTCGGCCGGCCGCCGCGCGCCGTGCGCGAGGTGGCCCACCGGTGCCCGTGCGGCCTGCCGTCGGTGGTGCAGACCGCGCCGCGCCTCGACGACGGCACCCCGTTCCCCACGATGTACTACCTGACCTGCTCCCGGCTGGCCTCCCGCATCGGCACCCTCGAGGGGGAGGGCCGGATGAAGGAGATGCAGGCGCGGCTGGCCGAGGACCCGGATCTCGCGGCCGCCTACGAGCGCGCCCACGAGTCCTACCTGGCCGAACGGGACGCCATCGAGTCGCTGGGCACGAAGGTCAGTGCGGGTGGCATGCCCGACCGCGTCAAGTGCCTGCACGTCCACGTCGCCCACTCCCTGGCGGCCGGCCCCGGCGTCAACCCGTTCGGCGACGAGGCCCTGGCCGAGATCGGCGAGTGGTGGACAACAGGCCCCTGCGCCACCCCGTAACCCACTCCGCGAGTCGGGGTCTGAGCGCGCGCGAGTCGGGGTGTGAGTGCGACCGAGTTGCGGGATGAGTGCGACGTCGGTGCGGGGGGCTGAGGGTCCTGGACGCACCGAGAGAGCGACTCGGTCGCACGGAGACCGCGACTCGCGCGCATCGACGCCCCGACTCGCGGGGTGGTGGGGTCAGCCGGCCGGGTGGGGGGTGACGCGCGCGAGGAGGGCCTCGATGTGCGCCTCCGCGGGGAGGGTGCCGGCCGTGCGCCACGGGCCGTCGGGGAGGAACCGGGCGCTGACGAACGCCGACGAGACCTCCTCCGGCGCGAACCGCAGCAGCAGGCTGCCCTGCAGGCACAGAGCCAGCATCTCGGCGAGCCGCCGGGCCCGGCGCTCCTCGCGGCTGCGCAGCTCGGTGCGCAGCTCGCGGACCCCGCGGTCGTACCACGTGTCGACGCCCGCGGCGGCGTCGATCTCGGCCAGCACGGCCTCGACGGACTCGGGTTCGCGCGTGACGGCCCGCAGCACGTCGAGCGCGGTGACGTTGCCCGAGCCCTCCCAGATCGAGTTGAGCGGGGCCTCGCGGTAGAGCCGCGGCATCCCCGACTCCTCGACGTACCCGTTGCCGCCCAGGCATTCCAGCGCCTCGGCCACCACGGCGGGGGCGCGCTTGCACACCAGGTACTTCGACGCGGGCAGCGCCAGGCGCAGCAGCGCCTTCTCGCCGCGGTCGACGGCCCCGGCCAGTCGCATGGCGAGCGCAGTGGCTGCCTCGGACTCCAGCGCGAGATCGGCGAGCACGGTCTGCATGAGCGGTGAGTCGGCCAGCCGGGAGCCGAACGCGCTGCGGTGCTGGACGTGGTGGGCGGCCTCCGTGAGCGCGGCGCGGGTGATGGCGGCCGAGCCGAGGACGCAGTCGAGCCTGGTCATCGACACCATGTCGATGATCGTGGCGACCCCGCGTCCCTCGTCGCCGAGCCGCCAGCCCACGGCGCCGGTGTACTCGATCTCGGCCGAGGCGTTGGACCGGTTGCCCAGCTTGTCCTTGAGCCGCTGCAGCCGGATCGCGTTGCGCGTGCCGTCGGGCAGGACGCGCGGGAGCACGAAGCACGTGAGCCCGCCCGGCGCCTGGGCCAGCGTGAGGAACACGTCGTTCATCGGCGCCGAGGTGAACCACTTGTGGCCCGTGAGCCGGTAGGTGCCGTCGGGCTGCGGGCGGGCGTCGGTGGTGCCGGACCGGACGTCGGACCCGCCCTGCTTCTCCGTCATCGACATCCCGGCCAGCAGCCCGGCCTTGGTCGACGGCTCGGTGAGCCCGAAGTCGTAGGTGGTGGACAGCAGCCCCGGCTCGTAGGCCGCGGCCAGCTCGGGGCTGCGACGGAGCGCGGGGACGGACGCGTAGGTCATCGAGATCGGGCAGCAGTGCCCCGACTCCAGCTGCCCCATCAGGTAGAACCCCGCCGCGCGGGCGACGTGGGCCCCGGTGCCGGTCTCGGCCTCCCACGGCGCGCCGTGCAGCCCCCACCCCACGGACGTGCGCATCAGCCAGTGCCACGACGGGTGGAACTCCACCTCGTCGACGCGGTGGCCGTAGCGGTCGTGGGTGCGCAGCACGGGGGAGTGGGTGTCGGCGAGCCGCGCGTGCTCCCGGGCCTCCTCCGACGCGACGAGCCGCGCGAGCGTGCCCAGAGCTGGCAGGGCCTCTGCGGCGCCCTCCCGCGTGACGGCGTCGGTGAGTGCGGGATCGCAGCTCAGGGCGTCGTACCCGGCGATCGACGGCGGCTGGTTCGCCACGAGGTGGGTGCGGCCGTCGCCGTCGCGCAACGGCGGTTCCGGAGGACGGGCCTCCGCGCGCGGCGGCGGAGTGACCGCAGGAGGGGGCGCGGACGGGGCGCGCCGGGGTAGGAGCTCCCGCGCATCCAGTCGGCTCGTCGGCATGTGGACGTCCTCGGTGTGCTGCTTGCTCGGATCCGCCACGGCCCGAGGGTAGCCGCAGGTGGGCCCGCGTACCGTGACTTCCACACGATCCCGATCCCGCGGAGGACTGCGCATGTCACGGGTGGCCGCCATCGACTGCGGGACGAACTCGATCCGCCTGCTCGTCGCCGACGTCACGACGAGCTTCGACGGCACGCTCGCCCTGCGCGACCTGCACCGGGAGCAGCGGGTCGTCCGGCTGGGCAAGGGCGTGGACGCCACCGGCGTGCTCGATCCCGCCGCGCTGGAGCGCACCCGCGTCGCGCTGGCCGACTACACGGTCGCGTTGCGCCGCAAGGGCGTCGAGCGGGTGCGGATGGTGGCCACCAGCGCCACCCGCGACGCCCGCAACCGCGACGACTTCTTCGGCATGGTCCGCGACACGCTCGGCGTGGACGCCGAGGTCATCTCCGGCGAGGAGGAGGCGACGCTGTCGTTCGTGGGCGCGGTGGGCGATCTCGACCCCGACGACGGCCCGTTCGTCGTCGTCGACACCGGCGGCGGCTCCACCGAGCTCGTCGTCGGGGAGCTGACCGACGGCAAGGCGCTGGTGCGGAACGCCTACTCGGCCGACATCGGCAGCGTCCGCATCACCGAGCGCTGCCTCGCCGGCGACCCGCCCACGGCCGCCGAGATCGCGGACGCCCGCGAGCTGGCCGCCGGCATCCTCGACGCGGCGTTCGCGGCCGTGCCCGTGGAGGGCGTGCGCACCTGGGTGGGCGTCGCGGGCACGATCACCACGCTCTCGGCCTACCACCAGCGCCTGGCGACGTACGACTCCGCCGCCGTGCACCTCTCGCGGCTGTCGGTCGACGAGCTGCACACGGTGGCCGACGAGCTGCTCGGCCAGTCGCGGGCGGAGCGGGGCACCCACCCGGCGATCGACCCGGGCCGCATCGACGTCATCGGCGGCGGTGCGCTGATCGTCGACGTGCTGGCGCAGGAGCTGCACGCGCGCGCCGGTGTCACGGAGCTTGTCGTGAGCGAGCACGACATCCTCGACGGCATCGCGCGCTCCATCGCGTGACGCTCGCCGAGCTCGACGCCGCGCTCGTCGACTGCCGCGCCTGCCCGCGGCTCGTCGACTGGCGCGAGAAGGTGGCGCGGGAGAAGCGGGCCGCGTTCCGGGACGAGGAGTACTGGGGACGCCCGGTGCCCGGGTTGGGTCCGGCCGACGCGTCGCTGCTGATCGTCGGCCTCGCGCCGGCCGCGCACGGTGCCAACCGCACGGGGCGGATGTTCACCGGCGACCGCTCCGGCGACGTCCTGTTCGCCGCACTGCACGCCGTCGGGCTGGCGAACCAGCCCACCGCCGTCCACGCCGGCGACGGGCTGGAGCTGCGCGGCACCCGCATCACCGCGCCCGTGCACTGCGCGCCGCCCGACAACAAGCCGACACCGTCGGAGCGCGACACCTGCGCCCGATGGTTGCGTGCGGAGCTCGCCCTCCTGTCGCCGCGGGCCGTCGTCGTGCTCGGCGGGTTCGGCTGGCAGGCGCTGCTGCCGGTGCTCGCGGGAGCGGGGTGGACGGTGCCGCGGCCGCGTCCGAAGTTCGGGCACGGAGCTCACGTGGAGCTGGCCGGGGAGCGGGGGCCGTTGCACCTGTTCGGCAGCTACCACGTCTCGCAGCAGAACACGTTCACCGGACGGCTCACGCCCACGATGCTGCAGGACGTGCTGCGGGCTGCCGCGCAGGCGGCGGGGCTCTAGTCGCCGATCACCTGGATCCTCGGGCCGATGCCACGCCACCTGCTTCGGCCGTGGTGACCCCCAGATCGAAGCCTGCGAGTTTCTCGAACGGGTCCCACCACGGGTCCCGCTCGCGGACGAGCCGGAACACCCCGTCGGACACGACCTCCACCCGGAGCCGGTCGCCGGGAGCGACACCGGCCTCACGCAGAGCAGCAACGGGCAGCGTGATCTGGTTCTTGCTGCTCACCGTCGTCGTCCGCTCGCGCTCTACTTCTGCAGTCATGGGTGAAGGCGACGGCACTGAATCGTCACAGGTATCACTCTCCGGAAGCGAGTGAAACCTCCGTGAGGGTGAGACCATGGGGTCATGGCTCGCAACACCAGGATCGTCGTGGTCGGCGGCGGCTACGTTGGCATGTACACCGCCCTCCGGCTGCAGAAGAAGCTGCGTAAGGGCGAGGCCGAGGTCACCGTGATCGACCCGCAGCCCCACATGACCTACCAGCCCTTCCTCCCGGAGGCGGCGGCCGGCTCGATCGAGCCGCGCCACGTGGTGGTCCCGCTGCGCAAGGTCCTGCAGAAGTGCCAGCACCTCACCGGCCGGGTCACGGCCATCAGCCACGCCGACCGGGAGGTCACGGTCGAGCTGGCCGCCGGGCACACCACCACGCTGGGCTACGACGTGCTCGTCGTCGCTCCCGGTTCGGTGGCGCGCACGCTGCCCGTCCCCGGTCTCGCGGAGCAGGGCATCGCGTTCAAGACCGTCGGCGAGGCCATCTACCTGCGCAACCACGTGCTCTCGCGCCTGGACGCGGCCGCCACGACTCTCGACCCCGCGCTGCGCCGCCGCCTGCTCACGTTCCTCGTCGTCGGCGGCGGGTACGCCGGCATCGAAGCGCTCGCCGAGCTCGCCGACATGGCCCGCTACGCCAGCCGCTACTACGAGAACATCAACCGCGAGGACATCCGCTGGGTGCTCGTCGAGGCGGCCAACCGGATCATGCCCGAGGTCGGCCCGAAGATGGGTCGCTACACCGTCGAGCGCCTGCTCGACGCCGACATCGAGGTCAACCTCGACACCCGCGTGAAGACGATGGTCGGCGGCCACGTCGAGCTCGACGACGGCCAGTCCTTCGACACCGACACCATCATCTGGACCGCCGGCGTCAAGCCCAACCCGATGCTGGAGCACACCGACCTCCCCCGCGACGCCCGTGGTCGCATCGAGTGCAGCGCCGAGCTCGAGGTCAACGGCATGCCCGGCGTCTTCAGCGCGGGCGACTGCGCGTCGGTGCCCGACCTGTCGAAGGACGACCCCGAGGCCAAGACCAGCCCGTCGGCCCAGCACGCGGTGCGCCAGGCCAAGGTCCTCGCCGACAACATCGTGGCCCACGTCCGCAACAAGAAGCTCAAGCAGTACGAGCACTCCTACGCCGGCTCGGTGGCCAGCCTCGGCCTCTACAAGGGCGTCGCGGAGATCTACGGCATCAAGCTGCGCGGCATCATCGCGTGGTTCATGCACCGCACGTACCACGTCAGCCGGATGCCCACCTGGAACCGCCGCGTCCGCATCGTCTTCGACTGGACGGGCGCCCTGTTCCTCGGCCGCGAGGTCGTGTCGCTGGGCCAGATCAACGACCCGAAGGCCGACTTCGACCGCGTGGCGGGCGGTGGTCCGCGTCCGGCGGGCCAGGCCCAGCCGGCCCCGAGCGGTGTGCCGAGCGACCCGGTGCCGGTGGGGCGCGCGGTCTCCTGACGGAGATCGCGGGGTGGCCCGTACCCTGAGCGGGCCGCCCCCGTAGCCCAACCGGCAGAGGCAGGCCCCTTAAAAGGGTCCCAGTGTGGGTTCGAATCCCACCGGGGGCACCCCGTCGCAGCTCGCAGAATGGCCCGCTGACCAGCGGCTACGCGGTCAACGGGCGATCTTGCTGTCCGTGTCGACTACGTGTCCACGTTCCGGCTCATCGGGTGCTGCGTCGGTGCGCTGCGGCGCCCACTGCTCCGGCCGTACGTGCTCTCCGCGAACTGGCCGCCACCCACACCCCGGAACAGCAGCCCGTCTCCACCGGTGCCGTAGCGCTCCAGATGGGCGTGCAGCAGTGGAGTCAGCACCGGTGGCGACGGAACGACCCGGGTCTCGCTCCGGGCCCGATGCGTGCGCTGCCGCTCCTCGCGCCGGCGGCCGCTGTCGGCCCACGAAGGCCCGGATCCGGGGGTGGACGCCGCGCACGCCGAGCATGCGGATCTCGGCGGCCGGCTCGTCCACGACGTCACGGATCTCCTCGCACGTCTCCTCGTCCCCGTCGGGCTTGGCGGCCGGGCACCATCCACAGCCGGCGCGCCTTGTCCGAACGCGGCCGGCACTGCTCCTCCCGGGTCAAGGCGCCACCCCGGGCGGCGCGGGCCGGCTGTGCCGCAGTCGTGTCCGGTCCGACGATCACCTCACCGTGTGCACCGTCCACCTCGTTCGCGCTGGACATTCCTCGCCGACATGGGTTGGTTTCCGTGTGCCGTCCTGGTCCAGGAGTCGGACCGGGCGACGACGATGTGGCAGGTGGCCTTCGCGAATCTGGGAGACAACACGTGGATGACCGAGATGTTCCCGTCTGGCCGCTGATCCGGGGGCTCACCGAGCACGACCGGGACGAGCTGCTCGGGATGGGACGCCGTCGCCGGTACCGGCGTGATGAGGTGATCTTCCACGAGGCTGACCGGGCCGATTCAGTCCATCTGATCGAGCGCGGCCATGTCGCCTCCTGCGCGTTCATCGAGACCGGTGAGACCGTCACGTACCGGGTGTTCGGCCCGGGCGACACCTTCGGGCTCCTCGCGCTGCAGTCTGGTGTGGCCCGCCGGTACGGGACCACCATCGCCCTGGACGAGGTGGTGACTCTGGTGATCGACGCCGAGCACCTGAGGTCGCGGTGTCTGGGTAACGCGGCGATGGGGCAAGTCCTGATCGACCTGCTCGCCACCGAGGTCCGGGCCTTCGCCGCGGCGCTGGTCGAAGCGCTCTTCGTGCCTGTCGAGGTCCGGGTGCTGCGCCGGCTGACTGCCCTGGCTCACCTCTACGGCCGGGGTGAGGCCGGCACGGTCATCCCGCTCACCCAGGAGGGACTCGCCGGTCTGGCGGGAACCTCCAGAGCGAGCGTCAGCAAGGTTCTCAAGGGGCTCGAGGAAGCGAACATCGTCGAGCGTCGACGATCAGCCGTCTTCGTCGCGGACCCCGAGGCGCTCGCCTGGGCAGCGGCACACGCTCCGGGAGGCTCTCTGTCACCACCGTGACACTCAGAGCGTCGCCGCGACGCGCGACAGCGCCACCACGGGGGCGGAAGCTGGGGCCACTGTCCGACGGGAGGAGTTCAGATGGCCGGCGAGGGAATCATCCGCCAACCGGGCGAGGCCGACGGTGTATGGCTGCGCGGGACACAGGTGTTGTTTCTCAGCGGGGCCGAGGATGCCGACGGCGGCTCGGCCTTCGAGATGCGCGCCGCTCCCGGCTTCGACACCGGAGCCCATCGCCACAGCAGCATCGAGGAGTACTTCTACGTCGTCGACGGGGAGATCGAGGCCAGGGCGGGAGAGCGCACCGTCGTCGGCGGCCCGGGCACCTTCGTGTTCGTGCCCAAGGGCGTGGCCCACTCGATCGCCAACCGCGGCCCCGCGCCTGCCACCTTCGTCTTCTTCACCTCCCCGCCCGGTCATGAGCGCTACTTCCGGGACCTCGCCGAGGTGCTGGCCGTGGACGGCCCACCCGACGCCGACGCCATCGCCGCCGTCCGGGCCCGTTACGACACCGAGCAGATATCCACGCTTCGCGCCGGATGAGGCCCGATCAGCCGAGCCGACCCGTGATCGGTGACGGGCAAGAACAGGGCGCGCGGACCATGCACGGACGCGGCGGGTGCAGACGCGACATCGCCGTAGGTCACGGCCAGGTAGACAGTCCACTGGAGTTCCTCGCGATCGGAGTCCCGTCCACGAAGTCCTCGCCCGTCCGGATCTACTGTGCTGGCTTGCGCTGCGGGAGAGTGCAGCCTGCCTGATCGGAGGTGAGGTCATGGGCTCGGAGGAGTACCTGTTGGACAACCGCGCGGCGGAAGCGGGCGGGCGCTTCGATGCACTCTCGGTGATCTTCGATCCGGTGACGTTCCGACACGTCGACGCACTGGGGATCGCGCCCGGCTGGAGATGTTGGGAGGTCGGGGCGGGCGGGCCGTCCGTTCCTGACGGCCTTGCCGCCCGAGTGGGGTCTACCGGTCAGGTCGTGGCCACCGACATCGAGATCGGGTGGTTGGCCGACCGGGTGGGGGCGGGAGTCGAGGTGGCTCGGCATGACGTGGTTCGTGATGCACCGCCAGGCGATGGATTCGATCTCGTCCACGCCCGGCTCGTCCTCCTCCACGTGCCCGAGCGCGAGAAGGCGTTGCGGCGGATGGCGGCGGCGTTGCGGCCCGGGGGATGGCTGCTGGTCGAGGACTACGACATCAGCTTGCAGACGATGATCTGTCCCGATGCCCACGGTCCTGATCAACTGTTGGCGAACAAGGTCAAGGACGGGTTCCGTTCGTTGCTGTCCGAGCGGGGTGTCGATGCGGAGTTCGGGCGGCGGTTGCCCCGGCTTCTGCGCCAGGTGGGTCTTCTGGACGTGTCCGCTGACGCCTACTTCCCCCTGGCGATGCCCGCGGTCGGCGCGTTGGAGCGGGCGAACATCGTGCAGGTCCGGGACGGGCTGGTTGGACGAGGCTTCGTCACCGACACGGAGGTCGACGCCTACCTGGCTCTGATCGGTGCCGGCCGGCTGGACCTGGCGACCGCACCTCTCGTGTCTGCCGCCGGCCGCAGCGGCTGACCGGCGCGCGACACCCGTCCGCGGAAGTGGCGCAGGACGGCGCCGCTGAGCCCACTGCCCCCACACCGCGCTGATCAACGCGCAGGTGTCGCTCGTTGATCTACCTGAACGACAGCGACGCCTTGATCGACTCGGCTGCCGTGGGCGGGCGTCAGGCCTCGATCAGCAGGTTCCCGTCCAGCACCGTGACGGCCTCGCCGGCGAGCAGCACCCGGTCACCGGCGACGGTCGTGTGCACCAGCCCGCTGCGTCGCGACGCCTGCAGGCCGACGAGCTCCGGCCGACCCAGGCGCGTCGACCAGAACGGGGCCAGCGCGGTGTGGGCGCTGCCGGTGACCGGGTCCTCCGCGATGCCGGCCCCGGGCGCGAAGAAGCGGGACACGTAGTCGTGGTCCCCGTCGCCGGCCGCGGTGACGATCACGCCGCGCCACGGCATCCGGAGGATCGCGGGGAGGTCCGGATCGGCGGCACGGACGGCCTTCTCGTCGGCGACCTCGACGAGCAGGTCGCCCAGCGATCCCGTGTTGTGGACGCCGACCACCGCCGCACCCACGGCGTCGGCCAGCCCCTCCGGCTCCGGGATCGCGGAGAGCGTGGCGATGGGGAAGTCCAGGGTGATCCGGCCGCCGTCGACGCCGGCCCGCAGTACCCCGGATCTGGTGGTGAACCGGACGGTGCCGTGCAGGAGGCCGTCGGAGTGCAGGGCGTGCGTGGTGGCCAACGTGGCGTGACCGCAGAGGTTGACCTCCAGCGCGGGGGTGAACCAGCGCAACGCCCAGTCGGCGTCACCGCCCTCGGGGAGGGGGTGGGCGAACGCGGTCTCGGCGAGGTTCATCTCGGCCGCCACCTGCTGCATCCAGTCCTCGGACGGCCAGCCGGGCCCGTCGAGGAGGACGACCCCGGCCGGGTTGCCGGCGAACGGGCGGTCGGTGAAGGCGTCGATGGTGCGGATGCGCATGGCACCACGGTAGGTCCGGCGGGGTGCAGCGGCCCATGGCCAGTCCGCGACCGGTGGACCGCACCCGCGGGACCGGGACGACGGCTGTGCGTCAGCTGCGTCTGTGGGCGACCAGCACCGTCGGGCCGAGCCCGGGGTTGCGCAGAGCCACCAGCCCCAGCCCGACGAAGAACAGGAGCGAGCCGGGGCCGAACCGGCGGCTCCCGCCCCGTGAGCAGCACAGGTCGACCTCCCCGCTCGCGACGACGACGAGCGCGTCGGCCCAGTCCTCGTCCACGTACGGAAGCTGGTCACCGGCCGGGATGACCACTTCGCGTCGACGGAACACGCAGTACAGACCCGGGGCGGGCGGGGAACTCATCGCGCCGCGGCAATCAGTCGCAACCAGTTCCCTCGTCGTCGGGATCGAGGTCGTGAACGTCCGTGCCGGTGATCTCTCCGCTCTCGTCGTCGCAGTCGGCGCCGTCGGGGAGGCAGTCGGCGTGGTTCGTGTCGCAACCGTCGGACGGGTCGGGCCCGGCCTCCGACGCCGGTTGCGGGGTAGGCGCGGGGGCGCGCTCGGGGGGCGCCGCCGCAGGGGCCCGCCGCACCGTGGTGGCGGATGCCGTGCTCGGGGGAGCCGGAGCGGTGGTCGTGGTGGCCACCGCGTCCGGGCCACCGTCCGCCGTCTCCACCGCGCCGTCGCCGCCGCGCCCGATGCCCACCCCGATGACGATCAGCAGGGCGGCGACGCCCGCACCGATCAGGACCGGCGTACGCCGCCCGGCGGCGACCGGGAAAGCGCCGGCCGACACCGGTAGGGGCAACTCGGGCGGAACGGCGGCGCCCACCGGGACCACCGGCAGCCGCAGCTCCACCTCGGCCCCCTGCGGGCCGTTCACCACCGTCGCGATGCACGCCGGGCGCCCGCCGACGAACAGCACGTCCTCCAGGAGCGGGCCGTAGAGCGCCGCCGTCGGCGCGGTGAGCTCGCCGACGCGCTCGCCGTCGAGCCGGATCTCGATGCCCCGCCGTCCGCGCTGGTGTTCCGCCTCGATCGGGGTGAAGGCGAGCTCCACCACGACGTTCCGCGGCCTGCCGTCGGCCAGGGGTGCGTAGGCCTGCCGGGCGGACCGGTGGAACTCTCCGCGGGTGCCGACGACCGTGCGGTCGGGGGCGAGCAGGGTGAGACCCGCCGGGGAGTTGTCGGTCACGCCTCAGGTTCGCACGGGGCGGCCAGGTGTTACCGGGGCGCCATCCGCAGTGCGCCGTCCATGCGGATCGTCTCGCCGTTGAGGTAGTCGTGATCCACGATCATCGTCACGAGGCGGGCGAACTCCTCGGGCTGCGCGAGGCGGTGCGGGAACGGCACCCCGGCGCTCAGCGCGGCGCGGAACTCGTCGCTGATGGTGGCGAGCATCGGGGTCTCGACGGTGCCCGGGGCGATGGTCATGACGCGGATTCCGACCTGGGCGAGATCGCGGGCCGCCGTGATCGTCATGCCCGCGACGCCGGCCTTGGATGCGCTGTAGGCGATCTGCCCGACCTGGCCCTCGAACGCGGCGATCGACGCGGTGTTGACCACGACGCCGCGCTGACCGTTGCCGTCGGCGTCGAGCTTCGCGATGGCCTCGGCGCCGAGTCGCATGACGTTGAACGTGCCGAGCAGGTTGACCTTGAGCACCGTGTGGAAAAGCTCCAGGTCGTGCGGGCCCTTCCGGCCCAGGATGCGGGCCGACGGACCGATCCCCGCGCAGTTGACGACGGTGCGCAGCTCGGCACCGTCGTCCGCGATGCGGGCCAGCACCTCGCGGACCGGGGCCTCCTCGGTGACGTCGGCCGCGAGCAGGGTGACGCCGTCGGGCGGGGTGGCGCCGGCGACGCCCTTCTCCAGGTCGACGCCGTAGACGGTGGCGCCCCGGGCGGCGAGGGCGGCGGCGGTGGCCGCGCCCAGCCCCGACGCGGCGCCCGTCACGAGTGCGGCGGTTCCGGTGATCTCCATGGGCAGGTCTCCTCGATCGGTCGTGACGTGGCTGGGGTCGTGCGCGGAAATCAGTGCGGGAACACCGTTATCCGCGCACGGGCGCGTCAGCGCTGCAGTTGCCGGCTGATCACCAGGCGCTGGATCTGGTTGGTCCCCTCGAAGATCTGGGTGATCTTCGCTTCGCGCATGTAGCGCTCGACGGGGAAGTCGCGGGTGTAGCCGTAGCCGCCGAACACCTGCACGGCGTCGGTGGTGACCTTCATGGCCGCGTCGGTGGCGACCAGCTTCGCGACGCTGGCCTGACGGGAGTAGTCGCGGTCGGCGTCGCGGCGCCGCGCGGCGTCGAGGTAGGTGGCGCGCGCCGAGTCGACGGCCGCGGCCATGTCGGCGAGCAGGAAGCCCAGCCCCTGGTGGTCGATGATCTTCTTGCCGAACGCGCTGCGCTCGTGGGCGTAGTCGACGGCGGCGTCGAGGGCGGCCTGCGCGAGACCGGTGGCGACCGCGGCGATGCCGAGCCGGCCGGAGTCGAGCGCGCTGAACGCGATGGGCAGGCCCTGGCCCTCGGTGCCGATGAGCCGGTCGTGCTCGATCACGGCGCCGTCCCAGTTGGCGGTGACGGTGGGGATGGCGTGCAGCCCCATCTTCTCCTCGGGCTTCCCGAAGCTCAGGCCCTCGACGGCGCCGGGTGCGAGGAAGCAGGAGACGCCGCGCGACCCCTCACCGGTGCGGGCGAACAGCGAGTAGAAGTCGACGATGCCGCCGTGGGTGATCCACGCCTTTGTGCCCGTGATCTTGTATCCGGTGTGAACCTTCTCGGCCCTGCAGGTCAGCGCCGCGGCGTCGGACCCGGCCTGCGGCTCGGACAGCGAGTAGCCGCCGATGACCTCACCGGCCAGCATCCCCGGCAGCCACTTCTCCTGCTGCGCGGGCGTGCCGAAGGCGGCGAGCGGGTGGCACGACAGCCCGTGGACGCTGACGGCGACCGCGACCGCGGCCCAGCGCATCGCGAACTCCTCGAGCACCTGCAGGTACACCTCGTAGGGCTGCCCGCCGCCGCCGTGCTCCTCGGGGTAGGGCAGGCCCAGCAGGCCGGCCCGGCCGAGCATGGCGAACAGGCCCTCGGGGTAGGTCTCGGCCTTCTCGTGCTCGTCGACGCGGGTGGCGAGCTCCTTGTCGGCGATGTCGCGGACGAGGTCGAGCAGGTCCTCGGCCTCTTGCGTGGGCAGCAGGCGGTCGACGGGCACGGTGTCTCCAAGAGTACGATTTACGATACGATCGTACTGTGCAGCGTACCGTCCGCCAGTCGGAACTGTTCGACCAGCTCGTCACACTCTTCCTCGCCGAGGGCTTCCGCGACCTCACCATCGACGCCCTCGCCGCCCGCCTGCGCTGCTCCAAGACCACGCTGTACGCGCTGGCCGGCACCCGCGACGAGCTGGTCCGCGCCGTGGTCGTCCACTTCTTCCGCGGCGCCACCGAACGGGTGGAGGCCGGGCTCGCGGCGGCGGGCGAGCCGCGCGACCGGATCGTGGCCTACCTGCTCGGGGTGGCCGCGCAGCTCGAACCGGCGTCCGCCGCCTTCTTCGACGACGTGGCCGCCGCACCGGTCGCCCGCGAGGTCTACGAGCAGAACACCCGGGCCGCCGCCCGTCGCGTCGGGCAGATCGTCACCGAGGGGGTGTCGAGCGGCGCGTTCCGGGCCGTCAACGTCGCGTTCGTCGCCGACGTCCTGAGCGCCACGATGGTGCGCATCCAGCAGCGCGAGGTGGCCGCGGCCACGGGCCTCGGGGACGCCGACGCCTACACGGAGCTCGCGGCGCTGGTGGTGCGCGGCCTCACGCCGTGAACTCGACGGTCGGCTCCACGCGCACCGGGGTGGAGAGGCTGTTCGCGATGAAGCACTCCTTGTGGGCCACCTCCACGAGATGGCGCACGCGGTCCTCGGACGGCCCGGACGCCATGACGATGTGCGGCCGCAGCACGATCTCGTCGAGCCGCATCGGCCGGTTCTCCTCCGACATGCCGGCGGTCGCGTCGTCGCGGTAGTCCCGGACGTCCAGCCGCGCCCGGGCGGCGACCGCGAGGAACGACAGCAGCTGGCACGACGCCGCGGCCATCACCACGAGCTGCTCGGGGTTGAGGCGGGCCGGATCACCGAGGAACGCGGGATCCGACGACATCGTGAGGGTGTGCGGGCCCGCACCCGTGTCGTGCGTCCGGTCGTAGTCGCGGTACCCCGCGGCGGTGGAGCCCGACCAGGTGCAGGTGGCGGCGTACTGGTGCACGGTCGACGTCATGCCCGGAACCTAGCTCGCGAGCGCGAGCAGGAGCGACGCCAATTCCTCCGGCCGGTTCTCCGGCACCATGTGCGTGGTCGCGATCTCGTGGTAGCGCCACGCGTCCGACCCCCGCGCCCGCGCCGCCGACGCGTCGAACACCGCGCCGTTCGGGTCCTGCGTCGCCCGGATGTAGGTGCGGCCGAACGGCCACTCCTCGAGAGGAGCCCGCAGCCGCACCGGCTCGGTGAGGGTGTGCACCGGCTGACCCACGCGCCGCGGGTTCGACCACGTGCCGTGCGCCGGGTCCTCGAACTCGCGCGGCGCCGCGGGCACCAGCCACGCGGTGTCCAGGGCGTCCCCGCCGCCGCCCAGCGCCCCATCGGTGAGGGACGCGACGCTGTCGCCGTCGTCGGGGAGGAACGCGTCGAGCAGCACGAGCTCGCGCACGCGGTCACCGATCAGCTCCAGCGCCCCGCTGACGACCATGCCGCCGTAGGAGAAGCCGAGCAGCACCAGGTCGGTGACGTCCTCGAACCGGACGGCGTTGACGACGTCGAGCACGTGCGTCGAGAGCCCCACCAGCGGCCCGGTGTGGTGGGAGCGCTCGCCGATGCCGGTGAGGGCCGGCGTCAGCACCTCGTGGCCCTGAGCCTGGAGCAGCCGCCGCACCGACCGGAAGCCGTACGAGCCGCCCCAGGCGCCGTGCACGAGAACGACGGTCATCGTGTGGGGACGCCCGCGTCCCGGGCGCCGGCCGGGTCGGCGGGGCTGCGTCCGCCGAGCGGGCCCTTGGTGCGGCGCTGCAGGTAGCCGCTGCCCTTCTTGAGGACCTTGCTGACGGTGGTGGGGCCGCGGCGCGACTCCACCACGTCACCCACCTTGCCCAGCAGCCACGCCAGGATCGGCGCGCCGACGGCGAGGACCAGCCACATGCGCAGCCGTCGCGAGAAGAATGCCCACATCGGTGAAAGCCCCTTTCGTGCCAGGACGTCCGTCCGGGCGCGATGAGCCTAGAACCGGGCCCCGTCCGTGCGCCTGCCGGAGGCACCGCCACGAGTTGCCGCCACCGGACGCCAGCGCCGTCAGCTCGCGCTGTCGCGGCTCCCGTCGTGGCTCGAGAGCCGGACGGCTCAGCGGGCGCGGGGCCGGACCGCACGATCAGGCGGCGCGGTGGCGGGTGCGCTGTGGGGTTCGTGGATCGACCGGTCCACGGGCACGCTCGTCGTACGCGCGGGCGACCCGGCGTCCACCGCCGCGCGGAGCAGACCCGGCCGCACGCTCGTCACCGGCTGAGCCGGGTGATCCGACGGGGGTGGGCCGCGGTCCGGATCCACCCCGTGTCTCGCCCCCGCCTCACGCTCTGGGTGAAGTGACCGGTGGCATTCCCGCTGACGTCGAGCATCACCGGGGTGTCGCCCTCGAACGCGGCGCGGCGGGCACCTGAGACCTGCGAGCCGACGTCCACCCCGGCGCAGCCGATCAGGGTGGAGGTGCCGGACGTGTCGAGGAAGCTCGCGTCCCGGCTCGCCGTCCAGGTGCCGCCGGTGCCGTCAAAGCCCGTCCGGCGGCCGTCGGCGGTGAAGCCGACCGCCGGTCGGGTGGCGCCGCCGAACCCGGCGGGCAGCCGGTCGCCGATGAGATCGTCACGACCGGCGGCCCGCATGCCGGCGGGGGCCGGAGCCGCCGGGCCCATGGCGGCACCTTCGGCGTCGGTCACGGTTGGCGCCGGGTCGGTGGCCCCGGTGACCGGGCCCGGGGACCAGCCGGGCGATCTGGGTGCCGGATCCGTCGCGGATCACCCGTTCCGTGCCCTCGACCGCGAAGCCCGACGCCCGGATTCACTCGTTCGGCTCAGCGGTCCACGGCGTATCGTCGCAGGTGTGACGGGTGACCGTCCGGTCCTGCTGGGCCTGCTTCTCTACCTCCTCGTCGCGGCCGCGCCGACTCTGCTGTTCTGGCTGGCTCTGCGGCTGATCCCTGCTGCCGTGGAGGCCTTCTCCGACCGGCTCGCCCGCCGTCGCCGGCCGTCGGGTCCGTGCCTCGAGTCGTCGGTGGCGAACCTGCGTCGGCTGCGGCGGGAGATGCGCGGAGCCGCGCAGCCCACGCAGGTCCGGAGACTGGCCCTCTACGCTGCCTACGACGACACGCTGATCGAGGTCTGCGGCTTCGTCGGGGTCGACCCCCCACTGGGTTCGGCCACCGACTCCGACCGGGCCTTCGCCCGCCTGCTCACCGAGGCCGAGCTCGAGGAGGCGGGCGTCTCGCTCGATCCGGCATGAAGGCGGCAAAGTCTTCTTTACCCAGGAGGGGAACGTCCGGCTCGGGTCGCGCGTTGAACAGCTCGAACACCGTGAGAACTTTCCGAGGAGGACCAGGTGCGCAGCAGTAGCAACCCGGCTTTCCGCAACCTGCCCCAGGGGCAGGCCGGCGGCTACGCCACCTTCGACCGCCAGGGGGGTGCGATGGGCGGCGCGGCCGCCTACACCGACTCCCGGGCCGCGCAGGTCGGCTACGGGCGTGCCGGGGCGGGGGAGCGCCCGATCACGGTCGACGACATCGTCCTCAAGACCGGCTTCGCGGCCGGTACGGCGCTGGTCACGGGCATCCTGACCGCCGTACTCAACCTGTACGTGCTGACGCTCCCCGCGTTCCTCATCGGGTTCGTCGTATCGCTCGTGCTGATCTTCAAGTCGCAGTGGGCCAAGGCACCGCTGGTGCTGCTGTACTCCGCGATGATGGGTATCGCGCTCGGCGGCATCAGCGACCTGTTCAACAACATCTACCCGGGCATCGCGCTGCAGGCCATCGTCGGCACGGCGGGCGTGTTCGTCGGCATGCTGGTGGTCTACAAGACCGGTGCCGTGCGGGTCACGCCGCGCTTCACCAAGTGGCTGATGGGCGCCCTGGTCGGCGTCGTCGTCCTGATGCTCTTCAACTTCGTGCTGAGCCTGTTCGGGGTCAGCACGGGCCTGCGCGAGGGCGGCCCGCTCGGCATCATCTTCAGCCTCGTCGTGATCGGCGTGGCGGCGTTCAGCCTGCTGCTCGACTTCGACCAGGCCGACCGCGCCGTCCGCGGCGGCGCCCCGGCGACCTTCGCCTGGTACATCGCCTTCGGCCTCATGACCACGCTGGTGTGGCTCTACCTGGAGATCCTGCGCCTGCTGAGCTACCTGCGTCAGAACTAGCTTCTGCCGCAGACGCGAAACGACCCGGCACCCTGTTCGTGAGGGGTACCGGGTCGTTGCGTATCCGGGTCAGCTCAGGCGCTCGAGCACCATCGCCATGCCCTGGCCGCCGCCGACGCACATCGTCTCCAGCCCGATGGTCTTGTCGTGGCTGCGCAGGCCGTTGAGCAGCGTGGTGGTGATGCGGGCGCCGGTCATGCCGAACGGATGGCCCAGCGCGATCGCGCCGCCGTTGACGTTCAGCTTGTCGCCACGAGAATCCTCAGGGTCGATGCCCAGGTCGCGGGCGGACGGGATGACCTGCGCGGCGAACGCCTCGTTGATCTCGACCAGGTCGATGTCGTCGATGGTCATGCCCGCTAGCTTCAGCGCCTTCTTCGAGGCCTCCACCGGGCCGAGGCCCATGATCTCCGGCGAGAGACCGGAGACGCCGGTGGAGATGATGCGCGCCAGCGGGGTGAGACCCAGCTCGGCGGCCTTCGTGTCGGACATGATGATCAGCGCGGCGGCGCCGTCGTTGAGCGGGCACGCGTTGCCGGCGGTGATCAGGCCGTCGGGCCGGAACACCGGCTTGAGCTGGCTGACGCTCTCGTAGTTCGTGCCGGCGCGCGGGCCGTCGTCGGTGGACACGACGGTGCCGTCGGGCAGCGTGACCGGGGTGATCTCGCGGGCGAAGAAGCCGTCGGCGATGGCCTTCTCGGCGAGGTTCTGCGAGCGGACGCCGAAGCGGTCCATGTCCTCGCGGGTGACGCCCTTGGCGCGGGCGAGGTTCTCCGCGGTCTGCCCCATCGCGATGTAGACGTCGGGGATCGTGTTCTCGGTGCGCGGGTCCACCCAGATGTCGGTGCCGGACTCCGCGGTGGCCTTGGTGCGCTCGGCCGCGTCGGCGAACAGGGGGTTCTGGGTGTCGGGCAGCGAGTCGGAGTTGCCCTTGGCGAAGCGGGACACCGTCTCGACGCCCGCGGAGATGAACACGTCACCCTCGCCGGCCTTGATCGCGTGCAGCGCCATGCGCGTGGTCTGCACCGACGAGGAGCAGTAGCGGGTGACGGTGGTGCCGGGCAGCGTGTCGTAGCCGGCCAGCACCGCCACGACCCGGGCCATGTTGTAGCCCTGCTCGCCGCCGGGCAGCCCGCACCCGAGCATCAGGTCGTCGATGGTGGTGGGGTCGAGCTCGGGCACCTGGGCCAACGCGGCCTGGACCATCTGGACGGTCAGGTCGTCGGGACGCATGGTGGCCAGCGACCCCTTGAACGCGCGGCCGATCGGGGAGCGGGCCGCTGCGACGATCACTGCTTCGGGCATCGTCGTTCTCCTTGGTGAGGGAAGTGCTGGTGGGTCGAGGGTACTCACCGGTAACCGGGCCCGCGCCCACTCGCGTGCAACGTCACGCTCGGCCAGCCGATGCCTGATGTCGCGTCCAGCGCGATCCCTTCGGAGGAGATCGCCCCGTCGGGTCTGCTCAACCGGCCTTCCGGAACGCCGCGTACCGCTGCTCGAGGAGATCCGTGTCCGGCCGCTGGGCGCGGACGCGGGGGACCGCCATGAGCCGTTGACCGTGCCGGGCCTTGAGACCGTGCTCGAGCATCGGACCGTCCACCTCCTCGAGGATGTCGGCCCGGATCTCGACCACCAGGTCAGGGCGGATGCCGAGAACGCCCACGTCGAATGCTGCATGGTGGATCTTGCACATCGCCAACCCGTTGCGGACGGAGGCGATGCCGTCCTCGTCGCGGTCCGGCACGATGTGGGCGGCGTCGAGGAGCGAGGAGTGACGTAGCGAGCAGACGGCGCAGCAGGTCTCGTACGCGTGCAGGACCGTCGCGCGGAAGACGGGCTGGTGGAGGCGCTGGCGGGTCTGCCGGAGCGCGTAGCGGCGAAGGTTCTCGTCGATCTGCTGTCCCGGCGTGACGATCCCGCGCACGGCATCGGGCGCGATCACGAACTGGCGGAGCTCGGGTTCCTCGGCGACCACGAAAACCGGATACAGCGGCTCGTAGACACCGGGAGCGACCCCGACGAACCAGAACAGCGGTACACCCTGGTCGAGGGCGGCACGCAGGGCACTGTTGTCCGCTTCCTGCGCGTCATCACGCCACTTGTAGCGCACCAGGCCGTCCGGTCCGATCTCGTCGGCGTAACGGGGCGCTCGGCCGGGCGGGGTGTAGGTCGTGGTGATGGAGAGAGCCGCGGTCAAGTGGCGGGTTTTCCGGATTCCCCGCTGGCGGTCCTTGAGCTTGAACGGCCGCCCGTCGAACTCGAACTCCTCCAGCTCGTCCCACCGGATGGGTCGAGTCCCGTCCTGGGTGCGGACGGTGAGCCACTGATCGGCTTCCCGGCGCAGCCGGGCGTCCAGTTCGGTGTTCATCCGGCGGCCGTCGGTGACATGACGGAACCCTAGCGGCTACGACATCTGGTCGCCCTTCATCCGCTCGGCGATCAGCGTGCGCAGCTTCGTCAGTGCGCGGTGCTGGGTGACGCGCACGGCCCCCGGTGTGGAGCCCACCGCGGCCGCGGTCTCCTCCGCGCTGAACTGCAACGCGACCCGCAGCACCAGGATCTCGCGGTGCGCCGGGGGGAGCCGCGTGAGCAGGTCGCGCAGCTCGCCCACCTCCGTGCCGAACACGGCGACGGCCTCGGGTCCGAGCCTGTCGTCGACCTCGTCCGGGACGGCCTCGGTCGGTTCGGAGTGGTCGCGCCCGCCCGCCCGGAACGCGTCCACCACCTTGTTGCGGGCGATCCCGTAGACGAAGGCCATCGCGGCCGTCTCGCCCGGCCGGAACCGGGCCAGCGCCCCGCAGACGGCGAACAGCACGTCCTGCGCCACGTCCTCCGCGGTCAGCAGTCCGATCCCGTCACCCATGCGTGCCCGGCAGTACCGCACGACCGGCGTGCGGATCAGTGCGAGCAGGCGCTCGAGCGCCCTCTTGTCCCCTCCGGCCGCCTTCCCGGCCAGGTCGTTGAGCTCCGCCTCCCGGCGGGCTGCTCGTGTTGCGTCGTCCCGGTCCCCCTCCGGTTCGATGTCCTCGCCGTCGTCGTCGTGCCCGGCAACTCGCACCGGCGCGCCCCTCCTGCTGTGTGTTCATGGTTCCGCGCCGCGCGCTACCTGCGACATCGGGGAGCTTGCACAGAGCCCTCCCCTTCACCCGGCCGATGTGCCCGTCGACCGGAGGAGGGTTCTGAGGTAGCGAAGGGTAGTGGCTCGACAACCGATGCCGCACCAAAGTGGCCGCTGAGCGACGGATCCGTACGAGTCCGTACAGCTCGTTACCGTGCGGCAGCCCGTCTGACCTGCACGCGGCGGTAGCTGTAGACCAGAAGCGCGAGCAGAACGACACCCGAAAGCATCAAGCTCGAACCGGTCGGCCAGCCGCCCAGCGGCAGGTCGGGGAACAGTCCCCAGACCACGCCGGCGGCGATCAGGGCCAGACCGGCGAGCACGGAGCCCGCGATCCGCAGCGGCGACGACACGCTGTCCTCGGCCGCCTTCATCGCGCGGTCCTGCACGGGGTCGACGTACTTCTCCACGGCCGGGAACTCGTTGGCCAGGATGAGGAGCCCGGCCAGGACCAGCAGCAGACCCGGTCCGGGGAGCACGAGCAGCGCGATGCCGACGAGCAGGACGAGTCCGCCCCCCACCAGAGCGGCGACGCGTTTCGCCGGGTTGGAACGCTTCTCGTCCCCCATGGGTGGATCCTCTCGCCGTGTCGGATGCTCAACGTACGGTCTCGAATACCCGTTCCCGGCCGGGTGCGACCATGAACGCATGCGTTATGTCGAGCACGTCGCCGACCTGGTCGGGAACACCCCCCTCGTCCGGCTCGGTGCGGTCGCCGAGGGGATCTCGGCCACGGTCCTGGCCAAGGTGGAGTACTTCAACCCGGGCGGGAGCGTGAAGGACCGCATCGCCCTGCGCATGATCGAGGCGGCGGAGGCCTCGGGCGAGCTGCGTCCCGGCGGCACCATCGTGGAGCCCACCTCGGGCAACACCGGTGTCGGGCTGGCGATGATCGCGCAGCGCAAGGGCTACAAGTGCGTGTTCGTGTGCCCGGACAAGGTCAGCGAGGACAAGCGCAACGTCCTGCGCGCGTACGGCGCCGACGTGGTGGTCTGTCCCACGGCCGTCGACCCCGACCACCCGGACTCCTACTACCGGACCTCCGACCGTCTCGTCTCCGAGATCGACGGCGCGTGGAAGCCCAACCAGTACGCGAACGTCAACAACCCCGAGTCGCACTACGAGAGCACCGGCCCCGAGATCTGGGAGCAGACCGGTGGGGAGATCACGCACTTCGTGGCGGGCATCGGCACCGGCGGCACCATCAGCGGCACCGGGCGCTACCTCAAGGAGGTGTCGGGCGGCCGCGTCCAGATCGTCGGAGCGGACCCCGAGGGCTCGGTGTACTCGGGCGGATCCGGGCGTCCGTACCTGGTGGAGGGCGTGGGCGAGGACTTCTGGCCCACCACCTACGACAAGGGCATCTGCGACCGCATCATCGCGGTCTCCGACGGCGACTCCTTCGACATGACGCGCCGCCTCGCCCGCGAGGAGGCGCTGCTCGTCGGCGGCTCCTGCGGGATGGCCACGGTGGCGGCCCTGCGCCTGGCCGCCGAGCTGCCCGCCGACGCCGTCGTCGTCGTCCTGCTGCCCGACGGCGGCCGCGGCTACCTCGGCAAGGTCTTCAACGACGCCTGGATGTCGGGCTACGGCTTCCTGCCGCCGTCGGCGGGCTCCACGGTCGGCGACGTGCTGCGCCGCAAGGACGGCTCGATGCCCGACCTCGTGCACGCCCACCCGAACGAGACCGTCGCTGACGCGGTGCACTACCTGCGGGAGTTCCACGTCTCGCAGATGCCGGTCGTGCGCGCCGAGCCCCCGGTGATGGCGGCCGAGGTGGCGGGTTCGGTGATCGAGCGCGACCTGCTCGACGCGCTGTTCACCGGCCGGGCGCAGCTGTCGGACCGGCTGGAGAAGCACATGTCGCGCCCGCTGCCCACCATCGGCGCGGGCGAGGCCCTGGACACGGCGATGAGTGCGTTCGCCACGGCCGACGCCGCGCTCGTGCTGGTGGACGGCAAGCCCGCCGGCGTCGTCACGCGCTCGGACGTGCTGGCGTTCCTCGGCAGCGGCGCCTGACCACCCGGCGCCGACGGCGCGGAGCGGCTGCGTAGCGTTCACGCCATGCGCGGATTCTCGACGAACGCCATTCACGCCGGTCAGGAGCCCGATCCCACGACGGGCGCGGTGATCACGCCCATCTACCCGTCGTCCACCTTCGCCCAGGACGGCGTCGGCGGGCTCCGGGCGGGTGGCTACGAGTACTCCCGGTCGGCCAACCCCACGCGCACCGCATTGCAGGAGTGCCTCGCCGCGCTGGAGGGCGGCCGGCACGCCGTCGCCTTCGGCTCCGGGATGGGTGCGTCCGATGTGCTGATGCGGGTGCTGCTGCGGCCCGGTGACCATGTCGTCATCCCGCACGACGCCTACGGCGGCACGTTCCGGCTCGTCGACAAGATCTTCACGCAGTGGGGCGTGGAGTACACACCCGTCGACCTCGGTGACGTCGACGCGTTGCGCGCCGCGCTGCGGCCCACCACGAAGGTCGTGTGGTGCGAGACGCCCACCAACCCGCTGCTGGGCATCGCCGACATCGCGGCGCTGGCCTCCGTCGCACACGAGGGAGGGGCCCGGCTCGTCGTCGACAACACGTTCGCGTCGCCCTACCTGCAGAACCCGCTCGCCCTGGGCGCCGACGTCGTTCTCCATTCGACGACCAAGTACGTCGGTGGCCACTCCGACGTGGTCGGCGGCGCCCTCGTCACCAGCGACGACGAGCTGGCCGAGCAGATCCTGTTCACGCAGAACTCCGTCGGTTCGGTGCCCGGCCCGTTCGACGCGTGGCTGACCCTGCGTGGCGTCAAGACCCTGGCCGTGCGCATGGAGCGCCACAGCGACAACGCCGAGCGGGTGTCGGAGCTGCTCGCCGCGCACCCCGCGGTGTCGCAGGTGCTCTACCCGGGGCTGCCGACGCACCCCGGGCACGAGATCGCGGCCAAGCAGATGCGCCGCTTCGGCGGCATGCTGTCGTTCCTCGTCGTGGGTGGGCGGGACGCGGCGCTGAAGGTGTGCGCGGCCACCGAGCTGTTCACCCTCGCCGAGTCGCTCGGTGGCGTCGAGTCGCTGATCGAACACCCGGGTGCCATGACCCACGCGTCGGTCGCCGGATCGGCGCTGGAGGTGCCGGACAACCTCGTCCGCCTCTCGGTGGGTATCGAGGACGTCGAGGACCTGCTGGAGGACCTGCGCACCGCCCTCGGCACGGTGTCCTAGCTCTTGGTGGGCGCGTCCGCATCGGCGACGGCGGGCGGTGCGACGGGCGCCTTCACCACGATGTCACCGGGCGCGAGGCATCCTCCGACCAGGACGTAACCGCCGGGCGAGGCCACGTAGCGACCGGGATCGTCGCAGGCCGCGCGCTGCACCGTGAGGACGGCGACGCCCGCGAGCACCGCTGCCACCAGCAGCGGGGCGACGGCTCGCAGCCGTGTCATGCAACCTCCCGTGACCACGCGTTCTCGTCGAGGCTACCGGTGCGGCATCCGCCGCGCCGGGCGCCCGGTGCGAGGATGCGGTCATGGTGCCCGCCGTTCCTCCCGTCGGCCTGGCCGACGTGCTCTCCGCCCGCGATCTGCTGGCCGGTGTGGTGACGCCGACCCCCATCGCGGGGTCCCGCGCACTGAGCGAGCTGTGCGGCGGCAAGGTGTGGCTGAAGTGCGAGAACCTGCAGCGCACCGGCTCGTTCAAGATCCGCGGGGCGTACACGCGCATCGCCCGCCTCGACGACGCGCAGCGCGCCCGCGGGGTGGTGGCGGCCAGCGCGGGCAACCACGCGCAGGGCGTGGCCCTGGCCGCGCAGATGCTGGGCATCGAGGCCACCGTGTTCATGCCCGAGCGCGCGGCGCTGCCCAAGGTGGGCGCCACCCGTGGCTACGGCGCGCAGGTGCACCTCGTCGGCGAGACCATCGAGGGCAGCATCGCGGCGGCGCGCGAGTTCTCCGACCGGACGGGTGCGGTGTTCGTGCACCCGTTCGACCACGCCGACATCATCGCCGGCCAGGGCACCGTCGGCCTGGAGATCCTGGAGCAGGTGCCCGACGTGCGCACGGTGCTCGTCTGCACGGGCGGCGGCGGGCTGCTGGGCGGCATCGCGGCGGCGGTCAAGGAGACCCGCCCGGACGTTGCGGTGGTCGGGGTGCAGGCCTCGGGCGCGGCGGCGTGGGCGCCGTCGCTGGCGGCGGGCGGCCCGCAGACCCTGCCGTCGATGCACACGATCGCCGACGGCATCGCGGTCGGCCGCCCCGGCGACATCACGTTCCCGCAGGTGGCCGCGCTGGTCGACGAGATCGTCACGGTCGACGAGAACGCGCTGTCCCGCGCGCTGCTGCACTGCCTGGAACGGGCGAAGATGCTGGTGGAGCCGGCGGGCGCGGCCGCGGTGGCCGCCCTGCTCGACGACCCCGGCCGCTTCGAGACCCCGGTGGTGGCCGTGCTGTCGGGCGGCAACGTGGACCCGCTCGTGCTGGGTCACGTCATCCGGCACGGCCTGGTGGCCGCGGCCCGCTACCTCGCCCTGCGTGTGCGGGTGGACGACCGCCCGGGAGCGCTCGCCACCCTGCTCGCCCAGATCGGCGAGCAGGGGGCCAACGTGCTGGACGTGGCGCACTCACGGATCGCGGGTGCGCTCCCCCTGGGTGACGTCGACGTGGACGTCACGCTGGAGACCCGCGGTCCGGAGCACTGCGCCGCGCTGGTGGCGGCGCTCCGGGCCGCAGGTCACGTCGTGGATGAGACCGTCAGGCCCTGAACGGCTCCGCGGAGACCAGCGAGACCTTCATCGTGCCGCCGTCGGGCAGCGGGTACTCCCGCGTGTCGCCGGTGTGCGCGCCGAGCAGCGCGGCGCCGAGCGGGGAGTTGGGCGAGATGACCTCCAGGTCGCCCCGGCTGCCCTCCTCGCGGGAACCCAGCAGCACCGTCTCGGTGTCGTCGTCGCCCTCGTAGCGCAGCTTGAGGACCATGCCCGGCGAGGCGGTGTCGGAGGTGGTGGGAGCGACGCCGACCTTGGCCGTGCGCAGCAGCTCCTGCAGCTGGCGGATACGGCCCTCCTGCTGGCCCTGCTCCTCGCGGGCGGCGTGGTAGCCGCCGTTCTCCTTGAGGTCGCCCTCCTCGCGACGGGCGTTGATCTCGGCCGCGATGACGGGGCGGTTGGCGATCAGGCCGTCCAACTCACCCTTGAGCCGGTCGTAGGCCTCTTGGGTCAGCCAGCTCTCCTGCGTGTCCGTCACGGTCATCTCTCCTCCAGCCTGTCCAGGTCCATGCATCCACGGACCCTCATCGCCCGCGGGCGGGGTGAGCCGCCCGGGGCCACCCGTTCCCGGGGGCAGACATTGCCCCGAGTAAGGAAAAACACGACCCGCCTGCGGGCCGTGTGCAGCTCACGGTAACACGATGGCAGCCGCTCGTCGCAGCTTTTCGACGAACGGTTGGCCCCTGTGGATAGTTCCCGGCTGAGTCATACTCGCTGGTCACAGCGCTGTGATCGGCCCGCGGCGGCGGTGCTGCCGCCGAACGGGACGCACGTCGGCCGCCCACCGTAGCGGTCAGCGGCCACCCGCGCGAACCGTACGACCGGGCGCGTGGTCGCCCGTGTCACGCACCTGTGAGTGACGCCGGAACGGTGGCGGAGAGTGACCGGGAAGCAGGAGCACGGGTGTGGCGTTGACCGGTCCGCGCGCTCTTGTCGGTGCACTCTGCCACGATTCGGGCGACACGAAACGCCAGGAAGGACCACATGTCTTCGCAGCACACCGCGTTGCGCCTCATGACGGTGCACGCCCACCCCGACGACGAGTCCAGCAAGGGTGCGGCCAGCTCGGCCCGCTACATCAGCGAGGGCCACGAGGTGATGGTCGTGACCTGCACCGGCGGTGAGGCGGGCAGCATCCTCAACCCGGCGATGGACCGTCCCGAGATCCTCGCCGACATGTCGAACGTCCGGCGCGCCGAGATGGCGCGGGCCGCGGAGATCCTCGGCGTCCAGCACCGCTGGCTCGGCTTCGTCGACTCCGGCCTGCCCGAGGGCGACCCGACACCCCCGCTGCCCGAGGGCTGCTTCGCCCTCGTCGACGTCGAGGTGGCCACCGAACCGCTGGTCAAGCTGATCCGCGAGTTCCGCCCGCACGTCCTCGTCACCTACGACGAGAACGGCGGCTACCCGCACCCGGATCACATCAAGACCCACGTGATCTCGATGGCGGCGTTCGACGCGGCGGCCGATCCCGACCGCTTCCCCGACGCCGGCGACCCGTGGCAGCCGCTCAAGCTCTACTACTCCCACGGCTTCTCGAAATCGCGCATCATCGCGTTCGACAAGGCGCTCAAGGAGCGCGGCCTGGAGTCGCCCTACGAGGAGTGGCTGGCCAACTGGCCCGACGACCGGCCCGATCCCGGCGAGCGCGTCACCACGCGCGTCGAGTGCGCCGACTGGTTCGACGTCCGCGACAAGGCGCTGCTCGCCCACGAGACGCAGATCGACCCCACCAGCCGGTGGTTCCTGGTGCCGCTCGACATCCAGCGCGCGATCTGGCCCACCGAGGACTACGAGCTCGTCCGGTCGCTCGTCGACACCTCCGATCCGGAGGACGACCTGTTCGCCGGCGTCGACGAGCGGGTGGCCGTCCGCCGGGCCGGGTGAGGCCCGCGTAACCTGGGCGGATGCTCGTCGACCTCGGGTTCCTCCCCACCAGCACCGTCACCGTGGTGGCGCAGGACCCTGCGCCACCACCCGGGCAGGGGGAGGAGTTCGGCAAGGCCTCGCCCGTCGCGCTCGTCGTCATCATCCTGATGGGGCTCGCGCTCGTGGTGCTGATCGTGTCGATGTCCAAGCGCATCCGGCGGCTGCCGGCGTCGTTCGACAACCAGCCCGGTCCCGACTCCGAGGACGCGGGCGACACCCGCTCCTGACAGGCTGGTGGCCATGCCGAACCGGCTCGCCACCGCCACCAGCCCGTACCTCCTCCAGCACGCCGGCAACCCCGTCGACTGGTACCCGTGGTCCGACGACGCCTTCGCCGAGGCCGCCCGCCGTGACGTGCCGATCCTGCTGTCCGTCGGCTACGCCGCGTGCCACTGGTGCCACGTCATGTCCCACGAGTCGTTCGAGGACGAGGCCACCGCGGCGCAGGTCAACCGGGACTTCGTCGCGATCAAGGTGGACCGCGAGGAACGCCCCGACATCGACGCCGTCTACATGGCGGCCACCCAGGCGATGACGGGCCAGGGCGGCTGGCCCATGACCTGCTTCCTGACGCCCGTCGGCGAGCCGTTCCACTGCGGCACCTACTACCCGCCGACGTCGCGGCAGGGGATGCCCGGCTTCCGCACGCTGCTCGACGCCGTCACGAAGGCCTGGACCGAGGACGGCGACCGCGTGCGCGGGGCCGCCGCGGAGATCGCCGCCCGGTTGTCGGACAACACCGCCGCGTCCCTGCCGCCCGCCGCCGTGGACGCCGACGCGCTCGACCGGGCCGCGGCCACCCTCGGCGCCGGCGTCGACCCGCACAACGGCGGGTTCGGCGGCGCGCCCAAGTTCCCGCCGTCCATGGCGCTGGAGCTCCTGCTGCGCCACCACGAGCGCACGGGCTCGGCTGAGTCGTTGCGGCACGCGTCGCTGACCTGCGAGCGGATGGCCCGCGGCGGCCTCTACGACCAGCTCGGCGGCGGCTTCTCCCGCTACAGCGTCGACGCCGGGTGGGTGGTGCCGCACTTCGAGAAGATGCTCTACGACAACGCGCTGCTGCTGCGGGTGTACGCGCACCTGGCGCGGCTCACCGGGGACGACCTGCCGCGGCGCGTGGCCGAGGAGACCGCCGGGTTCCTGCTGCGCGACCTGCTCACCCCCGAGCGCGGGTTCGCGTCCGCGCTGGACGCCGACACCGACGGCGTCGAGGGGTTGACCTACGCGTGGACGCCGGCGCAGCTGAGCTCGGTGCTCGGCGACCAGGACGGTGCGTGGGCGGCCTCGCTGCTGACCGTCACGCCCGAGGGCACGTTCGAGGAGGGCGCGTCCACGCTGCAGCTGCGGGCCGACCCGTCCGAGCCGGCCCGCTGGGCCCGGATCCGTGAGGCTCTGCTGGCCTCCCGCGACACCCGGCCCCAGCCCGGCCGCGACGACAAGGTCGTCACCGCGTGGAACGGGATGGCAATCCAGGCGCTCGCCGAGGCGGGTGCGGCGCTCGGGCGGCCGGCGTGGGTCACCGTGGCGGCCGCGGCCGCCGACCTGCTGCTCGACCTGCACGTCGTCGACGGGCGGTTGCGGCGCTCGTCGCGGGACGGGCAGGTCGGCGCCGCCGCGGCCGTCCTGGACGACCACGGCTGCCTCGCCGACGGCCTGCTCGCCCTGCACCAGGCCACCGGCGAGCCGCGCTGGCTCGACGCCGCCACCGCGCTGCTCGACGTCGCGCTGGAGCACTTCGCGCTGGACGAGCCCGGCGCGTTCTACGACACCGCCGACGACGCCGAGGCCCTGCTGCACCGTCCCCGCGAGCTCACCGACAACGCGACGCCCTGCGGCAGCTCGGCGCTGGCGTCCGCGCTGCTCACGGCGTCGGTGCTGGCGGCGGACGGCGGTCGCTACCGCGATGCGGCCGAGGCCGCCGTCCGCGGCGCCGGGACGCTGGCGGAGAAGCACCCGCGCTTCGCCGGCCACTGGCTGACGGTGGGTGAGGCCATGGTGCGTGGCCCCCTGCAGGTGGTGGTTGCGGGCGACCCGGGCCCCCTCCTGGCCCACGCCCGTCAGGTCGCTCCGGGCGGTTCGGTGGTGGTCGGGGGCGTCCCGGACGCTCCCGGCGTCCCCCTCCTGGCCGACCGCCCCCTGGTCGACGGCGGACCGGCGGCCTACGTCTGCCGCGGCTTCATGTGTGACCGCCCGGTCACGACGGAGGAGGACCTGACGGCCGCGCTGGCCCATTCCCTCCTCCACCCCTGACGCACCCACCCCGCGAGTCGGCGCTTTCCCGTGCGCGAGTCGGCACTTTCGCGTGCGCGAGTCGGCGGTCTTCCGTGCCTCAGCCGGCAGCGCGCGGTGGCCGACGGCGTCGTGGACGGGTCGAGTCGGCCCCTCGATCCGGGCGACTCGCGGGCTGGGAACCGCCGACTCGCGGGCTGGGAACCGCCGACTCGCGGGGTGGTGGGTTCGCTGTGAGCGGAGCGCGCTCCGCTTTCGCCGTTGCTGTGTAATCTCGTAATCACTGGCCCCGAACACGGGGGCCGAGCAACGGAGGTCGTCATGTCGGGACGCATGCACAGGGGATGGCACGGACCGGGTGGACGCGGAGGTCGCGGGCCCGGGCGCGGAGGGTGGCAGCAGGCCGACCTGCCGGACGTCGACGACGCCACGGCCTGGTTCCAGGGCCGGCTGCCCGACGGCTGGTTCGTCGGGGCGCCGGAGGTCACGGTGGACCGCGAGGAGGTGCTCGTCGTCGGGGAGCTCCCGGCGCTCGAGGGCGAGTTCGCCGACACCGAGGCCGGACGCGCCGACCGCGCGGCGGCCGAGTCGGGCCGGATCTCCCGCTTCCGCGAGACCACCCGCGAGGAGCGCATCGAGATCGCCCGCCAGGCCGAGCACCGTTACGGGCGCAAGGTGGCCTGGGGCGCGAAGCTGGGCGAGACCGTGGAGCTGTTCACGGTGGCGTCGGTGCCGGTGATGACGCGGCTGCGGCAGCCCGAGCGGATCGTGCTGGACACGCTGGTGGACTCCGGCGTGGCCCGCTCCCGGTCCGACGCGCTCGCGTGGGCCGTGCGCCTGGTCGGCGAGCACGCCGACGAGTGGCTCGGCGAGCTGCGCGAGGCCATGGCCCGCGTCGACGAGCTGCGTGCCAAGGGTCCGACGGGCGAGTGATCTAGAAGAGGATCAGCCAGATCGCGACGAGGTGGCAGATCGCCGCGAGCACCGTGGCCGCGTGGAAGAACTCGTGGTACCCGAAGGTGCGGGGCCACGGGTTCGGCCACTTCGTGCCGTAGAAGACCGCGCCCACGGTGTAGAGGCCGCCTCCGACGAGGATCAGCACCAGCGCCGCGACGCCACCGCCGGCGAGCATCGCGGGGATGGCGAAGACCGCCACCCAGCCCAGCGCGATGTAGATGGGCACGCCGACCCACGCGGGGGCGTGCGGCCAGGCGGTCTTGAGCACGACGCCGGCCAACGCCCCCGTCCACACGGTGATGAGCACCCACCGGGCCGTGCCCGGATCCATCGCCAGCGCCGCGACGGGCGTGTAGGTGCCCGCGATGAACAGGAAGATCATGGAGTGGTCGAGCCGCTTCATGATCGCCCGCGACCGGGCGGTGCGCCAGGTACGGCGGTGGTAGAGCGCACTGGTGCCGAACAGCGCGAGGATCGTGGCGCTGTACACCGACACGGCCAGTGCCGCGCCACCGCCGACGAGGGCGGCGGCCACCGCGATCAGCGTGGCGCACGACGCGATCGACACGGCGAACGACCAGAGGTGGAGCCAGCCCCGCATCCGTGGCTTGACCAGCGGCGGAGCTGCGGCGGAGGAGTCGACGGACCCGGCAGTCACGCACTCGAGGTTACGGCACCCCGCACCGCCGATGGGTGTCCTGCGGGTGAACCCCGCCACGGCCGGTTGCGACGCGCGGCCGGTGCGCCGCCGCTGTCGGCGTAGGGTGTCGCGGCGTGGGCGTACGGGACCTGCTGTACTCGGTGTACGAGCGGCGGATCAGTCGACGGTTGACCGCTGTTGCGGAGCGGCCGCAGCACGTCGCCCTGATGCTCGACGGCAACCGTAGATGGGCGCGTGACGCCGGGTTCTCCGACGTCAACGACGGTCATCGCGTCGGCGCCGCGAAGATCGCGGACCTGCTCGGGTGGTGCGAGGAGGCCGGCGTCGAGGTCGTCACGCTCTTCCTGCTCTCCACCGACAACCTCAACCGCCCCGCGGACGAGCTCGACCCGCTCCTGCAGATCATCGCGGACGTCGTGGACGAGCTGAGCGGCCCGACGGCGCGCTGGCGGCTGCGGATCGTGGGGGCGTTGGACCTGCTGCCCTCGGCGCTGGCCCACCGGCTCTCCGCCGCGGCCGAGCGCACGGTCGGGAGGCCGGGTCTGGAACTGAACGTGGCCGTCGGCTACGGCGGCCGGCAGGAGATCGCCGACGCGGTGCGCAAGCTGCTGCTCCAGCACGCCGAGTCGGGCACGTCGATCGAGGAACTGGCCGAGGTGCTCGACGTCGACCACATCGCGGCCCACCTGTACACGTCCGGCCAGCCCGATCCCGACCTCGTCATCCGCACCTCCGGCGAGCAGCGGCTGTCGGGGTTCCTGCTGTGGCAGTCGGCGAACTCGGAGTTCTGGTTCTGCGAGGCCTACTGGCCCGAGTTCCGCAAGGTCGACTTCCTCCGCGCCCTGCGTGACTACGCGGCACGGCACCGGCGGTTCGGTTCCTGAACCCGGAACGACAGAAGGGGTCCGAACCGCACGCGGTTCGGGCCCTTCCGGTCTCGTCAGAGATCAGCCACCGAGGATGCTGGAGACCGACTTCGAGGACTCGACGGTCCTGCTGTTGTCGATCGACTTGCTGTTGTCCTGCACGTCGTGCAGGTTGACGTCGAGCACGTCCTTGACGTTGTTGCAGTTCAGGACGGGTGCGTTGGTCTGCGGCGTGACCGGGCCCAGCAGCGGCGAGATGACGCCGGCGGCGGACTGCTCGTTCCCGCTGTTGTCGGCGGCGTTGCCGAACGAGCAGGTGGAGGCAGCGGCGCGACGGCGAACAGACCAGCTGCGGCCGCGGCCACGATGATTCCGGCCTTCTTCAGCACAGTTCTTCTCCAGATTTGCCCACGTGGACCGGCCGAAACCGATTCCCATCATGTCGACGCCTGACTGGGAGCCGCGCCGACCACGACAAAGGTGGCCTCATAGCCCGGGGGCCGGTCAAATGCGATACCCCTATCGGGTGAGGCCGATATTGTACGTTCGGTTACGCCCACTTGAGGGTCCTTCCCTGGTGTTCGAACGGGTGGTATTCGCATATTCCTGCACTCCGTCACCTGCGATCACCCGACTGTGGCGTACCTTCTCCCGTCCGTGCCGGACACGGTCGCTGTGCGTTCCCGTGATTCCCTCCGGCGGGCGTCCGAGCTCGGGTCCGCCGGACGTCGGCCGCCAGCCGCGTCACTCTGGTGATCTTCGCCCGGGAGCGGGCGGTTGGTCACCACCGGTCAGATCCGCGCGGGGAGCGCAGTGGTCGGTTCCGCACTGCCGGGCCGAGGCCACCATGTCGGAGAGGAGGGCGTTGTCGTCGAGCTCGACAGCGCGCTGCCGGACGGGGACGGCCGGCGGTCGTCGTCGACGAGGGCAGGCCGACGACCTCCAGGCCGGGCAGCTGCTCCGCCACCGGGAGGCCCTGGAGATCGGGGGTGGCGACGGCCGGGACGCTGCCGCGGCGGACGCCGAACAGGCCGTCCGTCGAGTCGACCGGCTGGTAGACCACGGGCACGGGAGGCCGCGACGGGTCGGGTGCGACGGTGGTGAGCAGTTCGGTGGGCGCCGAGGACGGCAGTTCGGTCCGAGGGTGCTCATCGGGACTTCCTTCCACGACAGGGCGTCAGGACGGATCAGGGGCCGGGCCGTCGCGGCCCGGGCCCCTGTCTCACCGTGGTCGTCCGGGGGAGGAGTTCCCGGACGACATGGGCCGGTCTCAGCCGAGGCTGAGCGAGTCCAGGATGGACTTCGACTTGGTGATGTCCTTGCTGTTGTCGACGGTCTCGCTGTTGTCCTGCAGGTTGTCGTGCGCATTCACGTCGACCAGGTCGCTGAGGTTGTCGCAGCTACCGATGGGCGCGTTGGTCTGCGGGGTGACCGGGGCGTTCGCGTTGGCCGCGGTGTCCAGGATGCCCAGCAGCGGGGTGGCGACGCCCGACGCGGACTGCGAGTTCCCGCTGTTGTCGGCAGCGTTGGCGAAACTGCAGGTGGGGGCGGAGGCGCCGTCGTGGCCGTCGTGGCCGTCGTGGCCGTGGCCCCAGTCGCCCTTGTCACCGGCGAAAGCCAGCGGCGCGACCGCGAGCACGCCGGGCGCGGCGACGGCCACGATGATTCCAGCCTTCTTCAGCACAGTTGTTTCTTGCTTTTCGTGCGGATCGACCGAAGTCCCATCCATTCAGTGCCGGTGAATGACGGGGAGCCCCACCGGCCACGAAGAAAGTAGCGCGGTGATCTGCGCGTGACCAAACCCCGTACGTCTATCGGGTGACGAATACTGTACGTGGAGTTACTCCCTCGTTCGGCTAACCCCTAAGGGTTGTGCCGCGCGATACCTCGGATTCCGGCTACTGCACGTCAGATGCGGTTACGCAGGCGGGAACGTATCTTCCGGCCGTGTCGCTCAGTTGGGGTGCACACCCGCCCTCCGTGACCATGTGGACGGGCGTCGTCGACGGCAGCGCCCGGCCGGCTCGACGAGATCGTCATCCGTCGGTGGCTTGTGGATCACTCGTAGGGGTGTCCCCGGCCGGATCGCGGCGGCGTACGGTCGTCGGCCACCGCTGAGCTGTGTCACGACCGGGTGAAACGGAATGGTGGAAATGCCTCCGGAAGCGATTCGGCAGCGCCTTTTCCGGCATACGAAAAGGGCGCCGGACCGGGTGGTCCGACGCCCTTCGCGTCAGTTCAGCGGTGCGTCAGGAGCGACTCACTGCTCGTGGGCGTCGCCAGCCGAACCGCTGTTGTCGCCGCAGGACGCCGAGTTGTCGGTGTACTGGTCGAGCGACGAGTCGGCGCTGCCCAGCAGGGCGAGGGCGCCGCTGGCGGCGGCGGTGATGTTCTTGACCGGGACCTGGCCCTGGAGGGCGCCACCCTGGATCGGGACGTCGTTGTTGCACGCCTGGACCGGGACGTTGGCGTTGTTGTCCGCCACGTTGACGAGACCCTCGGACTTGTCGCCGTTGACGTTCGAGGTGACCGTCTTGTCGACGTCGTGGTGCTCGCTCGCGAAAGCGAGGGGGCTCACGGCGAGGAGGGTGGCGGCGGCCGCGGCCACGACGATTCCAGCCTTCTTCAGCACAGATCTCTCCTGTTGAGTCATGCGGACCGGCCGGAGCCGATTCCATTCGATGTCCACACCACAGCGGGGAGCCGTGCGGACCGTCCCCAGAATAGCGCTATCGGGTTCGCGGGAGAAGCTGGGTAATTCCATCGTGTGACAGAAACAAGAAAGGCGTCGGACCATGTGGTCCGACGCCTGACTTGTCAGTTCAGCGGTGAATCAGGAATGACTCACTGCTTGTGGACGTCGCCCGCCGAGCCGCTGTTGTCGCCGCAGGAGCGCGAGTTGTCGGTGTACTGCTCGACCGACGAGGACGCCTTGCCAAAGATGGCCAGCGCGCCGCTGAGGGCGGCGGTGACGTCCTTGACGGGGACCTGCGCCTGGGCGACGCCGCCCTGGATCGGGACGTCGTTGTTGCACGCCTGGATCGGCACGTTGACGTTGTTGTCCGCCACGTTCACGAGGCCCTCGGACTTGTCACCGTTGACGTTCGAGTTCACGGTCTTGTCGCTGTCGTGCCCGTGGCTCCAGCCCGACTCGCCGGCGAAGGCGAGGGGGCTGACCGCGAGCAGGGTGGCGGCGGCCGCAGCCACGACAATTCCAGCCTTCTTCAGCACAGTTTTCTCCTGTTGAGTCATCCGGATCCGACCGAAGTCGATTCCATTCTTGCCAGCGTCTGCCGGGGAGCCCTCGCTGACCACGAGAAAGGTATCCGAGGCTCGGGGTCGCGCGCAATTCCCCTACCACGATCGAATGATCAACGCACTGTGTGTGTGGATACGCCTACCATCGGATGACTCGTGAAGGGGGAATACGAGGCGAACTGCGACTCTCCGTTCACCACAACAGACCACACAACACCCGTCCGGGACCGTAACTTTTCGCCCCGAGACCGTGCGCGATCGCGCTCCGCGTCCACCGCACCGGTAGCGTGGACCGGTGCGGGCCGACGGGGTGGTGACCGAGTACCTCCGGATCGTCCGCACGCTGGCGCTGCTCCTGCCCGGTTCCGTCGACGCGTTCGGCCCTTCGTTCCGTGACGCGGCCGAGGCCCCGATGACGGCCCCCGAGCTCGTGCGGGCGTCCGGCCGGCTCGCGCGGTCCCTGCCCGACCGCCTCGATCCCGCCCGCGTCGACTTCCTCCGGGGTCAGCTCGTGGCCTGCGAGTGGACCGCGCGACGGCTCGTCGGGCAGCCCGTGCCCTTCGCCCGTGAGGTGCAGGAGGTGTTCGGCGTCCGGATCAGGATGGGCTCCGAGGACGCCTACCGCGGGGCCCATCGCGAACTGGAAGAGCTGCTGCCCGGCCCGGGCCCGCTGGCCGAGCGGGTCGCGGCGCACCGTCGCCGGGAGGAGGTGCCGCGTGACCGGCTCGTCGCGGTGGTCCGGGCTCTCTCCGGTGCGCTGCGCGAACGGACGGTGGCGAAAGTGGACCTCCCGGCGGGCGAGCACGTCGGCCACCGCCTGGTCGACAGCGCCCCGTGGAGCGCGCTGCACCACTACCGCGGCGGCTACGCCTCGACGGTGACGTTCAACGCCGGGGCCCGGCTGCGGTGCTCTCAGCTCGCCCAGATCGTGGCGCACGAGATCTACCCCGGCCACCACACCGAGCGCTGCCGGAAGGAGGTGGGGCTCGTGGCCCGTGGCTGGGGGGAACACCGGGTCGTCGTGGTGACCTCACCGCAGAGCCTGGTGGCCGAGGGGGCGGCCGACCTCGGGCTGCGGGCGGTGGTCGGACCGGGCTGGGGTCCCTGGGCCGCCGAGGTGCTCGCCGACGTCGGGTGCGCGTTCGACGGTGAGCTGGCCGAGCGGGTGGATACGGCCACGTCGGCGCTCACCCGGGCCCGTCTCGACGCCGCGGTGCTCCTGCACGGCCATCGCGCGTCCGAGGCGGAGGTGCTCGACCACCTCTGCCGGTGGCTGCTGGTCGGGCAGGAACGGGCCGCCGCGGTGCTCGGCTTCCTCCGTCACCCCCTCTGGCGTGCCTACACCACCACCTACGTCGAAGGCCCGGAGCTGCTCCACCGCTGGTGGGAAGCCGGGTCGTCGGCGGACCGGCTGGTGCGGATCCTCGACGAGCCGCTGACGCCGTGGACCCTGCGCGCCGAGTCCGCGCAGGTCCCGGTGGCACCGGCGGGTTGATCCGGATGGCCGCGGCCATACGTGGGGAAGCGGTCGGGAACGACGACAGGCGGTGTCTGTGGAGCGATGAGCGGTAGGCCGTTCTGTTAAATCTCGCCACGTGAACACGAGATGACGCGGCGTTGCTGTTGACCGCACCGGGGTGACCGCCGGTAGCGTGAGCCTCGGCGAGTTCGTACCCGATGCGAGCCGCCCGGGGAGGCCCTGGTCGTGGTGTTGACACCCGAGGGGGCCGGCACCCGGCCCTCGTGGGCATCTGTGGCACCGCCACAGATGCCCGAGCCAGGGCCGGCCGGCCCACCAGAGTGTGGGCGCGGTGCCGCGCCCACGAGGGAGCAACCGTGACCGAAGGTCGTACAGCCCCCATCTCGGAATCGACGCGCTGCTACGTGCTCGACACCTCCGTCCTCCTGTCGGACCCCTGGTCGCTGACCAGGTTCGACGAGCACGAGGTCGTCCTGCCGCTGGTGGTCATCACCGAACTTGAGGGCAAGCGGCACCATCCCGAACTGGGGTGGTTCGCCCGCACGGCGCTGCGCACGCTCGACGAGCTGCGCATCGAACACGGCCGCCTGGACGCCCCGGTGCCCATCGGCACCGCGGGCGGCACGCTGCACGTCGAGCTGAACCACACCGATCCTACGGTTCTCCCCGCGGGTTTCCGCACGGACGGAGGAGACAGCCGCATCCTCGCCTGCGCGCTGAACCTGGCCGCCGAGCGCAAGCTCGACGGCCGCGGCGAGGTCGTGCTCGTCACGAAGGACATGCCGCTGCGCGTCAAGGCCGCCGCGGTCGGGTTGCAGGCCGATGAGTACCACGCCCTCGACGTGGTGCCCTCGGGCTGGACCGGCATGACCGACATCGAGGTCGCCCCCGACGACGTCGACACGCTCTTCCGCGACGGCGTCCTCGACCACGACGCCGCCCGCGACCTGCCCTGCAACACCGGCATCCGCCTCACCGGTGGCGGTTCGGCCGCGCTCGGCCGGGTCACGGCCGACAAGCGGGTGCGCCTGATCCGTGGCGACCGGGAGGCCTTCGGGCTGCACGGCCGCTCCGCCGAGCAACGGGTGGCCCTGGACCTGCTGCTCGACCCCGACGTCGGCATCGTCTCCCTCGGCGGCCGGGCCGGCACGGGCAAGTCGGCGCTCGCGCTGTGCGCCGGCCTGGAGGCGGTGCTGGAGCGCCAGCAGCACCGCAAGGTCGTGGTGTTCCGGCCGCTCTACGCCGTCGGCGGGCAGGAGCTCGGCTACCTGCCGGGCAGCGAGAGCGAGAAGATGGGGCCGTGGGCGCAGGCCGTCTTCGACACCCTGGGTGCGCTGGTCAGCCAGGACGTCATGGACGAGATCCTGGCGCGCGGGATGCTGGAGGTGCTCCCGCTCACGCACATCCGCGGCCGCTCGTTGCACGACAGCTTCGTGATCGTCGACGAGGCGCAGTCACTGGAGCGCAACGTGCTGCTCACGGTGCTGTCCCGGCTGGGCACCGCGAGCCGGGTGGTGCTGACCCACGACGTCGCCCAGCGCGACAACCTGCGGGTCGGCCGCCACGACGGCGTCGCGGCGGTGATCGAGAAGCTCAAGGGCCACCCGCTCTTCGCCCACGTCACGCTGACGCGGTCGGAGAGAAGCCCCATCGCCGCCCTGGTGACGGAGCTGCTGGAGGGCCCCGCCGCCTGACCCCTGACCTGGTCGTGCGCGGATATCGGTGCCGGGGCACCGATATCCGCGCACGGGGCCGTCAGGCCGCCCGGAACTCCGCCGGGCGCCCGCGCGGCGCCTCGGCGAGGGCCTTGCGCGTGTTCTCCACGTCGTAGTCCTTGCCGTACACCGGAGTGCCGGGCTGCTGGCGCCACGACTCCTCGATGCTGCCGGCGTCCACCGGGTCGAAGCCGAGCCGGTCGACCAGGTCGAGGGCCAGCTCCTTCCCCGGGCCGTCCGCTCCGGCCACCGGTAGCGCGATCCGGCCCTCGGCGCCGGCGGGCTTGCCCCGCTCCAGCAGGTGCTTCCAGAAGATCCCGTTGAAGATCTTGATGACGGGCGCGCCCAGCTGCTCGGCGACCCACACGCTCTCCGGGGTGCCGTCCTCGATGGCGTCGATGCGGCCGTCACGCTGCTGCGCAACCCCGACGCCCGGGGACCCCATTCCCCCGTCACAGGCCGTGGGGGGTGCCCTCCGTGAAGCCTGCCGTCGTCTGGACGCCCACCGTCGCCCGCTCGGCCAGCTCGTCCAGGGTGCGGGCGCCGACGTAGGTCGCGGCGCTGCGCACACCGGCGCAGATGCCGTCGAGAACGTCCTCGACGCCGGGGCGCTGGGGGTCGAGCAGCTGCCTGGAGCTGGAGATGCCCTCCTCGAACAGGGCCTTTCGGGCGCGGTCGAACCCGCCGTCGCCCCTGGTCCGGGCGCTCACCGCACGCTTGGACGCCATGCCGAACGACTCCTTGTACGACCGGCCGGCCTCGTCACGCAGCAGGTCGCCGGGGGACTCGTAGGTGCCCGCCAGCCAGGAGCCGATCATCACCGACGACGCCCCGGCGGCCAGCGCCAGCGCGACGTCGCGGGGGTGGCGGACGCCGCCGTCGGCCCAGACGTGCACGCCCAGCTCACGGCCCGCCGCGGCGCACTCGAGCACGGCCGAGAACTGCGGGCGGCCGACGCCGGTCATCATCCGCGTGGTGCACATCGCGCCCGGGCCCACGCCGACCTTGACGATGTCGGCGCCCGCGGCGGCGAGGTCGCGCACACCCTCGGCCGTGACGACGTTGCCCGCGGCCACCGGCACGCTCGACCCCGCATCGGTGACGACGGCGCGCACGGCGGTCAGCGCGTCGAGCATCTTCTGCTGGTGGCCGTGCGCGGTGTCGACGACGAGCACGTCCACGCCCGCGTCGAGCAGCGCCTTCGCCTTGACGGCCACGTCGCCGTTGACGCCGACCGCCGCGGCGGTGCGCAGCCGGCCCGATGCGTCGAGCGTGGGGGAGTAGACCTCGGCCCGTAGCGCCCCGAGGGCGGTGAGCAACCCGGCGAGGCGGCCGCCGGAATCGAGGCCGAGCGCCACCCCGCGCCCACCGAGCGCCTCGAAGACCTGCTGGGGCGGGGTGTCGAGCGGGAGCATCACCGGCGACGGGTCCAGCACGTCGGCGAGCCTGGTGAAGCGGTCCACGCCGGTGCAGTCGGCCTCGTCGACGGTGCCGACCGGGCGGCCCCCGTCGTCGACCACCACGACGGTGCCGTGGGCGCGCTTGGGCAGCAGGCTCAGCGCCTCGGCCACGGCGTCGCCGGCGTGCAGCACGAGCGGGGTGTCCCAGACGGGGTGCCGCGACTTGATCCAGCTCACGATCTCCGTCACCGCCTCCGGCGCCACGTCCTGCGGCAGCACCGTGAGCGCGCCGCGGCGGGCCAGCGTCTCGGCCATCCGGCGACCGGCGACGGCCGTCATGTTGGCGGCGACGACCGGCACCGTGGCGCCCGACCCGTCGGTCGTGGCGAGGTCGACGTCGAAGCGCGACGCCACCGACGACCGGCTCGGGACGAGGAACACGTCGTCGTAGGTGAGGTCGTGCTGAGGGGAGTGACCGTCGAGGAAGCGCACGGTCTCTGGATGCTACGCCGCGCGCCGTCAGGGGCCCAGCAGTGGCGGAGGACGTGAGCGTAACGAGGTCCCACGGGGCCGCGACGAGGGTGGGGGTGCCCGCGGATCAGGGGTACGCCGACCCAGGATCGCCGCGAACCGGAGGACGTCCGTGCCTGCTGAGCAACTGACCAACCGCGAGCGGGCCGTCCTGCTCGCACTGATGGCGGAGGCGCGCGAGCTGACCAATGCCGAGCTGCGGGCGGTGTCCGGCCTCGCTCTCGACGGCGAACCCCGACGGAGGCTGAACGACCGCAAGCTCGTGACCTCGACCAAGGTGGGCCGGAGCTTCACCCACGAGATCACCGACGACGGCGTGGCCTGGTGCACGGCCGAGCTGTCGCAGCCGGTTCCGGCGCGTGCGGGCTACCTGGGCGGCGCGCTGTACGCCCTGCTGGCCGGGCTGGCGCGCAGCGGGCAACCGTTGCACGAGATCTTCCGACCCGACGTGGAGCAGCAGATCCGTGGCGCCTACCTGCGGCTGGCGAAGCCGGGCGAGTGGGTCGGTCTGGCCGAGCTGCGCGAGCAGCTCTTCGGTGTCCCTCGACCGGCGGTCGACGCCGAGCTCGAACGGATGGCGAGCACTCCCGGAGTGCACGTCCAGGCCGAGCCGAACCAGAAGGCCCTCACCGGCGCCCACCGGGCCGCAGCCGTCCGCTTCGGTGGCGACGACCGGCACATGCTGATGATCGAGGCGGGATGACCGACGAGGAGCGGATGGCGCTGTCCGCCGTCCAGTTCAACTGGGCCGTCGGGCCGGAGGACGTCTGGAGCCCGGTCACCCACCACGTCGAGGGACTGCACGAGAAGGTCGGCAACTCGGTGCTGGCCTCGGTGGCGGCCGCGCGGGCGAGCACCGGGTCGAGCCCGATCGGTGTCGTCCTGCAGGGCGAGCGTGGTGTCGGCAAGACCCACATGCTCCGATGGTTGCGCCAGCACGTGCAGGGACACGACGGCTACTTCTTCCTGATCAAGCTGCTGGACGGTGACGAGTTCTGGCGCAGCGCCGTGCACGGCGTCATCGACGGGTTCGACGCCGGCCAGGTCGACCAGCTCGGGCCGCTGTTGCGCCGCCTGGCCGAACTGGCCGAGGTCCCGGCCGTCGACCGTGCGCGCATCGCCGGGACGATCCCGGTGACCCGCGAGAACCTCGACGACCTCGTCGCGGGGCTCCGCCGGGTCGACCGCCAGATCTGGTCGGACTGCCAGAACACGCTGCGGGCCCTCGTGCTGTTCCGCGCGGACGACCCGGACGTCCAGGAGATCGGATACAGCTACCTCACCCTCGACGGTGATGTGGAGGAAGCGGCGCGCGAGGAGTGGGGGTTCCGTCGGGGAGCCCGGTCGCGCCAGCTCGTGCTGCGTGACCTGTCGCGGCTGCTCGCCCTGACCGGTCCGACCGTGATCGCAGTGGACCAGATCGACCCCCTGATCACCCAGTCCGCCACGGCGCTGGCCGACGCCGATGATCCGCAGGCGAAGCAGGACGCCATGGTGGGCGAGATCGCCAACGGGCTCATGGAGCTGCGGGAGGCCACCCGGCGCACCTTGTCGGTGGTGGCGTGCCTGCCCGCGTCCTGGCAGCTGATCGTGAGGAACGCGCTCCACTCGGCACCGGACCGCTTCCGGACCGAGACGCTGCAGGGCGCCATGCCGGACTCGGCGGTCGCCAGGGCGATCGTCGGCCAGCACCTGGGCGGCCTCTACGCCGAGGTCGGGTTCACGCCGCCCTACGAGTCGTGGCCGGTCCTGCCTTCGGCATTCGACCGGCCGAGCGCGCGGAACCTGACGCCGCGCAAGCTGCTGCAGCGGGTGGACGCCCACATCCGCGTGTGCCTCGACTCGGACGCCGTGTGCGAGCTGGAGGATCTGGCCGAGGAGCCGCGACCGGTCGATCCCGCTCCGCGCTCCGACGACATCATGCTGAGGGAGATGGACGACTGGTTCGCCCGCCTCCGTGCCGAGGCGGACGTCGCCGCCCCGCTGGACAAGGACATCGAGGACCAGCGGATGCCGGCCCTGCTCACCGCCGGCCTGAGCGCCTACATCGCCGAGCTGGGGGAGGACGGGCAACACTTCGCCGTCGACGCGATGCGTGGCAAGAAGCCCGCTCTGCACGCGCGCCTGCGGCAGACGTTGCACGAGCAGACGGAGGACGAGACCCACTACGCGTTCCGCGCGGTGGCCCACCAGCACCACCGGGCCGTGCAGAGCCGGATCAGCTCGGCCCGTACCGAGTCGGGCCTGCGCTCCGGCGCGGACCGGCGACGGCTCGTGCTGATCCGCAACGTCGCCTGGCCGACCGGCCCGGTCACGGCCAGGGCGGTCGCCGAGCTGGCCGAGCTGGGCGCCGTCACCGTCCCGATCGACGAGGACGACCTGCGGACGTTCGCCGCGCTGGAGGTCATGCAGCGTCCACCGAAGCCCGGCTTCACCGAGTGGCTCGCCGCTCGCAGGCCGGCGGGGTCCACCGAGCTGTTCCGGCGGGTCCTCGGCGATCCGCCGCCGCGGGACGGTGCCCCCTCGACGAGCGCCGCGCCGCCGGTCACGTCCGGGGAGGGTGCGCCTACGGAGCCGGCCGCACCGCACCCCCGTCCGACCCCGCACCCGCGCCCGCCGACGGTCCCGGTGGGGCGCTCGGAGGGCGACCGGCGGCAGGTCACCGTCGAGCTGAAGTCGCTGCGCAAGCACACCGCGGTGTTCGCGGGCTCCGGCTCGGGCAAGACCGTGCTGTTGCGGCGGCTGGTGGAGGAGTGCGCTCTGCAGGGGGTGTCCGCGATCGTGCTGGACCCCAACAACGACCTCTCCCGGCTCGGCGATGCCTGGCCGGCCCCGCCCGCGGGCTGGCAGCCGGGCGACGCGGAGAAGGCAGCGGTGTACCTGGAGCACACCGAGGTCGTGGTGTGGACGCCCGGCCGGGCCAAGGGCCGCCCGCTCGCGTTCCAGCCGCTGCCCGACTTCGCCGCCGTTCTCGGCGACGAGGACGAGTTCCGGCTGGCCGTCGACTCGGCCGTCGCGAGCCTCGCGCCCCGCGCCGGTCTGACCGCGCGCAAGCTCGAGCAGGGCAAGGCCGTGCTGCGGGAGGCGCTCGAACACCACGCCGCCGACGGACACGCCACGTTGGCCGGCTTGGTCGAGCTGCTCGCGGCCATGCCCGATGGCATCAGTGGCCTGCGCACCGGGCCGAGACTCGCCGCGGAGATGGCGGAGCAGCTGCACGCGGCGATGATCAACGACCCGCTGTTCGGCGGCTCGGGCGAGACCGTCGACCCGTCGGTGCTGCTCACACCGGCCGCGCACAAGCGGGCTCGGATCTCCGTGATCAGCTTCGTCGGGCTGCCGGACGATGCCCAGCGGCAGAGCTTCGTCAATCAGCTGCAGATGGCCCTGTTCTCGTGGGTGAAGGCGAACCCGGCCGGTGATCGGCCGCTGGGCGGGCTGTTCGTGATGGACGAGGCGCAGACGTTCGCCCCGTCCGGCGCGCTCACCGCGTGCACCCAGAGCACGATCTCGCTCGCGTCACAGGCCCGCAAGTACGGCCTGGGACTGGTGTTCGCCACACAGGCGCCGAAGGGCCTGCACAACCGCATCACCGGAAACGCGGCCCTGCAGTTCTTCGGCTTCCTCAACTCGGGCGCCCAGATCAACGCGGCCGCCGAGCTGGCGCGGGCCAAGGGCGGCCAGGTGGACGACATCTCCCGGCTCGGCTCGGGCCAGTTCTACGTGGCGGGCGAGGGCCTGTCGTTCGAGAAGGTGCGCGAACCGATGTGCCTGAGCCACCATCCGGCGAGCCCGCCCACCGCAGAGGAGGTCATCGCGCGCGCTGCGACGAGCCGGGCGTAGCTCGGTCGGGTCCAGGGCTCGTCCGAACCGGCGTGACGGCATCCGGTCGGCGGCCTAGGGTCGGCCCCCGTGAGCACGACGACCACCACCGACGCCCGCGTCCGCCGGGCCATGGCGAACTCGACCAAGGGCGAGGCCTCGCGGATGACCCTGCCCGCCTGGGTGCGGGACCTCGATCTCGACGCCGTCGACGACGTGCTGGGCTGGCGCGACCCGAAGGCCCCGGAGCGCGGTGTCCTGCTGGTACCGGACGAGGACGGGCCCGTGGGGATCGCCCTGCGGGCGGGTGAGCGTGGGGTGCGGGCGGCCGCGATGTGCGCGCTGTGCCGCACCACCCACGCTCCCGGCCGGGTGGAGCTGCTCGTGGCGCGGCGACCCGGTGCGGCCGGGCGCAACGGCGACACCGTCGGCACCTACGTGTGCGGGGACCTGCTGTGCGCGCAGCACGTCCGGGTCGAGAAGCCCACCGCGGCGCTGCGGCCGACCCCGGGCACGGACGTCGAGGAGCGCCGCGCCGGCCTGCGGGAACGCGCGGCGGAGTTCGTGCGCGCGGTGCTGGGGTGAGCCCCGGTCAGGTCGACAGGAGCGCGCGCACCGCGTCGATCGTGTCGGCCTCGGCCGGGGTCTTGTCCGGCCGGTAGCGCAGCACGCGGGCGAAGCGCAGCGCCACTCCGCCGGGATAGCGGACGCTGCGCTGCGCACCGTCGAGTGCGATCTCGACGACCAGCTCCGGGCGGAGGAGCACCGCGTGGCCCTCGTCGGAGCGGGTGTAGGCCGGGAAGGTGGCCGTCTGCCAGGCCAGCAGCTCGTCGGTCATGCCCTTGAACGTCTTGCCCACCATGATCGGCTCGCCGCCGTCGGGATCGCGGGCGCCGAGGTGGATGTTGGACAGCGAGCCCGTGCGCCGGCCGTAGCCCCACTCCGCGCCGAGCACCACGAGGTCGAGGGTGTGGACGGGCTTGACCTTCTGCCACGCCTTGCCGCGCCGGCCCGCCGCGTACGGCGCGTCGAGGGACTTGACGACGACGCCCTCGTGGCCGGCCGACAGCGCGTCGTCGAGCACCTGGGCGGCCTGCTCCGGCGTCGGACGCCGGACGCCGGGCATGTGCAGGGGATCGGTGAGCAGGCCCGTGAGCGCGTCGAGGCGCAGGTGCAGGGGCTCGTCGAGCAGGTCGACGCCGTCGAGGTGCAGCAGGTCGAAGAAGAACGGGCTCAGCAGCGCCTGCTCGTCCGCGGCATCGCTGCCGAACCGGCTCATCGTGTCCTGGAACGGGCGGGGGCGGCCGTCGTCGTCGAGCGCGAGCGTCTCGCCGTCGAGCACGGCGGTGGTGCAGGGCAACGCCCGGACCAGCTCCACCAGCTCGGGCACCCCGTCGGTGATCTCCCGCAGCGTGCGTGTCCACACCCGCACCTCGTCGCCGTTGCGGTGGACCTGGATGCGGGCGCCGTCGAGCTTGAACTCGACGGTGACGTCCGCGCCGAGGCCTTCGAGCGCCGCATCGAGCGAGTCGCCGGGGCTCGCGAGCATCGGGCGGAGCGGCGTGCCCACCTGCAGGCGCACGGCGTCGAGGGCCTCGACGCCGCCGGCCAGCGCCGTGACCGCGGTGGCGGGCAGTCGGCCCGAGAGCATGAACGCCCGCCGCACGCTCGCCGCAGGCACCTCGGCCGCGCCCGCGATGGCGTCGAGCATGACGCCCTCCAACGCCCCCTGCCGCAGCTCGCCGGTGAGCAGCCGGACGAGGAACGCCTGCTCGTCGGCGGTGGCGGCGCCGAAGAGCGCCTCGAGGAGCTCCCGGCGACGCCGGGTGGAGCCGGCGCCGGACGTGCCGGCGAGCTCGGTGAGCAGGCCGTCCACCTGCGTGACCGAGAGGGACGGCGCAGCGGCGGGATCACCGGCCAGGCCCGACAGCGTGCGCCAGCCGGTGCCGATGCGCCCCTGCCGCGGCTCACCCGCCAGCCAGCTCGTGGCCGCCTCGATCTCGTCGGGCCCCGCTACGCGCAGCAGGGCCGCCAGCGCCGCCGACTTCTCCTTGCGGGAGCGGGTGGCGCCCACGGCGGTGGACGTGGCGACGACCTCGGCGAGCAGCACGGCACCCATCCTGACAGCGACCACCGACAGTTCGCTCGTGAGCGGAAATCAGGGCGGGAACACTGTTATCCGCGCACGGGCGGCGGAGCCGCACCTTCTCCGGCCGGCCGCCCGGGGATGTCGTCCTTCTCGTCCACGGGTCAGCCCATCGTCTTCTGGCCGTCGATGGCCTCGCGGAGGATGTCGGCGTGGCCGGCGTGCTGGGCGGTCTCGGCCACGACGTGCACGAACACCCGCCGGGCCGAGCGGGTGGCTCCCGGCCTGAACCACGGGGCCTCCGGCAGCGGGTGGGACGCGCCGAGGTCGGGCAGGGTGCGCACGAGATCGTCGGTGCGCCGGGCGATCTTCTCGTAGTCGGCGAGCACGCCGGCCAGCGTCTCGTCCTCGCGCAGGACGAAGCCGTCGAGGTGCTCGGTGTAGCTGTCCTCGGTCATCGCCATCGAGGCGGGCCCGTCCACGATGAAGTCGGCCCAGCCCTTCTCGGTCAGGGACACGTGCTTGACCAGGCCGCCGAGCGTCAGCTCGCTGACGGTGGGGCGCAGCCGCGCCTGGTCGTCGGTCAGCCCCTGCACGGTGTGCAGCAGGAAGCCGCGGTGGGTGGCGAGGGATTCCAGCAGGTCGTCGCGCTCGTTCGTCGTCATGGGAGGGACTCTATGACCCATACCGGCCACTTCCTGACCTGAATTCCGGGAGAATGGAGAGCATGGCCAACACGAGCTCGCGGACCCTGCGCCTGCTGTCGCTGCTGCAGACCCACCGGTTCTGGGCGGGCGTGGACCTCGCCGGGAAGCTCGACGTCTCGGTCCGCACGCTGCGCCGCGACATCGACCGGCTGCGCGAGCTCGGCTACCCCGTCGAGGCGAGCCGGGGCGTCGACGGCGGGTACCAGCTCGCGCCCGGGGCGGCGCTGCCTCCGCTGGTGGTGGACGACGACGAGGCCGTCGCGATCGCCGTCGGGATGCAGGCCGCGGCGCAGGGGGCGGTGGCGGGCCTGGAGGAGCCGGCGCTGCGCGCGCTGACGAAGGTGGTGCAGGTGATGCCGCCCCGGCTGCGCCGCCGCGTGGACGCGCTGCGCGCCGCCACGGTGCCGCTGAGCTGGGGCGGGGCGCCCGCACCGGCGCTGGACTCCGCGTCGCTGATCGTCGTCGCCCAGGCCTGCCGCGACACCGAGCGGCTCGAGTTCGCCTACACCGCCCGCAGCGGCGACCCGACGGAGCGCCACGTGGAACCGCACCGGCTCGTGCCCGTCGGCCGTCGCTGGTACCTGGTGGCCTACGACCTGGGCCGCCACGACTGGCGCAGCTTCCGTCTCGACCGGCTCACCGCGCCCCGACCCACCGGCGTCCGCTTCCGCCCCCGTGAGCTGCCCGCCGTCGACGCGGCCGCGTTCGTGAAGGCCGGGCTCGCGTCCGCGCCCGCGGTGTCGTTCGCCGTGGAGGTGCGGGTGCACGCCCCGGTCGCGGCCGTGCAGGCCCGGATCGGTCGCTGGGCCACGGCCGAGAGCGTCGACGAGGGGAGCTGCCTGCTGCGGATGAGCAGCGACACCCTCGACTGGCCGGCCATGCTGCTGGGCTCGATCGGGGCGGAGTTCGAGGTGCTCGCCCCGACGGAGCTGGCGGACCAGGTGCGCGAGTGGGGCGCCCGGTTCGCCCGGTCCTAGTGCCCCCCGCCGACCAGCCCGACCGTGGTGGCGTCCCCGATGCCGGGCAGGCCCAGGCGACTCACCACGTCCACGGTGAGTTCGCCGACCTGCGTGGTCAGCACCAGCCGGGTCACCGCGCCGAGGAACGTGCTGGTCAGCACGGTGGCGGGCAGACCATCGGGCACGCCGACCGTCAGGCTCTCGGGCCGGATCTGCGTGCGCTCGGTGCCGTCCGGCACGATGCGCCCGTCCTGCACGGACACGTCGTTCATGACGCCCACGAACTCGGCGACGAAGGCCGTGGCCGGCCGCGTGTAGACCTCCTGCGGCGCGTCCACCTGCTCGAGCCGGCCCGCGTTGAGCACCGCCACCCGGTCGGCCACGGCGAGTGCCTCGGACTGGTCGTGCGTCACGAACAGCGTGGTGATGCCCTCGGCCAGCTGCAGCCGCCGGATCTCGTCGCGCAGCTGCACGCGCACCCGGGCGTCGAGGGCCGACAGCGGCTCGTCGAGCAGCAGCACCGACGGCTGGACGGCCAGGGCGCGCGCCAGCGCGACACGCTGCTGCTGGCCACCGGACATCTCGTGCGGGTAGGAGTCGCCGCGCGCCCCCAGCCCGACCAGCTCCAGCAGCTCGGCGGCGCGGCGCTTGCGCTCGGTGGGCCCGACCCGGCGCATGCGCAGCCCGAACGCGACGTTCTCGCTCGCGGTCATCGTGGGGAACAGCGAGTAGGCCTGGAACACCATGCCGGTGTCGCGCTTGGCGGCCGGCACGCCGGTGACGTCGCTGCCGCCGATGAGGATCTGGCCGGCGGTGGGCTTGTCGAAGCCCGCGAGCAGGCGCAGCGCGGTGGTCTTCCCGCACCCCGACGGCCCGAGCAGGGCGAGCAGCTCGCCCTCCTTCAGCGTGAGGTCGAGGCCGTCGAGGGCGAAGGTGGAGCCGTAGGCGCGCTGTACGCCCCGGAACTCGACGGCGGTGCCGGTCATGCGTCAGTTCTCCTCGTCGTGCGGCCACCCACGTACGACACGAGCAGCAGCAGCACCCAGGTGAGCACGAGGCTGGCCAGCGTCAACGCCACCGAGACTCCGGCGGCGCTGCGCCCGACGTCGATGACGACCACGGGGAAGGTGTCGGTGTAGAGCAGGATGCGCGCGATGACGACCTCGCCGAGCACCAGCGCGAGCGTCAGGAACGCCGAGCCGAGCACGGCGCTGCGGATGGCCGGCAGCACCACCCGCAGCAGCGCCGACGGCAGTCCGGCGCCCAGGTTGCGGGCCGCCTCGACGAGCGTGCGCAGGGGGATGGCGGCCAGCCCGTTGTCCACCGCGCGGTAGGCGAACGGCAGGGCCAGCACCACGTAGAACGGCGTGAGCGCGGTGGTCGAGGAGGCGAACAGCGACCGGAACGGCTCGGCGTCGAGGTTGGCCTGCACGAACGCGATGCCCGCTGCCATGACGACGGGCGGCACGACGATCGGCAGGATCGTGGCCGTCTCCAGCAGCGCGGCCACCGAGGGGAACCGCAGCCGCACCCACACCGCGGTGGGGATCACCAGCACGAGCACGAGCACCGCGGTGAGCACGGCGATCTGCAGCGACACCAGCAGCGACCCGAGCAGCACCGGGTCGGTGCCCAGGGCCAGGTAGTTCGCGAACCCGTAGCCGCCCGCGGGCTTGCGGAGGCTGAACTCGCCTGCGGAGATCAGCGGCACCAGGAAGTAGATCGCCGCGATCGTGAAGACGACGACGCGCCAGCGGCGCCCGCGGGTCATCGGGCCCGCCACCGCGACGCGCGGCGCTGCAGGATCAGGTACCCGACCATCACGACGCCGATGACCACCACCATGTCGAAGCCGAGCGCGAGCCCGACGTTCTGCTGGTCGGCCAGCACGTTGCCCGACAGCGCGGACGCGATCGAGTTGGTGACCAGGGGGATCTGCCCGCTGGTGAGCGCGAGCGCGGTGGCGTAGGCGGCGAAGGCGTTGCCGAACAGCACCAGCGTGGCCCCGCCCAGCGCGGGCGCGAGCACCGGCAGCGCGATGTGCCGCCAGTACGCCCACGCCGACGCGCCGAGGTTCTCCGCGGCCTCCCGCCACTGCGGCAGCAACCCCTCCAGCGCCGGGGTGATCAGGATGACCATCAGCGGGATCTGGAAGTAGACGTAGGTGAGTCCGAGGCCGGTGAGCGAGTCGATGCGGAAGCCGAGGCCGTAGAGGTCGATGCCGACGCCCTTGAGGAACAGCGTGGCCAACCCCGTCTGGCCGAGCGCGCCGATGAACGCGAACGCCAGCGGTACACCGCCGAAGTAGGCCAGCACGCCCGACGCCGTGGACACGATGCGGCGCAACGGGCTCGTCGGCCTGCTGGTGAGCACGGCCTGCGCCAGGAAGACGCCGAACACGGCACCGACCAGCGCCGTGACCGCCGAGATCGCCAGGCTGGAGGCGAACGCCAGCCGGTACTGCGGCTCGGTGACCGAGGCGATGATGTTGTCGAACGTGGGTGCCCCGGACCGGTCCGACAGCGCCCCGCTGATCACGAAGTACAGCGGGCCGCCGAGGAACACCAGCAGGTAGAGCGCGAACGGCAGCAACCCCAGGGCCGCCCGCCACGGCCGCGCCGGCCGCGCCACGGATTCCGTGGGCGCGGGCGGCGCCTCGAGGAGGGACGTCACGAGGTGGCGGCCGCCCAGCCCTGGGCCACGACCTTGTTGGCCGCGTCGGTCTGGGCCTGGGTCGGGTACTTCGGCGTGCCCGCGACGGGCGGCAGCACCGCGACCAGTGCCTTGTCCGCCGTGTTGGCCGCGGTCATCGCGACCAGCCGCACCGGGCGGGCCTTACCGGCGAGCCACAGGTTCTGCCCCTGGTCGGAGTAGAGGAACTCCTGCCACAGCCGTGCGGCGGCCGGGTGCGGGGCGTTCTTGTTGATCGCCTGCGCGTAGTACTGGGCGAACAGGCCGTCGGCGGGGACGGTGACCTTCCAGTCGAAGGCGGCCTTGTTCTTCTCGGTCTCGGTGACGTTGAGGTAGTCCCAGTCGAGCACGATGGGCGTCTGACCGCTCTGGATGGTGGCCGAGTTCGGGTCGATCTTCAGCAGGTTGCCGCTCTTGGCCAGGCCACCGAAGAACGTGACACCCGGCGTGATGTCGTCGAGCGACCCCTTGTTGGCGAGCGCCGCGGCCCAGACGCCCGCGAACGCGGCCGCGGCCTGCGTCGGGTCGCCGTTGAGCGCCACCTGGCCCTTGTACTCGGGCTTGGCCAGATCGGCGATCGTGGTGGGGCAGGTGGCCACGAGCTTGCTGTTGCAGCCGATGGAGATGAAGCCGCCGTAGTCGTTGACCCAGGCGCCGTTCGCGTCCTTCGTGCCGGCGTCGATGGTGTCCCAGGTGGCCACCTTGTACGGGGCGAACAGCGCGGTGTTGCTGTTGGCGAACGTCTGGCCGAGGTCGAGGACGTCGGGCGCGCGGTCCTGCGTGCCGAGCTGCTTGACGGCGTTGATCTCGTCCTGGCTGGACCCGTCGGGGTTGGCCGAGTCGATGGCGATGCCGTACTTGGCGGTGAACGCCTTGATGATGTTGCCGTAGTTCGTCCAGTCCGGGGGCAGGGCGATGACGTTGAGCTTGCCCTCGGCCTTGGCCGCGGCGACCAGGGCGTCCATGCCGCCGCCCTCCTGCGCCGACGTCGCGGTGGCCCACCCGGTGCCACCGCCGGACCCCGAGCTCGACGCTCCGGAGCTGACGCAGCCGGTGGCGGTCAGGGCGACGGCGGTGCCGATCACGGCCACCACCATCCGACGTCGTGTTCCGATCATCAACAGCTCCTCGCGCGGGGGTGAGCGAGGAATGTAGCGCCGTGATCGGACCGAAGGCGAGGCTCGACTCGGTCACGGTGGGAGTCACGCCGCCGGGAGGGCTCCGGTGGCTTCCTGCAGCAGGTCGGTCACGCGGGCCACGCCCACGCAGCGGCCCGCGTCGTCGAGCAGGACCAGGTCGTCGTAGCTGCGGGTGCGGTCCCCGGACAGGCAGCGCTCCAGCGCGGTGCGGACGTCGGTGCCGACGGCCGCCGTCCGAGGCGCCTCGGACAGCGAGCGGGCGGGTCGTTCGGCGTAGAGCGCTCGGCCGAACGGCCCCGAGATGGCGAGCATGAACCGGTTGCGGTCGAGGAATCCGGCGGGGTGCCCGCCGGCGTCGAGCAGGACGACGCATCCGGCCTGCGGGTGGTCGGCCAGGGCCTGGCGCACGTGCTCCGCCGTCGCGTCGTCGGGAAGTGCGACGGGGGTCTGCGAGAGATCGGCGAGCGTCGGGGGCGCCGGCGGCGTGGTCCGCGGTACCGGCGACGGACGGGCGGCCGGTGCGATGCCCGGCAGCAGGTCCACCGGCAGCAGGAGCCCCACCGTGGACGGCCTGCGCCGCGGCGTCGCCAGGAGCGGGCCCTGCGCCCACGCGATGCCGTGGTCGCGCACGGCGGCCAGCTCGTCGGTCGTGGTGACGCCGACGGCCGACATCCGCACCCCGACGGCGCGGCAGACGTCGCCCAGGGCGTGCACCACCGTCCGGGCCCGGGGATCGTGCGGGAGCCGGGCCACCAGCCCCGCGTCGATCTTGACCAGATCCGGCGCGAGCTCGGCGACGAGGTCCAGGCCGAAGCCCCGCCCGGCCTCGTCGAAGGCGATGCCGTAGCCCTCGGCACGCAGCTCGGCGACGCCCTCGGCCAGCGCGGACGGCGGGGCGGCCAGCAGTGCCGGGCCGACCTCCAGCAGGATCGGCGGCACGGGCCGGTCGCCCTCCCGGCCGCGCAGGCACTGCTGCAGCTGGGAGACGCGGCGGCGCGCCGACACCACCGTGTCGGCCAGCACGTCGACGTGCAGCGGCACCGTGGCGTCGTACCCGGTGCCGTGCAGCACCGACGCGATGGCGATGCCCGAGTCGAACTCCGCGAGCTGCCGCGGGCCCCACACGGCGCTGCGCACGACCACGGCGCTCCGGTCGCGGGCCTGGCTGCGCTCCACCTCGATGCCGACGGGGCGGCCGTTGACGAGGTTGAAGATCGGCTCGAACGCGAACCGGCCATGCTCACTCATTTGCGTAAGGGAACCAGGAGCAGGTGAACGCAGAGTGTCGTAGCGTTAGTCCATTAGGGTGTCAGGCGTCGCTGCGGGTCATCGCCAGGACGTCGAGGGCGGCGTCGAGCTGCTCCTCGGTGAGCGTGCCCTTGTCCAGGTGCCCGCGCTCCACGACGACCTGGCGGATGGTCTTGCGTTCCTTGAGCGACTGCTTCGCGACCGCAGCGGCCTCCTCGTAGCCCAGGTAGCGGTTGAGCGGGGTGACCACGGCCGAGGACGACTCCGCGAACTCGCGCGTGCGGGCGACGTCGGCCTCGGCCCCGTCGACCACCTTGTCGGCGAGCAGCCGGGCCACGTTCGCCAGCAGCCGCGCCGACTCCAGGACGTTGCGCGCCATCACCGGCATCATGACGTTGAGCTGCAGGTTGCCCTGCGTGCCCGAGAACGCGACGGTGGCGTCGTTGCCCATCACCTGGGCGGCCACCATCATCGTGGCCTCGCAGATCACCGGGTTGACCTTGCCGGGCATGATCGAGCTGCCGGGCTGCAGGTCGGGCAGGTGGATCTCGGCCAGGCCCGTGCGCGGGCCGGAGCTGAGCCAGCGCAGGTCGTTGGCGATCTTGTAGAGCGACACGGCGACGGTGCGCAGTGCGCCGGAGGCCTCCACGAGCCCGTCGCGGGCGCCCTGGGCCTCGATGTGGTCGGGCGCCTCGCTCAGCACGTCGAGTCCGGTGGCCGCGCGCAGCTCCTCGACCACGCCGCTGCCGAAACCGGCGGGCGCGTTGAGCCCGGTGCCCACGGCGGTGCCGCCGATCGGCAGCTGGCCGAGCCGGGGGAGGACGTCGCGGACCCGGGCGGCGCCGTACTCGGTCTGCGTGGCCCACGCGCCGGCCTCCTGGCCGAGCGTGATCGGCACGGCGTCCATGAGGTGGGTGCGGCCGGCCGTGACCACGTCGACCCAGTCGGCCTCGCGGCGGCGCAGCGCGGCGGCGAGGTGCTCCAGCGCCGGGACGACGTCGGTGGCGAGCGCCTCGGTGGCGGCGAGGTGGATGGTGGTGGGGAAGACGTCGTTGGACGACTGCGACGCGTTGACGTGGTCGTTCGGGTGGACGTCCACGCCCGCGCGCGCGGCGACCGTGGCGATCACCTCGTTGGCGTTCATGTTGGAGCTGGTGCCCGAGCCGGTCTGGAAGACGTCGACGGGGAAGTGCGCGTCGTGCTCACCGGCGGCCACCTCGTCGGCCGCGGCGGCGATGGCGGCGGCGAGCTCCGGCTTCAGCACCCCGATCCGGCCGTTGACCCGCGCCGCGGCGCCCTTGACCAGGCCGAGCGCGCGGATCTGCGCCCGCTCCAGCCCGCGGCCGGAGATCGGGAAGTTCTCCACCGCCCGCTGCGTCTGCGCCCGCCAGAGGGCGTCGGCGGGTACCCGCACCTCGCCCATCGTGTCGTGCTCGATCCGGAACGCCTCGTCGTCGGCCATGGACCCAGTGTTCTCCCCGACGCAACAGTGCGCAGTCGGGTGTGGCGCAGGAGTCAGAGCGTGTCGGCCGGTCGCAGGACGAGGTCGTGCAGCCCGCCCAGCACGATTCCGAACACCGGCCCGCCCACGACGGGGACATCGAGGCCCGCGGCGGTCCTCGCGCGGGGTGGAGCGACGAGCACCGGGGCCATGACACCTCCATGTTCACGATGTGACTGGCCGATCGGATGTCCGGCCCTCTGCGCTGACGGGAGCCCGGCGCCGGACTGCGCCGTCCGGCCCACGGAAAAGCCCCGCGGCCTCCGGTGCGGAGGCCGCGGGGCCGCGGCGGTTCAGGCTCGGGGGGATCGGGCTGATCAGGGGCGGACCTGCACCACATCGCCCGGGCTCAGCGACCGGTAGAACGTGGCCGAGGCGGCCCGCGACAGGTGGATGCAGCCGTGTGACAACACCGACAGGCTGCCCTGGTGGAACGCGATGCCCCCGTTGAAGAAGACCGAGTTGGGCATCGGGGCGTCGTTGAAGATGCTGCTCCTGTGGTCGATGTCCTTGAACGTGACCCGGTAGGTGCCGGTGGGTGTCCGGTAGCCGGCCCGGCCGCTGGTGATCGGGACGGGCCCGTACTGGACCACGCCGTTGCGGATCAGCCACGCCCGCCGGGCGGACAGATCGACGCACGCCCGGGCGGTGACGGAGCACGGGGTGCCCTTCACCAGCGCGGAGGCGGCGGGCTTCGCCGGATCCGCCGGCGTCACCGGTATCACGGGGGAAGCGGGTCGTGCGGGTACTGCCGGGGCGGAGGGTCTCGCCGGTGCGGCGG